>VFQN01007236.1_pt1 | contig 12050 bp, 8 predicted proteins | sample 3512371 | NCBI WGS metagenome assembly VFQN01 (sample SAMN10412370, study PRJNA504923) | tailings metagenome | isolation source: Replicate 2 from Balatoc abandoned mine | place: Philippines: Itogon, Benguet | collected 2017-08-28
TCCGATCTGACGGGTTTGGTGAGGAAATCGAGCGCGCCTTCCTTCAGCGCCTGGGCGGTTGCCGGGATCGTGCCCTGGCCGCTCAGGAACACCACGGGCTGCGACCATCCTGCCTCGCGCAGGCGGTGCTGGAACTCGAGGCCGGTCATGTCCGGCATCTGCAGGTCCACGAGGATGCAGCCCAGGACGCGCTGCGGCGGCCGGTGGAGGAACTCCGCGGCGTGGGGAACAGGCTCGACCTGATACCCAGCCAGCTTGAGGACCCGCCCGACGGCCGTCAGGAAGCTCTCGTCGTCGTCGACCGCGAAGACGGTCGCCTCCGAAGCCGGTGCCATGATGGGGTCGTATAGTACCCCATCCCGCCTCAGGGTGGCCGTCGGGGAACGCCCGAGGGCCGGCATCACTTCAGCAGGTCGAACATACGGCTGAACTTCACGACCAGACTGCGGTCGGCACGCTCGGGACGCTCGATGAGGTCGTACAGGTACCGCGTGTCGTTGTAGACGATGAAGAGGCCGGTGTTGGCGGCCTGCAGCCACCCGAACCGGATGTTCATCGACCACAGGTCGGCGCGGTCGTTGTACTGCAGCAGCGACTGCACGAACGTGCGTGGCGTGAACGAGTAGTTGATGCGTGAGCGGATCAGGTTGGTACGGAAGTCGCCCCACGGCAGGTTGACGTCGTTGAGGCTGTAGGACGTCTCGGTGGTGAACGTCTCGCCGAGCCGGAGCCGGAAGGTGTGGTTGGTGGTGACCCGGTTGCCGCCGAAGATGCCGCCGATGTAGGTCTGCAGGTAGTAGCTCACCGGGGCGCCGAGGTTGGTCTGGAAGACGAACTGGCCTTCGGAGTGATCGTAGGTGCCCGGCGGCACGAAGATGCCCGGATAGATCTGGAACGGGGCCCGCACGCCCTCGGTGGTGAGGTTCATGCCCGTGTGCACCTCGTACGCATTGCGGAACTGCCAGTGCGTGTCGATGTGGGTGTACATCGTCTCCTGGAACCCGTCGAAGCCCCAGAAGCTGCGATAGCTCGCGTGCGGGCGAATCTCCTGCAGGCCGAGGACGTCCTTCGGGCGGAAGCGGGTCATGATGCGCAGGTCGGGCTTGCGGTAGCCTCCGCGCGTGAGGAAGCCGATCTCCGGGTCGAAATCGTCGCCCACCTGCTGGAAGCCGGCATCGAAGTCGGCACGGCGCGTGTTGGTGCGGAGCCGCAGGTTGAACGCGGTGTCGGTCCGTTGGCCCGGCGCCTCGGTGGCGGCCACGAACCCGGTGATGAAGGTCTGCAGCCCGATGCCCCATCGGCCGTCGACGGCGTACGTGCGCCCGTTGTCGTCGTCTGGGGCGTAGTCGCCGAAACCCGCACGGTTGGTGAAGAGCACGCCGAGCTGCGAGCGGTTCGGCAGTTCGCGATTGAGTCGAATCACCGAGAAGTTGTTCCCGGGAATGCCGGCGCGTGTCGGCGTCGGGTCCATGTCCTCGGTCTGCATGTTCAGCAGGCCGACGTTCCAGTTGCCGATCTTGCCCGACGCGCGGGCGCCGGCCAGGATCGGCACGGGCTCACCGTCGGGCGTGATGCCGATGCGTCGGCTGAAGAACAGGTCCACCTCGCCGGGGTTGCCGACGGCGAAGAAGCCCGCATTCTCGAGGAAGAACGGACGTTTCTCGGGGAAGAACAGGTTGAACCGATCGAGGTTGATCTGCTGGTCGTCGACCTCGACCTGCGCGAAGTCCGTGTTGACGGTGCCGTCGAGGGTCAGGCTCGGCGTGAGGTTGTACTTGACGTCGAAGCCGGCGTTGCCGAGCAGTTCGGTGTCGACCGGCAGGTCGCCCGACGTGACCGCCTGCCCCAACACGTAGGGGATCGCTTTCAGGTTCCGGAAGGCCGGCACCGGGATGTCCTCAACGCTTCCCGCGAGCGACACGCGCGTGATCGTGAACTGCCGCGGAATGGGGGCCCAGTAGCTGCGCTCGTTGCGGCGGCGGATGTTGCGCTGGAAGTTCACGCCCCAGGTCTGCTCGGCGCCGGCCGGATAGCGCAGCGTCTTGAAGGGGATGGCGAACTCGGCCGACCAGCCGACCTCCGAGATGCGCGTGCGGACCTCCCACGCCCCATCCCAGTTCAGGTTGAAGCCGCTCCCCGACCCGCCCATCTGCATCTGGGCGTTGCTGAGGCCGCCGCCACCCTGCCCTTCGTTGGTGACCTGCCCGTCGTACTCGATGCCGGCGGGATTGGTGCCGAACACGAACCCGTTCTGGCGGTCGCGATACGTGTCCAGGATCAGCCGGAACGAGTCGGTTTCCTCCAGGGGCGAGTCGCGCCGGGCGTCGGAGACGATGATGCCCGACGGGTCGCTGTCGTAGCAGACGACCCCGATGTAGAGGGTGTCGGCCGTGGCCACCATGCGCACCTCGGTGCGCTCGGTGGACGGCTGGCCCTCGAAGGGCTGTTCCTGCCAGAACCCCGACATCGGGGGCGCGTCGGCCCACGCGGGATCGCCGAGGACGTCGCCGTCCACCGTGGGAGCCGATCCGGCCCGCGCACGCCCGCTGGGCCTGGGCATCAGGAGGGGCGAACTGCCCGCGGGCACCGGCTCCTGCGCGGCGGCCGGGTTCACACCGAGGCAGGCCAATCCCAGCACAAGTGCGAGGACCGAGCGTGCCGTGAAGGGAACAGGGGGAGGGAGGGTCACGATCACGGACCCCCGATCCTATGCGGCGCCGCGTCGGCGTTCAACGGCCGGGCTGCGTCAGGCGGCCGGTCGCGCGAAGAATTCGCGCATCAGCCGGCGCAACAGCGGCAGCGAGGCCAGCACCGTGAACAGGTTGGGCAGCGCCATCAACCCGTTCAGCGTGTCGGCGATGTCCCAGACCAGGTGCAGCGACCCGATCGCCCCCAGGTAGATGAACACGAGCCACAGCACCCGATACGGCAGCGCCGCACGCGCCCCGAGCAGGTACACGATGCCCGTCTCGCCGTAGTAGCTCCATCCGATCAGCGTCGAGAAGGCGAACAGCACCAGGCTGGTGGTGACGACGATGTTGCCCCATGTGCCGGGCAGGCCCACCGAGAACGCGTGGCCGGCGAGCGCGGCGCCGGTCGTCCCGTCGGTCCACGTGCCGGTCACCAGAATCACCAGACCCGTCGTGGTGCACACGAGGATCGTGTCCACGAACACCTCGAAGATGCCGTACAGGCCCTGCCGCACGGGGTGATCGGTCTGCGCCGCCGCGTGGACCATCGGCGCGCTGCCCAGGCCCGCCTCGTTCGAGAACAGGCCGCGGGCGACGCCGTAGCGCAGCGCGATCATCAACGTGGAACCTGCAAAGCCGCCGGTGGCCGCGGTCCCGGAGAATGCGCCAGCCATCACCAGGCCGAGCGCGTCGGGGATGTGCGACGCGAAGCGCAGGAGGATGACCAATCCGCCCGTGAGGTAGAACACGGCCATCGCCGGCACCAGGTACTCGGTGACCTCCCCGATTCGCTTGATGCCGCCGAGGATCACCGCCGCCGCCAGGGCGGCGAGCACGAGGCCGGTGACCGCCGGCGAGAACCCGAAGCTGGCGCGCAGGCTGTCGGCCACCGAGTTGGCCTGCACCATGTTGCCGATGCCGAACGCGGCCAGCGACACCAGCAGCGCGAACACGCCGCCGAGCCACGGCATCCCGAACCCCTTCTGGAGGGTGTACATCGCGCCGCCGCGCATCGTGCCCGATTCGTCGCGCTCGCGGTAGTGCAGGGCGATCACGATCTCGGCGAACTTGGTGGCCATGCCGAGCAGGCCCGACACCCACAGCCAGAACAGCGCCCCTGGCCCGCCGATGGCGAGCGCGGTGCCAACGCCAGCGATGTTGCCGACGCCGACCGTGGACGCCAGGGCGGTGGCCACGGCCTGAAACGGCGAGACGCTGCCGGCGCCGGTGCCCTTGTCGAACAGCCGGCCGAGCACTTCGCGCAACGCGAGGGGCAGGTACCGCACCTGCACGGCACCGGTCGCCAGCGTCAGCACGACGCCCGTGCCGAGCAGCAGGAGGATCGTCGGCCACCCCCACACGTACCCGTTCAGCCAGCCGTTGGCGGCGGCAATGGTCTCGATCATGGCCAAGAGCGTACAGGCACCGGCAGACCGGTGTCGCGTACGATCGCGTTGCGAGTCGCACGACCATGATTCCCTGGGAGACCCTTGGCGAGGCCACGACGCCCGACGGCACGCGCATCACGCTTCGGCGGCGCGGGCACGAGTTCCTCCTGCTGGCCGACGGCCGCAGCCTCATGCCGAGCACCATCACGGGGTCGGAACTCGCCCTGGCCACGCGGGGATGCCGGCATCTGGCACACACGCCTGCGGCCCGGGTCCTCATCGGGGGCCTGGGGATGGGCTTCACCGTGCGAGCCGCCCTCGACGTCCTCCCCGTCGACGCGAGCGTCATCGTCGCGGAGCTCGTGCCCGAAGTGAAGACCTGGAACGACGGGGTGCTGGGGCACCTGGCGGGCCACCCCCTCCGCGATGCCCGGGTGCAGGTCAGCATCGGCGACGCCCTGCACGTCCTGCGTGCCGACGAGCGGGGCTTCGACGCCATCCTGCTGGACGTGGACAACGGCCCCGCCGAGTTCGCGGCCGAGGGCAACGACGCACTCTACAGCCGTGGGGGACTCGCAGCCGTGCGACGCGCCCTGCGCCCGGGCGGTGTGCTGGCCGTGTGGTCGGCGTGGGAGGACCGGCGCTTCGCGCGCCGGCTCGCGTCGATGGGGTTTGCCGTGACCCTGGAGCGGGTCCGGGGCCACGGCACGCGCGGGGCGCGGCACTTCGTCTACCTGGCGGTCCCCCGCACCGAAGGCGGAGGGGCCGTCAGGCCGCCGCGCCGAATGGCTTCAGCGCCACCTTCAGCACGCCGTCGCGCTGGTGGCTGAAGATGTCGTAGGCCTCCTCGATCCGGTCCAGCGGGAAGCGGTGCGTGACGAGCGGCGTGAGGTCGATGCGGTGGTGCGCCACCATCTCGAGCAGCCGACGCATGCGCTCCTTGCCGCCGGGGCACAGCGTGGTGACGATCTTCTGGTCGCCGAGGCCGGCATGGATGGCCTCGTAGGGCGCGACCAGCTTGCCGGAGTAGACCCCGAGGCTCGACAGCGTGCCGCCTGGCCGGATGGAACGGAGCGCGTTCTCGAACGTCTCCTGTCGGCCGAGTGCCTCGATGGCCGCGTCCGCTCCCCGCCCCTCGGTGAGCTTCTTGATCGCGGCGACCGGGTCCTGCTCCTTGAAGTTGATGAGGACGTTGGCTCCGAACTGCCGCGCCATCTCCAGGCGCTCGGGCACCGAGTCGACCGCGATGATCAGCGCCGCCCCACGCAGCCTGGCGCCGAGGGTCGCGCACAGCCCGATCGGCCCCTGCGCGAAGACCGCCACGGCGTCGCCGATGCGGATGTTCGCACTCTCGGCGCCGCTGAGGCCCGTCGAGAAGATGTCGGGCAGCAGCACCACCTGCTCGTCGGTCAGACCCTCGGGAATCGGCGCCAGGTTGGCCCTCGCGTCGGGCACCAGGAGGAACTCGGCCCAGGCGCCGTCGATGGTGTTGCCGAAGCGCCACCCGCCCAGCGGACCGTGGCACTGCGCGTGCGTGCCGTTGAGGCAATAGAAGCACTGGCCGCACGGCGTGATGGCTCCGACGATCACGCGTTGGCCGACGTGGTACTCGGACTCGAGCCCCTCGCCGAGTTCCTCGATGACGCCCACGGGTTCATGACCGAGGATGAGACCAGGCCGGACCGGGTACTCCCCCTTCACGATGTGGACGTCGGTGCCACAGATCGTCGTGGTCGTGATGCGAATCACCGCCTCGCCCGCCCGCGCCCTCGGCTTCGGACGTTCCTCCAGCGACAGACCGCCCTTGCCGTCGAACGCGGCCGCCTTCATGGTCTGTGTGGTGACTCCGGAGGTGGGGACTGTCAGCGTGCTCATGGCGGCTCCTTGCGATGGTGACCTGCTGATCTCCCGGGGAGCAAAGGGGATGCCGCCGACGCGGGCCCTCCACGCCGAGGCCGCGCACGCCCCCGCCGGCGGCGCTCGCACAAATTCCCGGCGCGCGTGGGGAATATTCCGGGGACTCGCGCCCCCGGGGCCGGCGTCGACGTGACGGACTCGCGGGTTCGCCCATCCCGGGAACGCCGGCCGCCCGGCACATGACGTGCACGCATGGGGAAACAGGAGGCACAGCATGGCCCGTCCCTCGTCTCGCCGGGTGCTCCGCGTCGTGTGGCTGCCAGTCGCGGTGGCGGCCCTGATCGCGGGTACGGTGACCGCTCGCAGCGTCGCCCAGTCGCAGGCCACCGAACGGCACAACCCGCTGCGCGCCGCGTACATGCGCGCCCACTTCAACCAGACCCTGCTCCTGCACGACGCCGTCGCGCGGGGCAATCTCGACACGGCGCGCGTCGAAGCGACCCGACTCGCCCAGCACAGCCCCACCGTGCCCATGCCTGTCGGGGCCGAAGCGTTCCAGGGCACGCTGACGCAGTTGGCGCAGAAGGCAGCCGCGGCCACGACGCTGCCCGAGGCCGCCGACGCGACAGCGGCGATCCTCGGCACGTGCGGGCAATGCCACAAGGCCATGAATGCACGGGCCACGGTGCCGGCCGGCGCCGAGACGAAGGTCGGTGGGCTGGTCGGCCACATGCTGCTCCATCAGCACGGCGCCGACGCCCTGGTCGAGGGACTGGTCGCCCCGTCCGAATCGGCCTGGGTGGAGGGTGTGCGCACCTTCGCCGCCCCGAAGCTCGAGTCGAGCGAGGTTCCCGGCAAGATGCGCAAGCAGATGAGCCATGGCGAGACCGAGCTCGCGCAGTTGGCCGGACGCGCAGCGCAGGCCACACGCTCACGCGACCGCGAGGCGGTGTACGGGAAGATGCTGGCCGTGTGCGGCGACTGCCACCGCACGCAGGCGCGCCACGCCGGCCCGGATCGCCGGTGAGTGGTCGGACCGGCAAACAGAGGTAGGGCCGGCTCTCCGAGCCGGCCGACACGCGCCAGCCGCCAGCCGTCACGCGTCAGGCGTCAGGCGTCAGGCGTCAGTACAGCAACCGCGCCTTGATGGTGCCGTCGAGGGCCGCCAGTTCGCGGCGCAGGGCGGGCGTGTCGGCGTCGGGTTCGGCATCGACGTCGATCACCACGTAGCCGATGCGCGGGCTGGTCTGCAGGTACTGCGCGGCGACGTTGACGCGGTGGCCCGAGAAGACCTCGTTCACGCGCGACAGCATGCCGGGCCGGTTGTGATGGATGTGCAGCAACCGATGCTTGCCGGGATGCCCGGGCAACGCGACTTCCGGGAAGTTGACGGCCGACAGCGTGGAGCCGTTGTTGCTGTAGGTCAGCAGCTTCTCGGCCACCTCGAGGCCAATCGCCTCCTGGGCTTCAGCGGTGCTGCCGCCGATGTGGGGAGTCAGCAGCACGTTGTCCAGCCCACGCAGCGGCGACACGAACTCCTCGGTGTTCGACTCGGGCTCGTGGGGGAACACGTCGAGTGCCGCGCCGCCGAGATGACCTTCCGACAAGGCCTGGGCCAGCGCGTCGATGTCGACCACCGTGCCCCGCGACGCATTGATCAAGTGCGCCCCCGGCTTCATGAGCCGCAGCTGGTCGGCGGCGATCAGGTGCCGGGTCTGGGGCGTCTCGGGCACGTGCAGGGTGACGACGTCGGCCGCGCCGAGCAGGGCGTCGAGCGACCGGATTGGCTGGGCGTTGCCGAGCGCGAGCTTGGTCACGATGTCGTAGAACACCACGCGCATGCCGAGCGCCTCGGCCAGCACCCCCACCTGCGTGCCGATGTGCCCGTAGCCCACGATGCCGAGCGTCTTGCCCCGCACCTCGTACGACCCGGCCGGCGACTTGTCCCACTGCCCCCGATGCGCCCGCGCGTTGCGCCGCGGCACCCCACGCAGCAGCATCACGGTCTCGGCAATCACCAGCTCGGCCACGCTCCGCGTGTTCGAGAACGGCGCGTTGAAGACCGGCAGTCCGAGCGTCTCGGCCGCCTGCAGGTCGACCTGGTTGGTGCCTATGCAGAACGCTCCCACGGCAATCAGCCGGGGCGCCGACGCGAGGACGTCGGCGGTGAGTTGCGTCCGCGACCGGATGCCGAGGATGTGGGCGTCGGCAATCGCGTCGCGAAGGGCCTGCCCTTCGAGCGCCCGTTCGTGCAGCTGGACGTTGGTGTAGCCGTCGGCCCGCAGCGCCTCCACGGCGCTCCGGTGCACGTTTTCGAGCAGGACCACCTTGATGAGCGACTTGTCGAGGGATGTCTGCGAGGAGGCAGGCGCCACAGCCATTCGACGATCGTAGCCCCGGGTGGGTGCGGCGTGTCAAAACACCGGGGCGTATGACACGAACGCGAACCGCGTGCCGTCGGGCGACCACGACGGCACGTTCAGGGTGCCCTGGCCGCCGAACAGCGGGAACAGCACGCGGGGCGTGGCGCCCGGCTGGTCGATCGACAGCAGTCGGAGGACGACGTTCCTGTGGGGTGGGTGCCCGTCGACCGTGGCGTCGAAGGAGACGAAGACGATCCAGCGACCATCCGGTGACGGGTGTGGAAACCAGTCGCCATACTGCGGGTCGAAGGTCACCTGCTCCTGGTCGCGGCCGTCGGGGCGCATCCGCCAGATCCGCATCGCACCGGTCCGTACGGAGTTGAAGTAGATCCACCGTCCATCCGGCGTGTAGTCGGGCCCATCGTCCAGGCCCTGTGCCGTGGTGAGGCGGGTCTCCGGTCCGCCGCCGACGGGCATCGTGTAGATGTCGAACTCACCGTCGCGCTGTCCGACGTACGCCAGCGTGGCGCCGTCGGGCGACCAGCCGTGCCAGTACGACGGCGTGAGCGCCGTGAGTCGCCGCGGCGTGCCACCCGCCGCCGGCACCACATAGACCGACGACGACGGCCGGCAGCTGATGGCCAGCAGCGTGCCGTCGGGCGAGTAGCCGTGGTCGTTGTTGCACCCCTCGACCGGGCCGACGTCGAGGCGCACCGGCGTGCCGCCCTCGACAGGCACACGGTACAGGCTGCCCTGCTGATTGATGAGGAGGTGCCGACCATCGCGCGACCAGTTCGGCGCCTCGAACCGGACCGGCGCGCGGTGCACCACCGTCCGCTCGCCGGTCCGGATGTCGACGACCTCCAGACGGCTCTCGTACTGCGGCGCAGCCGCGGAGGGCTGCGCCGCGGTCGTGACCGGGGTGAGCGCGGTCAGGGCCGCGAGCGTCGACGCGAGGGTCATCGTGCGGGGCATGGCCCCGCATTGTGCCGCAGTCTCACGCGGCGCGACGAGCACGCCGGACGGCGACGGCGGCCAGGCCGAGCGCGGCCAGCGTCACCGACATCGGCTCCGGGACGCTGGACTGTTCGACGGCGTCGGCCAGCGCCGCGCCGAGCAGTTGATGCCCGCGGGCACTGGGATGCGAACCGTCCCAGAACAGGTACCACGCCGGATCGTCGCACGTCACGCCCCCGCCGAACCCGATCGGCCCGCCCAGGAAGCACTCGTCCTCGACGTTGGTGAATCCGTAAGCCGCCCCGTTGGCACGAACGGCGTTGAAGAAGCCATACGTGTCGAACCCGATCAGCTGCACCGCGGGCAGCAGCAGGCTGAGGCCCGCCAGGTTGGCCGCCAGGCGCTGGTTGAAGCGCACCGAACCGTCACCGAGGGCCGTCGTCCCCGACGGTGTCTGCGACAGGTCAGGCAGGTTCGGCACCAGGAACCGGCGAGCACCGGCCGAATGCAGCGCCTGCACCGCCGCGCCGACGTTGTCGGCAGCCGCGTCGGCCACCGTGTCGGCGCTGTTGATCGCGAGGTCGTTGGCCCCGCCCCAGACGAAGAAGAGCGCATCGGGGTCGATCGGCTGCGTCAGCGTGCCGACGAAGAACGCCACCTGCGCCAGCAGGCTCGTGCTGGGCAGGGCGATGCCCGGCACCAGCACCTCGGTGAGGTTATCGGCCGTGAGCCCTCCCCCACCGGGGATGGGCACCTCGCCGGTCGCGGCCCCGATGACCGCGTAGTTGGTCCCGCCGACGCCCGGAAGGAGCGATGGCGCGAGGGGCGGAAGGCCCAACGCTGCGGCCAGGGACTCGACGGCCACCAGGCCGTTGGTGGCACGGCCCGCCGCATAGGGCGGCGCGGGGAGTGGCCCCAGAAGAGGGGCGACCTGGCCGGCGATGAGGCTGAAGTTGCCGTTGTCCGAGAGGCTGTCACCGAAGACGTACAGCGCGCCGGCCTGGGCGGGCGTTGCGCACGCCACGAGCGTGGCGGCGAGGGCGAGGGAGTGGAGTCGCATGGGCGTCCTGGGGAGATGGGTGATGGCCCCTAAAACGCCGATGCCACGCGGAGGATCCCGCACGAGCGAAATTGTGATCGTCGAATGCCGTCGCGGCTAGGCCATCGACAGGAATTGCACGCCGGGGTTCTCGCGCTCGCAGTACTGCAGGTCCCATTCCGAGGGGAACAACAGCACTCGCCGGCCCGACCGATCAGTGGTCGACAGCACGTTGTTCGGCAAGGTGAGCCGCGTGCTGGCATCGGCCTGCACCCAGCGTGCCGCCACGTACGAGAGCTTCTCGACGCGACAGGCCACGCCGTACTCCTCCTTCATCCTCGCCTCGATGATGTCGAACTGCAGGGCGCCGACCACGCCCAGGATGGGATACCGCGCGCCGTGCACCGGGAAGACGACCTGCATCAGGCCCTCCTCCTCCAGCTGCCGCACCCCATCGTCGAACTGCTTGAACCGCACGTCCTGCAGGCGCAACGCCCCGAAGTGCTCGGCCGGGAAGTGCGGGATCGGCGGATACACCACGGGCGCCCCCGCATAGAGCGTGTCGCCGATACCGAAACGGCCGGGATTGACCAGCCCCACGACGTCGCCCGGGTAGGCCTCGTCGATGGTCTCGCGGTCGCGTCCGAAGAAGCGGCTCGGCCTCGAGAGGCGCACGTTCTGCTGCAGCCGCGTGTTGACGACCTGCATGTCCTTGGTCAGCACGCCCGAACACACGCGGACGAAGGCCACGCGATCGCGATGCTTCGGGTTCATGTTCGCCTGGATCTTGAACACGAACCCGCTGAAGTCCGGCCGCAGCGGGTCGATGGGCGTGCCGTCGGCGTCGGGCCGCTCCTGGGGGCAGGGTGCGTACTTCACGAGCGCCTCGAGGAACGACTCGAGCCCGAAGTTGTTCAACGCGCTGCCGAAGAACACGGGCGTCTGCCGCGCCTGCCGATAGGCCTCGAGGTCGAACCGCGTGCCGGCGGCCTCGAGCAGGTGGACGCCTTCGAGCAGTTCGTCACGGGCCGATGCGCCGATGAGGTCCTCGAGCGCCGGGTCGTCGGCGCCGGTCACCATCACGGGGGCGCGCCGCGCGCTGCGGGCCACGCGCTCGTAGAACAGCACCTCGTTGCGCTCGAGGTCGTACACGCCCTTGAAGCGATCGCCGGTGCCGATCGGCCAATTCATGGGCGCCGCCGACACGCCGAGCACGCGCTCGATCTCGTCGAGCAGGTCGAGCGGGTCGCGTCCGGGCAGGTCGAGCTTGTTGACGAAGGTCAGCATCGGCAGGTGCCGACGCCGGGCGACCTCGAAGAGCTTGCGCGTCTGCGACTCGATGCCCTTGGCCGCGTCGATCACCATGACGACGCTGTCGACGGCCAGCAGCGTGCGGTAGGTGTCCTCGCTGAAGTCCTTGTGGCCGGGCGTGTCGAGCAGGGTCACCCGGCACCCGTGGAGGTCGAACTCCAGCGCGGCCGACGTGATGGAGATGCCGCGCTCGCGCTCGATGTCCATCCAGTCCGAGACGACGTGACGCTGCGAGGCGCGGCCCTTGACGGCGCCCGCCAGTTCGATGGCGCCCGCATACAGCAGCGTCTTCTCGGTGAGCGTCGTCTTGCCCGCGTCGGGGTGGGAAATGATGGCGAACGTGCGGCGCCGTTCCACTTCGCGCCGCAGCGCCTCGGAAACGGCCGGAGCCGGGGTGGACATCCTCCTATTATCGATCCGGGGACCGGGGACCGGGGACCGGGGA
>VFQN01007238.1_pt1 | contig 12049 bp, 8 predicted proteins | sample 3512371 | NCBI WGS metagenome assembly VFQN01 (sample SAMN10412370, study PRJNA504923) | tailings metagenome | isolation source: Replicate 2 from Balatoc abandoned mine | place: Philippines: Itogon, Benguet | collected 2017-08-28
CGGACGAGCCTGCTCATGAACGCCGGGTTCGTGGTCGGCACCGGCGACCTGTCGGAGCTGGCGCTCGGGTGGTGTACCTACAACGCCGACCACATGAGCATGTACAACCCGAACGTGAGCATCCCGAAGACGCTGGTAAAGTTCCTGGTGGCGTGGGCGGCCGACAACGAGTTCGACGGCGACACTCGCCGTACCCTGCACGACGTCGTCGATACCGAGATCTCGCCCGAGCTCCTCCCCGTCGCCGCCGACGGCAGCGGGGGACAGGCGACGGAGGCGACGGTCGGCCCGTACGAGTTGGTGGACTTCTTCTTGTACCACCTGCTCCGCTGGGGCGCCGACCCGGCGAAGGTACTGTACCTCGCGCGGCACGCGAAGTTCTCGCGCGAGTACCCGCCGGCTGAGGTGAAGGGCTGGCTGGTGGTGTTCCTGCGCCGGTTCTTTGCGAACCAGTTCAAGCGGAGCTGCCTGCCGGACGGCCCGAAGGTGGGCTCGGTGAGCCTGTCCCCGCGCGGCGACTGGCGGATGCCGAGCGACGCCGCTGCCCGCGCCTGGCTGGAGGCGGCGGAGAGCTGAGGAGCAACCGTCAGCGCTCGTCGCTCATCCCGAGCCGCCGCCGCGCTGCCTCGGAGTAAGCGAAGAACAGTTCTTCCCCCGCCGCGACCGGGCGCGCGGTGCGGAGGACGACGCGGCCGGGGTGCTCGACGCGCTCCAGGTTCGCCTCGGCGGCATGATTCACCATCCCGCCGAGGCCGACGGGGACGAGGAGCAGGTCGGCGCCGACGGTGAACTTGTGGTGGTCGGCGAAGTGGGTGCAGCGGTCGGCGTCCGAGTCGCGGCGGACCAGCACGCCGACCACCTCCAGCTCCGCGCCGGCCGGCAGCGCGACGCGGGCGAACACGCCGAGCCCCGCCCCCGGCACCGACGACGGGCGGAGCTCGAACCGGTCGTCGGCCGGCGGGTCGATCAGCGGGTTCACACCAGCTTCCACTTCGCCCGCGGCTCGCGGCTGAGTTCGCGGTTGGCGGCCTCGTCGTTCGTGAACCGCTCGGCCCGCGCGTCCCACGCCAGCTTGCGGCCGAGGCGGTAACCGATGTTCGCCAGGTGGCAGATCGTGGCGCTGCGGTGCCCGATCTCCGCCGTGCAGATCGGCTCCTTCTTGCCGCGGACGCACTCGATCCAGTTGCCGTGGTGGCTCGTGGACGGGTACACGCGGCGGTCGGTCGCGGCCAACGGCTGCTCCAGGATCGTCCCCGGCCGGCTGCTGATCCCGCTCCGGCTGACGAGGATCATGCCGTCGGTCCCCTCGAACACGCAGTCGGCGCTGACGTCGCGGTTGTCCGGCCCCTTCACGAACTCGTTGTGGACGACGGTGACGCCGTTCGGGTAGGTGAACCGCAGCCCGCGGCCGGTCCGCGGGTTCTCCGGCGGGATCACTTCGAGGGGACCGCTCGCGTCCATGCCCATCGCCCACTGGGCGATGTCGAAGTGGTGGGCACCCATGTCGGCGAGTTGGCCGCCGGCGTACTCCTGGTAGTTCCGCCACGCCGGGAAGTGGGTGTGGACGCCGCGCGGGCACAGCTGCGAGTTGTACGGCCGCTCCGGCGCCGGCCCGAGCCAGGCGTCCCAGTCGGTGTGTTCCGGCTTCTCTTCCGCCGGCAGGTTGCACGGCACCGCCGGCCCGCCGACGCCGATGCGGACGGTGTGGAGCTTGCCGATGCGGCCGTTCCACACGTACTCGACGGCGCGGCGGAAGTGCCCGCCGAACTCGCTCCGCTGTTGGCTCCCCGTCTGGAACACGATCCCGGCCCGCGCCACCTCGGTCACGAGCTGCCGGCCCTCGGCGACGTTGTGCGTCAGCGGCTTCTCGCAGTAGACGTGCTTCCGCGCCCGCGCGGCGAGGATGGCGGGCTGGGCGTGCCAGTGGTCCGGCGTGGCGATGACGACCGCGTCGAGCCCGGGCACGGCCAGCACCTCGCGGAAGTCGGCGACGGCGCGGACCCCGCGGTACTGCCCGGACTTGAGCCGGTCGGCGTAGCGCCGCTCGACCATCTCCTTCGCGCTGTCGAGGCGCTCCTTCACCACGTCGCAGACGGCGACAACCTCGACCTCGCGGCGGCCGAGGAACCCGCCGAGGTGCCCGCGGCCCATCGTGCCGACGCCGATGAACCCGAGCGTGATCTTGTTCGACGGCGCGTCCTGCCCGCGCAGGGCGGACGTGGTGACGAGCGGCGCGGCAGCGACGCCGGTGAGGAAGGAACGGCGGGAGAGCATAGAGAACTCCGGGCGGGTGATCGCGTGTTTGGGGAGGGTAAAGGAACTTCGCCGTCGGCCGCCCGGGGTTGCCACCCCGGGCTAGCGACGGCGCCCTCCGGGCTTCGGCCAGCTCGGGTCTTCAAGCCCGGAGGGCGCCGTCGGCCGCCCGGGGTGGCAACCCCGGGCGGGGTGGACGTGTCAGGGCGCCGTCACTTCTTCAAGTGCGTATCAAACCAGTCCACGAACTTCGTGATGTCCTTGTCGATGTTGGCCCAGCCGTGGGCGGCGCCGGGCTTCACGACCAGTTCCGCCGTCGCGCCGGCGTCCTTGTACGCCGCCACCATCAGCTCGGCCTGCTGGATCGGCACCAACTTGTCCGCGTCGCCGTGGATGATGAGCGCCGGGGCGCTGTCCTTCTTCGCGTGGTACACCGGCGAGATCTGCTTGCCGATCGCCCGCCGCCGCGTCTCGTCCAGCACCGGGATATAAGCCCTGGCGGTCGTGTCGAACTCGACGAACGCGAACGGCCCCTTGAAGTTCTTCAGCGTCCCGTCGCCGAGCGCGATCTCGCCGGCCTTGCCGTAGTTCAGGAAGTCGGTCGGCGGGAAGAAGCACGCCACCGCCGCCACCTTCGACGACTCCTGCTGCACCGGGTCTTTCGAGAGCGGGTCACCCGGCCGCCCCGCGACGCCCTGCATCAGCGACAGGTGCCCGCCGGCCGACGCACCGCTGATGCCGATGCGGTCTTTGTCGATGCCGTACTTCTCGGCGTTGGCGCGGACGAACCGCACCGCCCGGTGCATGTCGTCGAGCACCTCGGGGATGGTGAACCGCGGCTGGCTGCCGTGGACGACCTGGAACACGGTGTACCCGCGGTCGAGGTACGGCTTGGCGAACCCGGGGTTGATCGACTCGTGGTTCGAGAACCACCCCCCGCTGACGCACCAGATGACGGCGGCGCCGTTGGCCTTGGCCTTCGGGGCGAACACGTCCATCGTCAGCGCGGTGCCGAACTTCCGGCCGTAGATCACGTCCTGGGTGCGCGTGTACCCCGGGTCCGGCTGGGCGGACGCCGGCGCGAGCGCGGCAAGGAGCGGAAGACTGAGGAGCAGCAGGCGGAGTCGGGTCATGGGAGTAGCCCGTGGCGGGTGGCGGGAGAAGTGATCGTCGCCGGGCGGGTGGCCGGGGTCAAGGGGGCACCCGTGGTTCGGCCGGGGCGGAGTCTGCGGCTCGGGCATTTCAGCCCGGGGGGCGCCTTCGCTAACCCGGGGTAGCAACCCCGGGCGGGGCATGGCGGTGTCCGAAATGCGTCGCACCCACGCGCTTCGCCACTCGACGGTATCGCCCGCGAGGTAGTCGCCGAGGCCGTGTGTCCGAAATGCGTCGCACCCACGCGCTTCGCCACAGCCCGCCCGGGGTTGCCACCCCGGGCTAGCGAAGGCGCCCCCCGGGCTGAAAACCTGCGCACCGGGCCGCGCCCTTTTCCCGCACCCGCCGCGCCGTCATACTAACCGGACCGGCCGCGCCGGTCCTGACGCACTCTCCACGAGCCCGCACCACCCGATCCCGGCGGCCCGATGCCCTTGCTAGTGTTCGCCGTGTTCACCCCCGGGCTCGCCGCCGGCGCCGCGGCCGCCGCCGTCGCGGTGCCGCTCGTCGTCCACCTCCTCTTCCGCAAGCGCTACCAGATCGTCCCGTGGGCGGCCGTTCGATTCCTCGTCGTCGCCGAGCGCCGCCACCGCCGGCGCGTCGACCAGTGGCTGCTTCTCGCGCTGCGCGTCGGGGCGCTCCTGCTCGCCGCGTTCGCCCTCGCCGCGGCGACCGACTGGGCCGAGCGGTGGTGGCAGTCGATCCGGCCCGGCGCCCCGCAGGCGGTCGCCGCCGGCACGCGCACCCACCACGTCCTCGTCATCGACGGGTCGCTCAGCATGACGGCCCGGACCGCCGACGGCGCCACGCGCTTCGAGAAGGCCCGCGCGCTGGCCGAGGGGCTCGTCCGCGGCGGGAGCCCGGGCGACGCCTTCACCGTGCTGTTCCTGGCGACGACGCCGCAGCCGGTTGTGCCGGGGCCGTCGCACGTCACCGCCAAGGTGCTGCGCGAGATCGAGAAACTCCGCCCCACCCACGCCGCCGCCGACGGCGCCGCGGTGCTGCCGCTCGTCGCCGACGCGCTCGGCCGCTCGCCGCGCGGGTTCCCGCGCCGGCAGGTCACGATCTTCACCGACGTGCAGCGGAGCGGGTGGGCGAACGCGCTGCCGCGGGCCGACGGGCCGCCGCCCGAGGCGTGGACCGCCATCCTCAAGGGAAAGGACGGCCGGGGCGCCGCCGACGTGGTGGTCGTGGACGCGGCCCGCGACGACCCCGACAACGTCGCGGTGGTCGACCTCGCCCTGTCCGACCCGATCGCGGTCGTCGGCTCCCGGCTGGTGGTGACGGCGACGGTGCAGAACTTCGGCCGCCGCGACCGCCCGCCGACGAAGCTCGAACTGTTGATCGGCCGCCCGTCCGGCGCCGGGCCGGAGACGCCGGCGGCGGTGCTCACCGAGTCCACCGCGGCCATCCCGGCGGGCGGGCGAGCGTCGGCGGCGTTCACCCTCGAGGGCACGCGCACCGGCTTCCTCGCGCCGGGCGTTCACCTGATTCAGGTGCGCCTCACCGAGGGCGACGACCTGCCCGCCGACGACTCGCGGGCCGTCGTGCTCGAGGCGCGCGACGGGCTGCACGCCCTGATCGTGGACGGGAAGAAGACCGAGGCCGAGCCGCTGCGCCGCGCCGGCGAGTACCTGGCGCGGGCGCTGACGCCACCGGGGGCGCGGCCCGCCGACACGCCGGCCCGGCTGCACCGCCCGGGCGCCCGCTGGCCCGAAACCGCCGCCGAGCGCTGGGTGCTGGCGCCGACCGAGTTCGCCGACCCGGCGGTCGGCGACACGGCTGGCGCCGACTGCGTGTACCTCGCCGACCTGCCCACCGTCACGCCGGCGATGGCGGCGCGACTCGAAGCGCACCTGAAGCGCGGCGGCGGGGTCGTGGTCGCGCTCGGCCCGAACGCCGCCGCGGCCCGCGACACGTACAACCGCCTCCTCTACGCCGACGGCACCGGCATCCTCCCCGCGCCGCTCAGCGAGGTGGTGACGAGCCCGCCCGACGGCCCCGGCTTCCGCCTCGCCGCGGACGACGCCGAGTACCGCCGCCCCGGCTCGCCGCTGGCCGCGTTCCGCGAGGACAACCCGCGCGCCGGCCTCGTGTCGGTGCCGTTCCGCTCCTACGTCAAGATGGCCGACGGCGGCGGCCGCCGCCTGCTGTCGTTCGTCCCCGGCGGCGCCGCGAAGACGGACGCGAAGACCGACGCCGCGGTGCTGGAGTGGCCGCGCTTCCGCGGCCGCGTCGTCGTCTACACGAGCTCGCTCAACCGCGACTGGACCGAGTGGCCGGTCTTCCCGAGCTTCCTCGAATTCCAGCACGAACTCCTCCGCTTCGCGTCGGCGAACCCGGACCCGCACACGGTCCGCGTCGGCGACGCGCTCGACGAGTTCTTCCCCGCCGCGGCCGCCGGGCTGACCGCCAGCGTGACCGGCCCCGAGGGGATCACCGGCACCGTGCCCGTCCGGTTGCGCAACGAGGCGGCGGTGGCGCGGTTCGAGGACACCCGGCTGGCCGGGTTCTACCGGATGGGGCTCGGCGAGGCCCGCGACCGGGTGTTCGCGGTGAACCCGGCCGGTGACGCCGAGTCGGACCTGCGGCGGTTGACGGCCGACGAGTGGAAGACGGTCGGCCCAGTGCAAGTGGTGGCCGACCCGGGCGAGGCGCAGCCGACCGACGGCAGCGGCACCGGCGCCGTCACGCAGCCGCGGCCGCACGGCCCGGATCTGGCGCGGTGGGCGGCGTGGGCGCTGCTCGCGCTCCTGGCCGCCGAGCTGTTCCTGGCATGGCGGCTGGGGCCGAGCCGCACGCCGGTGGGAGCAGCCGGCGGCACGCGGCCGATCGACCGCCGGCCGTGGCTGCGCCGGCTCGGCACGGTGGCGGCGCTGGTGCCGCTCGCGGTCGCGCTGGCGGTGGCGGCGCTGGCGGCACGGGTCGAGCTCACCGGCGACCTGTTCGGCTTCCTCCCGGACCCGGCCCGCGACGCCGCCGAGACCGCCATCGCCCACGTCGTCGGCGTGCCGGCCGCGCCGCCGGGCGAGAGCAACCGCGTCGTCCCGGAGCGCGTGTCGGTGTTCACGCCCGACCCACGCGCCGACCGCTGGGCCGTCGCCGGCGTCGCCGTGCTGCTCGTCGGTTACGGGTTCGGGATGTACGCGCGCGAGCGCGCCGCGGCCGGCGGGCTCGCGCGCGTCCTCGTCGCCTCACTCCTGCGCGCCGCCGTGGTCCTCGCCGTGCTCGCCGCGCTCCTGCCGCAGTGGAAGCTCGTCTTCAAGCGCGAGGGCTGGCCCGAGGTCGTCGTCATCCTCGACACGTCGGCGAGCATGGCGACGGTGGACGACCTGAAAGACCCGGCCGTCCGCGCCAAGGCGGAGCAACTGGTCGGCGCCGCCGACCTGCCGCGCACGCACCGGCTGAAGCTCGCACAGCTCCTCCTCACCCGCCCCGGCGCCGACTGGCTCGACCGGCTCCTCACCGAGCGGCGCGTGAAGGTCCACGTGTTCGCGCTCGACGTCCAGGCCCAGCGCGTCGGGACGGCGTCGGATGCGGACGACGCCGTCCCGACGCGCGACGCCCTCCTCGGCCTTCACCCGGTGGGGGAGGAGTCGCACCTCGGCGACGGCGTCGAGGCGGTGGCGAAGGCGTTCCAGGGCGGGTCGTTCGCCGCGGTCGTCATGTTCACCGACGGCGTGACGACGGCCGGCGTGTCGCTCCCGACCGCGGCCGAGGTCGCCGGCGTGCCGCTGTACCTCGTCGGCGTCGGCGACCCGTGGGTCGTGCCCGACCTGCGCCTGACGGACCCCGTGTTCGACGACACCGTCGCCCGCGGCGACACGCTCGACGTGCGCGCCCGGCTGTCGGCGCGCGGGGCGGTGCCGACCGACCCGGCGCGCGTCACGCTCTACGAGAAGGTCGGCGACCGGCTCGTCGAACTCGGCCACCACGACGCCCGGCCGAAGGAGGCCGGCGAGGAGGTGAAGCTGACGTACACGCCCACCGATGTCGGCGAGAAGGTGCTGGTGATCGAGGTGCCGCCGGTGCCGGGCGAGGCGGACACCTCTAACAACCGCATCGAGCGCCGCGTCACCGTCACCGAGGCGAAGCGGTCCCGCGTGCTGTTCGTCGAGGGCCGCCCGCGCTACGACTTCCGCTTCGCCAAAGTCCTCATGGAGCGCGAGTCGGAGCGCGTCGCCGGGAACAAGTCGATCGAGTTCAAGACCGTGCTCGTGGGCGCGTCGCCCGGGTGGTCGGAGACGGACAAGAGCGCCGTAGCGCTGGAGGCGTTCCCGACGCGCGACCAGCTGTTCGGGTACGACGTGGTGATCCTCGGCGACTTCGACCCGAAGCAGCTGCCGCAGTCGGCCCGGGCGTTGCAAGACCTCGCCGACTTCGTGAAGGTGAGGGGCGGCGGGTTGCTCGTGATGGCCGGCGAGCACCACGTCCCCGCCGCGCTCGCCGACACGCCCCTCGCCGACGTGCTGCCGGTCGTCCCGCTCGACGCCGCGCCGCGGCCGACGCCCGAGGACCGCCCGCTCACCGACGGCTACCGCCCGCAGCTCACGCCCGCCGGGCAGCGGCACCCGGTCTTCCGGTTCAGCCCCGACCCGGCCGAGGCCGAGCGCATCTGGAACCGCCTGCCGCCGCTGTACTGGTACGCCCGCGGGTACGCCCGCAAGCCGGCGGCGGAGGTGCTCGCCGTCCACCCGGACCGCCCGGCCGAGGGCGGCCCGGGGCGCGAGAGCTACCCGCTCGCGCTCCAGCAGTTCGCCGGCGCCGGGCGGGTGCTGTTCCTCGGGTTCGACGAGACGTGGCGGTGGCGGTTCCGCAGCGACGAGGTGCAGTTCAACCGGTTCTGGCTCCAGGCGGTGCGGGCGCTGGCGCGGGCGCGGCGCGGCAAGGCGGAGCTCCGGCTCGACCCCGCCGGCCCGTTCCGCCGCGGCGACCGGATCGCGGTGAAGGTCGGCTTCCCGGACGACGCCCCCGCGCCGGGCGACGGCGCCGTCGTGAAGGTGCGCGTCACCCGCTCGCCGCTCCCGAACCCGGACGGCTCGTCCGGCACGGGCGAGGCGGAAACGCAGGAGGTCGTCCTGACGCGCGACCGCGCCGACCGCCGCCAGTTCGAGGGCGTGCTGACGCGCACCCCGGAGGGCGTGTACCGGTTCGCGCTGGCCGACGCCGAGGCGACGCCGGCGGCGGTGGTGCGGGTGCTGCCGCCGGCGACGGAGCGGGAGCGGGTGGACCTGAACGCCCCGGACCTGGCGGCGGCGGCGGCGCGGTCGCACGGCCGGTTCTACACGCTGGCGACCGCCGACGAGTTCTTCACCGACTTCAAAGACCCCGACCGCGTCCCGCTGAACGAGCCGCGTCCGCCGCTGCCGCTGTGGAACCACCCGGCGGTGTTCGGTCTCTTGCTCACCGCGCTCGCCGCCGAGTGGCTGCTCCGCAAGCGCGACCGGCTGCTGTGACGACGCGCTCAGCCCGCCCGGGGTGGCAGCCACGCGCGGCATTCGCAGCACCCAGTCGAGGAATCCGTTACCGGCGCGCTCGGCCCGCCCGGGGTTGCCACCCCGGGCTAGCGAAGGCGCCCTCCGGGCTTTGGGTGGTTTGGGATTTCAAGCCCGGAGGGCGCCTTCGCTAGCCCGGGGTGGCAACCCCGGGCGGGCTGCCGCGAAGTCCGAGAGCGTGAGCCGGAGATTCCGCCGTGCCCCAATCCCACGCCCGGCTCCTCTACCACGTGGTGTTCAGCACCAAGCACCGGAAGCCGCTCATCGCCGAGGGTTGGGCGGCCGAGTTGTACGCCGTGATCGGCGGCATCGTCCGCGACCGGCGCGGCGACCTACTCGCCGCCGGCGGCGTCGCGGACCGCATTCACCTGCTCGCCCGCCTGCCGGCGGACCGGGCGGTGTCGGACGTGGTGCGCGACATCAAAGCGCTGTCGTCCGGGTGGTGCCACGAGTGCGGCCACGCGGCGTTCTGGTGGCAGACCGGGTACGGGGCGTTCACCGTGAGCGAGTCGATGGTCGAAACGGTATCGCGGTACATCGCGCGGCAACCCGAGCACCACCGGCAGATGTCGTTCCGCGACGAATACCTCGGGCTCCTCCGCCGGCACGGGATCGAGGTGGACGAGCAGCAGGTGTGGGAGTGAACGACCCCGACGCGCCGCAGGCCGCCCGGGGTGGCAACCCCGGGCGGCCTGCGGCGGCGCACCAACCACGTCGCCCCGCCGAAAGCGTGCCACGTCCGTCCCTACAATCACCGCACGTCGTTCCCCCGCCGACCGGGTCTCCCCCATGCCGCCCGCCGCACCTGCCACGCCCGCCGTCGATTCCGCCGCCGCGCTCGCCCGCCTCGTCCGCTTCCTCTCGGTCGAGGGCGTCACCGGGCGCGAGGGCGACATCTCCCGCGAGATCACCGCGGCGCTGAAGGAGGTCGGCGTCCCGGCCGACGCAATCGGCTACGACGACGCCGCCACCCGCATCCCCGAGCCGACGCAGACCGGCAACCTCATCGTCAAGCTCCCGGGCACCTCGAAGAAGCCCACCAAGCCGCTCCTGTTCATGACGCACATGGACACGGTGCCGCTGTGTGCCGGGGCGCGGCCGAAGGTGCAGGGGAAGCGCGTCGTCAACGAGGCCGCGCACGCGGCGCTCGGCGGCGACAACCGCACCGGCTGCGCCGTCCTCGTCACCCTCGCCGCCGAGCTCGTCCGCCAGAGGCTCCCGCACCCGCCGCTCACGCTGCTGTTCACCGTCCGCGAGGAGAGCGGCCTGTTCGGGGCCAAGCACCTCAACCCGGCCGACCTCGGCGGGGTGGCGATGGGGTTCAACTTCGACGGCCGCAGCGCCGCCGACGTGATCGTGGGCGCGATCGGCGCCGACCGCTGGACCGTGGACGTGCGCGGCCGGGCGTCGCACGCCGGGGTGGCGCCGGAGCGGGGCGTGTCGGCGACGCTGATCGTGTCGCTGGCGCTGGCCGAGGTGTACGCCGGCGGGTGGTTCGGGAAGGTCGTGAAGAACGGCAAACAGGGCACGAGCAACGTCGGCACGGTGGGGGGCGCCGACGGCAAGCCGGCCGGCGACGCGACCAACGTGGTGACCGACTTCGTGCACGTGAAGGGCGAGAGCCGCAGCCACGACGCGAAGTTCGTGCGCGAGATCACGGCGGCGTACAAGGCGGCGTTCACGGCGGCGGCGGCGCGGGTGAAGGACCACGAGGGCCGCCCGGGGAAGGCGACGTTCCACTCGCGCCTCGACTACGTGCCGTTCCGCCTGAAGGACGACGCGCCGGTGGTGAAGCGCGCCGCGGCGGCGGTGGCGGGGGCGCTGGGCCGCGAGCCGAACCTGCGGGTGACCAACGGCGGCCTCGACGCGAACTGGATGGTGAAGCACGGCATCCCGACGGTGACGTTCGGCGCCGGGCAGAACGAGATCCACACGGTCAAGGAGTACGTGGACCTGACCGAGTTCGAGAGCGGCTGCCGCCTGGCCCTGGCGCTGGCGACGGGGGAGTGAGGCGCGGGATGGCGGAGGCCGACGGCCGCGGGCGCGTTATTGCGGTGACGACTGCGGCGACGGGTTCGACGCGACCACCGCGCGGATGTCGGCGACCAGGTCGGTCACCGTGCGACCGGCGAACAGCGCGACCCGATCGGTCGTGTAGTCCCCGGACCCGGCGGAGAACTGTGCCACGAACCGGGCCGCGTCGGCCGGCCCGAGTTCCCGAGCCAGTACCCCGATCGCCCGACGGGTGACCTCGGCCAGCGGCAGCGGCGAGGCGGCGGTCATAGTCCCAACTCCGTCGTGAGTTCGACCGGCGAAACTACCCACAGTCGGGAATGCTGCCATACTCTCGCCACTGTGTGTCGATCCAAGTAGCCGCCTCATTCGTGAAGAGATCGGTGCAGTTGATGATCGACACGGGGTCAAACTCTGAGACGAACCGATGGGCGTTCTCGATCAACGACCGACTCGTGCTGAAGTATCGCTCGCTCCCCTCGGAACCACTGATGAATGTCAGGCCAATCCGCTTGCTGTTCTCGTCCATGAGGTCGTCCCGCTCTCCCTCTCGCGTAGTAATTTCTAGGTGGCAGCGCTCCGCCGATTGGATGAATCTGACGGACGTGATCTCCGGCCGCAACCACGGCGTGTATTTCTCGCGCAGTTGCGGCAAGATTTCGAGGGACGGTCGGGCGTCATGACTGACTGATACTCGGCATGCCGGGTCGTGGTGGACGACATACCACTCAAGCACGTCGATCAGATCCCGCATGACGCGGATGGCGTCGGTGGCATTAACCTCTTCACCGTGCGGACCGAGGTTGGACATGTCCCGAATGGCGTTCATCCGCGCCGCGATCCGCCGCGGGATGTTGACCATGAACGTCTTATCCGCCAGCATGTCGCCAATCATCGGCCGTGGTGGCTCCTTCTTCATCGAGCTGCGGTAGAGGGCCAACAATACCTTCTCCAGAATGATCCGCGATTTGGTCAAAGAGCTTGCTGGATCGGATGACAAGTAGCCGACAGCCGAATGGAGGAACGAGCCGAGTTCCGCCACGCGGGCTTCCAGCGCGGCGACGCGGTCGGCTAGTGTCCTGAGTTGCGAATTCGTTGAAATCGTCCTTGCGCTCGGTCAGCCGGGTCGGTAGGGT
>VFQN01007239.1_pt1 | contig 12048 bp, 7 predicted proteins | sample 3512371 | NCBI WGS metagenome assembly VFQN01 (sample SAMN10412370, study PRJNA504923) | tailings metagenome | isolation source: Replicate 2 from Balatoc abandoned mine | place: Philippines: Itogon, Benguet | collected 2017-08-28
ACTCAATCCTGGTGACCAGGGAACTCAATCTAGGTGGGGCGCTACTGGGTTCCAATTTCAATCTACTGGGTTCCAATTTCAATCTCCGGGACCGGGGGTGACCCCCCAATCCAATCTAATGTCACCCTCTGCATCATCGTAGGCGGAGTCTGGCGTGCCTTCAGGTGAGCACCCTTGTTTGACAAGTCGGGGTAGCTGGAAGTCCGAGCGGGCAGCCAGTCGTGGGCCTAGCCGCTGCGCCACGCCACGTGCCAGCTTGCCACCTTGCCCCCTACAGCCTGCAGCCTGCTTTGAGTAATGTGTACCTTAATGTGTACCTTGATATGTACCAAAGAGGATAGGGGGATATCACTGCAGGCAGGTGCTTTCATCGAAAGGGACCAGCAATGGACCTCCACTGGCCTGCTTGCGGGGGCCCTCTCCTCGTGCCATGTGCCGCCCCCCCTGGCATGCCATGCGCTCAGAGTCCCCTCCATAATCCGTCTTTGCATTTTCTAGATCACCACAATACAGCTTCACTTACTTCCAGCGCAGGGACGTGGAAACGATCTGGGTTAGTTGTGACGCTGCTTCTAGACCAGTGAAGTGCAAGATAGGGTTCTGGGGCGGAGACACAGGCGGGGAAACGGTGTCATGTATTGGCACTAAAGGGGAGGTCCCCTGACTGTACCCATGACTGCAGCACAGGGGAGGTCCCGGGGTGCATGCGCCCGCGCCGCTGGTGTGAACTGAGTAAGTATAGAATGAAGATATCATCTCTAAAATACGCTTCTTCTTGAAGGCACTGTTGCAGAAGTCGCCCCTTCTGTTGGCTTGTCGGTCGCGCAGTCACTTTCGGCGCGACTTTCGTGCACTTTGCCTCGGCGTCACCCTTGTCGCATTTGGGTTTGAAGTTATAAATTCCTAGCTTCGGGGCTATTTGCTGATCTGGTCGGCACGCGTATCAAGGGGGAATTTGCGGCGGACACCTTGTTACCAATTCAGTGACCCGGGGTCGGTTTAGGGTGCCAAATCGCCCATACACATGGCAGCGTAAAGCGGCCCCTGACGGGGGCCGTGCAAGGAGTCTGTGTTGTGAGTTTGGTTGGGTGGTTGGTGGTTGTGCTGGTTGGGGTGTGAAGAGTGAGGAAGTGGTGTTGAAAGAAACTATGGCAGATAAAATTACAGGCATGTAGTGCGAAGGAAGAGGAAGGATAGGAAGTAGCTCGCGCGCCGGCGCCCCTTCCTGAAGCGCGAACTTGGCCGGCAGGGCCGCTACTCGTCTGCTCTCTTTTGATTGCGCATGTATGTGGCAAATGCTATCGGTTGAAGTGGCTTTTGGTTGAAAAGCTCGCGGGACGATCTTGGTGACCCGGGGTCGGTTCTCAACCGACAGTTGGCGACAGAGGGGCTCCTTAAACAGTAGAGTTCTTTACCTTCCTCGCCATCGCAAACGTCATAGAGCCCTCAAAGGACGACGTACAACCCGACCTCGCAGTAATTTGTTGTAGTCCTAATATAACATACATAGTGCTTGTCCTCAGCGCTGCTGAGGCTTTCCATCAACGCGGCGCTGCGGCAAAACGCAGCAAGGCAGTAACTAGTTTCACGTGGTTGTCGCATGGAAAAACAATAGAGGTAAGGCCGCTCCAGGGCCGACAGCGGCCTCAAAGCTGCCAGTCGCAGGGTACGAAACCTTAGCCTGCGGGGGTGGGGGCCATCTGTCCAGCTGCCCTTACGTTGCTGTCGCAACAAATCATACGCCACTCGCGCCGTCCGTGTAACTACAGGCTCTGCAGCGGGGGTTGGAAGCTCCCTGCCAGCCTGCCTGGGAACCTCGTGCGCACAGCGGGCTCAGCAGTCGAAGGCGCGCCTGGAGGCGCTGCGAGCAGCTGCAGGGTACACGGACCAGCCCACAGTCGGTGCCATCCGCCGTGGACTGCGTTGGCTGCGTTTGACCGCCTTGCAACCAACTCTTACGGCCCCTGGCTGCTGAGGGCGCCAGGGGCCCATGGCGGGGCAGGAGGATGCGCTGCTGCAGCGGGCCAGGTGAGACCGTGCGACAACGGACGGACGTGTACGGCATTCGCATCTGGCATGCGTGTGGCTTAGGCCGAGCGCATGGGTCAACAATGCAGACATTGTCATGCGTGTTTCTGCAAGGCGAGAGTCGGGCGGGGCATTTCCACACTCCGGCTCTACTATTGATCATAGCCATAGCGCCTAACAACCCCCTCCGCGCTGACCCGTCGCTCCCATCCCTTTGCTGAACTTCAGGGCGGGTCTGTCGGCGTTCCGCTCCAGCGGCGCGCACGTGCTAGAGGCATACATCTCACCTGCGGGCTCCACAGGTGCACCAGCAGCACCAGCGGCAGCAGGCCCAGCAGCTCGGAGCAACACAGGCGCAGCGTCAATAAGGCCAGCAGCAGGAGCAAGGCTTGCAACACGGGTCAAACCATCGTCATCATTAGCATCCGCAGCAGCTGGACCAGCAGCAACTCGGCCGCGGGGCAGTGAGCTCGGCGGGGGCCCTGCAGGCGCCATGGGTGCCGGGCCGGGACCAGGAGCAAGGGCAAGGCCGGGGGGCCGACCTGTACGTGTGGGCGCTGTTGCAGCGCACCAAGTAGAGCCTCTTGAAGGCGTTGCTCTTGCTGCAGCACACCGGTTGGCGCTGATGGGAACTGAGGAGGCAGAGGGGGCCGCCGACGCCGACGCTTTGGAGCGCCGGGCACACGTGGCGGCTCACCTTCGCGCTGCTGGGGCGGTAGGGGTTGCCGTGCAGGTTGCTTCGGATGCAGGTGTGAGGCTCACTGCTGGCGCACAGGGTGCATCCGGGTCAGGAGCCAGCGGTGGGGAAGGCGGGGGCGCGGGCAGTACAGGCACCGTTTGGACGGGTGGCATTGCTGCGGACAACGTTGGGTTCAGGCTGTTGAAGGCTGCTGGCTGGCGCGTGGGCACGGGGCTAGGGGCGGAGGGCCAGGGGCGGACGGTGCCCCTGGACCCCGCCGCCAACAAGGGCCAGCGGGGGTTGGGGTACGACTCGCGGGCAGCACAGGCGAAGCAGGCGAGGGAGCAGGAGGAGCAGCAGGGTCAGCAGGGGCAGCAAGGGGGGAAGGGTGGGGCGGAGGGCGGGGTAAAGGGCGGGGTGAAGGGGATTACTACTCTGGGCAAACGCATGGCGGAGTTGGTGCAGCAGGAGCTGGACTCGGACAGCCTGGATGCCAAGGTCAAGCGGCACAAGCAGGTCATGAGGTGGGTGGGGCCACCATGGCTTTCTTGTAGCTTGCATGTTGGTGGGTTAGCACTGTGGCTCTGTTGCTGCTGCGCTGTCTTGTCCCAAGGACAGTAAGCTCTGCTTACGCCGCGATCTGGATATGCATAGGCATAGACCGGTCTGGGTCCCCAAGGTCTTACAACGGGGACTGCGTGGTGCATGTGCATAGTAGCTGCTACCTCGGCTCATAAGGGTCGCAGGCCCTTCCGCCATTGGCTCTCCAGCCCCCACCTTGCCAACCCACGTGCCTGACGATCCTGCACCATCCTTTTGCTGTGTTTGTCAACCCACACCGGCAGGGCCGAGGAGGAGGATGCGCGCGGCCGGGCCATTGCGTCGTACCTTCGGCGCGCCTTCAACGACCCCTTTGACTCCATCCGCAGCGCTGACGCCAATCCCTTGGGCCGGCAGCACGCGCTGCGGTCCACCAACCCACTGCTGGACCCCATAGACTAGCTGAGCATTGAGTACTGGCCACAGGCTGCCTGGTCGTTGCGGTCCTGTGTTGGCAGGACTGCTGGTGTGGTGCGATGGGGTGTCGGGCTGCGTACCGGTATGGCAGTACGGTATGAGTTGACTGGTGGGAGGAATGAAATAGCGGAGGTGGTGTGCGCTGAGGACGTGTCCCCGTTGACGGTTGGTAGCGGCAGGGAGCTGCCACGGTTCGAGTTGGTGTGGGGGCATGAGTTGCAGGAGGAAGCACATGCAGGAGGAAATGTGGAGGCTGGACACTTGGATGTTGCACAGTCGAGGTCAAGTGATTAAGGGTTGACTGCTTAATGCAGCCGGGTGCAGCGGCCCTGCTTCTCGGCTCGTGGCGGGATGCTTCCGTAAACACAAATTACCACTACGGTAGTAACTATCGATATGTCCCGCTAAGTCCTGGATTTTAGCCTGACCGCGGCTGTGCCGATACGGGCCATCGACCTGGCGACACGTGCCGTTGCTTGGCCATGTGGCGCTGTAGTACAACGAAGAAAACTGCCGCTCCTTGCAAGCAGTACGATGCACTGCCTCAAGGCAAGCCTCAACGCCCGAGTTGGCTCCGCTGGCACGAAGCAGTCTTGCATTGAGACCGGCTTAAGACCCCTGGCACGTACACGGCTGGTTGACTCGTTGCACTTGCGGAGGGAAGAACCCTCGTCGTGGGCATGCCCAATGCTTCGAAGTCTCGCAGGCGCGACCAGGAATCAACCACCGCCCGAGTGTGTGCCGCAGCCACAAGCCTTCCGTCTGGATGCGGCCGAGCACACCGACTGACTCTGGCACGGTGCAACGGCACCAGAGCATTGCAGTTTGCCAATGACATGATGAGGCGTCAGTCCATTGATGTTACATGACAGTCCAGCAGGGCAGCTGGAGCAACTGGCTCAGCTGCGGTACTCTCACAATGAAGCCGCAGCAACGAAGCTCACCACGTTTGGTCTCTCAAAATCACGCATGAACAAAGTACATGCTCGCATGCCTATAGCACATACTTCGCCGAAAAGCAACTAGCACCCAACCGTAGGGGGCTGCATCGAGCACGAGGAGCGCGCACAGACGTCCGGTTTCGACGGCGCTGCATGCCGATTAGCCTTAGCTATCCACATAGCGCGCTACATTGGGGAGCGCACTACATCAATTCCTCTGCACGTAAACATCACGCACAAGACAAACAGTACTTCGGACACAGCCGATGTCAGGCCCTTCACCTCCCATGCCCTCTCCCCATGCCGCCAGCCGCTGCCGAGCCACGTGCCAGGCAGGGTAAATAGCAGAATACTAGTGTCACGTGGCCATATCAGATCCAGCTCCGACTAAGGAATATATCTAAAACAAAATGACGTGCTGCCCATGATGCGACCGAAGTGCGAAATGCACGGTACTCATCGGCGTACCGCACGCAACACGAGTCCACGGCCCCGCCCTGCTAGTGTTACTACCCCAGGCGCGGCGAATGCTTTGGTACTGTCATCAACCGGCCTCACCCACAAAACGTACGCGCAGCCGTCTCCGCTGATGCACACATACGATGCCCCACCAGTCCGAACAGGCTCTGTTGCCTACACCCGCCAAAAACTAATACCCCAGTGACGCGCAGCCTCCACGTTCGCTACCTTGCCATGGATTATCATGCCGAACAACAGTGCAACCCGCCGGCCGTTTGCATCTTCCAAAGCAAGTCTGCACCAGTGCCCCCTAGCTTCCAGGGCTTGTGTACATCCGGAAACGGTATGCAGGCCAACCCCCTGCATGCCAACGCCCCTGCCGCTCAACCACAACACCGAAAGCTTTTGTGCATGCCCGGCAGCAGCAATGCCTCGCACCAGCCGCAATGCACGAGCGTGGAAGGCAGCCGTATGCGGGCGGCCTTGCCCGTCGTTGGTAAACAGCACCACGTGCGGCATCGGCATACCAGCGACGCAGCAGCAAGATATTTGTCGAGGAACGAGCGCGCCAAACAACCCCAAACAGAGCCTCTTGAGCACCCCCCGCTTGCATGAAGTGACCCCCATGAACCATTTAATTGTTGGTCGTCAATCCCCCTGTTGTTACGAACCGACGCGAGCACCTGACAGTTGCATGAATGGTGCCACGGACTTTGCAGTGCTGGTTCTCTTCGCACGACCGCCGCGGTATGCATTCCACGCATTACGACAACACAGCGGCCCAGGCGTTAGCTAGCGACAGCGTCAAAATCCCTTTCCCAGTGCGCACAATTGCCCCACTCCAGTCACCACTTCACGCCGCGAAACCCCATCTGCCAAGCCACCAACCTCCGGTACACAACTGGCACCTCACGGTCCGTAATGCAGCCCTGCCGTCGCAGTACCTAGGCAGCCCCTCACTACAGGCCATACGCGGCCGCAGCCGCCGCCGCGGCCTGCATCTGCACGGCGGCCTGCATCTGCGCGGCCTGCAGCTGCTGCAGCTGCTGCTGCTGCAGCTGCTGCTGTTGCAGCTGCTGCTGTTGCAGCTGCTGCGCGGCCGCCAGCTGCGCCGCGGCGGCCTGCATATGCAGGTGCTGCTGCAGCGCGGACTGGCCCACACCCACACCCAGGCCCACGCTGGGGCCGGCGACCAACACCTGGTTGGCACCGGGGCCCACCAGGGCGGCGGCTCCGGAACCCACGCCCAGCTTGAGCAGCTGCGACAGGGCGCGGCTCTTGTGCTGTGCGTCCAGCGGGTCGGCGATGCGCAGCGGGGACTCGGGCACCAGGCCGCACCTGCAGCAAAGGGAGGCCGGGGCAGACAGCGTTAGCATTCGTTCGCGCCACGTGGTCAAGCATTAAACTGCTGGACGCAATTGAACGCAGCACGCTACGAGGCGAAGAAGAGGTACATACGCTGCTCATGTCAGGAGCGGTCGGCAGCAGTAGCAAGCAGCTCACCTCAGGCGCGCTGCCACGTCCTCGGGAGGCACGACAGCCAGCAGGCGCTGCAGCTCGCGGCCGAAGGCGGCATCGAAGTCCTCTGGCCGCAGGCGGCACTCCACCAGCAGCAGCGCCGCCGCCACCACCACCACCTCCCGCTCCGGCACCATCACGTCCTGCGGCAGCGAGCTGCGCAGCAGCGCCTCCACGGCCTCGCCGTACAGGCCTGTCCGTACGGCACATGAGCAACGGTCTTGATTAGTAATGGGCGCAAGCTGCAAGAGGCAAATGGCTACCCGGCATGCGCCTAGTTGCAAGCAGGCTTTAGCAGGAGCGATGCCGGCGGGGAGCGAGGAGCAGGGGCGAGAGGAGCGGAGGACCCACCCTGGTTGCGCTGCAGGCGCTCCACGAAGTAGCGCGTCTGCACGCGGCGCAAGCCCAGCAGCAGGTGGCGATGCAGCGCAGCGTGCGCGGCCCACGGCACGGCCGTGCCGCTGGGGCACGTGGCAGACTGCTGCGTGGGGCAGCCGGACGGCGGAGAGGCCGGGGAGCCGTCGGGCCGAGTGCCGACGTCCTCCGCGGCGGCCGCCAGCGCGCGGCGAACCTCCCACTGGAACGCGCACAGGCTGCCGTTGTTAGCACCGTTGGCGCCGGCACCGTTACCGTTACCGTTGGCGGTTGCGGGGGCGTTGGCGAGCACCATGTCGGCGCCCATGGCATGCAGCTGCGACACGGTCCAGATGATCTCCTCGCTCCAGCGGCGCGGCTGCAGCAGCGGGTAGGGCGCCAGCTCGGCGGTGAGCTGCAGCAGCGCGCGCGGCGACAGCTCGTTGAGCAGCTGGCGGGGGAGGGACATGTTGACCGCGTGCACCTGCGGGAAGGGACGGGTCGGGGGAAAGGAGCGGCAGCGAATGTAAACAGCTTGCGTCAAGATATACATCCATCGCCAAGCAGCATACAGCGACAGTTCCTTCACGCTCTCCCACGACCTTGGCAGGTGCTCGGGCCCTCATGTACTCCAGTGTCCCAGACGAGCACACAAAGCATGCAGCTCCAAACCAAAAAAGCCCAGAAGCCCGTCCCACCTGGTGTCCCATGGCCTGCACCAGGCGCTTGAGCGTCAGCTGGTAGTTGTGCAGGATGGTGTCCAGGTAGGCGCGGCGCTTGTGGATGCGGCTCAGGCCGTCCACCCACTGCTCCAGCGACACCAGGCACAGGTGGCGTCCGGCGGGGCCAGCCCTGCAAGGGAAAGGACACACGGCAAGGTCAGGACAGGGTACAGAGCGCAAGCAGGGCATGTTGAGTACAGCAAGACCATGCAGCCCAAGCGAGGTGCTTGCAAGCACAAGCAGACTTTGGCGAGGTGTTCTTTAATGCTGTATCCTGACCTCTCCCACCTGAGCAGCTGCAGGATGCGGCCCATGACCCGCGGGTCCACGTCCGTGGCCTGCGCGCCGCGCGTGCGGTGCGCCGCCAGCGCGCGCAGCAGCGCCGACGCCACCTCGGGCGCCATCGCCGCCACGTCCACCAGCTGCTCCGCAATGACGCAGCACAGGTGGTGCAGCTGCGCCTGCGCGCCGCTGAACGAGGCACAGGCACGTGCGAGCTCCGCCGCCACCTGCGCGCTGACCAGTACCATGCGGCGCAGCACGGCGTCCATCACAACGCCCAGCTCGCCGGCGCCAGCGACGGCGGCGCCCAGGGGCAGGCTGGCGCCGCCGGTGGCGGCGCCCAGGGTGATGATATCCTCAGGGCGGAAGGCATTGCCGCGGACGCCGTTGGCGGCGGCGACGGCGGCCAGGAGCTGCTGCTGCTGCTGCTGTTGCTGCTGCTGCTGGCACTGGGCCAGGGAGGCGATGGAGGCAAGGGCGTCGGTGTCGGAGAGGGTGCCGGAGGCGGCGCCGGTCCACACGTCGGTCAGGCCGGGCAGGGTGCAGCCGGGGCCCGAGGTGCCCGAGTTGCGGCGCCACTGGTTGCCGCCGGTGCCGCCGGCCAACAGCGCGCCGGCGAGGTCCTGGGAGGCCACGTCGCCGCCGAGGGACAGCACCGAGCTGCCGTTGGCGCTGAAGCCGGCCAGGGAGGACAGCATCTGCAGCTGCTGCTGCGCCTGCTGCTGCTGCTGCTGGAGCTGCTGCAGGTGCTGCAGCTGCTGGGCTTGCGCCTGCGCCTGCGAGTGCTGCTGCTGGTGCTGCTTCTGCTGGGCCAGGAGGGCGGCCACGGTGGCGTTCTGGGTGCTCTGCAGGCGGCCGGCGGCCACCAGCAGCTCAGCGGCCGGCGAGCCGCAGCCCGGCTGCAGCTCCTGCAGGCGGTCCAGCAGGGCCTCGTTGGACAGGGTGAAGCACGAGTTGCCGGCAGCGGGGGAGCCGCCGGGGCGCGACAGCCCGGCCTCGGGGGCGGCTGTCCCGACGAACGCGTTGGTGCCGCTGTTGGGCGCGTTGGAGCCGGTGCCAACGTGCGCCGAGATGTCGCCGGCGGTGAAGGGCGAGGGCACGTCGGCGGCGCTGCAGGTGCTGCACGCCTCGTCAGAGTGGCTGTGTGCGTCCTCGCCTGCGCCCCAGCTGGTTGTGGACATGCCGGCGTGGCCGCCCACACTGCCGAGGCTGCTGCGGCTGAAGACCGGGGGCTGGCTGCCAGAGTTGGCTTGGCTCTGCTGCTGCTGCTGATGCGCGGGTGGGTACTGCTGCTGGTGCTGGCCGGCAGACTTTGGGCCCTCACGGGGGGAGGAGGCAGCTGAGCCGGACTGCCGCCCGGGTACGCTCGCTGCCACCAGGGAGAGGGAGCGGAGGGAGGCAGCGTCGCCGTTGGGCGCGGCGCCGCGGGTGTTGGTAGCCGAGGCGACGGCAACGTTGGCGTTGGTGGCGGAGGCGGGGCGGTGCAGCATGCGGTCGATGGGGACGGCTGCGCTGGCGGTGGTGGTAGTGGCGGTGGTGCTGTTGGTGGTGGGGCCGTTCTCGGTGTCGCTGGAGGCGCGGCTGGCGGCCTTGGCAGGGGGTGCGGGCTCCGGCTCGGGCTCGGCAGCGTCAGCCTCGAACAGCATGCGCACCAGCTGCTGCTCCGCGGCGCTCTGCTGCTCCAAGGAGGACTGCCGGGCAGCCGCGGGGCCGGCGGCGGGGGGAGCGGCTGCGGCGCGCAAGATGACGGGCAGCATGGCGGACAGGGCCTCGGGAAGGGCCGTGGCTAGCGCAGCGGGCAGCGCAGCGTCCAGGACCGAGCGGAGCTGCTGAGCTGGGATCTGCTGGGCTGCGGGAGAGGCGTTGGAGGCCTGCATGGCTGCGACTTTCGCGGCTGGGAGCAGAGCGGGTAGAATGTCGGGGAGCAGCGTGAGTAGAAGGCCGGGAAGGGCATTGTTGAAGCTTTGGATGTAGCCTTCCGTAGAAGCTGCAGGGGAACGGGAGGCTGAGTCGGTCGTGCCCTCCAGGCCAGCTGTCAACGCCGCGATGCCGCAGCGTTCGTCCCCGCTGGCAGTTGGACGCGCCTCCTGGCCCAGTCCTTGCCCATCCAGGCACGGTGGTGCCGCAAATGGCGACACTCGCTGACAGGTCTCGCCTGCATCGCCTTCCGCTGCGAAGTGTAAAGCCGCTGGAACCGAGACGCTGGGGACGTTGGCGTCGGCCATCTTCCCGGTAGGGCCGCTCGAACTGCGCGAGCACATAGATGCAATAACATTTACGGCTCTTGATTGCTGTGCCATGCCATACATCCGCCGCAAGCGTAGGGGCGCGCGTGTTCAGCCTGTTAGGCAACCAAAAGCTCCGCTAGCACCCAATGGCAAACTCACCCGTACAGACCCGCAATTTGAGCGCTAACAATTGTTGTTATTGAAGGGGCTCGTTCTTCCAAGCGCTCGTTGTTCGAGCACATAGAAGTCGCTCAAGTAAGGGGTTACGTGATCGGATTAGCAGGGGCGTCAGGTGTTTCCGCAGTTGCTTCAAGTGAAGAACGATACTCCGAGTACCAACGTATCGAGGCTGCACGCTGCAAATCGAGGGAAACGAGGGAACGGGTTATCAATGGTCGTCTGTTTTCGGGCAGCAACCATTCAAGGAGCATGGCACACTAGTGAAGCATATGGCACAGCTCCATGCTCAATACCCTGCTATCACAAGCACACTCGCACTCGCACAGGCCCCTTGTCGCAGCGCGCTACACGCGTTAGACCGCGAGACCATACATGCACACGCTGCATTCGCGCACCTCGCTGTATGCTACGGGTCCACGGCAAAGCTGAATGGTGTGAATGGAGGCGTGGGCCAACGTGACGTTCGTAGGGCTCGCTGCGGCGTGTGTGTGCACCTGTGTCGTTGTGCCTGTCCACAATGGAGCCGCAAAGGAAGTAAGACACGCTGTACCTATACTAATTTACAGTAGCAGAACCAATAGCTGAGCGCTTGGCGTCGAGTTGAGCTTTAGGAGTAGAGGCAATAACCGAAACCGAGTGACAGTGCAGAGGTATATAATCCAATTTGTATACGGAGACAGCCAGCAGGATGTCAAGAGACATAAATGTCCGATGTCAATTACAGTCCGACAATTAGCCAATCTCGTTGTCAACTCGTTTTCCCTTCTCGTGCTTGTGAACACCTATGATCGCAGTACTATATTTTTGTACACTGCTGTGTTCCAACTACCCTTGCATCACCCGTCAGTTTCCCGCTTACGTACGTGTAGCGGAAGGTGCGGTCGTCACTGCTTACGGCTGTTGGCCATCCGCTATGCAAACTGCTAGGTTGTACATCTTCATTACGCATATATGTATCAGAGAGAAAGCTTTTGCCCACACGACCGCGAGCGCTACCGGCTGCCAGCGCGTACTGCGCCTACCAGCCGTGCCAACGTCGCCAGTTGGCCCCTGACCTGACAGCTCTAGCTCCTGAATACAAGCTGAGCTGACAATGCACGAGCATACAGAATTCCAAAAGTGGTCTCAGTGTGAAACATGGTGTTGGCTCCACCGAATCGGCTCCACACTGGCCAGCTCCGAACCAACCGCAGTACTGTTCCTGAGCCGAACCACTCCCTGGCTTGTCGCATCTAGTGTTCAACCTGCCTCCGCCTTCGCACGTTTCGCCTCTTGGTGATGTCGACGCCAAGTTCACACCAAGTGAAGAGACATGCCCTCCACATGCTGCACGGGTTGATGATGTGCCGCTCTGTTGGCCGGTGCAGACGGGCGACTGCTTGTGGCTTCACAGCCGCTTGGGCCTGCTTGGGCTGGCTGATTTTTTTTTCTTCGTGAGAAGGTTACAGGGCTGATGAATTGTCCCGCGCGGCGTCCAACACTGGAGCTGCCAGGGGAGAGAGCTGCCTTGCCGTCCTGACATAAACTGGGGGCCAAGGTCAGTAAGCGAGCGGCCCTATAAGCCGGCGTGGAGGACACATGGGCTTCCAAAATTAAATACGCAATACCGGGCTTTGAGGATGCACCATTCGGGCCCAGCT
>VFQN01007240.1_pt1 | contig 12042 bp, 12 predicted proteins | sample 3512371 | NCBI WGS metagenome assembly VFQN01 (sample SAMN10412370, study PRJNA504923) | tailings metagenome | isolation source: Replicate 2 from Balatoc abandoned mine | place: Philippines: Itogon, Benguet | collected 2017-08-28
CGGAACAGGATTACCTTATAGCCGTTCAAAAACAAAAAATACTGAAAGATGCTGATGTCAATTTCAGGCAATTTACCGAAGCCGCCAAAAACAAACTGTTGCTTTGGGGGATGAATGAGGGGCAGATTGCAGAACTGGAAAAGGAAGGACTTCCTCAGAAAAAGTTGACGGTTTTCAGCCACTACGCGGGAGCCGTCACGGAGGTGCTGGCCGACGAAGGAACCTACGTGAGTGAAGGTACAACCGTATTAAAGCTCGCCGATTTGAGCACCCTTTGGGCAGAGGGCCAATTGTATATGACGGAGTTGTCTTTTCTGAACCAAACCCAAGAGGCTTTAGTGGAGATGCCCTATTTCCCAGGGCGTATTCTCAAAGGAAAAGTCAATTTCGTCAATCCAGAAGTGCAGACTTCTAGCAAAATCCTGACCATTCGGGTGGATGTCGCCAATGGAAAAAAAGAATATCAACCAGGAATGCAGGCCTACGTTACGCTGAAAGGAACCGTAAAAAATATGATTGCGGTACCGACAAACGCGCTTATTCAGGACACAAACGGCGTGACGGTGTGGCTAGAAAATGCCGAAGGTGCTTTTGAAAGCCGCATGGTAAGCGTAGGCATGACCAATAAAGATTATACAGAAATCACCGACGGCCTAAAAGCAGGTGAAAAAGTGGTGATTTCGGGGGCCTATCTGCTCAACAGCGAATACATTTTCAAAAAAGGCAGCAACCCAATGGAAGGACATAAAATGTAACCTCAATGCATCAAAGCAATATTATTCTACTGATTTACAATCAAATACACATAAATAATCAATTCACTTAAACAATTCAAACCAATGAAAAAAACAATCATTTTCGCCTTTGCACTTTTGGTTTCCGCAGTATCGTTTGCCCAACACGAGGGACACAACATGACTAAAATGGGCATTGAACCCGTTTTGACCGCATACTTTAAAGTCAAAAATGCACTGGTCGCGTCTGATGCCAAAGCCACTGCGGCTGAAGCCAAGGTATTGTCAGCAGCCGTAAAAAAAGCGGGTAAAATGATCGGTGCCGATGCCGTCAAAGCCGCCGATGCCATGGCAAAAAGCTCTAATATTGATACCCAACGCGCCCAACTTGGCACCTTGACAACGGCAGTGTATGCCGCCGCTAAAACCATGAAACCCGGGAGTACAGTGTATTATGATTTCTGTCCGATGGCCAATAATAACACAGGCGGCTACTGGTTGAGCGAAAAGAAAGAAATCGCCAATCCCTATTTTGGAGATGCCATGCTTAAATGCGGAAAAGTGAAAGAAACACTTTAATGAAAAAAAGTGATTTCCACCGTAAGATTCGCAAGAGCCACCGCTATTTAGGGGTGGCTCTTGGAATCCAATTTTTGTTTTGGACCATCAGCGGGCTGTATTTCAGTTGGTCCAACATGGATGATGTCCACGGCGACCCTCAAAAACGCGCCGTCCCGTTGTTTAAGGTCAATCAAGTGTGGGTCTCTCCTTCCATTATTATTGATTCCTTGCGGGCCCATGCGCCCGTTGACTCCATTATTGGTTTAGAAAGCATTGAGTTATTTGGAAAGCCATTTTATCAAATTCACTATACTGTATCAAATGTGCACCTTCATTCGGGCAGCTATGTTTGCCTAGCCAATGCCGAAACTGGTAATCTTCGACCCGCACTTAGTCAGGCCGAGGCGGTAGAGCTTGCTCAAATTCGGTTTGTCGGCGACCCCAAGGTGGAAAAAGTAGAATTTTTGACCCAAACAAATGGGCACCATGAATACCGTAACCTTCCTTTGCCCGCCTATGCCGTTACTTTTGGAAAACCCGTAAGTACTACGGTTTATATCGCTGCGGAGCTGGGCACTGTCCAGAAATACCGTAATACCAAATGGCGGATTTTTGATTTTTTGTGGATGTTGCACCTGATGGATTATGAAAGCCGGGATAATTTATCCAATGGATTGTTACGTGCCTTTTCTCTCTTTGGGTTACTGACAGTTGCCTCGGGGTTTACCTTATTTTGGGTGAGTCGAAAAACCACAGTTCAAAAAAAGAACCTGAAAATGAGTTGATTATCTACGTTTGATAAATACTATTTATGAACCACGAACATCTTCATTCGGCCAGCGGCGAGCATCAGCCACCTGCTGGCCACGCAGCTCACTCCGCTGAGCATCTGGGAGAACATTCTGGACATGGTAAAAACCCAAAACACGGTGAAGCCGGGCATGACCATTCTGGCATGATTGACGATTTCAAGAAGAGATTCTACGTAAGTTTATTTCTTACGGTTCCAATCTTGGTGTTGTCAGACATGATTCAGCACTGGTCAGGTTTTCAATTAGAATTTGAGGGGAGAAAAACCTTCTTTTAGCCCTTTCAACCGCACTTTTTTGGTACGGAGGAAAACCTTTTTTGGAGGGTTGTTGGGAGGAACTAAAAAATCGTTTACCGGGAATGATGACCTTCTTCACAATGGCGATTATTGTCGCGTTCGTATATAGTGCAGCTACCGTTTTTGGATTTCCAGGGATGGATTTCTTTTGGGAACTGGCCACCCTTATTGTGTGAAAGCTACCTAAACGAATCTATGCTCACGGGAGAATCGACCCCCGTACTAAAAAAGTCAGGGGAAAAAGTAATTGCAGGAGCCATTAATGGGAATGGTTCACTCGACATAAGCGTAGAGCAAACAGGAGAAGGAACGTACCTTGCGAAGGTAATTCAAATGGTAAAAGAAGCCCAAAACACAAAATCTTCTACCCAACGATTAGCCGACCGTGCCGCTTTTTGGCTTACCATCGTGGCATTGGTGATGGGCGTCGGCACCCTGGCCGCGTGGGTGGCTATTAATGCGCAAATGCTTCGAATTCGATAGCGTTTTAAAGAAAAAATACACCACATTTTATAAATATGGTTCTAACCTCCAGCAAGGGTAAAAAATGGCTCTTGATATTAGGCCGCTCAATAGAAAAAATCAGGGGAGCCTATCATTTGTTTCGTCACATGATGTTGACGAGAGGATTATTCTGGATTTATGGGTTTTTTGGGGTGAGACTCTTAAACAAGCAGGAAACGGACAATTTTTTATCTCCTTTTAAATTGGTTGAGCACCCCGAAAACCTACTTCACATGCCAGAAGTAGTTGATGTAATAGATACAAAAAAACGTTACTTTTTACCCACTTTGGCTAAAACCGACCGTATCATGGTCTGGAAGTTTGCCGCCCAGAATGGTAAAATTACTTTACTTCCCTATGGCGCAGTCCACCTAAGCAATAAAGTAGTTTGTACCGATACCAATAATACTGACTTTTATCGTAACACATTGCATCGAAAAAAACGAATCCATCTTGACGCTGAGGTACTGATTGTACCGTGGAGCCACTATATCGACGGATTTGTATGGGGAGGATATTATGATTTTTTACTGCTGGTGGTTGGAAAACTTTGTCGAATGAAAGAGGTATTACCACCATCAACCTTCGACAAGGCAATCATCTCCTACCCCCTTTTTAATACTTCTTATGAGCGCGAGTATTTTGAATTGTTAGAAATTGATTTGCACCGCGTAAAAGACAGTAGAAGCTATCGAATTACGCCTAAAGAATGTATTCTTGGAAACAATGGGCATTGGTTTTATCCAAATGCGGCAGACATACACGCCCTTCGTAAATACATTCTGCCTAAGTTTGTCGACCCAAGTGGAATACACAAAGAAGCGCGGATTTATATAAGTCGTAGCGGTCGTCGTCGAATTAAGAACGAAAATGAATTGATTACCCTCTTAAAGAAGTATGATTTTCAGATTATTGAAGACCGACCACGGACGGTTTTCGAGCAAATAGCTCTTTACCGAAATGCCACTTTTATCATTGGGCCTCACGGCGCTTCATTTTCCAACATCATATGGTGTCGATCTGGCACACATCTTTTTGAATTATTTTCCAAAACCTACACCCCAGATTATTTTCGATATTTGGCAGAATTGTTGGGGCTTAAATACACTGCATATTATTATGATCAGGATGTTCCTCTCAAGTATTGGGCCGACGGATTAGAAGATGATTTTACGGTGAATATTGAGGAAATCAAACAAATTCTGATGAGAGTGTTGACACAACTTTAGTGCTTATAACTGTATGTTGTAAAGTGAAAGTGGCAAGAAGCCGCTGGAAATAAAGAGAGATTTTAGGCAGCCAAAATGCTCTGACAAATCTAAAGGCCGCAGCGATCAAACTTAGATTTGAGAACAGCTTCTTTTTCAAACAATTTGGCAATTGCCTGCTTAGTTTCAAGGAGCTGTTTATCATAAAGTTTAATTAACTTCTCTAAGTGGGGTAGTTCTGCGGAATTTGAGATAATTCGTCATTTGGCGGATTGGGTTGGCAGAGAAGGTCTAGATAAGGGGAAATTTAACAGAGCCTCCCGGTCAAAAACAGTTTCCAGGCTTTCAATCCGTAAAATCATATTCCCCTCTCAGATTGATGTGATGCCAGGAATGGGTCGACGATTGCAGGATGGTACGCAACAACTCCTGCAGTTCACTTTCGGTCGAGCATTGCCGTAACCGCTCCGATAGATACAGCAGGTTGTAGTAGTTAATAGCATTCATTTTGACGGCAGGGCTTTCTCATAAAAATGTAAAGCGGGGATAATTAGGCATCTTTGGGGTGTTCTAAATCTCAACATGATGTCACCTACCCACTCTTTACAGGCCCAAAATAACACGTTTTTCCATCTACTTTAACAACAATTCAATTTTATGGAATCCACATCTCCCCATTCTCTTGGATTCGCCTTTGAGTAATCAATTACGGTTACCAGAGGGTGCAGCGTTTTGTGGTTATTGGCGGCATTGAACCCGCTGATGCTGTCTATGTCTACTATCTTTTCCATTTTCTTTTCTTTTCTTTTGAAATCCATTCAAAATTAAGATATAAAAAATGCCATACTTCGCATGAATACCGTAATCAGTAAAAAGAGGTAATATCCTCATGAAAAACAACTTAGTTTTCTTCTTGTTCTTTACAACCGCTATTTGCCTCTTTGCAGGTAGTTCGTCGGCACAAGCGCTGGTTACTGACAAAAAAGTACTGATTGTGTATTTGTCCCGCACCAACAATACCAAAGCCATTGCCGAAATCATCCACAAAGAAGAAGGTGGAACATTGGTAGCTTTGGAGTTGACAAAACCTTATCCCGAAAACTATACGGAAACGGTGCAGCAGGTAGTCAAAGAAAATGAAAAAGGGTATTTGCCACCACTCAAAACAAAGATTGACAGAATAGCCCAATACAACGTAGTGTTTGTTAGGTTTCCTACTTGGTGGATGAAATTGCCACCGCCCATAAAAAGTTTATTACATCTGTATGATTTAAAAAAAGTGGTTGCAGAAAATAAAGATACTATAACCCTTTTTTACGGCAGAAAAAAGCAGCGACAAATTCGTTATTTTTCTGTTTGATTTTTGTAAGTATTAGATTGAAAAGTGTTGTTTTTTACGGAATTTTCGGTATACTTTTGATAAATTTTTTTATAACATATTCCTGCTCATGGCAAAGTATAATCTTAAAATCAATGGCAAAGCCCGCCAAGTGGATGTAGATCCAAGTACGCCAGTGCTTTGGGTACTACGCGATAGTCTCAACATGGTAGGTACTAAGTTTGGCTGCGGCATGGCTCAATGCGGCGCCTGCACTGTTCATTTAGACGGAAATGCCGTTCGTTCGTGCGTGTTGCCCGTTTCGGCGATTGGCAAACAGGAAATTACCACCATCGAAGGCCTTTCTGCCAACGGCGACCACCCCGTACAAAAAGCATGGCTCGAACACGACGTGGCTCAATGCGGCTATTGTCAATCGGGGCAAATTATGAGTGCAGCGGCGTTGCTCAAAAGTAATCCCAAACCAACCGATGACGATATTGATGCCGCCATGAGTGGGAATATCTGTCGTTGTGGAACGTATTTGAGAATCAAAGAAGCGATAAAAACGGCCTCTAAAGTATAAATTTTGTAGCGGTAGCACTAAAAAAAAGCAAAATAGCAATGAAAAATACACATAATCGCCGTTCATTCCTCAAATCTTCGGCGTTGGCTGGTGGTGGAATGATGCTAAGTTTCAGCTGGTTTTCGAATGCGAAAGCCGCCGAAAAAATACATGAGCGGAACGCTGCCCGATTAAATCTCCCCGACCAATGGTCAGAACTTACGGGCTATGTTAAAATTACCCCCGATAATATCGTTAAAATTCTTTGTCCAAACCCCGAATTCGGTCAAAATGTAATGACCTCATTACCAATGATTGTGGCGGAGGAATTGGATGTAGATTGGAAAAACGTAGTCGTGGAAATGGGACCGCACGACAACGTGAAATTGGGACCACAATTTACGGGCGGTAGTAATTCGGTTAGAATGTACTGGAAACCCTTGAGAAACGCTGGCGCAGCGGCCAGACAGATGCTCATCGAAGCCGCGGCTCAAACATGGAGCGTTCCTGCGTCTGAAATCACAACCAAGGCAGGGGTTTTAACGCATACAAGCGGGAAAACAGCAAAATATGGAGAGATGGCAAGCAAAGCCGCCGCCATTGCCGTGCCTAAAGAGGTAAAATTGAAAGCTCCCAAAGATTTTTCAATTGTCAGAAATTCAAAGAAAAATACGGAAGGCCTAAAAGTAGTTACGGGCAAACCACTATTTGGAATGGATTATCGGGTTGATGGTATGTTGATTGCCATGATTCAGCATCCGCCAGCCTTCGGTATGAAACTTAAATCCTTTGATGCTTCGCAATCCCTGAAAATGCCCGGCATCAAAGATGTATTTAGCTTTAAACTGTACGATGATGGTTTTGAACAAGGCGGTTTTGATACCCGTACTTTCAATGAAATGATTGCAGTAGTGGGCAATAGTACATGGGAAGTCATGAACGCTCGCAAAAAGCTGATTGTACAATGGGAAGCCGCTGGCGACTTAAAAGAAACCATGTCGGGAAGAGGCGGAAAAAGAGAAGTAACCGTTCCAGGTAGATTAGAAACCACAAGCCGTCAATTTGAAATGATGGCCGAATACGCAAAAAAACCAGCCCAGCAATTAAGAAAAGACGGTGACCCTGAAACGGCTTTCAAAAATGCGGCTCAAATCATCGAACGCACCTACAATGCACCGTTTTTGGCACATAACTGCATGGAGCCGATGAATTTCTTTGCGCATGTAATGGAAGATAAAGCGGTGGTGGCTGGGCCTTTGCAAGCGCCTGGTTGGATGGAGCCGACCCTTGCCAAAATTTTAAACCTGCCAGCCGACAAGATTGAAATTCAAATGACTCGAATGGGTGGGGGATTTGGTCGTAGAGCCTACGGGTCGTACGTATATGAAGCGGCTCGAATCTCTCAAAAACTCAAAGCACCCGTCAAACTGATTTATAGCCGTGAAGACGATATGACGTACGGCATTTATCGCCCGATGTACACCGCTACGTATCGTGCAGCGTTGGATGCCAACAAAAATCTAATTGGGTTTCATGTCATTGGCGGCGGAATTCCCGAAAACCCAGTTCATGCCAATCGTTTCCCAGCGGGAGCGGTTGATAACTATTTGGCTGAGGGGTGGGAAATTCCTTCAAACGTGACCATTGGAGCTTTTAGAGCGCCCCGTTCCAACTTCAATGCGGCGGCGGAGCAATCTTTTTTGGATGAAGTAGCCGAAGCCATGGGCAAAGATCCCATTCAACTTCGCCTAGATTTATTGAAAAAGGCAAAAGAAAATCCAGTAGGCAAAAACAATGATTACGATGCAAGCAGATACATTGGCGTTTTGGAACTACTGAAAGAAAAATCAGGCTGGGGCAAACCCGAAAATGCTGGTAAAAAACGTGGCGTAGCTGCTTATTTCTGTCACGCTTCGTATGCTGGTCATGTGGTTGATATGGTCATGCGCGACGGCCAACCGTATGTTGAACAAGTAACGAGTGCCGTTGATTGTGGCGTCGTTGTCAACCCCGATGCCGCTCGAAATATGGTACAAGGTGCGGTAGTTGATGGTATCGGTAATGCATTTTACGGAGCATTGACCCACAAAGACGGAGCCCCCGAACAAAGTAATTTCCACAATTATCGCATCATTCGCCACAACGAAGCGCCGAAGAAAATTGATGTACATTTTGTAGAAAGCGATGTTGACCCGACGGGTCTTGGCGAACCGCCATTCCCACCAGTTTTTGGGGCAGTAGCCAATGCGTTGTTTAAAACGACGGGTAAACGCTATTATAACCAGCCGTTTGCCTCAGAACAATCTAATCCAAAATCATAAATAGAGTACGAATAAATCAAAGCCATCATTGCAAAGTCAGATATGCAATGATGGCTTTTTTGTTTCTTAAAGGGAAGTAAATCTTCTCTTGAAAAGTTACTTGTTTGTAAAATAAACTTGTATAGAAATCTACATATATTATTTTTGAAGTATAAAATAAGTTTAAGTAGACAAATGAAAATAGGATATGCCCGGGTATCTACCCAAGATCAAAATTTGGAAATGCAGATTGATGCCTTGACAAAAGTGGGATGTGAACAGATATTTCAGGAAAAAGCTTCTGGTATAAAATCGGACCGACCTCAACTGCAAGCCATGCAGCAAATGCTCCGACAAGGGGATGTAATCTATATTTATAAACTCGACCGGTTGGGGCGTTCTTTAAAGCACTTGCTTGAAATTACCTCCGATTTTTCAAAAAGAGGCATAGGTCTGGTTTCAATCAATGACCACATTGATACCACCACTGCCCAGGGCAGGCTCATTTTCAATATTTTTGCTTCATTGGCAGAGTTTGAAAGAGACCTCATCCGAGAGAGAACAAAATCTGGATTGGAGGCGGCTCGGGCCCGGGGCCGAAAAGGAGGCCGCAGAAGGGGTTTGTCTAAGGAAGCTGAAAAAACAGCAATGCTTGCCCAAACATTATACAATGAACGTAAATTGGGGGTCAATGAAATTGCCGCTGATTTGAAAATTTCAAAAATGACCCTCTACAAATATCTTCGGCACAGAGGCGTGCAAATTGGCAGTAAAGTTGATTGAGTAGTTTACTACAAAATTTTGGTTGTAAGTGGTGCCGTCTTCAAAAATGCCGGCACCACTTTAAAGTTTATTCTTAGCCTCCTTTAGAGTTTGGATTCAAAGCTAATCAAATCGCCCTATCGGCATCAAGTATTAACAAGATTTCATCATTTCTCTGAGTTTTGCTTTGCGCCTACGGGCAATTTCAATGGAATGTCCCGAAGGTAAAATCAACATCTCAAAACGCAGAATGTGACATTGACTCAAATAATGCAAATTCAAAAGGGATGATTTATGAAGCCTCAGAAAGCCATATTTTTCTAACAAAGAAGCATAGAAACTTAAGGGAAGCGAGGTAATTACACTTTCTCCATCTTCCAAATGAAAAATAGTATAATTGACCTGCGCACTCAAATAGACAATCCGCCTCAAATCAACACTTCTATTGCCGTCTTTGGTTTGGAAGCGTGGTAAATACAGCAAACCTTCAAGTGACATTATTGAATCTGGAGTAGTCAGTGCTTTCATTTTCTGCTCATTTTGGTTTATTTATCGCAGCCGCCGATGAGTGCCTGAAAACTGTTGCCCTCTCCTACAGTCGCCGTAAAGCCTGGTAATAACGTCACTGATTTTCCCGCCTGATATACTACCGTTGCGCCTGATACCTGATTAGTCGCTACTATTTTGTCGGCAACTTTCAGCACCGTTCCGCTCGTGATAGGTTCTGTCACCGTCAAATTGGCTGGGCCACTGCTGCCGCTACTTTGACTTTCAAACACACCACGGTCGACAATACCTAAACCAACGGGGAATGGCCTTACATTACCTTCCAAGTCTTCGTTAGGAGCTCCCGCATTATCACCACCGTTGATAGCAGGTGAGCATATTTGCAGGTGATAATCACCCAAGGTACCCAACGGGGCCAACCCAACAGGGTTGGCATTGACAAACAGAGGATTCAGATTACTGTTACCAACCCCAGAAAAACCACCTTCGACCGTACTGTAAGTAATCACGCTCCCCGAGGTACTTTGAGGTGCTGTATTACCCCACAAAATACTGTTTTTCACTGTCGTCAGCGAGTTGGCATTGAAGATACCTCCCGCATTGTTTCCATCATCCTTGTTGGAAGCAATCGTACAGTTCATCAAAGATGGCTGACTGCTGTTAACGTACATACCACCGCCTAAGCCTTTGTTAATCACCATTAATACGTTCTCAAAATAGGGTTTACTACCACCCAATACGTATACCCCACCCCCGAAAGTAGCTTCATTTCCGTAGATAATGGTCTTGGTAATGGCTAACTGCGAACTGTCGCGCAGCAACATACCACCGCCACCGATGGCTCGGTTATCAGTAATAACACAGTTGGTAATCAACCCTTTGCTTTTTTCAATAGCCAAGATTCCGCCCCCTGAGGCAAGTAAATCAGGGACGTTGATATTTTGAGTGCCCGCTACAAACTCAGCGAAGCCTCTTTCAATGCGGAATCCATCCAGACGTGTCAATGAATCGGTAGACTTAAACAGCACCACATGATATGAGTTATCGTTGCGTTGTATGGTGCCTATTTCTCCGCTGAGAATTACGGGATGCGTTACCCAATTACGTTCTGATAGATTTATTTCAGTACCGACAAACCCTCCATAAACCCGTACTTTGGAAGGAATCTTAAAGACATCAGTGCGCAGTGTACCAGGCTTATAAGTACCTTGGGCTACCCAAATTTCGATATCAGGAAACATCGATGTAGCTGCGGCGTTCAGGCCCGATTGTAAATTAGAAAATGCCTTCGCCCAAGTAGACCCATCTTGCGACGGGTTGACATTTGCAGCGTTGACATAAATACGAAGGGTATTAATAACCGCAGCCACGTAGTCTTCCACTTCCCCGTCGGGGGCTAAGCCCGTTGCATTTAAACCACCCATACTACTAAAACGGAAACGGGCTGGTGCATTACCATCGGGCGAGCCGACTGGTACGCTAAAGTTAACTTGATTGCTGCCAGCGGTCAATGAAAGAGTATTGGCGATTCGTTCTCCAATATCATCAAAATCGCCATCTTGATTGAAATCAATCCACGCATCAAGTTTACCCGCTACGGAGGCAGTCACAGTAACGGAGGTGTTGGTTCCAGTCAATAAAAAGTTAGGGAAGGTCACCCCGTCTTCATCATCGCCGTCGGTATCTGTATCATCACCGTTGGCAGTAGCAGTGGGTTGTCCATCTTCGTCACCGTCGATAGCTGTCCCCAAATACATTCCCAAAAGAGTAGCGTGACGTGCCCCATTATTGGCCGTTAATGTACCATAAGATGCGGGAGCATCCCCAAAATCTATTTCATCATTGGTGATGTCTCCAATTTGTATGGTGTCTTTTCTAGCAATAGAGGCATCTAATACCGTACCCGAAAGTGCGCCTAAAATGACCTTAAATGCCTCGTTAGCTTCTACTTTAGAATCTCCTTTGACCAACACGGTGATGTCTTTGGCTTCACCCGCAGTTCCCACAAACGTCAGTGTACCGTCATTGTCGGTGTAATCATTGTCTGCCACGGTTGCGGTACTATCGTTTGTGGTATAAGCTACTGAGAATCCCCCCTGAACTGCATTGTTGAGCGTTGCTGTAAAGATAAAACTCGTCGTGCCGCTGTTACCTTCCGCTTTGGAAGTACCGCCACTTAGCGTCAACGTTGCACCGTCATCGTTTTGAATATTACCCCGACCTATGCTTGTGCCCAAAATCACATTGCGGCCGCTCGCTGCAAGATTTGTTAGCGCAACCTTGTAGACTTCGTTTATTTCTACTTTGGTATCGTTGGTTATGCTAACATTCACCGTTTGAGCAGAGGTGCTACCCGCCATGAATGTCACCGTTTGATTCGTAATTCCCGTATAGTCACTGTCGGCAGTTGTAGCTGTACTATCTGTGGTTGAGAAGTTTACCGTCACTGCTACATCCACTGGATTACTCAATGAT
>VFQN01007241.1_pt1 | contig 12041 bp, 20 predicted proteins | sample 3512371 | NCBI WGS metagenome assembly VFQN01 (sample SAMN10412370, study PRJNA504923) | tailings metagenome | isolation source: Replicate 2 from Balatoc abandoned mine | place: Philippines: Itogon, Benguet | collected 2017-08-28
GCTGCCACTACTGCTTCCAATGCCACCTATTCGCGTTACTGCTTTCTTCTTCCCCGCCCGCCCCCCAACGCCGCCACCCACCTGCACGGGCTCGTTGGTGCCGCGGGTCAACAGCACACCGCCCTTGACCTGCAGGCGTGAGAGGAGGGGGGAAGACGGTCAGAAAGCCCTAGTAAAGAGCAAGCGGTGTAGCAGGGCGGGGGCGGGGGAGTTTGCGGTCCACTATGTCAGGGAAGGGTTGAGGGAGAGCAACGCGCAGCGCCACACCGCATCGCCGCGGGAGGCACCTCCGGCATAAATCTCCACACACTGCTTAACTCGCCTCCGAGGGCCAACAAAACCCGCGCACCCTCCCGCCGCCCATATCGCCAGGCCGCACATGACAGGCCGCCCCGCCCGCGCACCGTTCCACCCACCACCCTTGCCCACACGGCCTTGCCTTTACTGCACTCACCCACCTGCTGTCCAAACGGCCCAGGAACGCGTACAAGGTATGGCGCCCGCCCGAACCCCTTCCCTCACTCCCGCTGCATTTGCCCCCTCTATCCCACACCTATGCGCAGGGGCCCCATTTGCGTGTCCCTTGCGCCAGCATGACATTCCCGCGCACCCACCCGCCGCCTGTCGCCCGGCTGCCCGCCCGCCTCCCACTACACCCACCGCCTCTGCCCACACGGCCCCACGCCAATGCGCCCGCCCACCTGCGTGTCCTTGTGCGCCAACATGACATTTGGCATGCATGAGGAGTTTTGAGGTACAACACGCGTCCCAACCCCTTTCCTCGCCCGCTGTGCAATTGCCCACCCGTGTGTGTTGACCCCACCTGCGTGTCCTTGTGCGCCAGCATGACGGCCCACAGGATGCCCAACGTGCAGCCCAGCAGCACCAGCAGGAACAGCACGCCCACGGCGAACGCCAGCCGCCAGCGCCTTTGGGGGTGGGGCGGGTCCGGGGGGCAGGGGGTGGCGGGTGAGCTGCGCCTGCTTGGTGCACCGCTTGCATGGAAGGCGTGCCGAGTTGGGCACTTGCGGGGGCTGACCAAGCAACTGTACGGCATCTTTCCGTACCGTGTGTACATGTGCTTGCCAAACGTGTCATAGCTGCGTTCGACGCCATGGGCCGTGCGGGACCTGCTCGGTACTAAGAGCTGCAATGCACCTCCCCTGCACCACCCGCATCCCTTCGTGCGACCGCCGTCGTCCGTTTGCAACCGCCCCTCTTACTCCCTGCCCCTAGCCCACCCACACGATCCTTACACCTTCCCGCACTAGCTTCCTCTCCTGCTTCAGTACTACCAACACCACCCACACCAAGGCACCCTGGCCCTTCCGCCGCCTCACCCGCCAATACGGTACACGCCCACGCCCACGCACAACCACGCCTTGGCACAAGCACTACACGCACCTGCTCCTCATCTCCTCCCTCACCAGCTTGTCCACCACCGCCTCCACCTCTTGCGCGTCAAGGCGGCCGTCGCCGTTTAGGTCGTAGCGGGACAGCAGGTTGCGCGTGCTGGGGGACATCACTGCAGGGCAAGGCGTAGCAGTACACGACACTGTCACAACATGCCTGTGAATGGCCCGTGAGTGAATGATATGCTTTAACTATGGTATGGAGGAGCAGTGGGGTTCAAGCTGGAGGTGTTGGGGTGAAGAGCACAGCGTGTTCGGGTCGTGGGCATGGGCTGGCAAGGTGGCCAGGGGTGGGGACTCCGGTGGGCAGCGGCTTACTCATGAGCTCCAGTCGCCCTGACTTCCTCAAGCTGTCCGTGAACTTATGGCTCATGAGGGCGGGCTCTGCACCGCCATCGCTGCAGCGAGGCTCGACAGGGGGCTCCGCATTGGCTGTGAGCGGCGTCGAGGAGTCTGTGGGCCCGAGCCTCATTGTAGGTGTTGAAACTGCTGTATCTATCTCTAAAGCGCACAACCTTGTGGGCCCCATGTTGCTTAGCGGCGCTTCTCTACGCTTTAGAGTTCACACTGGGGCGCCTTCGGTCCTTTCAAAACGCTGTCCCCATGCCCATAGAAACTGCGATGCGTCTAGCCCGGGTCAACGTGTTCAGTAGGTCACACAGCGCGAACTGCAAGCCTGCAATGGTGACTCGTCCACGTGTACAGCAGCCTGTCTGCACGCGCACTACCCTTGGCGCTTGGGCAGTATAGATAAACTGAACTCTCATAACATTTGGTAAGTGCCAAGAGTCCATACGGCTCCCGTGTTGTAAGCAGGGCAAGTTGTAGGTCTCCGCCTCTCAGCCGTGGCGCGCTCGACTCGTTGTAGAACACATACGGGCTTATTATCCTTCTTTTGAGCGGAGCTATGCAATCTACCGTGCCTGGCGGTCAAAGATGCGCAGCGGCGAGTGCAACACCCCGTCTGGGAGCGGTGGTAAGTTGCCTGTCAATGCAGCTGCACACACCGGCCCATGTTGCATGTCATAGTTTTCATGGGGAGGTAGGGCCCCCTTCCGCCGAACGCGAGCTGCAACTGCCTCAGGATTACGGCTGCAGCCCTTGCTACTGCCAGCTGATCCACCTCCGGCGCCCCGTGTGCTGCATGGCCCTGGCGCAACTGCCGTTCACCAGAGGCTAGCATATGGCAGGTGCTTGTCAGCATTACGTGCACGCCGCCTACGAGTCCAGGATACCATCCTCATGGCCGCCATGACAACACGCAGGCAGCGCCGCGTGCAACGACCACCTGCAACACCCTCGCACACCGCGGCCGACGCTGCGGTTTACACAGTACACAGCAGGGCGCGCGGCTGCAGGATCGCATGCGTGTGAGGGCGGCGGCGGCTGGGGGAGGAGCCGACCCGCTGGGCAACCTGGGCCAGCTGGCCAGGGTGGCGTCCCAGCCTGGGGTGTCCTCCGACGAGGCGGCGATGCTGCAGTTGGCCGACCCAGCCAGGTGGGACTGTGGGACCTTCGCAGGCTTGTGCTTTGATGAACCAATGAAATCAGGGTTAAATTGCTGATGCACTATTCAAGGGGGTGAGGCTGCGGCATTTAGCTTGCGCACTGGCAGTAGTTGCTTGGGAGGGGCGTGGGGAGCGGGGGGTTGTGGGAACAGCCTGTTGCAGTGCCTGCAACGGCCCTTGGTGCGGCAGGCACCGTCTGGGTTGTTATAGACACAGCTGTGCTGCCTTGGGCTGCCAAGGCGACCATGGATGCACTGGCACAGCAGGCAAAGGGCGAGGAGCCGCCATGGCAACCCTCGTAATGTTTGAAAGTGTGGGGTGCGGGGTGGGTTCTGTTTCGGCGGCGCTGCCATGGCTTGCACCAGGAACAGCGCTGCACGTGTCCGGCATGCCAGGGCTTGATGCACTGGTGCCTGGGGTTCACGCGCCTCGCCGAGCAGCACCTCTTGCAAGTGCCAGAGATTGTGCACTGAGCACATCACCTGTTGCTGTACCGCAAGAACGCAAGCGCTCACCCAGCACGTGACCCGCTGTCCCCCCCCCACACACACACGCAGCTTCAGCGAACGAGGGCTGTACGTGGACGGCGGCTCTGTGTTCGCCAGCGTGGTGCTGCTGCTGCTCATGCTGGGCTTCTCATTCAACCGCATCCTGGGGCTGGACCGCTTCGTCAAGCAGGCGGCAGTGTGGGTACGCGTGAGGCGCGACATACCGTGTATTGTAAACAGTGTGATGCGTCAAGAAGTCACGGCAGTGTGGGTGGCAATAATGTGGTGGGATGACAGTAGCATGGGAGTAGACAGGCTCAAAGGGAGGCGAGAACAGGCAGTGGTGCTGGTGGTGGTGGTCGGCCGGTGAGGTTGGAAATGCGTTGCGTGCACAATGCAGCGGGTGATGTAGGGGTTCGCCGTGGCTTGGGAGGCGGCGTTATGCGATGAGGGTACACATGCAAGTGGATTTTAACCACACTAATAGCCGTGATGCGCGTGTGCAGCTGTGTGGATAGAGTACACCCCTGTACGATACCGTTCATGCATCTGTCATGCCGTTTAGGAGTGTCAGCACACGGCCGTGTTCACACTGCGATGCTGGGTAAATTGGTGGGTTGGTGGTGCGAAGAGTACCGTAGTGCTGCTGTGCCACGTGCCACCTGGTGCCACCAGGGCACCAGCCCAGCGCTCTACAGCGTCCGCTTTTGTGTCACTAACAAGGTCCGATTACCATTACTACTCTGCCTACTTGCGTGATTTTTTTTCTTCGATGATGTGTATGTCTATATCTGCCGCAGGGCCTGGAAGGAGCGACGACAAGATGAGCAACGCAGGGAGATCATGGACGCCCGGGTGGTAAGTGCGTGCAGGGCTGCAGGCATGGACGCGACTGCTGGGCGTTGGGCGTCTTGGATGCAGGGGAGCTGTCCCGTTGTCTGCCCGTATGCCTTCCGTGTTGTTGCAAGCCGTGCAGCTAATAAACACCTCGTACCATGAGAGGGCGTGTTGCCATGGCCTGTGCCGTGGGTTGCCTGCCACGGCGAGGTGTTTGCTCAAGAAGGCCCGCTCATGCACCTGCTGCTGCGGCGGCGGGTTGCGGTATTCCGACGATGATGCACCCTGCTCTGAAGCCAGCGCTTACGTGCCTGCTTGTGCAGAAACTGCTGAAGATGATGGAGGACGAAGATGGGAGCCAAGGAAACGGGGATCAAGGGAAGACACGATAATGCAGGACCTGTAACGTTGTAAGCCATCAACCCGGCCAACTGAGGCCAGTGTACAAGCCCCAGACCTTGGACCTTGCTTCCATTCGTGCTGCGTCCGGCACCTCTTCCACCTTAGTATGTAGCGGTGAACCCGCTATGCTTTCGATCGCAAGCCGCCCTTCTCCCAGACCACGGCCATGTCGGACCTCCGACGACTTTCCCACAGCCACATGACAGCCCCACACAGGCAGTTGCCTACCGTACAGTGCCTATCGGCGTCTACGGTGCGCAGTGGCGCAAGACCGTACGACGTGCACTCGCTATACGCCCAAAGATGAAGGTGTCACGAAAGAAACAGCCATAGTAACAAGAATAGATGACAAGTGCACGTCGCACAATCGCCCGAGTTAATTCGCTTTTGCCACCGAATCACCTGAGTGCGGAGCAAGAGCTTCATTACGCAGCAAATATGGAAGCAGCGACGCATGCCTTAGCCAAGCAGCCCAATGCATGTCATTGAGCTTGCCAGTCATGCCCTTGTGCATCCCTCGACGGGGCGGCACCCTTCCCTACCAGTGCCCTCAGCCTGATCACTGCAACCCAAAACCATCCTCCATACGTCCCAGATAACAAACAGCCCTCACCCCGGCTCACTACCGTTCCAAACTACACGGCGCTCCCCATGTTCGCAGCACCGCCAGCGGCGCCACCGGCGGCAGGTGCGGGCGCCGCTGGCCGCACGTTGGCGGCGTTGGCCATCATCTGCATCATCTGCAGCTGCTGCTGTTGCTGCAGCATCTGCTGCTGCTGCAGGGCCTGCTTCTGCAGCAGCGGCAGCGTGTCGTTGGTGTAGGGGGTGTACATGGTGGCGGGCGTGGTGCCCAGCGCCAGCTGCGCCGCAGCGTTGTCGGCCGCCTGCCGCTGGGCGCGCAGCAGCAGCTCGCGCTCACGCTTGGTCTTCGCAAAGTCAGCCACTGCGTTCATCAGCAGGAAGCTGGCGCCGACCCACATCAGGAAGGAGCCGGCAACCACGCTGCCCAGGGCCTTGTATGCTTTGCTGGTGTGCGACTGCGCCGACTGCAGCTGGGCCATGTCGCAAACGCAACGGTCAACCTGTGAGGAGCCGCGGGTAAACGGAGTCAGGGAAGGGGAAGAGATGATCTAGGTGATTGCACCAGCGTGCAAAGGAGCGTCTAACAGCGCTTTACAAAGGATAGCAGAGGGCTTGCATTGGTGCACGTTCATGGCGCTTGCACACCGTTGCCAGAGCCATGATGACATGCATGGCCAGCGGCACCGATACCCGAGATTGACGTCGCTTACCCCAACAAGGAAGTCAAACAGCGCGAGGTTGAGGCAGCCGGCATCGCAGGTGAGCCCGGGGTTCAGAGGCGGAGGGGGTGACAGGGAAGCTAGCGTGCTGCCTGGAGGCAATGGAGACACGGACGGAGACCCCGGCATAGGCGGGGGGCTGCTGGTGTTCGCCTTCGCGTCAGCGACTTGCCGTGCCACCACCATGGTGTTGGACAGCACGCCCTGCACCGTGTACGCCGCCCCGTACCACAGGCAGCTGCCGAAGATGACGAAGACCAACCAGAACAAAATGAGCCACCAGACTGTGCAGAGCACAGCCTCAGTTGCCAGCCACAGCCACGAGCCGCACACCGGTTTCCCTGGGGGGAAAGGAAGACGGGGCACGTTTTCAGCCGGTGCCCATCAGGAGGACGGTGCTGAATACGTGGTGCTAGCCCTGGACCTGTCGACACCGCACGCGCACCTCGTTGGTCTACCGCCTTCTCCAGGCACGTCCGGCCGCCTGACATGGCCACCATCAGTGCGGCCATTAGGGCACACACCACGACGGCGCCAACAGCCGCGGAGTGTATGGTCTGGACATAGTCACCCGCCTCCACGGAAAGAGCTGTCAAGGCATCATTTGTGTTCGACAGCGCCGTGTTTGTGCCGGTAGCCCTGATTAGAGAGAGCGGCCAGGCTAGGTCAACGACACAACCAAGCAATCCAGGGGGCGAGGTGCAGCAGGCGCACGCCTTACCAGACTATGATGCCCACAAAAATGAAGACAAACGCTATAAGCGCCACCCAAGGCACGTAGGCCAGCTTCCTCTTGCTGCACAGTGCAAAAGACGTCAATCGGTGGAGTCCATCACTTCCTCCAGCTGCCTCAGCGCAGCCTCAAACACCTGTCCTAGTTAAAAAGACCTTACTTGATCGTGACGTTCATCTCCGTCTGGTGTCAGTATGCTTTGGTGTCAAAGTTCGAGACAGAAGCGCAAGCGAGAGACAGTTGTCAGCTCGTTATTTATGGAAAGCATGTCTCAGTCAGCATGTTGATTGGCAATCACACGAAAACTGCTGTACTGTATCTTCTGCTGTCTCCAGGGTAGTCAAACACCGCGGAGAAGGGTGCCGAAACCATACTCGCCCATGCAGGAGGACAGTGTGTCAGCGTCAGCAGAGCGACGCTTAACCACGGCATGTAGTAGATCTCATCAAACACTTTTGTATTATATTTATTGTTTCACGGTGCTCCCCGCACGAGAAATCATGGGGAATGTCGCCAGCGTGCCCCTCGCTGCTTTCCTTGGAGCATCATGGATAATGACCATCTTTCGCGTGTAAAAGCACAATTGGCCACAACTAGTCAAGATGCATCTATCCAGGCGGAAGTCCTGCGACGGGCAGGCTCTGAGCCCTCGCAACCTGAGCACTGCACTGCACAAGATATCCGCCCTTAATGCATTCGCGCGGAGCGCTTCCGTCATGCAGGTGAGCATGCGCACGCCGTCACGCACAGTATATGGACAGCGCGGTGGTGGTGGTTGGTGCTCGCTGCTAACGCTGCATAATGAAAGCAGCGCTGCCCTTGCGTGTCCTGTCCCCTGCATGTCCCCTATTGCTCTCATCCAACAACACAAGCGTGGGACGGAACACGCCGAAAGGGACGGCTCGCTGTGCCATATGCGCCGCACGTGAACACTTGTCGTTCGGCCTTCGCAGAACCGCGATGGCCCAGAGACTTCTCGCCCGTCAATATCGCTTACGGGTGTAGTTTTTGAACGCGAGGGGTCATTGACGGGTGCCAACGTCCTCGACTTGCCGCCCGACTCCCCGGATGGCTCGTTCGTCGGCTACGTGGCCCAGTCCCCCGTCAGCCCCTGGTACGGCATGTACTCCACGTATGAAGAAGTCATGGACCTACTGCGCGTTGCCATCATGGCTGACGGAGGAGCGCGGGTGAGGATGTGTCTGATGCACTGCCGCAGCCGTGGGCGCAGTGTCTCATACCGCATCGCCTGGGCACACCTGCAACAGGAACCATGTCCCCTGCCTCCACGTGCCCCCCCGCAAGCCAGCCTACGCTGCTGCACCACGCCGTCACACCCCCTCAAGCTGCAGTTCAGCATTGTGGCTCCCAACACCACCTGCCTTCAACTTGGATCCGTGCAACTTACCCCTCCCACCAGCCCGAATGCCTTTGCACCCACGACTCCCGACCCTGGGCCCCCCTCATCCCTGACCCACACACCACCTGCTCACCACCCCTCTCCCGACCCGCAGCGCATGCTAACCCACATCACTCGCGAGCAGCTGGTGCACGTGGCGCACCTGGGCCTGGGCGCCTGCTGCACGGTGGACCTGGTGGCGGTGCACTGCCCCGGCGGGGAGCGCGTGCTGGCCGCCGCCAAATCCTGCTACCTGCCGCCCTCCGACCCCCGCCTGCGGGCCTCGCTACGGGAAGCGGAGCTGCTGAAGAAGTGCGTCGACTGCCCGTTTATCATGCAGCTGCTGGGCATGCTGCAGGAGAGCGGCCTGGACGCGCCGTGCATTGAGGGATTTAGGAGCAGCGGAGGGGGAGGGGAGGACGGGGCCGGGCGTCTGTCGCCGCGTGGCTCGGCGCAGCTGATGCAGGGCTCTGGCAGCGGGGCGGCGAGTGCGGGGTACCCCGGCTCTCCGGGCAGCCCTGGGTATGCGGCCTGGGCGCAGTGGCGGGGTGGGGGCACCCCGGAGGAGCTGCAGCGGCAGGTGGCGCTCATGCAGCTGCAGCAGCAGCAGTACGCGGGGGCATGGGCGGGGGGCTCGCTAAGTGCGTCCTTTGGCGCTGGGGCATCCACGGGGGGAGTGGACACGTGTGGGGCGGTGCAGGTGCTGGACTGCCCGGGCTCGCCGAGGCAGTGGGGGCAGGAGCCGGCGGTGCAGTCTCCGGGCAGCGAGTGCGGGTCTCCACGGATGCGGACAGCAGCTTCCTGCAGCCTGGGCGTGGGCACCAGTGGCTTCGGCACGTGCGGGGCGTACGGCACCGGCGGCTTCAGCACGTGCGGCATGTACGGCACCGGCGGCTTCGGGACGTGCGGCATGTACGGCGGCGGCGTTGGCGGGCGCGGGCGGCGCAGCAGCATGGAGGTCATCGAGATGTACGGCAGCGTCATGGGGCATGGGGGCACGGGGGGTCTGCAGGGCAGCGGCGGGGGGGCAGGGGCAGGCTCGGGGCCGGGCGGGGGCGAGTCGCCGGTCATGGTTACGCTGCTGGTGGGCTGGGCGCGGTGCGGGGACCTGAGGCGGCTGGTGCAGCTGCTGCTGAAGCGCTCGCCCGCGCACCAGCCCAACAAGGCCACGGGCGCGGCGCCCAGCCTGGCCAGCGTGCCGCTGCTGATGGCCGAGGAGGCGGCGCGCTTCTACGTGGGCTGCCTGGCGCTGGGGCTGGAGCACCTGCACACCCGCCTGCACACCGTGCACAGGGTGGGTGGGCTTGGATTTCAGACAAAAGGCCCGAGTAGCGTATCGCGTGCGTTCTCCTTCGGTGGCGGCCATGGCCCCACTGGGTTCTGGACGGCGGCCAGCGAGGACTAGGCATTGAGTGCTGCAAGGCAACGGAGGGCGCCTGGCAGCTTGTAGGGCTCGGTATGGCAGCGCTGCCGGGAGGGGGCCGGACGGACGATGCCGCAAGTCGCACCGCCCCTTCCCCCTTCCCTGCCTCACCCACCTCTGGCCCACCTCCAGTCCCCGGCCCCTAACACGCTCCCACACCCACACCCACACCCGCACCCCTTTCCCTCCACCCACCCCCAGGACCTGAAGCTGGCCAACCTGCTGCTGCTGGACAGCGGCTACGCCCTCATAGGCGACCTGGGCACCGCAGTGGACCTGGGGGCGCAGCCGGGCGGCCGCCTGCACTCACGCGTGGGCTCCCCTGGACACATGGCCCCGGAGGTGCAGCACCAGCTGCCCGCTGGGTACGACACCGCGGCGGACATGTGGTCAGTGGGCGCGTGCATGTTTGCGCTGCTCACGGGGCAGCTGCCTGCGGGCGTGGCGGGGCCTGGCGCTAAGGGCTGGGCGCCCACGCTGAGCCGGGCGATGTCGGGGGAGTGCCAGGGGTTGCTGGGGAGGCTGCTGAGCTGGGATGCGGGGGCGAGGCCGAGCGTGGGGGCGCTGATGAGGGACCCGTGGTTCAGGGGGTTTGACTGGGGGGCGCTGAGGGCGATGAGGATGAGGCCGCCGGAGCTGCCGTGGAGGGAGCTGCTGTGGTGGCCGCGGGAGCAGCGGCACTTGTTGTGAGGGCGGGGAGGCGCGGGGAGTGGGGATAGGGTATTGACGTACTGTGAACGCGGAGAAGCAGGGGTGGTGTGCAGGCGGGAAGGGTGGGTTTGAGGCTTGTGAGCGGAGATGGCTAATGTTGCAGTTCACCGCGGGAGAGAGGGTCGGTGTGCGGGGGCCCCGCGGGGTGGCGGGGGAAACTCTACAGGGTGTTGGGCAGAGTGCCGTGATGGCAGGGTGGTAATGGGGATTGGGTGCGGAGCAGCGGGCTTGCCTTGGAGCGCTTGGCACTTTTGCAGTTGTCTGAACAGGAGGGGAGGAGGGTAGCTACCTAGGGTGCAAGTGGCGTTTGTGGTGGGTCAAAACAGTGGGGTTGCCTGCGTTTGGCACACGGACGACCGTTGTGGACGGCCATGCATCTACGTCCTACCACAGTAGTACATGGCATATGGAGCGATCTGGCTCGGGATTGGGCGTCATAGTGTACATCAGCATAGGGGGCTTCTGCAATAGAAGCGGTCCCAGGCAGCGCGCTTTTCACTTCGGCTTTGAGATGTTGGATATTTGCATATTGGCCAGTCTAAACGAACGCCGTGCCGTTGTTGAACGGGACTTGGCCTTGAACACTAGCATAGTGGCGTGGCTACCCGTTCGCCAGCATGCGCGGTATTAAACGGGAGTCAAGTTGGATTGAGCTCGAGGTTGCATGGCACGTGTGCCGCTCCTTAACGCACGCTAGGATGCAGGGACATTGCAGGTGCAGCAGCGGAGCCTGGAGGGTGGTCCCATCAGGTCCAACGGGCGTTGGGTCGCAAGGTGCACCCCTGACTGCACCGTGCACGGGCCCTGCCACGGGGGCCAGCTGCTTCGATGTGACGCAATGAAGATTCATACATAACGATTTATGTGCATCGTGTAGTAAAGGGCTCAATGGTAGAAAGCTATGGAACCTGCCCAGGTTGGCACAGCATGCATGATTGCTCGGTTGTTAATATGTGTATTGGGGCAGTGCTGGAAAGGTGCTGAGAAGTGCACAGGCGGTTGTTGTCTCAGTGCATCGTAAATCCAATCCGATGGGCGCTTTGAGGTCTTGCTGGTATGGCGTAGCCTGTGGCCTGTGGGGGATGTGACGGACTGTGCCGTGTGCATTGGGTCGCGGTACAAGCTGCTGTGCCCAGGCCAGCTCTGCCGTACGACTACGACATTCCCCTCAAGGCTCTCACTCTGGTTGCCAAGCGGGCAGCAAGGGCCAAGCAATTCATGCCCATTGCCCAACGCGTGCCACTGGCACCCCCTCAACAGTCGAAGCATCTGTCATCCCGTCACAATTCAGCTGTGAGGGAGCTTGGGTCGCCGGCACAAGCTGCTGTGCCCAGGTGGACCTCTGCCGTACGACATTCCCCTATAGCCGCTTTACCGGCAGTAAGCCTCAAGATGCCGAGCGCACAAGCGCAAGATGGCACATGCAGCTGATGGAATGGGACACTCTGGGGTGCAGTGCTACAGTCCTGCTCTGCTCCACACGCCGAATTGGGGCACCTGTTCATGCGTGACAATCCACCGAGAGTTGCATGGGCTGTTTTTTTAGCGCTGCATTAACTGCCCTGAACAGGTGATGATGAAAGCTGCTCTACTGATCAGCGTGAGTTGGCGGGGTACCGGTATGCCCCAACCATCGCCCCTAGCTCAGGTTGCAGCTGGTAGGTACCGTACGCGTGCCCCGTTAGCATGTGCGGCAGCGCAATCGCAGCATGATCGCAGCACCGTGGCAGCCTCATGGCGTGACGTTTGCTGGCCATTCAGGGCAGAGTGTGTATACTTGCAAGATGAGCTTACCGTATGAACACACCATTAAATGTTGGTGATATG
>VFQN01007242.1_pt1 | contig 12040 bp, 16 predicted proteins | sample 3512371 | NCBI WGS metagenome assembly VFQN01 (sample SAMN10412370, study PRJNA504923) | tailings metagenome | isolation source: Replicate 2 from Balatoc abandoned mine | place: Philippines: Itogon, Benguet | collected 2017-08-28
TACCCGCAAAAAATAGGTCTCCGATAATCCCATAACCCTTCTCCTGAAAAAAAAAAAAAAAAAAAAAAAAAAAAGCCGCCCCAGGCGGCGCAGTTGTGAAAGCAATACGTTTGGTCGCTCGTGGCCAACGTGTACCGTACAATCAGGACCAAAACAGCCAGATGGCTCCAACCCCTGGCTTCAGCACGTCTGCGATCCCCTCATCATGGCCGCTTCTCGTCACTCAACCAGGCCATCCCAATGCTCAATACCGAAGTGCTCGGCGTTGCCCTTGCATGCTTGCAAAGCGGTGCAACCTCCCCCACGCAGCTCCAAGCTATGCGCGGTCAGCCAGCTAGATCCAGCCTTAGATGACATGCCACCTCGTCCGTTGTCAACTAGGGAGCCAGAGACGATGTATGCATCATGTAAATCCCAGTGCTTTCGGCGTGATCCCAGGCCTGCCCGCAACTATAATATAGCCTCTGTCCCCAACTGCTGTGTCCTTCACCAGCCTCGTCCACCGACAGCAGTGTCTCAACTGGCCTGCGTAGCGCCTTTTCCCAACTGGAACACCCCAGTCCAAACTGTTGGCACACGCACAAGGTACCCGCATTATTCCCAGGCTGCACACGGTAGCAGGCTAGCAGCAAGATCCCGGTCGAACGCCACGGGCCCCACCTCCCACGGCCGTCAGGCTCCAACCAAAGCGCGGAATGCCCTCAAGGCGCTTGCCAACAATGCTTACTGAAACCATGGGGCCCCAGGCCAGGCTTTAGGCCCACCGCCTGCTGCCACCCCCAGCCAGGGCCTCAAGACCTGTGTGTGACCCGGCCCCAGACGTGGATCGTACGTAGCACACCACATGCAAGCCACAGGCCACACTGTGCCGCCATCCGTACGTTTGGCCGCACGGATGCCCACAAAGACCGAGGACAGCACATCACTGCCAGCTGCCTTTGCCGGTACCGGTACAAGGCGCCGCATGCGGCATGCGTCTTTCCCGGCCAGCCGCAGCTGGGCCCTCTTGGCCTCATCGCCGGCCTCGGCGCCGCACGAGCGCCCAACCGCCGACTGCCAACCACTGCTTTTTACCCCGGAAACTCGCGGGCCGTGCTCTTATTTTGACTTCTTGCTCTCCTTGGCGGCCGCCGCCTCCACCGCCTTGGCCTTCTCCGCCTGGCAAGGCGGGGTCCGCATGGAGCACAAGGAAAGCAGTGTAAGGCAGCGGGGCGCGGCGGGCGGAGAAGCAGCGGGTGGCAGTCAGCACTGCTGCTGAACGTGGCGAAGCTGTGATGCCGACCTGCTGTGCGCCAATAAGAAGGTGCAACGCCGCCCCTCTTTGCGCCCTTGCGCCGTTGAGCCGCCAGAGTGCGTCGCATGCCCCGGCCCCCATATGTACATATGGTCACTCCTCCGCGGCCACAAGGGCCTTTTACCCCCACCGGCATTGAACCTGCGCCAGCCGCCTACCGATATCATCCCTCACCGACCCACGCCCCTCCACTGCACCGCCCCTCCACCACCAGCTGCCTACCTTAATGGCCTTCCTGTGCTCCAGGAGCTTCACCACGCAAAAAATGGAACCTGCAAGGCGCACACGTCAGGCAAAAGTGGGGTCAGAATTGTGCGCACGAATTGGGGTTCCAGACGGGGGCCTGTAGCATGCCGTACTTGGGGGCTGACCGGTGATACTAGACCATGCGCCAGACAATGTTACGCAGCACCAAAACTCACCTATCATGCCCCCGTTGAAGAAGGCGGCTGAGAAGAATGGGTTTTTGGCGATAAGGGCCTTGTAGAGCTGGCCAAACTGGCTCCGTGTGACGGGGCTTGTGCCGCTCTCATCTGCGGCCCACAGGTGATGTGTCAGCTCAGTGAAGGCAGCAACTACTGTCTCCTCGGCTGTGGGCTGAGAAGTATATGGAGTCAAGGGTGTGCACGAGGCACCTATATGTTGAGTGCGGTGGCGCTGGTGGGTGTATGGGCCCAACATGTTGCAGGGACACGACGTACGGCTAAAAAGGTCACGTTGTCACCTGTGAGCACGTGCAACCCTACGGCGCCGACGGTGAAGAGGGCCAGGAACACGGGAAAAGCGAGAGTGACTAGTACAGCATGTAGCGGTTTTAGCTTTACAGGCTCCTTAGCAGCGCTTGTGCGAGCCATCCTTCGGGTTCCAGAAGGGTTTGTGCGATGGCTTTGAGGCACAGCTGCAGAATGGTTGCTTGTTATGTGATCTACTAACTTCAAATATCAGTATTGTTCCGTACTGTTCAATATGCCCCTGTGCGGGTGGCAACGCGTGACATGACGACCGCTGCACGGCACTGCGAAAGCGCGCGACCGATGCAGCGCTGTCACAGCGCGAGGCCTGTGCAGCGGAACACCAATCACATATGAGGTAACCAAGTTTCAAGATAAACGCCTACACATTGCACATGAGGCAAAGGTAAACACATGGCTGACCGCCTTGCTCCATCCACCCGACACCAATACAAGCACAACGACCAAGTAGTATACGAGTGGGACCAATCATACAGTGAAGTCAATATCTACGTCAACACCCCTCCGGGCGTGACTGGAAAGCACCTGTACGTGGAGATAACCACCAGCCACCTGCGCTTTGGCATCAAACCCAATCCACCTTACTTGGACGTGAGTGCATGAACTCCCCAGTTAGTCGGAGAGAGCTTCAATACTAGTCGGATTGGTGGAGGCGCTCACGAATTGCTGCCTCGCACGGAAGACGTGTGCAAGTCCCCTGTGCCGTGTCGGCACCCACGCTCACACCGCCATAAACACCTCCGCGTAATCGGTGATTTAGCTGTGAATGCGCTTACCGTCCGTGCCCAACAGGGTGACCTCGCGGGCAACGTCAAGGTGTCGGAGAGCTACTGGACCCTAGGTACGTGTTGCGCAGTACTGCTCAGTGCTGCTGCACCAACGTCCCACTCGTTATGGGAAGTCAGCCGTTGGGCACATGGCAGAGTGCCGCGCCCCGCGCCGCGGGAGCATTGCGTGCAGCCGCTCCACCTACAGTACTGCCAGCAGGTCTCCCCGCTGCACAATTGCAAGTGCTACCTGGCACCTCGCGGGTCATCTCCAACCTTTGTGCCGCATACACGCACCTTTTTGCCGTCGACTTGCCTGACGAATGTCCGCCTCGTCCCTGGTTCCCCCTCCCACCACGTAGAGGATGGAGTCCTTCATCTCACACTCACAAAGCTGGAAGAGGTGGGGCGGTGTGAGGAGGAGGGGGCGGGAAGAGGGGCGGGGTGCGAGCGGCAGTATGACGTCCCCAAAGCCCCACCGCCTCAAGGCGGCCAGGCGTTTGGCGCACAGGACCCTGGAGTGCAGGCCATGGCGTGCGTTTGAACCCTTCACCGCTGCCTACCACCGGGCCACACCCCGGCTGCATGTCCGCACTGTACCCTGCCGGTACCCTGCACTCACCACCCACAGGCTTCGCGATACAGCAGTTGTTCACCCACGGTCACTGTGTGCCTCCCCCAGGGCGAGCCGTGGCGCAGCGCACTGCGGGGCCACGAGCTGGACCCCGTGACGCAGCAGCAGGACCAGCAACGCCTCATGCTAGAAAGGTTCCAGAACGAGGTGCGGGCGGGGAGGGAGACAGAGCTGTTGCGTGTGTGTTGTGTGTGGTACACCGCGGGGGCAGCACCTGGTGATGGAGGGGCCCAGGACAAGGTGCGGGCGGGGGCGAGGCAAGTGCTGTCTGGCTGGTTGGGTTGTGTCCCGAAGGGCATGGGCAGCGCCTCACGCTGGAGCGGCTTCAAAACGAGGTGCGGGCGGCAGAGGGGGAGGTTAAGGGCCGGTCCTGCGGCGGCCCTGCGATGGCACAGCTCCGGTGGTGTACCGCCCGTGTGGTGGTTAGGTGTCGTACGTGCCTACATGGCGCGTTGACCTTGTCGGTGTGGCGCTGTGTTGGCTTCCAGGGTTCTTGCTGATGCTTACGCCGCCATGCCATCAGGTGCACACAAGTCGTGCGAAGGGCGAGCGCCACACCGTCAGTGATTGAAGCGCTGCTGTGACGCACATGTACCCTACCGCCATGCCGCTCGCACCCTGTGCACCTTGCCCTCCCCGCAGCACCCCGGCTTCGACTTCAGCCAGGCCACCTTCAACGGCCAGGTGCCCAACCCGCGCACCTTCATGCGGGACATGGACGCCGCGCACCCGCCTCCCGGGGAGGGGGAGGAGTGACGAGCTCCGTGCGGGGCCTGGACAGCACACTCGCCTGGGGCAACGAGGCAGAAGGCGAGCGGGGAGCTACAACACCAGTAGACGTAAGCATTGCAGAGGAGTGGGGCAGGAGGCGACGGCCGGGCCGGTACTGCACGCGTGAGGAGGAGGAGGAGAAGGGCGAGGGCGACAATGATGGAGGGCCAGTCAAAGCGAGTGGTACGCGCGGGAGGAAGATGGACCAGGTGGGGCCACACGGGGACGGCAGGACGCCTGCAGCAATCGGCTTGTGCAGCAGGAGGTGGTGAGAGGGAGTGCTGGGGTGCTAGGGCTGCGGGCGCTGCGGCCCTGCTCCGGCTGCGGTGTGTGCCATAGGACGTCAGAGGTGCAGAGCTTTGCACCTGTGGAGAGAGGCGGATGCCTAGTACGGCGGATGGGGTGAGGTGACCACTTCACCAACTGGCGAGGGTCGTAAGCCTGCGCCGGTGGACAGGGGGCGGATGGGCGGCCGGCATGGTGGATGGTGATGTGTTTGGCAGGCTGCATAGGACACAGTAGTGAGGCGGAGGGCGGAGGGAGTTGCCGGGGGTCAAAAGGTGCGTGGTCCTGGGGGCTCAACGCTGTGCGTGCGGTGCCGTCCAGCGGTCCTTGGGATGATTAGGACTAGGTATTGAGGCGTATGAGGCTCTGTGGGCCAAAAGATGGGGACTCCTTGCCCAGTGTTGCGGGGCGTTTGCGGGAATTGGACCAAAGCACTGCGCAGAGCTGTTGCAGACCGTAAGCTCAGCACTGCCAGGATTTACATTTACATCACTGCATGCGCTACAGCACGGTCGTCCGCTTCATGCAGTTTGACGTTCGCACAATTGCATTGCAATCACATCGACAGACGGTCAAGTTTGATGTTTCGGTTCACAACTGCGTCCCTGTGCTATGCGGCTATGCAAAGAGAAGCAAGACAGAACGGTCGGTCGAACGGTCGGTTCCCACATCATCAGCACGTGGTGAACTTAATACATCGTGTTGTACTTTCTGATGGATGACAGAAGCACGACGCACATACCGCCCTTGGCAGGGGCAGGGGCGGGGTGGCCCAGGCCCACGGGTCTGCAGGGCAGCCCCAAAAACCCCTGACTCACACACTCATCAGCCTTACAATACCCGCACGTACACTCGCAAGAGGCCACAACGCAGGACAGCAGTGCTAAACCTATATTCCTGGGCTGACCACCAGGAACTCTGGTTTGTATGCACACGTGACGTCATCAGGGAGCGGCGGACGGGGCGGGGCATGTAACGTTGCCTCACGGCAAGTCACAGCATGCGGCCGCAGTGGGGGCAGAAGCGAAACGCCTCGCTAACTGGCCCTCGGCAGCCCCCGCAGATCAGCTGTCCAGGCCCTGGCAAGTGCTGCGGCTGTTGTTGGGGCGCTGGCCGCTGTTGCAGGGGGTGACGATGATGGCCATCCTGGCGTGCCGAAGCCTCTATGGAGCTCCACCCGCAGTTCCCGCAAACGGTGTACGGCTCTCCACGCTTTGTTGTATAGACTGGAACGAAGAACAAGCTGAGGACGTGGTCAACGCGCTCCTGGCGTAGCGATGCGGTCCCGCAGTTCCTGCACAGCTCTGATAACCGCTGAAGCAGTACGGTTCGCGGCGCAATGCCTCCAGAAAAGAAGAAAAACATGACGTGGTGGCGAACAGTCTAGCGGAAAACACCGCTCAACCAGCAGGGTTCTTACGTACTAGGTCACACTAGGTGGGTATGCGTTCGCAGTTCGCACCAAGCGGAACACTTTCCAATGTTCCTAGCCACATGAGCTTAAGCTTGTCACATCGCATGCACCAGTCAGGAACGCACAACAGCCTGCCTGTCTCGCTGGTTTCGGAGTCCGAGGATGTATGAGCAAGTTGCCTCTCCCGACACGCGACAGCTTTGATGCAAGAACGGCAACCAATGCCGTTGCGGGATGGAGGTGCATATGCGATCTACCCTTTGCGTGATGGGGAGTGCATGCCACGATGCCAGACCGCCGTCCAGAGGCCGCGGTTCAGGTGTTTACAGTATCCTGCCAGCGCGCAGCTGCAAAGCGAGGCTGCTCCAATGCTGGGACGTTGGGATGCGGGACGGTATCCAAGTAGCTACCGGTGGGCAATGACCCAGCCGCGTGCCTGTTGACCGGGCATACGTGTGCGCATTGTGCACTTGTATATGGTTGGTAGTTTACTGCAGCTCCTGATGAGCTGCGCAAGTGCTCGGGTGCATAACGCACAGCATGGCGTTGAAACGTAAATCGAACTCTGTCAGTAGTGCTAGGGCTGATTTTTAAGCGAGCCAGTAGACCGAGTCAGGGGAGCTCCCGTGGACTGGATCTGACTGGATCGCCTTGGCGCGTCGGCAAGTGCTCAGTACGTCTGCGCACTACGCGGCAACCACGAGGCAACCCGATGACAAGCTAGACCGGTGTTCCCAGGCATGTATTTTCAGATCTACAACCTCTTTTATCGCCCGGCGCGGGCGGGGCTCTGTCGGACAGTCTGGAGTTGTATCCTGCCTCGAAACATGTTTCTCTGCACTAGACATGACGATTTTCGGGTGCAACATACCGTAAGCTCACCAACTTGCCCTTCATGATAAACTCATGCGCACTTGTGACTTTGACTTCCGGAACTGTCATTAAATATTTGACCGTTTGAACACCTGCCCAACTGCCTGTCAGTTGCCAGCGTCAGCTTGGCAACACACGATGCAGTTTCAGATAGCGCGTCCTCATACAATCATGGTACTTGCACTCGCGGTATTGTCCATAGCCACCTGGGTGCCACGCGGCTCGGTCCAAAAGGCAGTTGCCGCTTCCCATGGTCTACGGAACGGGCTTGGCGTCGCCGCGTCGGAAGCCGTAGAACATGTCAGTCAACTCAGAGGGCTCGATTGGAAGTTTACTCTTATACCTCCGATGCATGGCGGTGCTGGCTTGGCGACGGAAACCATGTCCCTGCTCGACAACCTACGCACGTTCTTGGCTGGGCCCAGCATCAACATGCCCAATCCGCCATACCTTCCTAGCCAATGCCTCCTTGCAACACTGCTTCACTGACATGTAACGGTGCAATCGCGCACCCACAGGAGCTGGACCTGCTGAAGGCCTGCTACAACCGCAATTACGCACGGGCCCCCCTGAGCTTCGTGCGCTGGCTGCACGGAGCCAGTTCCAGGTGCGCTGGCGGCGAGCCGTAAATAAGGCATACCACTGCTAGAATTCCTTCCCCCTTCCCACACGATGCATGTTGCAGTCCTCAACGCCGTCACAGGCAAATATGTGGCATATAGCCACGTGCGTACGGTGACAGCTAGCCTCACCGTGCATTATGCACCGTGGGAGCACGCTCACACCTACACGTACACACCACGGTACGCCTTCTCATCAGATCCAACCAGGCCAACCTCATCACCGCAACGCTCCCACACCTCGCCCCTACCAGGTTGTACCTGTACCGCGGCTGGTGGTCGGCCCACGCCCCGCCCGCCGCCCCCCTGACTGTGTTCACCATGGCCTCCCTGGACCGCCTGGCGCTGCTGGAGGCGCAGTGCCGCAGCTTCGCCGGGCCGCACGTGGCAGCCGTGTACCTGCCGCTGAGAGTGGCGGCGGAGGGGCCTACGGTGGATGAGGAGGGTTTCTGGGAGACTAAAGCAGCAGAGCGAGTAGCAGCAGAAGCAGCAGCAGCAGCAGCTGAAGAGGGAGAGGTGCAGGAGGACCGTGGGGAAGACGAGGAAAAGCTAGGCAGGCGGCGTGCGAGGGTCCGCGGCAAGGGGTTAAAGGCCATGAGCGCGGGAAGCGGCGGGGGAGGAGAAGGAGGTGTCATCCCTGGTCACGAGATGCTGGGGTGGCTGTCAGAGGCACACCAGGGGCAAATCAAGGAGGGGGAGCGCCGGCTGCAGGTGGGTGTAACGTGGCCGGTAGCCCTGTGTTCCGGTAGGAGTTAATGACGGGGACCAAGCAAGCGCGCAAGGATACCCTTATGAGTTCCACTGGTTTTGTCGACTGAGCACGTTGAGGCTTATTGCTTATGTATATGTGTAGGGCGCCACCATGTACGGCAGGGATTGGGCATTCCCTGGCAAGCAATACTGTACCGCCGGCAACTATGCGAGCCGTGGTTACATCGGCAGACGCACGACAGACCAGCAAACAATTGCATTGCCTTGACAAGCAGGGGTGGTGGACACCGAGCACACCAGCACCTCTCCCATCAAGGTAGTTGTTGACAAACCAACGCCACACCTCGCTGTCTACGCTCTGCCTGCCTTCCCTCGCAGGAGCTATTTGAACGGCTGGAGGCAGCAGCTGCTGCTGCAACGCCCACCAACTCCAGCTCGGGGTCCAACTCCGGGTCCGAAGGGTCCTGCGCCCCGCACCTGATGTTGTTTGTGGAGCTGGTGGCCGATCCCCAGCTGCTCGCGCTCATGCCCACCAACGCACTGCGCAATGCAGCGATGCTGGCTGTCCGCACGCCGCTCAGCCTCATGCTGGACGCAGACCTGTCCCTCAACCCGCTGCTCAGCGCCCTGGTGCGAGGGAAAGACCCGGACAGGTGGGCAAGACTTACTTGGCGCTCACTCTCTTCGTCCTCCCTGAGACCTTTGATAGCTACCGTAGTTGTTGACCGCCTGTAGGACAGGGGTATTGAAACTGTTATGATGTACTTGACCTACGTGTCAGGTGTGGCTGATAAGCTACGTGTATCATGGTGCTCAGGCTGCTGAGTCTGGAGCGATCGGCCATGAACCGCACACTGGCTGTGCCAGCAGCATGGGAGACCACCAACCGGATGCCCGAGGCGGAGGCCAACGCCATGACGGACATGGCGCTACGCGGTGAGAGAGTGTGCGTGGAACAGGGCATATGACCAGCAGGGTTAATAGACGGGTGGTGACAGGTCGGCTTGTATCTAGCTGGGAGGTCATGCTGCTGCCTCCACGCACGCTCCACACCTAGGACTCAGGCCTGGACGACTGGACTGAGCGGGAAACGGCAACTCACACCGAAAGGGGCCCCTGCAAGCCGCCTGAAACTGTGCTTGCCAGGGTCATAGCACAAAACGGCACCACACAGTACGAGAACAAAGAGCCAAGCAGCTCCCAGCAGGCCAAGCCCCTGCAAGCGCGCCCCACACGCAACCACCTCGCTCCCCCAAGCCCAACAACTAGCTATACGGCACCTGGCAGAGCACAGAGGCCTTACCGCCTACCCTTGCGCCCTGCGGCTCCCAACAGAGAGGCCATAGCCCGTGTGTGTGGGGTGGGTGGGCGGGGGAGGCGTAATACATGGGGGCAGTAGCTTGGAGCACAGTACCAGTATGAAGTTGGTGGTGTAGTGTGATTTGGGTCTTTTACCAGTCAACTGTTCAACCCAGTGTCGGCCACCATAATTACTGGCTTCGGTGCTGCTTGTACCGTAGGTCCCAAGGCGCAGCTGTCTGACCTGTGGCGCAACAGGAGCCTGCAGGTGTTCTCGTGGTCGGTGTACCGCAAGGGCCACGGGCCAACCAACCACAGGAAATGGCTACAAGCTGAGGTATGGGGGGCAGGGCTCGAAAGGCATTTAGCTATTGGACTGTTCGGGCAAGAAGGTGCAGGTGGGTTGAGGATGGAAATCATTGTCTCAGGAAGGGGTGTCCGCCGAGTGGTGGCAAACAATGCGGCAAGCAAGCTAGCTGTACGTACATACACAAAGATTGCGGCTGCTTGACGTGTGTTCATGCCACCCTTGCAATACGCGTTGGCCCACAGAAGCCGTACCAAGTGCCCTTCAAGGAGGGCTATGAGCCGTGGGGCGTCCTGGCAAGGTGCGTCATAAGTGCATATGCATACGGAGTGCAGGGCAGATCAAAGGGAGCAGCAGCCTATGTAGAGGGCCATAACATACGCACTGCCGTACTGCCGTACTGCACTGCCGTACCGTAATCCAAGAGAGTGTTTGGTTTTCTTTTCCCAAGAAATTGTGTCACCTGGTGTGATCACTAGCAGTTGATCTACAGTGACAGTTCCAGTATTGTGCGCTCATAAAGGTACACTGCGTATGGTGATGGTCAGTGATGATGGACTTGCCACCTGTTGCCGTTGGTGAAGTGCTCAGCGGCACCTTGCTAAGCCCATGCATTCTCCTTGTGATACATGCATGGCTGCAGATAGAGCACTGACGCACTTGCCTGCCCGCTGTTGCGAGTCAATTGACTGCTACCCCTTGCCGTGCCACGCCAGGCTGTCTGACCCGGGGTACGATGAGCGGTTCCGAGGATGGATCTTGGACAAGGTGCGTGCAACGGATGGAAGCAAGTTAACGTTCCTGCGCATTGTGGGGCTGGAGCTTGCGTACATGGCTTGGCTTGTTGCAAGCATCATTGTCTCTCCGGTACACCTGGCTGCATTGAGTGGAACCGTGTGTCATCACATCAAAGGTGTTTGTAGGGGCCGGCTGCATGCTGGGACGCGTGCTGTTGCTGCAAGTGCTGGCGCTATGCCCTGGCAACCTGTTGACACACATGCCATCTGCACCCGCACGCAGGTGATGCACGTGGCAACGCTGGCCTACCTCAACTTCTCCTTTGTCGTACAACATGACGTGTGGACCATCCATCGCCCACACATGCTGGCCGTTGCCGCCGCTATTGCTATGCAGCAGGACAGGAGGGCCGCCAGCGCTGACCTGGTGCACGCTTTTAGGCAGCGCATGTACGTCATGCACAGACCGGGAACGGCCTTCCAGCACTATAAGCGTTACATGGAAGATATGTACAAAGCGGCGCGGAGGCTTATGAGGACTGCGGGGTACGTGCCATACCAGGGGACGCAGTTTTCCAGTTGCTTGGAAAGCCTGCCCTGGTGGAGGGCACCTGAGGAGTTGCTGGGGCATGAAGCGGGAAGGGGGAATGCGGAGGGTTGGGTGGCACCCGGAGTGCGGCTGAACGACCAGCGGGGGGTGTCGCTGCCATGGCCCCCGCCGTGGAGACTGTTGCGGCTGAGGCAGCAGCAGCAGCCTTAGAGGACAAAACGATAGAAGTAGCACAGGCGGCGGGAACAGCAGCAGGAGTGGGAGGGCTGCCACGGGGGATCCGCGGCGACCGGTGTTTGGGGCTGTTGGGGGCATGTGCCTGCCTTTCAGACTCCTTGCGCTCTTGTGCTCCGACGAAGCTGTGTCTCCGTGCGTTGTATGATGCAGTGGCCGCCCTGTCCTTGTCCGGTTTGGTGGGTTTGCGGTTGCGGGTCCTTTTCCTTGCCAGATGGTTCCTTGTGGTGGCGCCCCGTGGGCTGTTGCCCTTGGTGGGTGGTTGGTTGGTTGCCTGCGGCTCTCCTCTCGCCTCTCAGTCCCGTAACCCTTCTCATCAAACAAAATCAGGCAGGAAGCTCCGGCGTCACTCCGGTTCCACCCAAACCCAGGCAGCCCTGCAGCTGCCCTCCCCAACCCACGCATCCCACCCCGGCAACTACCCTGTGGTGACCCCGCACCGCTTCCCCCCATGAACCGTTCTCATCGAAAACGAAAAAGGGAAACCCCACCCCCCGCCCACCCGGCAGGACCGCCCTGGGAGTGGGTTGCCGCAGCAGCGCGGCAGCCGGGTTGCCGCAGCAGACAGTGGCAGGGGGGTTGGGGTCAGGGGCGGGTTGCCCGAGTGTCTGGACCCCGGATGCAAGGGCGGCCGTTGAGGGGTTGCTGGGGTTCGGGGGACCTCTTTTTTTCGATGAGAACGGTTACAGGATAAAGAGGCGAGAGGAGAGCCGCAGGCAACCAACCACCCAGGGCATCAGCCCACGGGGCGCCACCACAAGGAACCAACCGGCAAGAAGAAGGACCTGCAAC
>VFQN01007243.1_pt1 | contig 12040 bp, 18 predicted proteins | sample 3512371 | NCBI WGS metagenome assembly VFQN01 (sample SAMN10412370, study PRJNA504923) | tailings metagenome | isolation source: Replicate 2 from Balatoc abandoned mine | place: Philippines: Itogon, Benguet | collected 2017-08-28
GGGGGGGGGGGGGGGGGGGGGGGGGGGGGGGGGGGGGGGGCGCCGGGGGGGGGGGTGGCGGAGGCGGTGGAGAGTACCTGCGGTAAAGGGGGTGTAGCGTGCTATACCGGTCATGACCAGAAACGAGTGCAGTTGTGATTGACGTCCCTCCCCAGTCCGGCATTGGCACCAACCACCAGTGCAACATTGGCTACAGCTGTGCAGGCCTCCCGTTTGCCCTGTGCAATCTGCATTCAATAGATGTCCGTTCACATCCGTGCTGCTGCACACGTGCTTGGCCGACGCACCTTGCAGCGAGGTTCCTGGCAAGTACACGCGTACGGTACCGGCACCGCTCACCTGCAGTCCGGGATGTCATACCGCTGAAGGCCCACGGCCCCCGTCTCCGTGTTGAGCAACTGGTAGGTGCTCACCGGCGCGCGGGTGCACGAGCCCGGTCGCCCTGTCAAGGTGGTATCCCCTGTGTAGTACGCTAGCTGCACCTGCACGTGGCGTTGACGGTTGGGCGGTGATGAAATTTATTGGAATGTAATCTGGCATCCAAAGGGCCTACACTTCCATGTATGTGCGTGTGGCAGCATGCGTGTCAGTGTGCCAGCGGTGCAGCGGTGTGGGGCTTGGGACATGTCGGCATCATCCGCTGCAACGAGCCGAGCCGGGTTCCCATTCCATCGCAACACTCCTGCCGTACCCGTACGTCCAGGAACACGGCGCCCGACTGCGTGAAGTCCAGCGTGTTGCAGGGGACCCACGTGCCCGTGGGGGAGGGGCAGTTGCAGCGCGTGAGCATGGGGTCGTTGGGGCTGGGGTTGAAGCGCGACCCGCGGCTGGCGTCGCACACCGCCGTTAGGTCCACCGACAGCGTGTAGCACCTGTGGACAGGGTGGGACGGCGCAGCGGTAAGAGCGGGTCGCTGGCAGCCTTTCAAACTGCAGCAGCTTTTGGAAACGTTCGACACTTCGACTGGGTAAGTTGGATGCAGGTGCAGTGAGGCATGGGTTGGTAAATTCATGCATGCACAGCGAGGCAGTCATGGGTGCTTTATATTGATGCTCTGTAGTGTGTTAACTAGTTTCCCCATTGGCCATTGCTGTGCCCCCCGCTTCTCGCCTCCTCCCCTGTTCAGGAAAACTCCTCTGTGGAATATGCCAAGTGCAAGCTGTGGAGGGGGGCGCTGCAACTCATTATATTATCAATTTGATATCATACAGTGTGCTTACGTGTAGTAGCCCGAGGCGTACACGACGTCCACGTACGAGGGCTGGAATACGAACTCCGTGTTCCACAGGGACACCGTCACCAGGCGGCCGGCCTCGTTGAGGAACTCGCTGCCGGTGGAGAACATGAGCCCGCACTTCATCTGTGCGGGGTGGACGGACATTGTATGACGTGTTGCTCCTTGGGTGAATACAGGCGACGCCGCTAACCAGCAATGTGCTGGGGCCTACCGTGCACATGCGAGCTTGCTGCCCCCGAGGCGCGGCCTTCCTGTGCGGGCCCTCAATAAGCTGCAGTTGCCGTGTGCGGCTGTGTCGCCCAAGCTCACCTGCAGCGTGATGTACAGCCGCTGGCTCCTGGACAGGTACACGAAGGCGGTGCCCGCCGACTGGTTAGCCGTCGGGCTGGAGGCAGTGACCAGCGGGAACGTGCGCACACCCTGCGACGCAGAGCACAGCAGTGCCCGGACCCGATAGCGTCAGCTGATATGTTTGCAGGCCTGGTCAGCCGCAGGCCTGCACTCCCAACCCTCCATGTCTTGTGCACGAAGGCAACACATCCCTTGCCAGGCGCATCGGCCATGCAGTCCTGCCCAGGTGTGCACCGAGTGACGACACAGCTTGGTCCCGCTACGCTGTCGCCAGGCTGTCTACAAACCCCAGCAGCCCACACGTGCCCCTCCTGTGACACGTGGTCCCGTACGTACCGCTTCGTACGCGCATATGTCCTGCGTGGACAGCTTCCGTACCACGAATGCTGACGTGGCAGCTACGTCGGGCAGCGTGCAGATGCGCAGGTCCGAGTAGAACTGCGTGGGGCAGGTCGGGAGGAGCAGTTTAGCCTAATGCACCGTAAGCCGGGACGGCGAGGAGGCGTTTGCTAAGGTACGAGGTAACACAGCAACGGGTACGGTACGGGAGGCCGCAGAGAGTGTGGTAGTGCATGACAGCTGCACTGGAGGTGTAAGCCACAGGACGCAGCGGGCGCAGCGGCTTCTGTTCGCAGCGAGCCAGGCACTGATGCCAGCGTTGGTAGCACCGGCCTGCCGCACCTGGTCTGCGAAGACGGTGTCTGGGAGTGTCTGTGGAGGAGAGGGCAAACGGAGAAGACCACATCAGGGAGTTGCAGGACGGCATACCGTAATGAGTCTGCGCACGCAGGCACACGTGTACTTTTGTGCATGGCAAGGACGGAAGGCGTTCGCACTATGTCCCCACAAACCACCCGGGCAACTAGCGCTCGCCTTTGCAGCAGTTAAATACCTCCCTCCCCTAACCTTCACAGCACAAACATTGTCAGCCGGCTCAGGAGAGCAGCCTTTCTGCGCAAAGTCCGCACGCAGGCCTAAGCTACACGCACGGCCCCACACCACGTACTGCACTTTATACACAGCTTCCATAGCCCCTGCATGTGGCCTTACCCCATCAGGGGGATGGGCCCCCTCACGTACCCACCTGGCACGTGTTGCTGAGGTCACACACGGGGCAAAACCTCCCCGGAGTCGCCTGCGGCGCTCGCAGGCTGCAGTAGAAGGGCGGCGGCGCCACCCCCGCCACGGGCTGCAGCCCTGCCCCGAGCACCGACAGCAGCAGGGGCAGCAGCAACCCCAGCAGCGGCCGGGGCGCCCGCCGCCCACCTGACGCTGACCCGTGGGACAGTGCTCCCTGCTTTTCTGTGCTTGGTGGTGGGCTCCGCTGTCTGGCGGTGGCCGGGACTCGCGCTTCCCCATGCAGCGATGGCTGGTGGGGGCTTGGAAGACGCTTGCAGCTGCTGTGCGTGCTGTGGCTGCTGCCGCCTGCGATGCTGCCACTGCTGTGAGGGGCTGTTGCCGTTGCCGTTCCCTGCAGCGCGGCTGCGGCGGCACGCAGGGATTCGTGCGCTGAACGGCCTGACGGTCCGTCCCATGGCTGGCCCAACACCGGCTGCTGTACCAACATCTGGGCTGTACCAACCACCGCGCCTTCGCTAGCTATGGTGCCGCCCTGCTCGCTTGCTTTCCCAAATTCAGGATGCGCCCCGCTGCTGCAGCAGCTGGGCTGCGCGCCCTTGCCCATGTCGGCTGAGGCTGGTAGTCTGGCCGGGGAGGACCCGCCGAGAGAGCCACTGCGTGATGCCGGCACGGTAAGGGACCAGGACCCACAGGGCGGGCTATGCGTCTGCGCCATCTGGGTTATCGCTGAGCCCTGGCTGCACAGTCCTGGTGCTCCCCGAACCGTGTCCACACCTCGCCCATTGCCAGGGGACGTCCCGGGCGAGGTGCTGCAGCTGCCCGCGGAGCTTCCCCAACAAAGCGCGCTGCCGCCGCCGCCCCCCTGCCCTGTGCTGCTGGTACCAGCACCGCCCCCGGGACAATCATTGCTTGTCCCCCCTGCCATGCTTGGTTGGCATGCCAGGTGTCCACAGCTGTATCTGCCGCGGTGTGACCGTACGCCCTCAGGTGCAGGGGTCTCCCTGGGCTCCGGCGCTGGCGTTATGGGTAGGCAGCCCAGTCCTTGCTCCCTGTGTCCCAGCTGCGCGCCCTGCGCCACTGCCGTCTGTAGCATCCCACTGTGCGCTCCTGGCAGCACTGCTGTGCCACCGCCAAGACCAGGGGCTCCTGCCCCTTGCCGGTGCACTGCGCCCGTGTGGTGCCGGGTTGACACTGCTGGGGCTGTGCTAGGGTTGCGTGTGTGCAAAAAGCCCGCTTCGCGCTGTTGGTGCTGCACGTTTCTGTCAGTGTAAGACGGTTGTAGCAGCCCAGAGGACGTCTCACCACGCAAACTGCCCTGCCGCATGCGAGCTGCGGCGGGCCCTAACGCCCCCTGAGCCTCAGGCCGCTGAGATGCCAGGATCTCTGCTTGCTGCTGCGTTGCCATATCTGCTGCGGTGGGCGTGTTCCGCGCTCCGTGGGCCTGCTGCTTCCTTGCCTCAAGCAGGGCAGCTACCGCGTGCTCCCCGCATGGCGTGTGTGTTGTGGATGGCGAACCCTCCTGTGGCCCACGGTTGCCGCTGTGCTGCCGGGCCGGCATCCCCTCCTTGTGCATTGGATTGGGGAGCTCACATGCTGTTGAAAGCCGCCAGTACTGCTGCTGCTGTTGCAAGCTGCTGGTTGGGCTAATTAGGAAGTCGTAAGCCTGTTTCTGTGACAAGGAAAGGCCAGAGCCGTCAGCTTGGTCTCTGCAACACATTATGCCGGCAGGGCGCAGCCTGCTGCACCCGCATGTCACATGCCGTCTTGCGTCGTCTGTTGCGAGGTGTCTGCCATATCTCTGTAAACATATATGCTATCTTTGTGCATTTATAATGGATGACACGCGTGTGCGTACCTGTCCTGTCCTGCCGGGGTACCCTGGCTAGCGGTCCAAGGGAGCTCCACACCTGGCAGGCTACTTCACAGTGTGCTGCCGAGCTTTGACGACGTTGCAGCAAATTGATTTATGCGTATCAACTATCAAGTCATGGGCGGAAGCGCTACGCGTGAGTAGCGGGCCCTGCCTCCAGAGACCAGCGGGTCGTCGTGAAGGTGCCAAGTAAAAGCTTTCACAAGGTTCGTTTTGCGCCTAATACATGTACAAGCTGAGTAAGTCAATTTGTTGATTGCAGAATTGGTGAGTGACACCAACTGGCAATTTCTGGCCGCTGACAAAATGAGAGCGAACGAGCGGCGATAGCAGCATTACAAATAGGTCCCATAGCGCAATAGCAACATATTGCCAAGGCAATCTGCAGCACGCGGTGGGGGCGCGCTGTGACTGCTCCGAAGCCCTTTAACGGTGGGCGGTCATAAGCGCGAAGCGACTGATGGTTCTGGTGATGAGCATGCTTAGCTGCAAATGATATAACCACTTTCGCAACCTTCAAGGGTCCACAGGTAACTCCATAGCACAGTGACAGCAAAACCAGCCCTTCTCCACAGCGCCTATGGTGGCCAAATTGCCAAGCCTACGCGCGCTGTCCCACGCAAGAAGAACCAACGACAAACCGTGTGCAAGATGTGCGCTAAACGAGTCGGTAGTCATTTGAGCAGTCCAGGTCAAACACCAGGTCACACCGGCCATCAGCTGGCAATCAGGTTCACGTCAGATGTCAGGTCAGGTCAAGTCCAAGAAAGCCGAAAGCTCCTGCGCCCACAGGGCCCATGCACCGCTAGTGTGTTAGCAACTCCCAACCGAGCAGCTCACCAGCCCTAGAAGACACCGCACAATCGCAGTGTAGCTATGCCGCTCTGCGCACGCGTGCGCACGCCAGGGCCGCCTCCCGCACGTCCCGTCCCCTTCCACGCCGCCAAGAGGTCGCCTAGGCGCTGACCAGCTTGAGACCCTCTTGCAGCGCCTGCAGTGCACGCGACATTTTGGATGAATTTGAGTTAAAAGCCAGGGTAGCAGTGTGCCGCATAGCGCCATGCCCAGGGCCCTGCTCCTGGCCCACACCCGAGCATTTCAATTGCCTTTGACAATCCCGGCGGCAGGCTGTGCCCCGTGGCAGCGCCCATCAACCACGCGACCCCCTGCTGCAGCTCCCTTGAGGTCCAACGCTCACCCCCGTCGCAACTGCGCACCCGGCACCAAGTGGCGGCACACCAACCCCATCAGAAGCCCCTGGCCCTGTACTGCCCGCCCCCTCCCACCGCGCCCTTCCCCTCCCCCCCCCCCCCTCCCCCTCCCCCTCCCCCTCCCCCCCACCTTGGTGTAGTCGTTGACCGCCTGCACGATCTCGTCGTCCTCGGCGATGCGCTCCTCGCGCTCCAGCGCCAGCGCCGCCTTGAGGCCAGCCACCTCGTCCAGCACGGCGCCCTGCGCAAGGGGGGGGCGGGGGGGGGGGCGAGGCATGGGAGGGCGGAGGGAAGTGTGGGATAAGGAAAGAAAGAGGGACAGGGCGAGAGGAAGCAGACCAGCAGCGCTATCGTGCACAGGGAATACCGGTGAGGGCAACCACACGACTCGCACCACGCCCCAGGTTGTGCACGTGCGGTAAAGCCCCCTACCTCTGCACACCAAAGTTCCCAGTACGGCCATCCCCGGTTGGTCCGTTCCGCCTCGGTCTCCACAACAACCCAGCAAGGGGCCTGCATGCCAGCTCTGCTCCCCCCCACCACACCCCCACCTTGAACTGGTCGTCGGCCAGGTTGCGGTTGCCGATGGCGTCATGCACCTCGGAGCGCAGCGAGGACACCTCCGTCTCCCTGGGGGTAGCGGGTGGGTGGGGCCGGGGGTGGGGAAGGGGTGGAGGAGGACGTCACGGAGTGTGCGGCGGAGTACAGCGTGGCACAGTGGAGGGGCCGGTGCTACCGAAGGGGCTGCACGCAAAGGCGCGTGGGAAGGCGCGGAGGTTGTGTTTCCCTCAGGGCATGCCGTGTGCTTGCCAGCTGCACGCTCCCTTGGCCGCAGCCCGCCCGCCCCTGCGCCCACCTTGACACCTTCTCCGTGTCCAGGCGCTGCGACAGCAGCAGCAGGTCCTCCCCCACGCGCTTCATGGACAGCGTCTGCTCCTGCACGCGAGACGTGCGCTCTGCGGATGGGGGCAGGCAAGGGCGGGAGGGCAACTAGCTGCAGGGAAGCGCAGACCTCCTAGGTGACAGTCTTGCACGGCTCTTCCCTCAAGCAGTTTCAATGCTACCGAAGAGATACACCACCAACTCCTCAACCGTTGCCCTTGCTGCCAGGCTGCAACTACACCGCCAGCCAGTCCGCGCCTAAAATCCCCCTCGCCCCCTTCCCAGCCACCCACCCTCGTCGATGGCCGCCACGCACTCGTTGACCTTGCCCACCAGGCTGGTGGCCAGGTGCTCGATGTCGGAGCGACGGGACTCGCGCTCGTCCCTGGGGGCGCGAGGGGATGGCACCGTGAGGGGTGTGGGCACCCGGACGGAGCAAAGCAGGTAACACAACACTTGAGCCCACGCCACGCAGGAAGGGGGAGGTCCTGGTTGGCGGCTTGGGCACAGGCCAGGAGCCGGCGCGCACCTGACGAGCGTGTGCAGGTCGCTGATGCGCTGGTTGAGCGACTCGACGGTGCTCTTGAGCGCCAGCTGCAGGTCGCTGAACTGCTGCAGCTGCCGCTCCTGCAGCGTCTTGATCTCTGCCTCGAAGTGCGACTGCAGCTGCTTGTCGGACTCGGCGCGCCGCTTCACCTCGGCCTGCAACAGGGCGGGTAAGGGTAAGGGGAGACAATTGGGTCGTGGGATGGTTGGGTCTCGCTTGGCACTTCCCAGTAGGAAGGCACCGGAAGGGAGGCATGGGAATATGGGGCGGAGGGGTGCGAACTCGGTGCAACGCTGGGCCTGCAGGGAGGGGGAAGGGGTGTGGGCGGGGGCCTGTAGGGGACGGGGGCAGACAGAGCAGGGATGGGAGGTGTGGGGCGGAGAGCGGGCAGCGCCACGTGTGGAGAGGGTGTTGGCGACGCACAGGGTAGTGGGAAAGGAAAGGAGGAGGCGTGGTAGGTAGGGTGCTGAGGGCGGCAGGAAGGCATGGAGGGTGGGACTGAGGGTTAAGGGGGGACATGGGCGAAGGGAGGGGATGGAGCAGTCGCACGGCCGTGGAATGCGACGAGGCGCCGGAGTGCTTGATTCGGGTGCCCGGCACGCACAACATGCTGAGCTGCAGCTGCATGGAGGTAGTCGTCATAGGAGTGTCGGCAAAAGGCAACTGAAGGTAGGACAGCTGATGGCCGTCTTTTACGCAGTGTAGACGGCGGGAGAACCTGGCACACCCGGTCCCGCTGCCACGTGGGCGACAGAACCCACCTCGACGCTCTTCTCCAATCGCTGAAGTGACTCTTGTAGAAGCTGGAAACGGGATGACTCGGCAATGCGCTTGTTCTGAATGGGGCAACGTTTTTGGCAAAAGGTAGCGAAGTCAACATGGGTACAAAGGATCGACAGCCCAAACCTCTGACCGACAAGTCAGGCCCCAATACGAACCTGCTTCTCCTGCTCAAGGTCAGTCCATAGACCTGCAAAGCGCTCCGTTACGTGTTCAAGCTTCGCCGATGGCCCTGCGTCATAAATGGTTGCAGCCGGTAAGTGTTGGCCAAGGCCCTGCTGATACCTTCCCAGCAATGGTTGGGTTCTATTTTACCTGTCGTCGGCCTTGACGGTGAGAAGTCACGTCGCCGCGGGGAAAGGGCCGCGACGGGCGTATCGTAAGGACGCAGGCTCGCTGCATTGCACAGGCAGGTGTGTCATACTATGCATACTAGTTTGGAGGTAGTGTTACGGGGTTGAACGCAAGCAGTGCTGAGCTTACACATGGTTAATGGTGGTGTGGCCCACTACTGCCTCCTTTGTGTTGAGGTACTGTTTGACTGACAAACAAGCACGCAAGATGTGTAAGAGTAGGTACTTCGAGTGGAACTGCAGGTACAGTGCTCGATGTGGGTCACCCGTAGGCTGGGGTAGGGGTGGTTTCAGTTGGAAGGCGAGGAGACAACCGTTGCCACCAACCCGCTCATTGAGCTTCCTTAGACAGTGCAGCTGCATCACACTCGGGAATTGGTCAGGTAATGACTGGAAAAGGCATGATCGGAGATTGCTGTGGGAGCCTTTACGCAATCGCTCCGCAAACCAGCCCTAGCGCACGGCGGCTGCCGAGTAGCCTGCAGGCAAAACCATCAGAGGTGTTCATCGCAAGTATGTGATGCTACCTGCAACTGGCAAGAGCATCATGGCGTTCGCAACACCCTTGCCTTCGACCCGCGGGCCAGCGCGGGCCACAAGGAAAATGCTGTGAACCAAGGCGTGAGGGCGCATTAAAAACAGAAATGCCTGTTGTTTCGTGTCTGGAGTCGACCATGCTCCGTGGAGCATTGTGCCAAAATGATCCCGTAACTTGGGCGGCGATACCCCCTTGCGATATGGCCTCAACACGTGTGGCTGACAAACCCAAGCCTATAACCCATCACAAATTTGATGATAGCGGGGCCAAACGTGGGAACCAACACAGCTCCGGCACGTGTCAAAAGGCCCGAAACGCGAAAGTGGGCCGTGTGTACTTGAGTTGCGCCGACTGCAAAGTAGTTGCAAACCATGAGGTATTTGAGTGCTTGGAGAGCGTTACACCGCCGGGTTTGCTTGTGCGTCTTCGTCCACGCGGCGTGCTGGGCATCGTCAGCAACACCCGCCCTGGCCGACAAGCCCCGGCCGCCCGTGTTCCCAGATGTCTATAACCTACGCTACAATGTAACGATGCCACACTACTTGCTGACCCAGCCGGACGGCCTGACGTGAGCTCGCCGTCGCGCTGCACCAGTATGTCACGTGTCGATGCACGTCCGCGTTGACCCGTTGCTGTTTCGCGCCTCATCCTTGGCCCTACTGGCGCTCACATAAGTCCACGGCTTTCAATGACAAACCTGCACACCGAATCACATAAGCCATCCCGTCGCAGGGCTGAGGGCCCAGGAGCTCTTGGTTGCGACGGACACCACATCGCACTGTGCCCTGCTGTGCCCCACCTACCCAGTAGCTGGAAGGCCGCGCCGCGCATCAGTTGTTGTATCATTCCTTAGTTAAGCACAGCCTCATGTTCACTATCTGGCATAATGTGTAGGACCTGGTCCCCGCTGCAGCAGCGCTGAGCGCTGCCGGCGCCTCTGCACATGCCGTACGCAGCATTCCCGTACAGGTGTGGTACGACGGACCCAACAACCTCCGCCGTGTGGACTCCTGGGACAGCACAGACGCCATCGTAACAGTGGACGTGAGCACTTCCGGCAACTGTCTTGCTCCTAAAAACAGAGCCGCCTGCTTCGTGTGTACACGCACATCAGTTGGGGTGTCCTGGTAGTCTGTGTTGATGCGTTTTCTGTAGACACGTTGCTGTGGTCCACTCAGTGATGGTGGTCCCTTCACGTTAACACAATTCTGTACGGCGTGCCCGCTCCATCCTCCCCAGGGCATCGACTACACGGTGTTCCCGCGCATCGACCGCCTGGCGTGTGACGTGTGGGGCACGCGGGGCAGGAGCGTCTACTCGGTGGGTCCTGCCGGTGCCACCCCGGGGCTGCCTGCGCTGGCTGGTGGGGAGCAGGACTTGATGCCAGCCAACAGCATCTAAGTGGACTGCAATGGCAGGCACGAGACAATGCTGTGCCTTGCATTGCGCCGCGTGGGCGTAGGGTGTGCCTAGCTGCAGCTAACGTGCCCTCTCAGCACACGCATGGCGGCAGTGACAAGGCGCCTATGCTTGCTCCATGTTGTATGGGGCACGCATGTACGGCAGGTCCTGCCTGACATGGACGCGTGGGAGTACGGCGGTACGGTGGAGCTGCACGGCCGGCCCGCCAACATGTGGCAGCAGCAGGTGCAGGTGGGTGGGGGCCAGGGGTCAGGGACTGTAGGTCCTGCGGTGAGTGGGTTCCAGGGGCTACGCAGCAGGGGGTGCAGGGAGGAGGAGGGCCCTCTTGATGCAATTGCAGTAGAACCCAGTGCTCGGGATGTCAGTGGCACCCTGGCGTGTGTTTCAGGCGGCAGGGGTAGGTGACCTCCGTCCAGCCGCCCACAAGCTGGTGCCCTCGAAGCGCGGGTTGCAAGGGAGCCTCCCCCGGCTGCTGCTGTGCAGGACGGCAACAAGGTCTCGCAGTACGTGTTCTACGTCACCCCGGAGGGCGTGCCGCTACGGCTCAGCATGATCGGTGTCAACATCATCGCTGGGTCGCACTTTGGTGGGTGGGTCAGGGACACGGCCAGGCACTGAGCTACCGGGTGAACAACGGAACTGCAATAGTTTTTTTACCGTGCAACACGGAGCCGCGCAACTTGCCTTGGCCAATCACTTCAAGCCCCCGGCTCGCCCTGCCCAGTGCCGCTGCACATGGTGCTCTCCCCTTGTGCCCCCATCCCCCGCGCCAGACCAGTACCTGTACGACTTCACGCACTTCGAGCCCTCCCTGCCGCGTGACGCCGCGGACAGCATCTTCGCCATCCAACCCGTGTGCCAGCAGCCAGTGGAGCAGCTGCAACGACAGGAGCAGCAGCAGCAGCAGCAGGAGCAGCAGGGGCCATCGCACGATGGCGCACAGGGCCGGGGCCAGGGCGGGGCCCAGGGGCAGGGCCGGCAGCACCCTGTGGCAGCGCAGCTCGCCGCCCTGGTGCCCTCCGCCTTCCGCCCCTATGACCGTGAGTGCAGGGCACATACAGTCGTCTGCCAGAGGGCAGCGGTACATGTTGCGCTAATAGCCTGAGTACTGCCTTTCCCGGCGGTGGTTTGTTTGTGTCGCAAGCTCTCTACAGCTTTAATGCATACGGTACCCTGTAGCATCGTGATGGACACGTTTCCACGGCGCCGGGAGTTGCTGTGGGTCAGTAGGCCGTGACGCCCACACGCGGCATCGCGCCCCAAATACGTGCCGTACGCGCAACCTCATCATTGAGCGCGTGCTTGTGTCATACTATGTCGTGAGAGCACACCGTGCTGCCCCGTACAATCAAACCTACGCGCTGTGGCCGCACGCCAAGGGCTGTACCATGCTGACAGGAACACGTTGTTCACCTGTCAATGTGCACACGCGCGTGTGTCTCCGTGTGCATGCTGGTGCTGCCGCAGGCTTCCACGCCTACGCGCTGTGGTCGCACGCCCACGGCCGCCGCCACGCGCACGCGGAGGACTTCGACCAGCGGGCGGAGCGCTTCGGGGCCGCGCTGAAGCAGGTGCAGGTGGGGCGGGGCAGGGCGGCGTGCCATGCACTAAGGCCGTGTTGCTGCTGCTGCTGCATCGGCCATCAGCGACTCTTGCTGTTCGTCTCCACCCCATGTGGTCACGACGGACGTGCTTACCCCGCCCCCCCCCTACGCGTCTGGGTTGGGAGCCGGGGACGGGAAACCTAGTGCACGCACGCGCATCTCCAT
>VFQN01007244.1_pt1 | contig 12038 bp, 18 predicted proteins | sample 3512371 | NCBI WGS metagenome assembly VFQN01 (sample SAMN10412370, study PRJNA504923) | tailings metagenome | isolation source: Replicate 2 from Balatoc abandoned mine | place: Philippines: Itogon, Benguet | collected 2017-08-28
CCACGCACGGCATCGAGATGGGGCAGGGCCTGTACACCAAGGTGGCGCAGGTGGGGGAGGGGCGGGTGTGGGGGCATGGAGGTGGGGTGTGTACTAACTGTGTCTTACGGAGGTGCTGGGTGTGTGGTGGAGCAGGGGATGTTCACCAAGGTGGCGGTGGTGGGCGCGGGGTGTGGGGTGCGAGTCTGGGGTGCGGGCTGGGGGCATGATTGCCGTACGTTACCTTGACACCATTGTTCATATGCTGTGCTCATCTCCTACTCCTCTCCGTGCTCTTACCCCAGGTTGCCGCCCTCACGCTTTCCGAGGTGCTGCCGCCGTCACAGCGCCCCCTGGACATGGGCCTCATCAGGTGCGTGGGTGGTGGTGGAACAGACAGGGGCGGGCACAGATGTGAGTGCACACATGGACACACAGGGTCTGCTACAGGAGCAGCAACGCGCCAAGTGGTGTTTCACACCTAACCCAGTATGCTACACACAGCGCCTGCAACAGGAGCACCCGTTTGCTACCCGGCTCAGGGACTAGTGCGGAACTACTGCCTCCCCCACAGCACACGCGTTAACCCACACGCAATCACTAATGCATACGGCTACACCAGGTGTATGATAACAGCGCCGGCGGCCGGGCTGCTTCCCAAGTCCGCCAGCACCCCACGCGTCTCTCACCATACGCCTGCTGCCAGCCCACCTACGCACACCTACGTGCTAACCCACGCAACTGCTAACCCACGTGTTGAGGATCTGCGACAACGGCACGGCCGTAGCTGCTGCCCAATGCAGGCGACCCAAGCCTTGTTCATAACACACCGACAAGCCCACAGACCAGCTAACCCACACCCCTGCTAACCCACATGTGCAGAATCTGCGACAACGGCACCGAGCTGCTGCCCAACTCCTCCGCCACGGGCGGCTCCACCACCAGCGAGCTGGCGTGTGCTGCGGTGCGGCTGGCGTGCCTGCAGCTGGTAGACAAGCTGAAGGTGCGTGAGTGTGTGTTAAGAGGGGTAGGAGGGGCGTGTGTGTTAGGTGCCTGCAGCTGGTGGACAAGCTGCATGGATGTCACGATGGGGGCATGGGCCAATAGCAAAGCGGCTGGCCCACGTGTGTGCCCGGGCGGCGCTGCCGCTATCATGCATCCATACACACGGCTCTCAACACCATCTGCTTCACTGCTGCTCCACCTCTCCTCGCGGGTTAGTCCTTTTACCATGCGCCCATGTCATTGTCACGTCTTGCACCGCGGCCTGCCCTCCCCTGTTAACCCACAGGCCTTCGCGGCCACCATGGGGTTCGCGGACCGTGACGACTGGACCTGGCAGCAGCTGCTGAGGGCCACAAAGGGCATCTTCGGCTCCAACGTGAGCAGTACCATGTCGCTCGCGATAGTGCTGTGACATTGTGGTGTACGCCCTGCTCAAGCATTGGGCATCTCCGGGTCAACATGCTTGGCCCAGTCCCTGCTGCACACCTACGGTAGACTGCCCCCAGCGCTTTCCGCACCCTTCGCCCTCACTCCCACTCTCACTCTCACGCACACCCCTTGCCGCGTCGCAGGTCCAGCTGTCGGCCTTCGCGTGGGGTAGCGTGGGGGACCTCCCCGAGAACGCGGGCCCAGGTGCCCCCGTGGCGGTCACCCCCGACTACAGCGTGTTCGGGGTCGGGGCGGCGCTGGTGGAGGTAAGCCTTTTAGGCGGCTCGTATCAAACAACACAATGGTACCCAGCCCCCTTGGTGCAACGGGTGCTGGTGCAAAGGGTCGTGGTGGTAGCTGTAATTTCCTGTCTTGCGCCAGATCCCTCTTCTTATGCCAGGCCCCTGCCCCCACTTCCCTGCCCCGACGCCCCTATCGCACCGCACCCCTCCTTGCCCCGCCCCCATCCCCACCGCCCCCCCCCCTTCTCCCCCCAGCTGGACGTGCTGACGGGCGACCGCCGCGTGCTGCGCTCCGACATCCTGTTCGACCTGGGCAGGCCAGTCAACCCGGCCGTGGACGTGGGCCAGGTGGGTCCTTCAAAGGTGTAGGGGGAAACGATCTCATCGCAGCAGGTGTATAAAAGCCAGCACATATGCCCACATGTGCGCGTAAAACTCAAGCCGCGTACTGCGCTAGCATGCGCACCCGGAACCACCGATCTACCTTTACTTGTCCCAACCGTTACTGTCGTACCATTGCAGATCGAGGGCGCATACGTGATGGGCCTGGGCATGATGCTGTCCGAGGAGGTGTCGTACCACGGGGCGTACGGCAGCCTGCTGACCAACAGCACGTGGCACTACAAGCCGCCGGCAGCCACGTGCGTGCCGCAGCAGCTCAACATCACCGTGCTGGACAAGGCGCCGCTGGCGGCAGCGGTGGGTTAACAGGAGCTGGATAGGGTTGCTCCTAGGTCACGTTTGACCAGCAAGCACGGTTACACCTTTGCAGCCCTCCACTCCTTGCGTTGTGCTGTGGCATCAACGATACACCCCCGGCTTCAATTAATTAGGCCTTCACCTCGCGCCTACACCCGTGGCAACACCACCCACACCCTCCGCCTCTCCCATTCTTCCCCCCCAGGGCCCCGTGGGCTCCAAGGCCGTTGGCGAGCCCCCCCTGCTGCTGGCGGCCGCAGCCCTCATGGCGCTGCAGCGGGCGGCACAGGCGGCACGGGAGGGGGCGGAGCGGGTGATGAAGCTGGGGGGCAGGGCGGGCAGCACCCCGTCAGCACCGCCACCCGCCCCCTTCGTTCCGCTGCTGGCCCCCGCCACTGTGCAGGCGGTGCGGGAGGCGTGCGGGGGGTGGAGCGCGGCGGAGCTGGTGCGGGTGAGCGTGGGCGGGGGGCGGGAGGGTGAGGGTGTTGCTGGGTTGGAGGAAGCATTGCATCAGAGCCGTGTGCACCTGTCATGCCATTGTGGATATGCGAGGAAACACCGTGAACACCGTGCCGCTCGTCCGTGCTTGGCACGTGGCACTCCGTCGGCGCCAGCAGGTGAGCTGCGCACTTGGCTGAGCACGGTGCGCGTGCCTTGGTGGTTGCCTGCACGTCGGCCCCGTATGTGTTATGGCGATAAGGGACATGCGTGGGCGCAAATCTGGTATGCGCCTACCCAGGCCCCTTATCGCCGCAAGATATGCGAGGCCGACGTGCAGGCAACCACCAAGGCACGCGCACCGTGCTCAGCCAAGTACGCAGCTCACCTGCTGGCGCCGACGGAGTGCCACGTGCCAACACTCTAGGGGTGCTAGGTCTAGGTTTCACAGTAACGACGTCTGGGCTTAAGGCCGACTTACGGTGCTGTGACAGACCTTCCCATGCCCCTAACAGGTTACCTTTCGACCTTACTGATGGCGGATTCGTGCCGTACATGCTGTGGGTTTTGTTTCTGTACCGCAGGCCACCATGGTGGACAAGCAGTGAACGGGCTGTAGCCGGTCAACGGTCAACGGTCAGCAGCGCCCGGTCAACGCTGGTCAACGCGGAGCGCTGCCAGCGGGCCAAGCGTCCGGCGGCACCGCCCAAGCACCTGTGAGCGTGGGCGACGGGAGCTGCAGCTCTGATTGTGTATTGAGAGGAGACTGTGTGCCGGAGGTGCACGTGAGGGAATGCATACGGTAGGTGGTGTGTTGGGCGTTGGTTGTCTCGTGCCTCTTGCGGCCCTCTGCGGCACCGCAGCTGCATGCCGCCGTATCAACCTGTTGCCCTCACAGGGTGGGAGCAGGGGAGGTCCTCCTTTGGTTGATGGACCTCCGTAGGCGCGGGGGGCAGCTCGCATGAGCAAGGCGGTCCTGGTCTAGTGGATATGTAGTGAGGATGTGTGCGGTAGGCGGTTGCCAGGTTGGCTGACTAAGCTTGCTTGTCGACGAGCGCAGGAGTAAGTTCCGAGGGCGGATCTAAGCGTTCAGGCTGCTTTACAGCAGACATGAAGCTTCTTGTCCTGAGCTCATATTGCGGCTTGGCAGGGGACGGCCACTAGTCCGGAGAACGAGGACCTTGGTGAGGACGGGAGGGGCCAAGCGCGAGCGCCCAAGCTCCCTGTACAGCGCAGGTGGCTGGGGCCTGGGGGACACCACCCTTGAACTCAAGCCGGTATGCTTCAGGGCATGCGAAACTAGCAGCAGTGGCTGGAACACATGCAATGCACGTTGCAATTGGGGCGGTGTCCAGTTGGGCCTAGCACCCATTGAACACACCGTTGTGAACTTGGCAGTTGGGCATCCTGCACTACTGCCCAGTTAGGGCCAGAAGCCCAGGACCCATTCGTGCGAAGTCCGGCCCAGGGTCCCCTGTTCCGGGCGCCAATATGGCCATGCATGTACCGTACCATATGACTCGGGGGTCCCCTGGTATGACTACTGTTGCCGGTTGCCAGTTGTACTAGGTCGTCATTTATTAGAATGGGCACTTATTCTAGAGTGTCTGTGTGCTGAGTGTATGTGTCTGGCGCTGCACACGGAAGGTGGTACTGTCGACAGTGCCAACCGGCCGTCAATGCTGACATACAGCTGCAACCGCAATGTTGTACCCGTGCGACCTTGTAATACGTTGCTGTTGTTCGTATGCCGCCTAGGACGGAGGCAGTAGGACGGGTCGTAGCTGTTTGTACGCCTCACCGTACCCTGCTTAGTCATGAAGCCCTCTGTAGTGCTTCTCGACAGTTACATCATGTTCGTGTACCGTGCCGTGGCGCCCCTGGCACGTACTGCGCCCAGGTGTAGCAATGTATGGGCGCGTCTCTTTACCCTCCAGTCTCCGGTGCAGATGGCACCGGACAGCACCGAAACAGACAGCACCTGAACTCAAGGGTCCATTCGCTACCAGTGTCCCTGTCCTCCATTGCACTTGCGACCACTTTTGCTCCGTTGCCAACACCGCCACGTGCTCAAACACTTGCATCACGGCAGTACGACCTACATCGTCCACACTCCCTTACTTTTTCAACCTGCTAAATAGGCCACAAATATCATCCCATGAAGATCACACCCCACCGAACTGCGAACAATTGCAAAGCCGATAGATGACGAGAACATGCACGTGCAAAGACACGCGAGCATCGCATGGTTTTGCAGCCCGATCTCACCGAGGCACCAACTCAACCCTGCGTGCACACCTTACAACGTCCATTCACTTCCTCCAAACCAAGACGAGCTCCCCACCCTTCCGAGAAACTACGATATGGATCGCGGTGCTTCGTGTAAGATGATAATTGTGCCCAATCCTGAAAGCCATATGCGCTTCATTTTGTCGTACGCGCAATTACGGATCACACGCGGCGGTCTTCGCACCATGCCTCTCCATCCTTCATGCCCTGTACGCTTATGCCACATCACAGCGCCCGCACTGCATCCCTCCCCTGACCTGACATTCCATCCCATACGCGCCACTCCGTCGCGCTGACGTGCCGCGCGCATACACGCCACGGTGGCGTGCGGGGCTCACCCCCTGCCGTACCCGTTGCCGTACATGTTCTGTACAGCCTGCCCTGCGCCCTTGCACGAGGGCCTACTGTGCAGGCTGGCCCACCATCGCAGCCTGCAGCCAACAACGGAGCAGCACAGGTGTATTAGGCAGTGCAGCGGGTCAGGGGCTTGCGGTGGTGCGTGCACGTGGAAAGGGAGGGAGGCCGGGCGGGTTGCGCACATGTCGGCTCCTTGCCCTCCACGCTGCCGTGCGTATGACACCCCCGCAGACCCGCTGCCGTGACACCCGCCACCCACCAGCGTTGGCCAGTAGATTGGGCGCCACCCGTCCGGAGGAACGGACGGACGGACGATTCACAAGGTGGTGGTTCCCGACTAGCATGCCCGAACTCCCATGACATACCGGTAGGTGCACATGCCTTTGACCTGCTGCACTCCCAGACCCCCTCCCCGTCCCCCGCCCCCCGCCCACGCTCACCCGCACCAGCTCCGCCGCGCTCCACCCCCCGCACGCCTCCCGCACCGCCTGCACTGTGGCGGGGGCAAGCAGCGGAACGAAGGGCGCGGGCGGTGCTGAGGGGGAGCTGCCAGCCTTGGCCCCCTTTGCCAGCATGCTCTCCGCCCCCTCCCGTGCCGCCCGTGCCGCCCGCTGCAGGGCCATGAGGGCTGCGGCCGCCACCAGCAGGGGGGGCTCGCCAACGGCCTTGGAGCCCACGGGGCCCTGGGGGTGGGTGTGAAGGGGAAGAGGTGGCCGGGAGTGGGCGTATGTTCCCTGTAATACGCGATCGGTGCGCATCAGCAAAGCTACAGGAAGGTTGCTTGGCCGGATGGAACGCGGAGCTGCGCCGACAGCTGCCGTACGACCTGCCTGCCGCCCAAGACGCAGCCAGTGGTCCGACGATACAGCCGAAGCTTGTGATCGCAACGCGCAATACGGTGTGTGTGCATGCGTTTTACGAGTTCAACGATACCAAACGGACACGCGATCGCGATCAGGAACCTACCGCTGATGCCAGCGGCGCCTGATTCATGATGGTCAAGACGACATCCTCTCTAAATTTATAATTAACATTTCAAGCAAATATGAGTTTTTTGCAGTGCACAATACAAAACTAAACCCACCGCTGTCGCCAGCGGCGCCTTATCCAGGATGGAGATGTTGAGCTGCTGCGGCACGCACGTGGCTGCCGGCGGCTTGTAGTGCCACGTGCTGTTGGTCAGCAGGCTGCCGTACGCCCCGTGGTACGACACCTCCTCGGACAGCATCATGCCCAGGCCCATCACGTACGCGCCCTCGGCCTGTGGGAGAGAAAGAACAGGGGTGCGTGAGGTGATGCGAGCGACCAAGAGTCAAGGCACTGTCCGGCGACCGAAAGATCCCAAGAGCACAGCATGGGGACTGCACTGGGACTGGCTTGGTTGAAGGCCGGTGCTAATGCATCGCATCATCGCAACAAAAACAATAGATACGATGTAGTTCGTTGCACCCACCTGCCCCACGTCCACTGCCGGGTTGACTGGCCTGCCCAGGTCGAACAGGATGTCGGAGCGCAGCACGCGGCGGTCGCCCGTCAGCACGTCCAGCTGGGGGTTGGAAGGGGATGGAGGGCGGGACAAGGAGGATTTGGGCGGGATAGGGGCGTCGGGGCAGGGAAGTGGGGGGAGGGGTCTGGGTGACGGAGAGGGGCACGGATAACCAGACCTAGCAGAGTTGCTGCCCCTTGCCATCACTACCCGTTGCGCAAAGCCCAAAAGGGGCTGGGAACGGCAAGCACTACGGATTTTACGTGGGATGGACGAGTAACAGGAACTGTTGAAGCAGCTCACCTCCACCAGCGCCGCCCCCACCCCGAACACGCTGTACTTGGGGCTGGCGGCGTCGGGAGGGGCGTCGGGCCCGGCGTTCTCGGGCAGGTCCCACGTGGTGCCCCACGCGAAGGCAGACAGCGGGGCCTGTGTGGGGAGAGGGGAGGGGAGTGTAACGGGCAGAGCATGAGCGAAGAGGAAGCTGTGGTGGGGCTGGAAGCCGTGTGGGGAAGGGGCAGGGGGAGCAAACGGCGAGGGTTTGGGTCAGACGCGAGGAAGCGTTGCAAGGCGTCAGGGGCGAGGGTACGTGTTGGGTGGTGGCGAGGGGCGCTCACACTGGGGAGGTAGCCTTGGCAGGCAGGGGTGCTCGAGGTGCTGCATTTTGATGTGATAATGCAAACGAGGGAGGAGATGCTGCGTTGCGGAATGCGCCGATGGGGAAACGACTATGGAGCCGTCTCGAGGCGGCGGTGTGGCACATACCGCACAGCAACGCTACCACTGTGCACTCTGCACCGGTGTGTCTGGACCCACCGTCGGGGCCATGACGCCCTTAACGACGGCGATCAGGTCCCTCCAGCCCCAGTCCGCCCTGCCCGCCATCCTGGGCAGCGCCGCGGTCTGCGGGGCACAGAGCACGTGGCAGCGGACACGTGTCAGCTGACATGACGCGTCGGTCATGGCACGTGGTTGCAGCCCTGCTTGGCAGCATCGCGGTCGGCGGGGTACTACGCGAAGTCAGCAAACACGTGGCATGAGGTGACGCGTCGGTCAGGAGCACGTGGCCTCGTGGCGGTCCCGCTGATAGGACTTTGCGTGGCATGCGGGGCCAGGATTTTTGCAGGGGAAAGAGTCCTGCCCGTGGGAAGATGCCACGTGGCAGGGCTGCAGGCACCACCGAATATCGACGCAGCACCGGACACCTAAAACGCATGCCCCTCCTAATAGCACACACGCACCTTCAGCGTGTCCACCAGCTGCAGGCACGCCAGCCGCACCGCAGCGCACGCCAGCTCGCTGGTGGTGGAGGCAGCGGTGGAGCCCGAGTTGGGCAGCAGCTCGGTACCGTGGTCGCAGATCCTGTGTGGGAGTGTGGGTTAGCGGATGTGTGTGGGTTAAACGGTGTGTAGTAAATGAGGCGTGAAGCCCGAGTTGGGCAGCAGCTCGGTGCCGTGGTCGCAGATCCTGTGTGGGAGTGTGGGTTAGCGGTTGCGTGGGTTAGCAGGTACAAGGTACTTGCGGAGCGACGTGGTGTAGAGCCCGGGCATACTATTCATATTCATACTGCACGAGGCGCTACAAGTCAGAACACATGTGCGTCAGGACGTGGGTAAGCAGCAACATTTGCACGGTAGCAAGTGGGGCTCCAACGCGGCTGCTTTTGTGGGGTACGGGTGCAGGCCACCATCGCCATTGCTCGAGTGCTTCTTGGTCAGTTCACGACGCCCCGTGTGCTTTACGTCGCATCGCTGACGATCCCCTTACGCATCCTTGTGAGCATGTGTGTACACCCTACCCACCTTATGAGGGACATGTCGAAGGGCTTGGCCTCCGGCAGCAGCTGCCCCAGGGTGTGCGCGGCAACCTGCGGTGCAGGAGGCGGTCAGAATGGTTAGAAACAGGGTAGCACCAATGCATATCCCTACATCATGGCGAACAGGATTGGAGGGAGCAGCTGCCCCAGGGTGTGCGCGGCAACCTGCGGTGCAGGAGGCGGTGCGGGTGTGGTCAAACCTTTCAAGTGCTTATACACCCGCATCCTTATGACGCTGTTTTTGCTGAAGGCATGCAGGAAGGTGTGTGCAAGTAAGGGCAAGCTGCACAGCCCCTGCCCCACCACGCACCTCCGTACGACACCGTTAATGTACACCTCGACACCCCCACCCACCCGCACCACCTTGATGAACAGCCCCTGCCCCACCACACACCTAGCACTTCCATAACACACACCGCTAATACACACCTCCGTGCCCCCACGCCCTAACCCACCTGCGCCACCTTGGTGTACAGCCCCTGCCCCAACACACCTAGCATCTCAGTAACACACACTTTGCTTATACACACCCCACACCCACACCAACCCGGCCCTAACCCACCTGCGCCACCTTGGTGTACAGGCCCTGCCCCATCTCGATGCCGTGCGTGGCCACCTGCACGCTGCCGTCAACCAGGATGCTCACGTACGCGGGACGCTTGCCGCGGAGCATGCCGTACCTGCAGCAGTACGGCAAAGTACGACAAGCTACGGTGCGCACACGAAACGCGCAAGTTGATGCGACGCGCGTTGCGCCCTGGTGCCCAAGCACGTGCTCCGTGCAAAGGGTTTCCTTGCGCTTGCTCAACATCGGGCACGGTCTCGACGGACGAGCACATGCTGGTTGAAAGCCCTCCAAGCCCCAGGCCTCCTACTAGCCCCTGCCACACACCCACCTGCACGGCACCATGGCCAGCCCCCTCTTACGCCACGGGTTAGCGGCGTTGAAGGCAGCCACCTCGGCCTAGGGGGATGGGAGGGCGGGCCAGGGCAGGTTGGGTGGACAAGGGCCGGGACGGGACGACCAGGGAGGTGCATGGGCGACATCTGGAAACGAGAGAAAGGGAGCATGTGCGCAGGGCAAACACTGGGTTGGATGTTTGGTCAGAGCGCACAGGCATGACCAGGTCAGGGCGTATCGGGTGGGCTCAGGACAAAGCCTTTCCTCCATACACCTCGACACAGGCTAGTCAGCCTGCGGTCCTTACGGCTGCGCTAATTCGCGTTCTGCATGCCCACTCGTGCGCCCACGACCCCCTACGAAAGATGCTGTTGGGTCGGGTTGGGCCGGGAAAGGGCCGCTGTCTCCGTGGAGCTATGGCGTCGAGTCACCTCTGCTGAAGCGGATGCCCTGAGGGCAAACTCCCCTCTCCCACCCCACCCCCCCTGCATGCTGTCCCAGTCCATGTCCCTCCTCAGCTGCCCCCACCCTACCTGCATCCTGTCCCAGTCCATGTCCCTCCTCAGCTGCTCCCACAGCCGCGGCAGCGTGTACTGCTGTCCGGGCACGACGGAGCCCAGCGGCAGCCGCACCACGTCCTGCTGCTGCTGCTGCTGCTGCCCAGCGCCCGCCGGCCCTGCGCCCGCACCACCACCACCGCCGCCACCACCGTTCGCTGTCGTAGGCGCAGCGGCCGGCGTGCTCCCTCCCTTTGCCGCCCCGTTGTCCTTCGGTGTCAGCTGCTCCTGCTGCTGCTGCACGCCGTTGTTGCCGTTGGTGCTGTTGCCGTTGCTTCCGTTGGCATGACCGTTAGCGTGGCCGTTGGTCCCGTTGCTGCCTGCAGTGCCGTCTGCTGCGCCGTCTGCCGTGGGGTTGCCGGGCGCCGGCGCGGGCAGGGGTGCGGGCACGGGCCGGCGCATGAAGTTTGCCTCCCGCACCGCCTCCGTGTCCAGCCCCAGCTGGGCGGCCACGTGCTCCAGGATCTGGGTGAGGGCGTGGGGCATGTGTATTAGGTGTGTGTTACCTGTGTGTTGTTGCATGGACGTGCGGTGGTCCAGCCCCAGCTGGGCGGCTGGGCAGCTGGGTGAGGGCGTGGGGCATGTGTATTAGGTGTGAGTTACCAAATTGTTGTTGTGAAACAGGGGGTTCAGCCCAGCTGGGCGGCTATGCATCCCAGGATGTGCGTGAGGATACGGGAGTTGGAAGAATGGGTTAACTTGCCGTTGTGACGGTCTGCAAAGCAGCGAACCGTGGCGCAATGTGATTTCTTGAGCCCCGCGAAAAGTTGTACTTCGGCCGTTGGACCTGCCACAATCTGGTTTTACCGAGCAACTAATTTATCAATAACGATGTCACGCGTCGATGGGGCACACCTGTACGACGGCTTGGCGTTCCACGCACCCGATGCGGAGTGGAAGGGCGCCCAAGTGCACATTCAACACACCCCACATCCCCCACCTAATACACATGCAGCACGCGCCCCCTCCTGCACACCTGCTCGATGATCATGGTGCCCTGGATCTCCCCGGGGGCGCGCACGGCGGTGCGGGGGGGCAGGTGGCAGCGGGCCAGCGCCAGCTCCAGCCTGCAAGTTTTCGCACAAGACTTGGGTGCATCATGATGATAAAATGAACATATCACAATGTACGCAAGTGCAACAGTACAGCAGGGGCCACGACAATGAAAAAGGCGACTTCCACATCATGGAAGGTCTACGGACGGGGGCGCGGGCCCTGCACAATGCGTGTTATCGAGTGGTGTCACCGTGCTGAAAACTGTTGCCGGCACAGCGTTAACAGGGCCGCAGCTGCACACGGTGCCGCATATCCTCTCAAACGCTGCAGCGGAGTTTACGAGCTGCAGCCGTGGCGCAGCTCAGTACTGCCTGCCAATCGGCGCATTTTGCGTCACAGTCCATGCTGTACAGTGCACATGTGCCAATGTACCAGCGCACTTGCCGTACATTGCCGTACACGCGCCCACCTGAATGCGGGTATGTCGTACACGCCCTGGATGGCGTCGCTGGCAGCCAAGGCGTCCAGCCACGCGATGTCGGGGTACCAACCGACCTGGAGGGGCGAGGAGGTTGGCGGTTGGGGCGGTTGGTTGGGCAGGCGGGCGGGTCGGTAGCTCTTGTGCACGACAGCGGCCTCCAGCATTACACACCCTCACATGAGCCAGAGACCAGGCATGCCTAGTTGCACAGGCAGAGCTGCTCATGAACCGTCAACCCCGTGCCCCATTCCCCACATCCCCCAACTAACCCACCCACCCCTAACCCACCCTCATGACCACGTGCACGTCCAGCGCCTCCAGCCTCCCCGTGCCGCTGTCCCCCACCACCGCCGTGTAGCCCAC
>VFQN01007245.1_pt1 | contig 12037 bp, 10 predicted proteins | sample 3512371 | NCBI WGS metagenome assembly VFQN01 (sample SAMN10412370, study PRJNA504923) | tailings metagenome | isolation source: Replicate 2 from Balatoc abandoned mine | place: Philippines: Itogon, Benguet | collected 2017-08-28
AGAACTTTGTCATCCAATTTCAAGCTTCGTCAGCAACTTTCTTTCATAATAATACATTACATTCCATGCAGGTGGCACTTATTTCAGTTTTATACAATACAGCAGTGCCCAATTTTTCACTCGATTTTTCTCGTTTTTTAGTGAAAATATATGAGACTATGATATTAATATGAAAGGCAACAAGTTCTCCAGAATACCTTCTCACATAACTCCTTCGCCTGCGGTTCTAGGAGACATTTCATCATTTAAAGTCATCTTCGCCAAAATTGGCTTGGCACTTTAATTAATAGAGCGAGAATACGAGTAGAATTAATTTTATTGAGACCTACAAAATATAGATATATAGATCAATTTTCTTTATTTTTTGTTGTTCAAAATTTGCATAACTAATTTCTCTTGATCAGCAATCGATAGATCGTTTTTCTTTTGCTTCTTTCTAGGAATATTTTCCTCTTCATCATCTTCGTTGTCGTTTTCACTGCCGTCATTACTAATAGAGTCAGATTCGTCTTCATCACGTTCATTCGATGATTCATCCTCACTCATACGATCGTCACCATCATCATCACTGTTATCACTATTATCTTCATCATTATCTTCGTATTCTTCCTCTTCAATTGCATTCTCCAAAGTAGCAACAGGGCCAAAGTCAGTATTATCTTCATCTTTTTGTTGTTTAAGTTGCTGCTTTCGTTGTAATTTCTTTTCACGAATTCTTTGTTTATCTCTTAAATGATCCTCTTCACGAATTTGATCAATCTTCTGTTTTAATTCAGTAGCATGTTTCTCAACTCGTTTCTCAATCTCTGATTTTTCCTTCTCTTGAATTGGTACTAAATTTGGACGATGATCAACAATATTTCCTTCATCATCGAAAACAACCTTTGCTGTTGATGGAACATTCTTTGCTTTTCCATCTTTCGTAATTTTAAGTGGTTTATCTTTCTTTTCTGCTTTATTTCCAGGTAAAATATCCTCATTCTTCTCCTTGGATTCTTCAATTGGTTCGTCAGCCCATCGGTGTACTTGTTTAACAGCAAGGAAATCATCCTCGTCATCATCCTCATCAGTCATTGCCTCTCGTTTCTTCTCAATATCCATTCTCATTTGATGAACAGAGTGTTTCTTTGCCTTGTTATTCGCTTTCTTCTTTTCATCTTCATCTGAAGAACCGTCAGTCATCGTTCCATCAGAATCATCATCGTTAGAGGAAGACAGGTCCGAATCTGAGTCATCACCACTCTTATTTTTCATTTTTTCGCTCAATCTCTCTTCTCGCTTCTTTCGTTTGGCTTCTTTTGCCTCTTGGATTTGTTTCTTAAGTTTATCCAAAGCTCTAATCAACAAAGAGATCAATTCGAAAACGTTTGTATGAGAATAATTACAACTCACCTGTTCACATTCTTTTTACTTCTGATTTCTTCACGTGCATCATCAATAACTTTTGTTTCAACAATTGGTAATTCTGGTGTCATTGGCAATCCTAATGCGGTCGCGTATTCATCAACAGGAAGAGATTTGATATCTTTGATAGGATAAGAGGATAATAGTTGTAAAGATCGTAAATAACCAACAAATGCTTTCTTGGCATAATTACGATAATCTGGATGAGCTGCTAATAATGCTGCAGCAGATGCTGACACGGAGAAAGTTCTTTTAGGATTGACGGAGAGCTTCTTAATTGGAACTAAAGCATCTTTTAATACTTTACTAACAGGTTCTTCTTCGTGTGGCATCAGCATAAGTAACGCCCTCCCATTAGAGTTATAACGAGCAGTTCTACCAACACGATGAATATACATTGCAGCATCTTCAGGTGCATCTGCTTGAACAACCCAATCAACATTCGGGAAATCTAAACCTCGGGCAGCAATATCCGTAGCAAGCATACAGGCTGATGAACGTTTTAAAAAATCATTATAAATTATGGTTCTTTTCTCTTGTTTTACTTTCCCATGTAATGATAATAATACAATACCTGGCTGCATAGAACTAAAACATTCATAAATATAACGTACTTGTGCACATGTAGAAAAAAAGATAATCATTTTAGATTTTAAATGTGTTTTAATAAAAGAATATAATATATCTAATTTATGATGTAATGGTACAAGAATATAATTTTGTATTAATTGTTTTGGCGTAACTTCATCATCATTTGCATGTACAGCAATATATTCAGGATGATTTAAACTTAATCTCGCTAAATCTTTAATTGATTTTGTTTGTGTAGCAGAAAATAAAAAAGTTTGTCGATCGGATGGTAAATAATTTAATATTGAATCTAATTGTGCTTTAAAACCCATATCTAAGATACGATCAGCTTCATCTAATATTAATAATTGTAATTGTGACGCATCAAAACCCGATGTTTGTTCAAAATGTTGCAATAAACGTCCAGGTGTTGCCACTAATATATTCATACGTACGATACGTTCTTGTTCACCAGCAAATTCTTTTTTACCACCTGTAATTAAACCAGCAGAAAATAAATGTTTCTTACCAACTTGACGTAATACTTCAAAAATTTGGAAAGCTAATTCACGTGTTGGTGAGATAATAATTGCTGCGAGACCATCTTCGGATGTCCATCGTTCACGGAATAATTTCTCTAACATTGGAATAACGAAGGATAATGTCTTTCCTGAACCAGTTTTGGCTGCACCAAGAATATCTCTTCCAGATAAAGCATGAGGAATAGCAGCAGCTTGAATTTCTGTCGCAATTTCTAACTTGGCTGATTGTAATCCAAATAAAGTTCGTCGAGAAATTGGTAAGGAGTCAAAACGAAGCTTTCCATCACTATGAGAAAGAAAAGCGATCATTTAGAGTTATTTTGGAAGTTATCGAAACATTAGTTACCTCCTTGGCTGTGTACCAGATGCAGGAGCTTCATCTACAATACGTTGGTTTAGGCGCTCGATTTCTTCTTCCTCGTCATCAAAAGCTCCCACTTTCTTCTCGCTCAAATCAACATTAGTTTTTCCTCGCTTCTTATCAGAGTGCTGATTGCGACTTCTTTTTAAAGATCCCTTCATCTTTGATTGTATTTTGAGTTCAGTTTGCCTTCTCCACCAATCGAGAAAACTTTCTTCCACTCTCATAAAAACGATCGAACTAATCGATTGCATGTAAACGATTTCCTTTCACATAACAATCCCCTTTTGTCGCAATTTTACTATTGCTTTGATTGTGATTAAAATGTCTGGAGTTGGACCTCGATCAGCTCCTACTTACAATATTCCAGCTCCGACCAATTATGTTGCCGGTATTGGCCGTGGTGCGATGGGATTTACAACCCGATCTGATATTGGACCTGCTCGTGTTGCGCCAACAATGGACTTTGGTCCTGCTCCGGCAGGTTATGTTGCTGGTCAAGGCCGTGGTATGGGTGATCTTGCTCGAAGTCAAGGCGAAGCACATGGTCCTCCCCCTGAACAAGATCGAGCAGATTACAGTGAGAGCAACTACGATGAATTCGCCGGTTATGGTGAAAGACTCTTTGCTGCAGGTGCCTACGACGAAGATGATGCTGAAGCTGATCGAATTTATGATCAAGTAGACAATCTTATGGACAGTCGTCGTAAACGCAGTCGAGAGAAACAAATGTTAGAACAACAGAAGAAAGCAAAATTTGAAAGACCACGTATCGCGGATCAATTTGCTGATTTGAAAAGAGATCTTGGAAATGTTACAGCAGAACAATGGGATTCAATTCCTGATGTTGGTGATCATTCTTTGAAATATAAACAAAGTCGTAAGAAGGATGGTTTCACCCCTGTCCCTGACTCTCTCATAGCAAGTGCTGCAGCTCTTCGACAAGGAGAACTTGGTAGAACAGCTATTGATGATATTCCTGGAAACAAAAGTGTTATTTCCTCTGGTTTACAATCTACCGTCGGTGGTTTAGCTGAGGCAAGAGGATCAGAATTATCCTCCAAACTTGATAAAATATCAGATTCTGTCTCAGGTCAGACTGTTGTGGATCCAAAAGGATATATTACAAGCTTAAATAGTCAAAAAATTACTAGTGCTGCAGAAATTGGTGATATTAAGAAAGCACGTGTTTTATTACAATCTGTTACATCAACCAATCCTAAGCATGGTCCTGGTTGGATTGCTGCAGCAAGAGTTGAAGAATATGCCAATAAAATGCAACAAGCACGTAAAATTATATTACAAGGATGTGAACAATGCCCTGAATCAGAAGATGTCTGGATTGAAGCAGCACGATTACATCCGACAGATACAGCAAAGTCGATCTTAGCAAATGCTGTCATTCATATCCCAACATCAGTGAAGATATGGTTAAAAGCTGCTGATTTAGAAACCATTGAAAATCGCAAGAAAGCTGTATTGCGTCGTTCATTAGAATTTATTCCAAATTCTGTACAATTATGGAAAGCTGCAATTGAATTAGAGAATATCAATGATGCTCGTATTCTGTTGGCACGTGCTGTAGAATGTGTTCCACAATCCGTTGAAATGTGGTTAGCATTAGCAAAGTTAGAAACACATGAAAATGCACGTAAAGTATTAAATCAAGCACGTGAAGCAATACCAACAGAACGTGCAACATGGATTACTGCAGCAAAGTTAGAAGAAGCACACAATAATGGTCATCTGGTTGGTCGTATAATCGAGAAAATGGTTGTTTCACTCGCACAATATCAAGTTGTTATTAAACGTGATGAATGGATACAAGAGGCTATTGATTGTGAAAAATCTGGTGCAATCTTAACATGTCGTGCAATTATACGTAATACAATACATGTAGGTGTTGAATTAGAAGATCGTAAAAAGACATGGATGGATGATGCTGAAACATGTTTAAGTAATCAACCACCATCCATTGAAACATCGCGTGCTATATTAGATTATGCTTTAGAAATATTCCCAACAAAGAAGAGTTTATGGCAACAAGCTGCAATGTTAGAGAAGGAATATGGTACATTTGAAACATTAGAAAATAAATTAAAGGAAGGTGTCAAACATTGCCCACAAGCTGAAATTCTATGGTTAATGGTAGCAAAGGAAAAATGGTTATCAGGGAATGTACCAGGTGCAAGAGGTATATTATTAGAAGCATTTAATGCGAATCCTAAATCAGAACAAATTTGGTTAGCTGCAGTGAAATTAGAATGGGAAAATAATGAATTTGTTCGTGCTCGTGTATTATTATCACGTGCACGCGAAAGATCACCGTCAGAACGAGTATGGTTGAAATCTGCTCTATTAGAAAGAGAAGTTGGTGACTATAGTGAAGCATTACGTCTGTTAGATGAAGCTATTACGAAATATCCATCTTTTAGTAAATTTTACATGATGGCAGGTCAAATATGTGATGAAGATATTCATGATGTACCGCGCAGTGAAAGATATTATTTGAACGGATTGAAAGTATGTATAACATCAATTCCTTTATGGATCTTATTCATTCGTCTAAAAGAGAAGAATGGGAATGGATCCATTCTTAAAGCACGTTCCATTGGTGAAACAGCAAGATTAAAGCTGCCTAAGAATGATTTAATATGGTTAGAATGTATTCGTTTAGAGAAACGTTCCAAAGATGTTAAAGATCATAAATTAGCTGAAAATCATTTAGCGAAAGCATTACAAGAATGTCCGAATAGTAGTGTATTATGGTCAGAAGTATTGATAACATGTCCTAAAGTACAACGAAGATCAAAAGTCATGGAAGCATTAAAACGATGTGATCAAGATGCTTTAGTGATCATGACGACTGCGAGACTATTTGAACAAAGTGGTCGTATTCGTAAAGCGAAGAAATGGTATGAAAGAAGTTTATCCATTAATCCAAAACTTGGTGATACTTATATCTATTATTTTGCGATGGAATATGTGATTGCATATAAGCTCTTACTATTGGAGGAAGGCAATGATCATGGTCTGTTACCAGAGAAAGAGGGTGAGGAAGATAAACATGATATGGATGGAGTGGATGAGGATGATGAAGAAGATGATGTCGAAAAGGACAGAGCAGTCAAGAGTGAAGAAGGCAACAGTGACAGTAGCATGACTATTGATGGTGATTTGCAACGAAAAGTAAATGTTGAGTCTGAGAATAATTTACATGCTTTAATCAAGCGTGTGAACGATATTCAACCAAATCAAGGTGAAGTTTGGTGTAGTTTAGCAAAGCAAACAGTAAATCGCAGAAAGGAACCAGGTGAAATTCTCTTACTTGCCGTTGAACAATATTTGAAGTTTCCTTTAAAATATTTTTCATTGAAAAAGTAGTGTAATGTAAATGAATTTGTCCCAATACCATACAAAGTGTGAACGAAAATTAAATATTGTATATTCATAGAAACGTGAACGAAAATTGTCGTTCAAAGCTCATGAAAATTTTTTTATTATTGATTCGATGACGATGCTCACTCAAGATACGAAGCCTATAAAAGTCTTAACTGAGTGGAAATTTTCAACAAGGCCTGAAAGATTATGGAGAAGCTGTGTCGAAAGGTCTCACTCAAGGACTCACTCAAGGACTCACTCAAGCCGGAAGCCAGTCACTCAAGCCGGAAGTATATTTAATAATTAAAATAATAAAATAAAAAAGCAGAATAACAACTAACGCGCCTTTTTCATGAAAGCGAGAAGAATATATGTGATACACATCATTAAAGTACAGGTATTAGCAGAAAAGAGAAAGGCTTTGGCAATGTCTTTTGCCCCAGAGTGGATTCCTCTTCCTATAGGAAAAGGAATTCGCTCTGGCGCAAAAGACTTTGCCAGAGCCTGTCTCTTATCTGCTCATACATGTACTTTAATGATGTGTGTGACATAGATTCTTCTTGCCTTCATTAAAAAGGCGAGTTAGTTTATTGTTTCATTATTTTATTCTTTTAATTATTGTTTCCATTTTTTGACTTATTTCTTTTTTATTTCTTGAACTGATAGTCATGTGAGGCTATCTTGTTGCAATAAAATATTTGAAAGAATGAACATATCATCAATTATTTTTAAACAATATTTATCTACGTATTTATCTTGTTAAGAGATTTCTAATAACATCGGATTTAACTCTTATTCCCGTTTTGAAGAGTACTTGTATTATAAGGAAGAGGACGAACCAAGACTTCCATATGGAACAGTTGATTTTGTTGATTTAATTTATCCTCATTTAATAAATTATCATCAATTATTTTTTGATGATTTTTTTAATGATATAAATAAAATCAACGGCTCCATAAGGAAGTTTTGGGTCGTCCTCTTCCTTATAATACCATTACTCTTCAAAACAGGAATCAAGAGTTAAATCCGATGCTATTAGAAACATTAAATGATGATTCTGAAACGTTATTTGGAAATCCGATGGGTCTTGCTCTAACAAATTCCAAAATATTTAAAGTCAAACATCTTTCTTTACGAAGTGCTGCAAGATTGAATGTTTTGATGCAATTCCCAATTTAGAATCACTTTTTCTTAAGAGTTGTAAGAAATTAAGAATTGCGGAATTAAACCTTCCTCTTATCCTACGATTAAGATCATTAAAACTCTACAGTGTCTGGGATATTTCATGTTTGGATGGTGGAATTCATGTTTTAGAATTACATTATTGTTTAATGTTACTAATATATCTTGTCTTAACCAGAATTACCGAGTGAGTATTGAGTTTTTGAGGCAGTTCATTTCGTTCATTGAAGATTATCCAAGATCGCCCAAATATTATTGTTGATCTCGAAAACTGTAATTCATAACAATAAGTGCTGAATCCAGGACTGAGTGAACATGGGTTTTCGCCAAAGCCTACAAGGACTCCACAAGGTTTGGATAATTGTGGCTTACTTTCCAGGTTCACTCCGTCCCTGATTCAGCCCTTTCCCAACTTCTTCTCTGTGAACTTTCAGTCCTCGTTCAAGGTTTCCAAATACATCTTCGGGCAGTCTTAGTGTCTTGAGTGAACATCGTCTTTGATGATATCTTAAAGACGAAGAGTAAAATCTTCGCCATATTCGCTTAGATTCGCCTCAACTAATCGATATAAATTGTATAAATTTAGAAATAATTGAAGGTATAGAAGGGATGAAGAAAAAACAGGAAATCTTGAGAAATTTTTAATTTATTCCATGAAAAATAAAGCTATGTACCATGTCGAGTCTTTATCTGAGTCTAATTCTTCTTAAGACTATCTAAATTCTTCTGGATATCAGCTTTAACATCGATTCCAGCATCTTCTGCGACATTTAATCCGATAGCAGACCAATCAAAGTTCTCTCTACCCTTTGCTTTAGCTGATGTATAACTACAAGACATTCAAGACTGGCATAAGAAAATAAGTCTCTTGAGTAACTTACCGGTCAATCAGTGTCGACAAAAAGGGCATAGGAACATTCACATCTCTGGCTGCTTTGTTCACCAAGGTGACATCTTTGTAACCAAGTTCCAAGGAGAATCCACCTGGCTTATGATCTCTCTGAGAAACTCGTTGTCCATATCCCTACAATAGATCGAGTAATGTCCTTTTCAAGCAACATTAAATGGATAATCTCTTACTCGATAGATTAAGCAATCAAAGATTGTTGATGATAGAAGTGCCATCACTTTATGACGGTCAACACCATTTTTCTCTGCTAAGGCCATTGACTCTCCAATAGCCTCAATACTTGCCTAGGATCATTGAAGAAGGTAAAAGTTATAACGGTAAGTGCAAACGAATCTTACCGCGATTAAGAAGTTACCACATAGCTTCACAACATTTGCCGCTCCAGTTTCTTCCCCAAAGTCTTCCACTCGACCCAATAGCTGTAAATACTTGTTCACTGTAGCTTTAGCATCTTTGTTTCCAGACAGCATAAAGATTGCCTCTCTACGGGCTATACCATCAGGTCTAGCAAAGACTGGCGCAGAAACAAAGTGATAATAACGATCTTCATGCCATCTAGTCAATTTCTTCGCAATCTCCGGTGAGATAGTTGAGCAACTTACATGGATCTTCTTATTGTACTCTGATTGATTTGATGAAGACTCGAGAATATGTCTGCTTACAGCTTCAACCACATTATCATTTGGCAACATGCTAAAGATGATTTGACAATTTTGAGCAATGAAAGTTACTGATGCTTCTTTAACATGTTTCTCATTCGCATGAACAACAGCATTTATAGCATCTTGAGATTGATCAAAAACTAAGATGTTATGACCATCATCAGCGAAATTCTTCACCATTTTTGATCCCATATGACCTAATCCAATAAAACCAATCTTTGGTCCATGAGACTGTGACATAGATCTAGCAGGGCATGCTAATAGTTGTTTTGAGACTGATACTGATACACTTAAAATACGGCGCATTCTTTGATCAACAGTTTGATATGGGAATGAATTAAGTCAATACTATTCAGAGTCGAAACAGCGAAACTAACGAACTGCAACAAAAAAGCTGGGAAAATATGCTTTCCCCAGTTGGAGTTCTATTCGAACGCATAAAGTGCATGAATTGCATTGCTGTTGAAGAACGAACAACATTAAGGAATTACAGTCTCAGATCTACAGTACCCTCACTAAATTCGGGAGGCTTTTGAAGATTCTCTCTTGATTATCTTTAGAATAAAATCGAAACCTTGAAGAAGTAAAGTATGAGTGCTATCCAAAGAATTGTTCGAATCAATCATACCCTTTCATTGATGCAAAGAAGTTCTTCTTGTTCTTCTGTAAATCAAAGAAGTTTATCATCTTTATCCAAATGGGCGACCATTGATCCTGTGAAAGTATCAAAATCTCATCCTCATCGTGTCTTAAACTTTGGTAAGTGATAAGAAACAGCCTTCTTTCGTGCTTTTTATTGATCTGCTCGGATAGTGAGTGGTGAATGGAAACGATCATCCCATGAAATTTCCTTACCAGATCCATTAAATGGTGATATCTTCATGCATGTATCAGATACTAAAGTTGAAGAAACGACTGAATTTTTAAATAATTTACGTTCTGTCTCAAAGACTGGTTTACATAATCCATTTAAACATCCTGAACGATACGTACAATATGGTAATATTTGTGCACGTGCATCAGAATTATTACGTACTCCTGAAATCTTAGAATTTTTTATTAAATTAATTCAACGTGTTGCACCAAAGTCTTATGTTCAAGCACGTGCTGAAGTTGCTGTATCATTAAAATTTTTAGAAAATTTTAATGGTGATAATGTAAGATTTTTAGCAAGATCTTTTCAAATTCCAGGTGATCATACTGGACAATTATCATCAGGATATCGTTGGCCATATGGACCAGTTGTCATTATTGCACCTTTTAATTTCCCATTAGAAATACCATTATTACAACTGATGGGTGCATTATTTATGGGGAATCGTGTATTATTAAAATGTGATTCACGTGTATCTGTTGTTATGGAACAAATGTTACGTTTATTACATTATTCTGGTTTACCATTAAATGATATTGATTTCATTAATTGTGATGGACCAGTTATTCATAATATATTATTAAAAGGATATCAACGTATGACACAATTTACTGGTTCATCACGTGTAGCAGAATTATTAGCACGTGATTTACATGGTAAAATTAAAATTGAAGATGCTGGTTGGGATTGGAAAATATTAGGACCTGATGTACATGATATTGATTTTGTTGCTTATACATCAGATCAAGATGCATATGCTTATTCAGGACAAAAATGTTCTGCACAATCAGCATTATTTATACATAAAAATTGGACTAAAGCAGGTTTTTTAAATAAAATTAAACATTTAGCTGAAAGAAGAAAGATTAATGATTTAACCATTGGTCCAATCTTAACTGTAACCAATGAACGTTTTCTTAATCATGTCAATGCATTATTAAAGATTCCTGGTACTGAATTATTATTTGGTGGGAAATTACAAGAAAATGTGAAAATACCATCTTGTTATGGTTCATTCTTACCAACTGCAGTCAAGGTAAGCGATAATACAACGGTAAATAAAGATTGATATATTTAATGACTTCTTGTTCTTTTTCATTACTCTACTCCTCCTTCTCTCCACTACTACTACTACTACTTTCCATGTGTCTTGTAGATCCCATTGAAGCAATTGTTAAAGGAAGAGCATTATCCTCTTTGCACCACTGAGATTTTTGGTCCTTTCCAAATTGTGGTGGAGTATGATGACTCTGAACTACCTCTTGTTCTCGAGGCTTTAGAGAGAACAGAAGCTCATCTCACTGCTGCGATTGTCTCTCGTGACATCCAATTCCAGAACTATGTACTTGGTCATACTGTCAATGGTACGACTTATAGTGGGATTCGTGCAAGAACGACTGGAGCTCCTCAGAATCATTGGTTTGGACCTGCAGGTGATCCTAGAGGTGCTGGTATTGGAACTCCTGAAGCGATTAAGTTAGTGTGGTCTTGTCATCGAGAGGTGATTTTCGATCAAGGACCAATTCATTCCTCATGGAACTATCCTGAATCCTCTTAACCTGTCATCAGATAGATAGGAAGTAGAAAAATAATCTCTAGAGTTGTAGGCATAACTTTCAAGGACACAGTAAATTGTACTAAAAAACTAAAAAAGTAGACCTCGTATTCAATTGTCAGAAATGAAATTCTTCGATTTATTGAACGAACGACTGCAAAAGCATTTACTAAAGATGAAATAACGATCAAATTGTAGAGGTGAGAGATTGATAAAGGATGCTGTTTTTCAAGAAGAGAAGGATCCAATATCCGGCAGAGAAACCTCAACTGTCAGACTTCTTTCTGAATCATCTGGTCTGACCAAAATGTCAGTTAGCAAATTGATCATCTTCCCAAATGTTATGAACTCTTGGTCTATTCAAACTCTTATTGCTGGAATATCTTGTTACACTCACTTCGAAGAAAGTTAGAGAAATCCTAATTTTACTTATTACATTTATCTTAATATAGATAGATAACTGAGAAGAATTACTAAAACTTGTGACATCCTAACATCAAAAGAGAGAGTCTGTGGATGGGAAAAGATCAAAACAAAAACAAAAAGAAAAGAAAAGAAAAGAAAAGAAAAGAAAAGAAAAGAAAAGAAAAGAAAAG
>VFQN01007246.1_pt1 | contig 12035 bp, 21 predicted proteins | sample 3512371 | NCBI WGS metagenome assembly VFQN01 (sample SAMN10412370, study PRJNA504923) | tailings metagenome | isolation source: Replicate 2 from Balatoc abandoned mine | place: Philippines: Itogon, Benguet | collected 2017-08-28
ACCAGGTTCTGTGTTCTATGCCACCCACCAGGTTCTGTGTTCTATGCCACCCACCAGGTTCTGTGTTCTATGCCACCCACCGCGTTCCGCGCGTCCAGCAGCACCCCCGGCTGCTTCACCAGCTGCCGCAGGGCTGTGCACGTCCACTCCGCCGCGGCAGCATGCAGTGGAGTGTTGCGCTTCTGCAAGTCATCACGTGGGCCGAGAGGTGCATACATAGCTAGCGTGCGTTGTTGGGACGCCTGACGGTGCCGTGTAAGCCGAGGCAAGGCAGCCTTGGCGCACCGCAGTGAACCGCCAGTAGACTAGGTGTTTGCCGTTTGTGAAGTGGTGGGTCATGCACATCAGGGGGCGGCGTACCAATGTAATACACATGCGCCCCAGCCACCTTACCTTGTCTCGGGCGTTGATGTTTGCCCCTGCAGCCGCGAGCAGCTCAACCACCTCGTCGGTACCTTCTGTGTTAGGCCAACCGGCGGCGTGGTGCAGGGGAGTGCGTCCTTTCTGGAAGCAGCACGCCACACGTGAAGGCGTGAATCAGTGACGTACAGTCATAGCGCAGGGCAGCCGTCCAAATGGGTTGCTGCGTGCGGGGTTGGATGGGTCCTGGTGCCGGATGGGACCACATAAAAAGCGTAAGCAGTTATGCTGGCACGCGCAGGTTGATGCCGGTGCCTGCCGGCAGGTCGAACGTTACGCTGCCGTCTTCCGAACCATCTGCACACTGTGCAGTTACAGTAACAATTTCAGTTCCACACATGTGGGGTACGTCCGGAGGGCCAGGGGGCCGTACGGACGAATGATGCAAGCATGGACTAAAAACAGTGTGTACGTAGGAGGGCGGGGCGGGCTTAGTCGCCACTACCCCCGCGCCTCGCAGCTGGTCAATGCAACGGGTTGCTGGCTTGCTGCTGGGTAAACACCTAAACGGCACCGACGTCCGTCCCTAGGCTCGCAGTTGCCCCAATCAAGGCCCGCCTCACTGCCTAATAATGATACACGCATCGCACCGGCGCCCGCACCGCAGCAACATGTTATTGTTCGATCCGTCCATCTGTCAGCAATGCCAGCCACGCACCCTCCGTGCGTCTGAGCTCAAGTCTCACCTCATCCCGGGCGTCCACCACCGCCCCGCGCTCCAGCAGCAGCCGTACCACCGGACCGGCAGCCGAACCAGACTTGCTTGCCAAATGCAGTGGGGTTCTGCCCTCCTGTAACGCAGTCACAAATGGCAACGGCGACTTGAAATTGCATCGTCCCCCATGCATGATGACCATGTAACAAACTTGCCGTCCACGTGCGTTTATTTGTTTCTCGCGCACCCCCAGCCACGCACCCCAGTCTCACCTCGTCCCGTGCGTCCACCACCGCCCTGCGCTCCAGCAGCAGCCGTGCCACCGCCGCCAGACCCAACGTGCTGGCCCAGTGCAGCGGGGTTTTGCCACCCTGTAGTGTAGTGCAGCCGTAAGTGGCAATACCGGTAATGCCTTCAAGTTGCTTTTTTTTCAGATTTTGAGTATTTAGTGTATGGCAATTTATTCTCATCCTATGTGCACTTGTTACGTAGCTAGGGTGTCGCTGGCCATGTATGGCCACGGCCATGGCTCCATACATGCGGTGGCGTGGTTACCGCACATGACCTTATGGTGTCTTGGACATACCTGGCCCCGATGGCCCCACCTTGTCCTGGGCATGGATGTCGGCTCCCGCTTTGATGAGGAGCTCGCTGAAGGGAAGGGCGCAACGCTTCCTGTCCTCTAGACGCATGTGCCCTGTGTAGCACTGGCCGACTGCCGTGAGCAGGGGTGTCCACCCGGTCTGGGGAGAGTGGACAAGCGGAGGGAGATGTCAATCTGTAATGTTAATCTTTGCAGCAGTGGCGAGGTGGCGAAACGTCCTGCCCGTTCCAGCTCTAGGGGCAGTCAATCGGTACCGTATGCCCAAACGCAACAGCAGGGCCTGCGCAACAGTGTTGAAGTGGCGCAACCCCATCGATGACCGTCTGACGGAGCGAGTTCTTGGGGCAGCCGTCACTATATTCACTGTAACATAAACTGCATGCAAACATGCTAACATGTCGTGAAGTAAAATGGGAAGCACGGTGGGCTGGCCCTCGGTCCTGCTACCACAACGCACAGCGTGCCAAATAAACGTACGGCATGTATGTCCCTCCCTCTACATCCCTGCAACCTCACCTTATCCTTGGCGTTCACGTCCGCGCCGCGCTCCAGCAGCAATTGAACCAGCTCCACATTGTAACCTTTGCTAATAGCAATATGCAGCGTAGTGCCGCTCTCATAGCCTTCCTGCATAGTTGCAGGAACGTTGAAGCGTGTTGACCTGGCCTCCAGTCAAAACCGGACGCGGACGGCGGAGGAGTACAGCTAGCATGACCCCTGTGCGCGCCAAACCTGCCCCTACCTACTTGAGGATTATGCCTATCAAGGATCCAGCCAAGTTCCCTGTGTACCTAACACCCGGCTTACTTGCTGCGCTTGCAGTGTAACCCAGTGCCTTGACGTGCGCACACCGTACCGCACTCACATGCCAGTACTGGTTAACGTCAGCCCCCTGATCCAGGAGCACTTGCACACGCTTTACATAGCCCCGAGAACATGCTGTTCGTAGATCTGTTTTGTGGTACTCCGGGTCTTTTTCAGCGCCCACGTCCACGTCGAGTGCACGCCTATCCCCGCTTCCACCAGGGGAGCTTCCCTGGCTTCCATCATACTGCACGGCAAGGGAAGAATGCATGGGTCGTGTCAGGATTGACAGTTGCACACCATGCATTGGACACAAACGTTGGGCTGCATTGCACGGTTGACGAGTATGTGTGACGTTTTGTAGAGCTACGCAGCTGGGCAAGGAGGGAATGGGGTGCCGACCAGAGCGGCCGAATCTGGCTGCAGCAGCTGGCCTGTGGTGGGGGTATTAGTGCGTGGTTGGTGGTAGGGTGACCAGTGTGCAGCAGACCGGCAGGAACGTGGACCCACGGCCAAGGAGCCTGAAGCCGGACCCCCCATAGAGCCTAGTAGTGCCCTATGCACGCGCGTGGCGTTGGGAAGGACTGGCGGTGGGCCCCATCGTGGCCTGGGGGCTGAACCGGGGTGGGGGTTTGGGGGTCTGGCACGGACTGGCAACGCTGCAACGCTTTTCTGTCCGTGGTACGGCGTGTAAATTTCTATTTTTGCCCATCAATCAGTTGTAGACACATACTCGGCTGCGGGCTTGTTGATTTGCGCTGGAAAGGCCCGCGATGGACCGCGCGACACTACCGGGCCCATCGCCAGAGGCCGCCGTAAGAATCTATATACGTCGTAATAACACAAAACGAAATTCATGAAAGTTCCAAGCCCTCTGGGAGTGGGCTCGGTATCATTCTTAAACAGCAAACCATCGCGGACTGTCGTACCGTCCTACCCGGACTTGCGACGAAGCGTGAGCAACGCAGTGAAGGCCTGGAAGTGGTCACCAAGGCCAGGCATAAGACACAAGGTATGGTTCTGATGCATGTGCGCTTAAGTCTGCGGGCCTACCTTGAGCATTCGAGCGTCTGAACGAGCTGCGCGTCACCGAGGGTGCGCTGCACAGGCGTCCCTGGTTAGGCCTCGTACTCAGAGTGGGTTGGACCAGTGCTGCAGAAGACCGTATGAGAACGGCGGGGCGCAGCATGCCCGCCGCGGCTGTTCTTCGGAGGCATGAGGCGTGCGCCATGGTTTGGATACCGTTTGCACTTCGTGAGTGCTTTACTTAGACACCCATGCCAACTTGGCAGAAGTGACATTGCGACCAGGTCAAGCGGTCGGCGCCGTACCTTGACGTGGATGTGGCGGGATCGCCATGGCCGCTACGCGGGTGCCAATGCGGGTGCCATCCTCAGAGGCCCTAGCTGCCAAGGCCCAGGAACCTCACAGAAGCATAATGATCAAGGTCGCCATGCACACCGTTGGATGCGTCGAGAGTACTGGGTATTTGTCCATACGTCATCTTGGTCATCGTGCTCTCATGGTTACGCTCTGACAGTTGACTTACAAATGGTTGGGCATTTAGGGGATGTAGGGGGCATTTGCACGCTTGCTGCAAGCCTCGCCACCGGTATGCACGCTGCAGTCGTACAGTGGTAAATGGTAAATCCTGTATGATATGCGTGTACTAGTGCACTGCTTGGAGCTGTCTCAGGGCCATCGTGTTGACCGGAACTGGGGTACCCCAAGTTGCACAGCCACGTGCCGCCTTCCTCTAGCCTTACTTCCTGCCACCTCAACCCTGATCCTGATAGATCCCCTTCGCATGTTAACGGCATGTCGATCGCGCGGGGCGTACACCGGCAGCATAGGGCAGACCAGAGGCCTGAGCGCCTCTTCCTGTCCTCCCTGGTCCGAAGTCATGCGGACGCACCGCTGAACCCACGCCCTAAGCCACGCAGGAGCATACCGTACCGCGCACGCTGCCACCTACCGCACCCCTGCTCAGTGCACCACCCAGCACCCGCCAACCATCAACCACTTCATCCCGATTCGCCAACCGTCAACCAACAAGGAAATAACCATTCAGCCCGTCACTCGTCCTCATCCCACTCCAGCTCGAACTCGTTCGTGCCTCCCCCCGCCCCGCCCTCCAACGCCTCCTGCTCCGCCCCAACACCCCCTTCCCCGCTGGCCCCCGCCCCTTCCTCCGGCCCCTCCTCCCCTCCCCCATTCCCCCCTGGCTCCAGCTCTTTGCTGCTCCCCGCCCCTACCCCACCTGTCCCCTGCCCTGCTGCCTCCCCAGCCCCTGCCCCCAGGGACATGGCCTGCTGTCTTAAGGCCGCTATGCCCACCCCACTGGCAGTGCCGGGAAGGGGAGACGCCCCGGGCACAGCAGGCTGCGACGGTGCTGCCGCAGCTGCCCCTGCCCCTGCAGCCGCAGCCGCATGCGTGGGAGTTTGGGGTGCTGCAGCAGCAACCGGCTGTTGCTGCTGCTGCTGCTGTGCGGACAGGGAGCGAGGGAGCGAGCCTGACGCTTTTCTATGCTGCTGCTGTTGCTGCTGCTGCTGCTGTTGGTGCGCCTCCTGCTTAGGCTCCAGCTTGACCACCCCCGCAGCAGCAGCCCCCACGCTGCCCTCCGTCTTCAGCGCTGGGCCGCCCTCCGCCTTGACAGCTGCAGCAGCAGCAGCAGCAGCTGCCGCCTCCTCCTCTTGCGCCCGCACGGCCGCCAGCAGCCGCTGCAGCATCTGGCGGACCTGTGGGTTAGCAGTTCACACACATGCGGGCAGGGACGAAGGGCACGAGTTTCCCGTAAGGCGGTACACATGCAATGCCCACCCAAGACCCACCCCTCCTCACATTGTTCACAGTAACTTACTTGTCGGTGTTTGGCTGGTAGCGCCCATCCACCACACGCATACATACACAAGCTCCCACCAACACGTGCCAAGACACCCCCTTACCCCCGTGGCCGTTACGATGCGCGTGCTGATGACGTTTGCAATCGGCGGGTGGTCGGGCGCGGGCCGCAGACCGTACAGGATCAAGACACCACCGAGGTAACACACACAGCTAGGCCCTCTCCCCCTCACGTTGTGCGTGATGATGACGTTGGCGATGGGCGGCTGGTTGGGCGCGGGCCGCAGCACGTATGCCGCCAGCGCCGCGCCGCTCCTCAGCGGTAGCGTGACGCCAGGGGGGGCGCCCACACGTGCCGCCTGCTGCCGGGCGGCCTCGGAGGCGGCGGGGCCCAGCAGCGTGGCCTCCAGCACCGCCTCGGGCAGCTGCAAGGGGTGTGGGTTAGGGATGTGGGTTAACTGTGTGAGGTAAGGGTGAGGGTTAGGGTTGTGGGTTAGGGTGAAGATGGGGTGGCAGCGGGCCAGCAGCGTGGCCGCCAGCACAGCCTCGGGCAGCTGCGTGGGGTGTGGGTTAGCGTTGTGGGTTAAGGGATGGTGGGGTGTGGGTTAAGATTAGGTGGCAGCGGGCCAGCAGCGTGGCCTCCAGCACCGCCTCGGGCAGCTGTGGGTTAGCGTCGTGGGTTAAGGGAGGGTGGGGTGTGGGTTAAGATGAGGTTGTGGGGGCCCAGCGGCGTGGCCTCCAGCACCGCCCGGGCAGCTGCGTGGGGTGTGGGTTAGGGGTGTGGGTTAAGGGAGGGTGTGGGTGAAGGTTGGGGCTGTGAGTTAGCGATGTGGGTCAAGGGAGGGGTGTGGGAGCGGGGCGCCGCACCGTGGGTCCGGCGGAGTGCCATTCCTAGCTGCGCACACGTGTGGACACACGTGGGCAGGCACTGGCAGCAGCCCGCGACCCCTGACATCCCCGTTCCCACCCCCAACACACACACGCGAAGACAAGCGCACACGGGGGCACACGCACGCACCTGAAGTAGCGGCCCGTAAGCGTCGGACCTCATGTGGTCGGCGCACAGCAGGAAGCCGCGCCACTGGTCGCGGTCCGTCCAGATCTGGGGGCAGATGGGGAAGAACGCGGTTGTCAGCCCATCATGCAATAGTGCGCTGCGCCTGGCCGCGACTCGCCTTTACCTTGCTTCACCACGGCGCATGTATGCAGCAGGGTGTAGGTTGGGAACCATAATACTAACCCACACGCCCTGATACACGCAGGTTTTGGTGACATGCGCACAGCTATTTCACATGGTCAAGGTGTTGTAGCCCACCTGCTTAGCCACCAGACGCTCCAGCAGTTGTGCGATGTCGGTGCGCAGCCGTGGGGCGGCCTTGAGAGCCTGGGGGTGCACACAGGGCACGCGGAGGCGGCACGTGTTGAGGGTATTCAGGTCAATGAAAGCTTGAGGGTGCGGCTAGCCCACAGGACAGTGCCGCCTGCTTCCCGGGAATTTGCCAGCTTTGCGGGGCCAAAGCCCGCGGCCCGCGTGCATTTTGCCGCCCACTCCCGCCCACCGCCATGGATGCACCTCACATTCGCCGAATTCCGCCTCCCCATATGCCCCACGCTAACCCCATCCCACCTGGATGACGGTGCGCATGAACATGCGGGGCAGGGGCGTGAGGCCCTCCATGGTGCGGATGGCGGCCAGCATCACCTGTGTGGGTTAACAGGGTGTGGGTTAAGGTAGTGTGGGTTAGGGAGGTGGGTGATGGGACAATGCGGATGACGGGCATCAGCCGTTGTTACCTCCCCAGCACGCCCAGCTGCTGTACCCCATCTCAACACACGCAGGCGGCGGCCCAGCTACCGTGGCGCCTCAGCACACTACCCTCACAACAACGCCATTCCAGCTTCCATTCCAGCTCGGCCACCCACCGGGACAAGCCCTCCACTGCACAGCTCTCCGCGCCCCCGGCACCCGGCCACAACTGTCCCACCCGCTACAACCACCAGAACAACCCAACAAACCGCCCCAACCACCTAAACACCCACCGGCTGCGGGAACAGGTCCGGGGAGTGCAGCGCCACGTCCACTGCAGAGATGAGCGACTGACGGGAAGGGAGGGCAAGGATCTTATTTCAATTAATGTTACTTATTCTCTGAGACAACTACTTATTCAGGAATCTTGCCACTTGGTGTCGACTGGGGAAGGGGCAGAGGGACGAAGTTGGGCAGGTTGTCAGAATTGTTGTGGGGCGAGCTGGGCGTGTGGAGAGCATGCGATGAAGGTCGGGCATAACCTAGTCAAAACCCGACTCCAGGCTGGGCCGTCCACACGTTCAGCTGTGCATGGCCCCGCCTTCGCAGCACCATCGACTCTGACCCGGAATTACCGACTTTTAATGTCTTCCTGCTGCAAATGCCCCTTAACACTCACCTAACGCGGCAGGCCGTCCCGCACGGGGTCCAGGTCTCGGTGCAGCACCACCAACATCACCGCCACCACCAGCTCAGCCCTTACACACATGCCCCCTCTCCAGCTAATACACACCTTGAGCGGCAGGGCGTCCCGCACGGGGTCCAGGTCCCGGTGCAGCACCACCAGCAGCTCGGGGGCGGGGAACAGCGGGTCCACTGCACAGGAAGGAGGGTGCATGCATGGACAACAACGTCACGGCTTTGGTCTTAGACTGGTACGTATATGGTACATGTACGTGGAAAACAACAGCAACGTAAGCGAGGAAGGGCGCGGGAGCAGTACAAGGGGGGAGCGGTAACGCCTGCTTATGCAGAGGTGGCTGCAGGACCGAAATAGACGAAGGTGCAGTGTTGCGTCACGCTGTGCTGCAGTTGAACAGGAGGCAGGTAAGCACAGAGCGCCAGGACGCAGCAACCGTAGGGTTCTGGTCAGCCAGCAATTGCGCGCATATGCAGTACTTAAACCGACATCCGGGGCAAGGCTACTAAGCAAGTACCCACCCTCTCCGTGGCGGCTGGCCAGCGAGCGGTACAGCTTCTTGAGCCCCGGCGGCGGCAGCGCCCTCAGCATGTCTGGCAGCAGCCCCACCACCTCCCGCCGGCTCAGCGTGAAGGCCACCGGCACAAGGACCCGTGGGTCGGTGGAGGCGGCGTACCAGGCGCGGCAGGCGTCCACCAGCCGCCCTGGGGGGAGGTCCTTCTCGGTGAGGGCCTGGAAGGAGGTATAAGAAGAAACGGGTGTGGGGGGGCAGGCGGCAGAGATCTTTGTTTGGTATGGCCCCCATCCACGGTGCGACAGACAGACGCCCGGGGGGCAGGGCCTGCTCAGCCAGGGCCTGCAGGGGCCATTGGGAAAGCGTGATCCTCGCTCCCCGGCGGGTGCTTCCGCAGCGCCCGCACCCCGTGCACCTGCCCCGTGGCCAAATGTGTGTTAATCCACACCCTGACCCTAACCCACACTCACGTGCAGCATGGTGAGCAGCAGCTCCTCACTGCCCGGCGGGTGCTCCCGCAGCGCGCCCAGCAGCGCGGGATGAGAGGCGCCCAGGGCGGCGGCGAGAGGCCCGGCGTGGCCACGAATGGCAGCCTGACGTGGGTGCGTGAACGGGAGAGGATGGTGGGTAACAGCACAGGTCGTTGAGCAGAGAAGGCGACAATGAGTTCAGCCGGAGTGTGGTAAAAATACGGTAGGGGGGCCACCGCCCATGGCCGCCTGCGGGCGAACGACATGTGCAGTTCCCCTTCTGAGCAGGTGGCGCCCCTTTCCCACCACCGCACTACTCCCGCCACCACCCCATGCCCCACCCCACCTTCTCCAATCTGCACGTTCGGCCCTCATGCCCTCAACCCCACCTCCCCCATCACACCCCCAAGCGCCCACCTGCAGGTTGGGTCCGCCCGCGGCGTACGACGACAGCAGCGCCGGCAGCATGTCGGGCTGGCGGGGCACCAGCCCCACGTACAGCGCCACGCCACGTGTGCAATCTGACACGGAGGGCTCGGGGGCGGCGGCGGCGGCGGCGGCGGCGGGATTGGAAGGACCCCCCTGCTGCCCTTGCCCCTGCTCGCCCTCCTGCTGCTCCTGCTTCACAGCCACCTGCCCCGGTGCCGCCTCACCAGCCCCTGCTGAGGGCCCTGCCTGCTGGTCGTCGGGCTGCTGTGGCTGTTGCTGTCCCTGCTGCTGGTCCGGTGGGTGTGTGTTAGGGTGTGGGTTAGGGGGCTGGGGGTGCAGCGGCAGCGCCAGGGCCGACAGGCGCAGGGCGGCGGTGGCCACGATGGCGGGACGCAGGTGGGGCCGCGGGTACAGCTTGGACACCAGCAGCCGCACGGCGGCGGAGCGGACCTCCTCGCTGGGGTCTGGGGACAGGTTCAATGGAACGACATAGCAGAACCGATCAGACAATGCACTATAGTAGTACAGCTTAAAGACCAGCAGGCGAACGGCGGCGGAGCGCACCTCCTCGCTGGGGTCTGGGGGTGGCAAGGGAGGAACCAGTGCAAGTGTCACTGAACTACATGGGAAGGGTTATTTGGAGGTTGTACTACTCCGGGAACAGCTTGAACACTAGCAAGCAGACCGCAGCGGGGCGACAATGCCTCGATGGGGTCGAGTGGGGGCAGGGGCACAGCCTGTGAAGTCACATAAGGTGCAAGCAAAGCCATGTATGACATTTTCCCTCCAGACTCACGCTCCGCCGCCTCCAGCACCAGCCCATCATGGGCCCCCGTGTAGTACCAAGTACAGCACGACCTATATCAATACATTCTAAATATACTGGTAAACTATCACTCGTATTTCCCACAGTCACTCACGTTCCGCCGCCTCCAGTACCAGTCCCATCATGGGCCCCCTTGAAGTACAAGCACGGCAGGAGCTAAATAAAAAACAACGAATATGCAAAATAAAATACTGTTATTATTCCTCGACGCCACTCGCGCTCCGCCGCCCCAGCACCAGCCCCATCATGGGCCCCCTTGAAGTACAAGTACAGCACGTGCTATATTGATATATTATACACACTATTTCTCACAGTTGGCAAAATATTGTTAATAATATTCCTCATCGCCACTCACGCTCCGCCGCCTCCAGCACCAGCCCCATCATGGGCCCCCGCACAGGCGGCCGCTGCTCTATGGCGTCCCACGCGCAGCTCAGCGCCAGCGTGTGCCACTTGCCGCCTGCAGCTGCTGCTGCCGCACCACCTGCAGCACCTGCTGCTGCTCCCGTAGCGGGGGAGGCGTGCAGCAGGTCCCGCAGAAACGACACCACGCCGGGGATGGGGAGGCAGGGGGCCGCCTGGGGGACGAAGCAGTACAGAGGAGCGTCAAGGGATAGGTGCTTGGCCAGCTACATAATGAAGGAAGTGCAGGGGACTGAGAGCATTGGCCGGTCGTAGGTCTTGCAGAGAGGTCAACAGCGCGGAGCAGGGCGCGGCCTTGTGGGCGGAAAGGCGGGGAGGCAGGAGCAACGTATCAACGTCACCTGTAGGATTGCAGCTTACATGCATTTCTCTTACCTCAACAGTGTGGCACGACACCCTGTTCAGCACCTTGATGTCCAGCTCCATCATACGCACAGACCAACCGTTCCACCAGTCAATGGACACGAGCTAACACACAGCACTCTTAACCCACCCGCAGCAGCTCCTTGATCTCCAGCCCCACCACGGGCCGAGGCGGCTGCGCGGCGGGCGGCGGCGGCGGCAGCGGCAGTCCCGCCTCGGCCTGCCAGCGCCGCAGCTGCATCTGTGAGGGCAGGGCGCAGGAGGGAGGGAGGGAGTGGCATGAGGCCATGAAACGTACCGTTCGTCTTCATCCTACGACCCCATGGCCACGCTTTGCGCGTCCCCTCCATTGCTCCTCCTGCATCGACGCCTGCCATCGTACCCGTACCAAGAGGCCCCGCCGCCCGCCCGCAACTTCCTATTGTTGCGTACTGTTTCTACCACCCCCGGATCGCTTTACTGGTACTTTGCTCCCCCCAGTTTCCTATCATATCAGCCCTACCATGGTCTCCTGCACCGACGCCTGCACGCCCTCCACCTCCGTCACCACCTCGTCAGCCAGCTCCGGAACCGCGCCCGCCTCCTCGCCGTCGCCAGCGTTGCCGCCGCCGCCGTCCTCCGCCCCGTCGCCGCCGCCGCCGTCGGCCATCGCGTCGTCCCCCTCCCCCTCCAGGTCCATGGCCGCGGCCTCCGATTGGAGCCACACGCCCTGGGCAGCCGCCCAAGCCACGTTGTTCTGCGATAACATAACACAAATACACAATGGTAAATCTCTCGTTTTGTACAGGTTTCTCTTTCTTTCTTCCTTGCAGGATGTATTCCGCGGGGTGCATGACGCCGGGGAGCCTTCTAGGCCAGGCTGTCATGTCCTGCATGACCCCTAACCGTCGTCTTCAGCCGTACTGGGTTGCGGTTACACATGCCTGCTCGTGTGCTTTTCCTCTTCCTCTTGCCGCTTAGCTTTAGGTTTAGGCACGTTGCATTTGCTTGCCCTGTTCGTTCCGCCTTTTCACCACCGCAGCTCACCATCCCTTTCTTTCCCTTTTGTCCCGTATGCCTCCTTCCGCTCTGGCTTGCCTCAGGTGCGTTGCACTCTGTTTTACTGTCGCTTTTGCGGGGGGTCGGTAGGCACAACTTAGGAGCATTTCGCGGCGTCAAACCGGCCGGGCTGGCATGCCCCAGCGTACTTTTTACGGGACCTTACGAGGTGAGTACATCAGGTGCGTTCGCGGGTGTAGT
>VFQN01007247.1_pt1 | contig 12035 bp, 18 predicted proteins | sample 3512371 | NCBI WGS metagenome assembly VFQN01 (sample SAMN10412370, study PRJNA504923) | tailings metagenome | isolation source: Replicate 2 from Balatoc abandoned mine | place: Philippines: Itogon, Benguet | collected 2017-08-28
GGTGGTGGGTGTGGTACGACACCCCGACCGGAAGGGGTCCCCTGTAAACAACCAACCAACCAACCGATCGTAGCATGCTGTGTGCTCAACATACACGGTGGTTGCCGGCACTGCCCTAACAAGGCACGCATGAAGGGAGCCGCATCCTACAGGTGGAACATGCAAGCACTTTTTGCCATGACTGGTGGCAACGTGGGCAATGCATAGGCCAGGGGCATAAAGGATTTTCAGCAGTGTAAATCCGCACGGACTGCACATCCATGGCGCTTGCACCCCTGAACTAGCGGTGTCTGCAGATCCTGTGGGTAAGGCTGTCACGCCCATTCACTGGCTGAGTGCGCACTGGGGTGTGGGCTTGATGTACCGTATGCACTGCTGTTGTGAGCTGTGTACAGACGTGTGGTGGCTGGGGCAGCGTGCTGTGATACTGTGCAATTAAGCCCCTTAACTGCACCAGCAGTTTTGTACGAGTCCACATTAATAATTGCCTGTGGTGTTGCATGACCGCGGCAGAGGGACAGTGCCACCCTGTCCTATCTGGTGCTCCCCGTGCTACAGCGGGAACGTTCAACGAATTGACACGGACCACTCGTAGCTGCTCGACCCCCACAGTTACAAACGTGGTACTCAGGGCGCGCACTCCTGGTCAGGATGTAAGTAAACGCCCACCAAGGCAATACGGTACGTAAAAGCCTCTCAGTAATACACCATGATGTGAAAGCATGCACCCTGTGCATGCCCTACCAACAACCCAGGCCTCGCCCGTGGGCATCGTGTGTTGGTCCCTTGGTAATCACCACACCCAGATGTCAACGGTACGGTATACAGCTTCTAATGCACGGCCCGTGCAAACCGGGGGAAGCAGCACGCTGCAGCAAAGGTCACACGTTGTGTCTACGCAATGTGTCAGCAGGAGATACCACGCAATTAATGGGTACCTTTATTCGTCACTTCTCAGGCACTCAGGTCACACCTGGTCATGCTTAGATGGCCTAAGCGAGCATCTAGGGCCACCGCTGTCGTCCATGCACTCGCTCACTCTGCCCACACAAGCCACGGGCGTCGCACCCGGCGTTTCCCCCCCTACCCCACGCCCCTCAGCCGCTGGTCTCCCACAACCCTCAAGCCTCTCTCTCCAGCCCATCGCAACGGTAAACTCCATGCTCCAGGTACCCGGCCCACGCGTTTCCGCTCCGCAGTTGCACAAACTCTGGACACCGCCGATACAACTGTCCTTGTCTGATCACCCATGTTGTACAGTGTCAAGCAGCTCCTCCGGTCTCCTACACACGGCCACGGCCCAACCGTACGGTTCTTAGACGTGCAGCTGCTTTGCAAACACTTCGTGACTTCACATCCGCCCCCCGACTGATGGGGCAACGGGGAACACGGCACGGGGTGTCCCTGACGGCCCCTGCGCCGCCAGACGGCCTCCATTCATGACCCGCACAATAGTACCCTCCTCCTCAGCGCCACTATGCCGCCTCCCCACTCTAACCCCTTCCAGAACTTCGGAACCTTTCGGCAGGCCCCGCGTTCCTTGCAATCAGGCAGCGCCGGTTCTACCCGGCAGCTCAGATACAAGCCTGCACGCCACAGCCGCCGCCTCAGTCGACCATCTCGTACGCTTCCATGGCGCCCCTCCGCTTCCACATGAGTATCTGGCGTTCCAGTGGATTAACAGGCCCTCTAGTCGATCATCTTGTAGGCCTCCATGGGGTCCCTCCGCTTCCACACCTTCTTGCCTCTGAAGGCCAGGAACACGGCTGACAGCGCCATGACTGCCAGCATGGCGTACAGGAAGATGTTGAAGTTGTAGATGTAGCGGATGCCGATGAGGTACATGACCTGGTTGCCGAACACGTCGAAGATGGCGGTGCCGTCCGCGTACACCGCAAAGGCCTGGGGGGTAGGGGTGGGCGGGAACAAAGTGTTAGGACCGGTAACATGAGAAAGGACTAGTGGTTTATAGTACGGCAAATAATAGTCTCTGGGTCAAAGCTACCGGTGCAGTCGGCGCATACACCGCGAAGGCCTGGCGGGTGCGAGATTAGGGTTGTATCTGCGCCGTGATAACTGCATACCATACTCAAAAGTCGAACCCTGCCACCAGGCAAACCGGAACGGTAAGGGGTGGGTGATTGGGTTAAACATGGCGCAAGGTGAACGTACGGCAGGATTTGTGGAAGGAAGGCGGACAGCATTTTTGGTCGCACGGGGTGGCGGTAGCCAGAAAGCTGCTTCCTTCCCGGCAAACAGCCCTGCCACGGCGCCAATGCGCTCCCCCGCATCTGGTACCCATGCACACGCCCACATGCATACGGCACAGACGTGCGCACGGCCTCGCCATCCCAATACCGCGTGCAAGGTGCACACGTACGCACCTGCGCGCAGAACTGTACGATGGCTGGCGACATGACCAGGATGAGCGCCGTGTTGACGATGAAGGAGGACATCATGGTGGCGCCCGGCCGCATGGGGTACAGCTTGATGATCAGGAAGTTGAGGCCTGCGGGGGAGGGAAGGGGTACGCACACGAGTCGGGCCTTAGCTCGTCCCAAGACCCGCCAACGTCACCGTCAACCGGTACGCCTACTACTCGCCAATACACACTCACACCGCCGTACCACCAGCCTCGAGCACGCCTTGCCCACCCGTACAACAGTCACCGCTTGCACCCGTGTACCTTCCCAGCAGTCGCAGGCAGTAAACCATCTACCTTCTTCCCCATGCGGAGACCCAGGTCCCAAAGCTTACCCATCATGAAGTTGCCCTTCATGGCCACCACCATGAAGTACAGGCAGAAGAGCGAAAAGGCCAGCACGCCGAACAGCGGGAACACGCCGTCCAGCGTGACGAAGAAGGTGTTGAGGAAGGCGCCCAGCGGCCGCGGCGGCAGCAGGTAGATGATGATGTGCACCACCCACATGAGCGACAGCGCCAGCGCCACCACCGCCATCACGCCCAGCACATAGAAGCCAAGCATGAACAGCACCCAGCGGGCAGGGCCGTCCTCGCCCTGCGCAGGGGTAACGGACGCGCACGGGTGGCACCAAGGAATTAGTTACAAGTCAATACTTGTGATGGTGCGTAAGCAGCACCCATCGGACCTGGCCGCCGTCACCCTGCGCAGGGGGTGACAGATGAGCACGCGGGAAGTGGAGACAAAGTGGTTTTACATGGAGGCTGTGCAAGGTATTCTTCGTCGGTGCCTACGTAGACGGCATGGCCGACCCTCCTTACTTACGCGTTCTGCAAGGGAGGTCAACGCCCGTTCGCGCGTATGGGAGCACACAAGCCCCGACACCAACCGCAAAGGATTGCAGGTTATGCGGCGTTCAGCCTCGACTCTCTGATGTCCACCCTACCTTCCTGTTCCCTGCCGCTCATCATTGAGCCCCGCCTCTTGCCTGACCTTCCCTGCCCCAGTCCCACTGTCGCTCTGGACTTCCTCCCCCAACTCCGTTCACTGGTACGGTAACCCGCCCCTCCCACCCACCTGCGGGAACACCCTCTCCAGCTGGTACTCGTCCTCCTCCAGCAGCGCCACCTCCTTCTGCAGCTTGGCGAAGCTGCTGCGCCACCGCCGGTCGCGGTCGCCCTTGCGCAGCAGGGACAGCATGTTCTGCGCGCGGCACGGTGGCGCGTGTGCGGGGGCGTGGAGGAAAGGGGAAGGCATGTCGATTTGGGGTGCGCGGGGTAGTTGCACCGCGCAAGGAGGCAGCTGCAGCAGCTTCGGTATTCTGCAAACACGGCCATCTCTCCACAAAAGGCAGGCTCTCGACGCGGCTTCCCATCCTCCCGCGCTTCCCCTGCCCCGCTGCCGCACCCACCGCAATCTGCTTTGCGCGCTGCGCGATGAGCTGTGCCCTGCGCATGTACTCGGACTTTGTGATGACGGCCTTGGGTCGTCCCAGGAACTGCTGGAACCAGTCTATGGGCGTGCACAGCAGCCCCACGCCCGCGAACACCAGGAACAGCAGCCAGCCCAGCACCGACTGGATGGCCATGATGTACACCACCAGCGACACGCGCAGCTTCCACGTCTGGCTCTTGAAGGTGGGGCCGAAGGAGGAGCACTGCGGGCAGGGCAGGGTAGGGTGGGGCAGGGTGAGGTTGGGGGTGGTGGTGGTGGATTTGCGCCGACTACCTGGCAAACTAGCGGGCGACATGGAGTGGCAGGTGTGCCTGGTGGGAGGGGAGTGGCTTGAGCTTGCATGCCTGAGTGCCAGAGGCGCGTGGTGCGGCCGTGCAGCTTCTATGGCGCTGCACGTCTGCGTGTGTGTCACACGGCTTCATGCCTGTTAAGGCACGCCGTACGTAGGTTGCCTCACTGCCCATCTGATGCCAACACCGCATTAAGTCCAAGGCCATCCACGCCGCCTACGCACGGCCCAACTGCATACCGGTACTGGCATATTCAAACGAAAGCCCGTGCCGTGCCGTGCCGTGCCGTGCTGTACCGTGCCGTGCCCACCTGCATGTCCTTGACCGTCTCCAGGTTGCTGCTGCTTGTGAGCGGCAGGATGCAGCTGGTGTTGAGCGCGCCCAGGTTCTGCAGCAGGGTGATGTCCGCCACGCCCGACGTGAGCTGCTGCGTGGGGTACTCCACGTACCCAATCAGCACTGCATGGAGAGGGAGAGGGGCCGGGCCGGGAGGCGGCACGACGTTGTGCCATCGCTTTGGGGGCCACAGGGAAGTGCAGTGCCAAAGTTCCTGCACGGTCGCTGCGCGGGGTACCGGTACTCCCGGGGTACAGCTTGTACGATGGGCAGAGTCGGTGGCTTCGTGGGGGTCAACAACACACGAGTGGTGCGCAGGGATGTGGGGTGGGCACCTGTAGTGCGTTGAGGTCACCGGGAGCGCGTGCTCTGGGCGCACGCCTCATCGCGACATACCCGCGCAGCACGAGACGAGTGCAGACCGTCAGCGCGCCAAATGTACAACCCCTGCCCCGGTGCTTCATGCGCATAGGTATGTGGGACTGGCACAGTCGGTCACACCAGGTGCCTTGAACCCCACGCGCTGCCCCGGGACTCACGGTACATGATGACTATGATGACCACGATGAAGGCCAGGAAGCCCAGCGTCCACAGCAGGGAGCCCTTGAGCTTCTGGCAGCACGTGCTGCGGATGTGGTATGGGGTAGTGAGAATGAGTTACGTAGTGCTACCGATAATGAGGTATCCGCAGGCGCAGCGGTGTTGGGGGCGCGCACAGGGGACCGGGCGCACGGGGCTGTCAGCACGCTGGTTAGCTGGCTGACCAGGCCGCCGCTTGCATAGCTGGAAGCACACCGTAGCCCGCAACGGGTCAGCAACTGCCGATTGGAAGGTCTGACGGGTCAGGGTCCCGTCGTAATATTGGGAACCGCCAGGCCCCCTGACAACAGAACACTGCGAAACCCACTACCCAGGCAGGTCGCGACGGCCACGTCCTTGAGTCCTTGTAGAGCCAGCCATTGACCAACGTTGTGTCCCCTCCCGAGTCCCCCAGTTTGGCCATGCCACGGAGCGCCTCTTGCACCCCATGGTCCCGCACTGCCGCCAGGTCCCCACCACCAAACCCCGTTTCCCCGAGGCCGCGACTCACTAGTCGCTGTCCGCCTCATAGAAGAACAGCGTGAAGGGCAGGATGACGAAGGTGAGCACCAGGCTGGTGATGAAGATGGCGAACCAGAGCTGGTGCATGGGCAGCGTGTAGGTGCAGCTGCTGGGCGAGATGTTGGCCGCGCACGCCTGTGTGTTGGCCACGTCTAGCGGGAACATCAGCACCGTCCATATGGCTATGACCATGGACAGCACCACGATGATTTTGGGCACCCACGCCTGGTTGCGGTCCTCTGGGTGCTGGTACTCCACCAGCAGGTAGATGCATGCTGCCACCACCAGCAGGGACACCACCACCGCCACCAGGATGAGGAACCTGTAAGGGGTCCAGGCCAGGGTTTGGTGAGGAAAATGTGAGTTGTAGGTTTCACCTGCTGAGCGAGTGCTTAGGCAGCGTGACGGTCCAAGTGCCCGGCCCCAGGTCCCATCGAGGGTGGTTCCCAGCTGCCATGTGAGGGGCTTAAACCCATCCCCACCCGCAGGCCCGTGCACAAGTGAGGAAACGACAGTGTTCGTCTGAGGTGCTCACTTAGGGGCACCACATGCAAGGGTGCAGAGGGGGGTTGAGCGTGGTGCCGCTGGACAGAAAGCATGACAGCGTGCAGGGAGGTGCTGGAACGTGCACCAGCTGCCCCTACAAGGAGCCTTCCACTGGCGCCAGCACTCCGGCAGTGCCGAATGATATAAATGACGTACCAGTTGAAACCTGTTGCGCTGCTGAGAAGCGCTCTCCCTGGGGCCTTCAAGCCCTCGCCAAAGCTGCCACCCAAGTCCATGGGAAGCGCAGCCTCTGTCCCGGGCTGCATCTTAGCCCTGTGATATAGGCGTATTTACTTTCACAACATGTTGCCGATGAGCGGGACACAGGCTACTGCTGCGAAGGTGGCCTATAATTCAACTCTGAAGGTCTGTCAATGATACACAGCTCTAGAAATGATGTTGTGTAACCAGGCACATGCTTGTCGCTGTTTTGTTAGCTTTGCCCAGCTGTTGAGCCGAACGAGGTAGAAGAATATGGTTAGAGGGGTCACAAAGCAAGCTCACGTTTGACTGTGGTTCACGTAAAGTTGTTTACTATATGAAGATGCAACTGTTGCAAGTGGGCCAGGCCTTGCCCGGAGGCGTGTTTTGCCCAGCGGTTGATGCTCCCCATTGCGCATGGCATTCTTTGCGCTTTGGCCACGCGGCTTCGCGCGACGCGGATGTCCTGTTGCGTGCTGCCATTCTGATAGGATTGGAACGTCTCAGCGTGTCGCCCAGCGGTGACCAATTTGATCCGTGCACCAGGCGTGCAATAGGACACCCTCCTATCCCTGCCGCTCCGTCCTTACCCGAGCCACAGTCCACACTTTTCTAAAGTGCAATTTGCTCTACCAGATTGATCTCACAAAATGGAGACGCGTGTGAACCATGTGATGCGTCCTGCGCGTCAGGTCGCCATTCGCGGCCTGAACTCAGGCCGTCGCAGTGTGCTGCCCCAGCAGCGCAACACCCAGACGGTGAGCCGTTGTGAGCAGCAGCATGCTGAGGCGCATCGTCAGCCCGCGGGCTCACCTCCGGCCGCGCTCTCTCGGCGTATGTTGCTGCTGGGGCAGGCTGCAAGCTCGTTCCTCCAGAAGGGGCTGAGCCAGGTGAGGCACTGGACGATCACACGTGGACCCCAAAGCATGCTCTCGTGTTTAAAAGTATACTGGGGGCTGCGCTCTGGGGGACATGTGAGGGGTCTGCAAGAACACGCAGCGTGTCTTTCCAGGGGCACCTGTGCTGCTTGCTTATGCGTGTCTGCACACACGCTACACAGATGCGCTGTAGCAGAGCATGGCATTGCAACACAGCACGGTACACCTTCCTGCTCCCAATTGGTGTTTGCCAGCCCACGCGAGTCCAGACTGTGGCAAGCCGACCCAGATGGAACCCGTGCCGGTCGCGTCTGCACGACTTCCAATGCGACCCGATCCACCACTCCCACGTTGAGGCATCCCTTTGCGCATGCTTGCTGACATGTTTGCTCATAATTTAGCTTCTCGTTGCATTGCACGCGTATTGCTATCGAAGGGTTCGGTCGCGGCTCGCACTGGTCTTCGCACGGCGACCGCGACGTTTGTTCCGTCCGCTTCCGTGGCGCAAATGGCAACCGCTACTGAGCTGGCTCCCGTGGAGCTGGTGAACAAGCTGAACGAGGCGTACGAGAAGGTTCGTCAGTTTCAGCGCTGGTTGCGCGAATACAAGATCGCTTAGCGGCATGCCTTGTCGACCTTGTACTCGGTGATCTTTGATATGTATCCTACCACTGAACACGTTAGAAAGGCATGGACAGCTGACATGTCTCCCAGGAAGGTTGTCATTGCTGCGCGCGGACGGTTGACCGGGTGCCTACCTGCGCAGGTCCATGTCGGCTATGAGGACAACTTCTGGGCCACCAAGATGGCTCTGAAGGTGCGCCATGGGGTCCTGCAGGGATGGAGCTGCTGCAAAAGGCCATGCTGTCACGCGGCCGGGCGCTGCAGTCCCTGAACTTCTTGAGACAGAGCAGGGTGTGTGTAAACGGAGCACGAGACGTTCAACAGCACGAGTCCTCCGCCGTACTCCGCTAGCTCCCCAACCCCCTTCCACCCCGCGACGCAGCTGTCAATGCGTTTTCCGCGTGGGTTTCAGCTGCCTGCGCAAGCTGACGAAGGCATCCATGTCCTTAGTCTGAAGAGTCACGCACTCACGTAGCCCTTGGGCCACCAACATATCCTGCGCAGGGCGCCTCCTCCGACGCCCTGGCCTCCTCCAAGACCGCCTACGAGGCGTTCCTGGGCGACCCCGCGAACCTGGCGGCCGTGCGCAAGGCGCTGCAGGCAAGTGTGTGTGCGGCACGTGGCACGTGGTCGCGTATGGGACGCAGCAGGGGGACGGGCGGGCGGGTGTGGAGGCCTGGGGTGTTGCCGGGCGCTGCCGGGCACGACGGGCCTGCGAGCGGATGCACATGACGGGGCCGGCGCCGGCGGACGGAGGTGCCGAGGTGCCGAGGTGCCGGAGGTGCCGAGTTCGGGGCCCCTGCCCCCGAGTTTCCTCAGCCCGCCCTCGGCGCAGCAGCGTGCGTCCGACCAGCGCCGGCAGCGGGATCAAGCCCTCCAACAGCCCGCGCCACCCATCAGGGGCCAGCAGCGGCGGCGGTCGCTGATGGTGCTGGGGGGTACCGGGCGCCGTGTGAGCCGCCTGGGCAGCCCGCGCAGCTTAGCAGCGGCACCCGCCGCGCTACCAGGCAGCCCCGCTGGGGCCATTGGCGGGGCCATCGGGCCATCGGCGGGGCCATTGGTGGAACTGGGGCGTACGGCACCGCTGCCGACTACAAGGACGTGGAGGGGGAGGAGGGGTCGGAGGAGGATGCGGATGCGGGTGCGGCCGGTCTGGCACCCCGCACCCGCATCCGCATCCTCCTCCGACCCCTCCTCCGACCCCTGCTGCGCCTCCTCCTCCCACTCCTCCTCCTCCCACTCCTCCTCCTCCGACCCCTCCTCCGACCCCTCCTCCCCCTCCACGTCCTTGTAGTCGGCAGCGGTGCCGTACGCCCCAGTTCCACCAATGGCCCCGCCGATGGCCCGATGGCCCCGCCAATGGCCCCAGCGGGGCTGCCTGGTAGCGCGGCGGGTGCCGCTGCTAAGCTGCGCGGGCTGCCCAGGCGGCTCACACGGCGCCCGGTACCCCCCAGCACCATCAGCGACCGCCGCCGCTGCTGGCCCCTGATGGGTGGCGCGGGCTGTTGGAGGGCTTGATCCCGCTGCCGGCGCTGGTCGGACGCACGCTGCTGCGCCGAGGGCGGGCTGAGGAAACTCGGGGGCAGGGGCCCCGAACTCGGCACCTCCGAACTTGGCGCATCTGTTGACATTTTCTGCAGGGGAAAAAATTGCACGAGGGTGTGCAGTCTTGTCAGCATCGCGAGCAGTGGGACACAACGTCAAGGCTCTTGCATGACCGATGCCCAAAAGGTCCACACGGACGCAGACAGCGATCCCAACGGTGCCGAATTGCTATCATGTCTTCCATCGAAAGCCATAGCTAGTCACTGCCAAAGATCCGGGGGCCACTGGGCGTCGCCGCCGACAAAGATCCCCCTCCCGCGCTCGCTCCCCTTGCGGCCGCGGCTCACCTTGCTTGCTAACTTGCTATCAACCTATTTTGCTATGAACCTAGCACTAACCTAGTCCCCGAACGCGCATTCTGCCAGGCGGCAGCGGGACGGATGGGGTGTTGACGGGCGCTGCTGGGCACGTGGCGTATGGCACGTGCCGATGGGTCTGCGGACGGATGCACACGGCGGGCGGGACGGGGCCAGAAGACAAGGGAAGGGGCGTGGTCTGCCGACGGGATTGAGGAAGGGGCCCTGGGGACCTTAGGGCATTGGCGCCTGGTACGGACACTTACTTCTGGTGCGGGCCGGAGGGTGAGGGGTGCTATGTTGGCGTGAAGGGGACGTTGCAGGGCCGGCGACCCGGGCCCCGTGCAACGAGCAGCACCACAGAACCGCCCACCATGCAGCACCAAACCCCACCTAGGGTCCTCAAAACTCCTCGTTCGCCCTCACCACCTCCCTGCACCGAGGGCCTGGAGTCCGACCCCGCCACTGCCGCCGCCGACAAAGGCCGTGCTGGCCATGGTTAGCCCCATAACTCCCCTATGCCCACACCATTTCCTGCAACCCAGACCTCCTCCTTCCGCAGCTTCTGCACCACGTCATCAACGCATTGGTGTTCCCCGCAGGCCCTGGAGTCTGACTCCACCACCCCCGCCGCCGACAAGGAGCGCGCCGCCCACGCACTGCGCACCATGGAGCGCACCTTCAAGTGCTACATCCTGGAGGACCCCCAGGCGGTGGCCATCAAGGAGAAGATCAACAAGCTGGAGGCGGACCTGGCGCAGGTGGGGGTGCAGGATGGAGAGTGTTGGGTGGGGTTGTGTCCACATGGGTGCACCGGAAGGGGTGGAAGGATGGGATCAACAAGCTGGAGACGGAGCTGGCGCAGGTGAGCTGGGCGCGATTTGCGTTAGGTTGAGCTGGGTGTTGTATCAGGAGGTGCACCGACGGAAGGGCTGGAGGTGTCGACGGAGCTGGAGGCGAAGCTGGCGCAGGTGGGCTGAGCCCGTACGCGGAACGGCCAGCGGAGTTGCCCGCATTGCACCGGTGTTGCAGCGGACCGACGACGGTGGCGCTCCTGTTCGCCATGGGGCCGCCTTCACGTTTGGTTTGCTGGTGCACCCCGTCGGCACTTCAAGTGGTCGTAACACACCATTGTGTCTAACCGCCCGCCATTATGTCCTCCCCCAGGCCCGCAACGTCATGTCGCTGGGCTACACCGACCCGGCCAAGGGCGCCTTCACCGCCGCCTCCTCCGTGCAGCTGCGCAACACCATGCGCGTCAGCGACGACGAGGCCACGCGCAAGGCGTGCTACGAGGTGCGGCGGAGTGGTGGTTGGTTGGTTAGTTGGTTTGTTGGTTGATTAGCGGTTGGCTAGTGGTAAGGTGGTCGGGCGGGCGGCGACGAGGCCACGCGCAAGGCCTGCTACGAGGTACGGCGGGTGGGATTTAGTTGGATGTGGGAGTTTGGTTTGTCGAGGTCACGCGCACGGCCTGATGGGGGAACACAAAGTACTGATGGGCGCGGGGGCGCTTTGGTAGCCGCGGCTCGGCTTGTTGCCCAGGGCGGCCATCAATGTCCGTAGAATCCGCGTCCTACAATGATACCGGTACTAGTAGTACTCTCACCCATCCCCCCACAGGGCCTTCGCTCCATCGGGCCCTTCGTGGCGCCCGGCTTCGCGGAGATCATCAAGGAGCGCAACAAGTTGGCGCGCTTGATGGGCTTCGAGGACTTCTACGACTACAAGGTGCGTGGTACGGCAGCAGTGTACGGCAGCAGTGTAATGCGGCGATACCCAGCCCCGGATCAATCCGCAGTTGCCCCACGCGACAATGTGCGCGCGCTGCACTCCGTGCAAGAGTGGCGGTGCCCGCTGGCGCACACCTTACATCCGCATACTGTGAATGCACGGACATGCGTGTCGTTACCTTGTATTTGTTTAACACTCGCAGGTGACTGCGGCCGAGGGCTTCGGCAAGCGGCGGCTGTTTGAGATCTTGGACGGCCTGGAGGCGCAGACGGCGCCGCTGATGCGCGAGGCGCGCGAGCGGCTGGCCAAGGAGAAGGGCGCGGCGGCGCTGGAGCCATACAACATGAGCTACTTCATGGCGGGTGGGTGCGGGCCGGGGCTGATGAGCCACGACGCAATTTGTAGATGCACAGCCTGGGTACGGGTCGGGGGGCTTTTTTCAGCAACAAGCAGATGCTGGATGACTAATACTTACCTACGGGATGGAGCTCTACAGTATATGTACCAGTCTAAGACCTGAGCCGTGACGTTGTAGGACGGAACCTGGTCT
>VFQN01007248.1_pt1 | contig 12034 bp, 9 predicted proteins | sample 3512371 | NCBI WGS metagenome assembly VFQN01 (sample SAMN10412370, study PRJNA504923) | tailings metagenome | isolation source: Replicate 2 from Balatoc abandoned mine | place: Philippines: Itogon, Benguet | collected 2017-08-28
CGGCATAACGTTGATGTCGATCAGCCTTACGGCGTCCAGGGCGCAAACCAGCGTTCGACGGAACTAGGTGTGCGTGATGCCGATCCAACCGGTCTATCTCGCGCAGCTGGAGCTTGGCGGCATCTTGGTGAGCGAAGTGTCGTGTCAGGCGGGCCCGCTGTTGCCTGGCATTCTGACCGCGCTGTTCTGGAGGGCGCGAGACCCTTCGCCTCAAGATCCTCACATCGATTGCCCTGCCGAACACCCGACAGTGGAGCGATGCTCGCTGACGACCGACGCAGCGGATATATCCGCTGGCTCTGGCAGCAGTGCCAGGCGACGATGGAAGACCGCGGGGTGCGAGGCGCTCGTTACCGCATCCGTTTTATGCGCGAGGGCCTGTTGCATCGCGCGCAACTTACAGCTTTCCGCTTCGCGTCGCTCGACAGCGCCATCGGACGGGCCATCCAGGTCCGCCCACGCCTGCTCGATCCAATAGCGCGGCCCTATCAGTCCATCGCCTGGGACACGCGCACCCGCCTCAAGAAGATCGCCTCACACTATGAGACGGTGGAGCAGCTCGGCCACCCGGTGTGCATTGACCCCAACGAAATGATCGAGATCCTGGCGATGCCCGAAGTGCGCGATGGCCTGCGCATAGTAATCGACGAGGCTAGCTGGTTCCAACGCGAGGGGCCGTTGGTCTTCAACCTCTTCATCGGGACGACCCGACTTTTCTCTATTGCCTTTGCGCTCCGACGAGAGAACGGCATTCTGATCGCTCATGTCGGCGCGATCCAGGGACGCGACTTCGCCGGCGTTCTCGACGTCTATCGCGATCTCACACATTGCGCTCACGGCATGCGCCCGCGCGACATGACGATCGAACTTTTCCGATCCCTCTGTCAGCATCTGGGCGTCGACCGGATCCTGCTCGTGTCGGACAGTCACCGCCTGCATCGCGCTCGGTATTTTGGCGACAAGTCCCGCAAGGTGGTGTCGGACTACGACGTTATCTGGACCGATCGGGGCGGCAAGCGCATCGATGCGACCACGTTCGAACTGCCGGTCGCGCCGTCTCGCCGCGATCTGGAGCAAACCCCGGCACGTAAGCGCGGCCAATACCGCAAGCGCTATGCTATGCTCGACTTGCTTGAAGCGCGACTGGAAGACAATCTGACGAGTTTCGGGAAGGCGGCTGACTGACCAAGAGGCCGGATCTGCGCATATGCGATCCGCGATGACGGGACGAGATCTGGCGATGCTGAACGCATTTCAGGGCAGGAATCTTCGTGCGCGCTTGACCCAGCCGATGGACGAGTTGTGGGATCGGAGGCTGCGCGTCAGCACCTTTGGCTACCACCCGGCGACGGGATCGCCCGGTGATCGCGAATGGTACATCCACTATATCCCCTCTCCATATCGTGACATCTTCGACGTGTTGAAGACGGCGAAACTCTCCAGAGACGACGTCTTCACCGATCTCGGCTGCGGACTGGGTCGCGTCGTATTCGCGGCCAGCTGCGCAGGTGCACGCCGTGCGACGGGGGTCGAGCTCGTTTCGTGGCTGGCGGACGGCGCCAAGGAGAACCAGCGCCGCTGCAACCTGAAAGGCCGCGACATCGAGTTCTTCGAACGCAACGCCGTCGATCATTCGATCGCGGACACGACGCTGCTCTACATGTTCCATCCGTTCGGCGAGCAGATTCTGGCCGAGGTGCTTGAAAAAGCCCGTGCCGACCGCAAGGGCGCCGGCGCTCAGCGGCCGCTTCGCATCGCATACGTCAATCCGGTATATGAGCAGGTGTTGGCCCAATCTGGCTGGATGCGGCGGACACTGGAAGTGGCGGCGAAACCACAGAGATTCTCCAGCGCGGACCACTACAATACGTCCTTCTGGGAATCGACGGAGTAGCGACCCGCCTGGCGACCTGTTGGACGACTGGAATCTCCTGCGGGGGCGCGACTACAAACTGGACCGAAGCGACATCGCCGGATCGCGCCGCTATCAGGCGGAGCGAACGGTGGATTGTCCCGTCATCACGAAGAGGGACTGGCATTTCTGAGGCTTGCCGCCGCCCTGGCCTGCCGATACCGAAGGCCTGCCGGTCAAGTTTGCCCGGGCGAATCCGAGGAACATCATCCTGCCGATACTCTCCAGTCACGGAAAGTCCTATCGCGTGGTCGGCCATGCCATCGTCTCGGCCGACGGCATGATTGCCGATGCGCAGGGGTTGATGCCCGCACCGCTCAGGAACGATGCGGACTGGGCGATCTTCCAGGCGGCGCTCGACCGGTCGAGCCTCGTCGTCCTCGGCAGCCTCGGCCACGGACGGCATCCCAATCCGGGGCGGCGCCGGCTCGTCTTCACCAGTTCGGTGGAGCAGTTCGCGCCGGACGCGGCCGATCCGCTGGCGACGCTCTACAATCCGGCCGGCCTGCCGGTCGGCGAACTGCTCGAGCGGCTGGACGTGCCGGAGGGCGTCGTCGCGGTCACCGGTGGCCGGCGGGTGTTCGACCATTTCCTGCCGTTCTACGACGAGTTCATGCTGGCGGAGGTCGAGCCGTTCGTCCTTCCGGGCGGCATATCGTGTTTCGGCGCCGGCCATCCGCGCGCGGTGCTTGCTGCGGCCGGCCTTGCACCATTTGAGAGGCAGGCGATCGACCCGGACAACGGGGTGACGCTGACGCGATGGCAAAGGCCTGGCGGATGGCCTTGAAAGACGGCCGCACACTCTGCGAAGAGTGAGAGGCAATACCGCCGTGGTTCGCCTTCCGACGGGACCGGCACGATGCCGTGTCCGGACGAGGACGGATCGCGGAGCCAGTCATGCCGAGGACCGCATATGACCAAGTCGCTGATCCTGCACGTCGGTCCCGCGAAATGCGGCTCGTCGTCGATCCAGAGGGAGATCGCCCGGGAGGGGAGCCCCTTCCACGGGCGCTCGGTCATGCTGCCGCTGCCGCTGCTGCAACTGCTCATCGAGGAGACGGTGCCCCCGGAGGCAGCCGCCCAACTCCTCGATATCGTGTCCGCACTGTTTTCCCGCGGCGATAAGGTGGTCATCAGCCACGAGGCGATGTTCCAGCATAAACTGGCGCTGCGGAACATCCTGGCGCTGCTGCGTCCGATGGTGGAAGACGTCACGGTCGTCGGCTATTCACGGCGGCAGTCGGGCTTCATCCAGTCTGCATATGGCCAATGGCTGTTCCGCTCGCCCGAGCGGACGCGCGAGGTGAGTGCAACATTGCGCGCGGCAGGCCTTGAGCCGCTGCATTTTACCGGGCTGGAGGCCTGTTTCATCGCGGCCGTGAAGACAGACATGCATTCGGCGCGCCAGCTCTCCACCCACGTCATTCTCGACTGGCATGCGGTCTATGGCGAGATCGCTCGCCTGCTGGCCCCTTTCGGCGTGAGGATCTCGGCCGGTTTCATCCCGCGCGAAGGCTACAGGTTCTCCCTTCTGGCTGACTTCTACCGGCGATGCGGGCTTTCCGCGCCGCCGTCCGGGGCCGACGAGACCCCGATGAACACGCAATATGATCTGGATCTCGTGGAGGCTGTCCATCTCGCAGTCGAGTTAGGCCTACCTGCCCCCCGCCCCCATGAACATAACGTCTTCTTCGAAAGGAACGCCAGTCTCCGTCTTCCTACCGGGCAGCCCGAACAGGATGATTTCCTCGATGTGCTCAAGGATTTCGTCGACACCCGCTTTGAGGCGTCCAACCGCGCCTTCTGCCTGGAATACGGGCTGGCCGAGGACTATTTCCGGCCGAGACGGATCGTGACGCGGGAGGCCGTCGAGGAGGCGATCGCGCAGGAGGCGCAGCGGCGGCGCGCCGACCCCGATATCGTGCTGCGCCGCCAGGCGGCCGTCGCGGCGCGTCTCGCCAGCGCGATGTATGCCCGCTATCTCGAACGGGAGGCCAAGGAGTAGCCTGCCAGGACCACCATGACCCCGCTTCGCATTCTCGCCACGGGCTTCTCCGCCTTCCCGCGCGCGCCGGTCAATCCGACCGAGGTGCTGATGGGGCTGCTCAAGGAGGCGGCTCCTGACCTCGGGCCGGCCGTCGAGCTGCGCACGCTGGTGCTGCCCGTCGAATATGCGCGCGCGCCGCAGGCGCTCGGCGAGATCGGGGCCACGTTCGCGGCTGACGTTGCGGTGCATTTTGGCCTGGCCGACACGGCACGCGGCTTCCGCCTCGAATCCACGGCGCGCAACCGCTCGTCGACACTCGCCGTCGATGCGGCGGGGCTGCTGCCGGCGCAGGCGCGCGTCTGCGAGGGGCCTGCGACGTTGCGCTCGACGTTGCCGTTGCCCGACATCGCAGCGGCACTCGAAGCCGAAGGGCTGCCGGTGCAGATGTCGTCGAATGCCGGCGCCTATCTGTGCAACCATGTCTTCTACCTGTCGCGCTCGGGCACGATCTCGCGGTTCGGTCCGAAGATAACGGGCTTCGTCCACGTGCCGTTCCTCGACGACCAGCTGTCCGCGATCGACCCTGTCCGCGCCGGCCGCCTGTTCACGCTGAGCCGCGACGAGCTGCTCAAGGGCGCCGTCGTCATCCTGCGCGTCTGCGCCGACTACGCGCGGCGCGCCGGCGAGGATCCGAAGCAGGCGTCCAGCCGGATTCATGCTTAGCGGATCGTTAAGCGTTGCCCTCGTATGGTTAATCGAGAGGCGTGCGAAGGGGACGGAATTTTGACCTTGGGCGAGGCGTCGAGCGACATGCCCGGCGAATCCGCGAAGGCCGGCGACGAATCCATGCGCCTGCCCGGCGTCGCGGTCGACCGTCGGACGAGCGAATTGCTGGAAGACCTGCAGCGCACCGTCGACGCCATGCGCATGGGCGTCGTGGTCCTCGACGCCGACCTGCGCGCGGAAGTCATCAATCGCGCCTTCTACGACATCTGGAAAGTGACGCCGCGGGACGTCTCGGTTGGCAGCCCGTTCCGGGCGCTGATGGACATCAACCGCCACAACGGCGTCTACGACGTTGCCGACGACAGGTGGGAGGACTACGTCGCCTCCCGGCTGCGCGAGATCTCCGCCGGCAGCGTGCCGCCGAAGGAGTTCCGTCGCGCGGACGGCTACACAATGATCTACGAGGTCACGGAACTGTCAGGCGGCAAGCGCCTGGTGACCTATTTCGACATTTCCGACCTGAAGCAGCGCGAGGCGGAGCTCGCGGAGGCGCTCGAGCGGGCCGGCCTCGCCGACGCGGTGATCGACGGCATCAACAATCCGGTGTTCGTCAAGGACAGCCAGCTTCGCTTCGTCTACGTCAACGAGGCGTTCGCGAGCATGTTCGGCGTGAAGCCGGCGCAGATGGCGGGCGGGCGCGGCGGCGATTTCATCACGCCGGCGGAGGCGGCGCAGTTCGAGCTGACGGAACGCCGGGTGCTGGAGACCGGCGAGGCCTACGAGGTCGAGGAAGACTTCGAGGTCGACGGCGTCGGCAAGTCGCGCATCGTGCGCAAGACCCGCATCCGCACCGGCAGCGGCAACGACTATGTCGCCGGCTTCATCTTCGACATTTCCGAAATCAGGGAGCGCGAGGCCGCCCTGCGTGACTTCACGCGCCAGATCGACCTGTTCCGGCACGTGCTCGACGAGTTGCCGGTCGCGGCCTACGTCAAGGACGAGGACCTCTCGATCCGCTTCGTCAACAAGGCCTGGTGCGCGCTGACCGGCATCGGCAAGGACGAGGCCGCCGGCCGCAGCGACCTCGACCTGTTCGGCGTCCAGGGGGAGGACTTCGCGCACCGCGACCTCGCCGTGCTCTCGACAGGCATCGTCAACGAGACCGAGGAGACGCTGACCCATCGCGACGGGTCGGTCAGGCAGCTGATCGCCCGCAAGAGCCGCCTGTCGCTCGACGACGGGGCGGTTCACCTCATCGGCTCCAGCACCGACGTGACCGAGCTGAAGCAACGCGAGATCGAACTGGAAGAGGCGCAGCGCCGGGCCGTGCTCGCCGACCGCGCCAAGTCCGAATTCCTCGCCAATATGAGCCACGAGATCCGCACGCCGATGAACGGCGTGCTCGGCATGGCGGAACTGCTCTCCAAGTCGAGCCTCGATGCCAAGCAGCGCACCTTCACCGACATCATCCTCAAGTCGGGAAATGCGCTGCTCAAGATCATCAACGACATCCTCGACTTCTCGAAGATCGACGCCGGCCAACTCGTGCTCGATCCCGCTCCCTTCAACCTTGCCGAGGCGATCGAGGACGTGGCGACGCTGGTCTCGACCCGCGCCAAGGAGAAGGACCTCGAACTGATCGTGCGCGTCCAGCCGGACCTGCCGGCGCTGTTCGTCGGCGATGTCGGCCGCATCCGCCAGATCATCACCAACCTCGTTGGCAACGCCGTCAAATTCACCGATTCGGGCCATGTGCTGGTCGACGTCAACGGCGAGGTGGACGGGTCCGTGACCCGGCTCACCATTGCAGTCACCGACACGGGTATCGGCATCCCGGCCGACAAGCTCAAGCTGGTCTTCGAGAAGTTCAGCCAGGTGGACGGCTCCTCGACCCGCCGCCACGAGGGCACGGGCCTCGGCCTCGCGATCACGTCGAGGCTGGTCGAGATGATGAACGGCAGCGTCGAGGTGCACAGCGCCGAGGGCGAGGGATCAACCTTCACGGTCAGCTTGGCGCTTCCGGTGGCGGCCGACCAGAAGCCGCGCCGCGTGGCGCCGTTCGACGTGACGGGCGCGCGCATCCTGGTGGTCGACGACAATCCGGTCAACCGGGCGATCCTGATGGAGCAGATGCGGTCCTGGGCCTTCGACGCTTGTGCGGCGGAGAGCGGGGCGGAAGGCCTGCTGGTGCTCGAAACCGCCTCGCGGCTCGGGCTCAAGGTCGATTGCGTGATCCTCGACTACCAGATGCCGGGGATGACGGGAGCCGACGTGGCGAGGGCCGTGCGCGCCAATCCCGCGCTCGCGGACACGCCGCTGATCCTGCTGACCTCGGTGGACCAGTCGCTGTCGAACAAGAGCTACCGCGACCTCGACATCGATGCCCACCTGATCAAGCCGGCTCGCTCGTCGGTGCTGCTCGATTCGCTGGTGACCACGATCCAGCGCCATCGCGCGCCGCCGGTCATCGCAGCGGCGCCGGTCGAAAGGCCAGCCGTATCGAGGCCGGAGCCGCAGGTTCCGAAGCCGGTCCCCGGCCGCGCGGAAGGGCGCCACCGGATCGACATCCTCGTCGCCGAGGACAATGAGGTGAACCAGCTGGTGTTCACGCAGATTCTGGGCGAGACCGGCCATACGTTCGAGATCGTCGACAACGGCCGGCGCGCGCTGGAGGCGTTCGAGGCGCTGCAGCCGCGGATGATCCTGATGGACATCTCGATGCCGATGATGAACGGGCTGGAGGCCACGGCCGCGATCCGCGAGCGCGAGGCGGCGGGCGGCGGGCGCGTCCCGATCGTCGGCGTCACGGCGCATGCGCTCAAGGGCGACCGCGAACGCTGCATCGAAGCGGGAATGGACGACTACCTCTCCAAGCCGATCAGCCCGAACGCGCTGCTCGACAAGGTCGAGCTCTGGATGGACGACAGGGCCTCGCGCACCGTTGCCGGCTGATGCCGCCTCGCGCGGGGCGGTCCGGGAAGGGAATTATTCCGGACACAAAACTGTCATCCAACTGTAACACAGCGCCGTTAATGCCACCCGTGTCGCCTTCGAGGCGTCTTACAGAATTCCATCCGAATTCCGAACGGGAGTAGGCAAAATGAAGAAATTTCTCCTAGCGGCTTCGGCGGCATCGCTCGCCCTCGCCGCTTCCATGGGTGTCGCCGCGGCGCGCGACCAGATCCAGATCGTCGGCTCGTCGACCGTGTTTCCGTTCACCACCGCGGTGGCCGAGAAGTTGGGCCAGGGTGGCCAGTTCAAGACGCCGGTGGTCGAATCGACCGGCACGGGCGGCGGCATGAAGCTGTTCTGCGCCGGCGTCGGCGAGAACACCCCCGACTTCACCAACGCTTCGCGTGCCATGAAGGCGAAGGAGCTCGAGACCTGCAAGGCGGCCGGCGTTACCCCGGTCGAGATCAAGGTCGGCTTCGACGGCATCGTGCTCGCCAACTCCAAGGCCGGCACAATGGTCGACCTGACCAAGGAGCAGATCTTCAAGGCGCTCGCCAAGAACGTCGCGGTCGACGGCAAGGTCGTCGCGAACCCCTACGTGAACTGGTCCGACATCGACGCCTCGCTGCCGGCGCAGAAGATCGAGGTTCTCGGCCCGCCGCCGACATCGGGTACTCGCGATGCCTTCGTCGAGCTCGTCATGGACGCTGCCTGCCAGGAAGAGGTCAAGGCTGCGAATGAAAAGGGCTGCGGCGAGATCCGCGAAGATGGCGCCTTTATCGAAGCTGGCGAGAACGACAACCTGATCGTCCAGAAGCTCGAAGCCAACACCAAGGCGTTCGGCATCTTCGGCTTCTCCTTCCTCGACCAGAATGCCGACAAGCTGCAGGGTCACAAGGTGGATGGCGTTGAGCCGACCTTCGAGAACATCGCCTCCGGCGACTACGGCGTGTCGCGCTCGCTCTTCATCTACGCGAAGAAAGAGCATGTCGGCGTCATCCCCGGCATGGCCGAGTTCATCGCGGAATACACCAATGACGCAGCCTGGGGCCCGGAAGGCTACCTCGCCGACAAGGGCCTGATCCCGCTGCCGGATGCGGATCGCGCCAAGGTCGCCGAAGAGGCGAAGGCGCTGAAGCCGTTCGGCTCCTGATAGGATAATATTCGGCCCGGGCGTGCAATCGCCCGGGCCGTTTCCCTGCCGCATGGCCCGGCCGCGACGCCGAGCGTCGCCTAGCGCCATAGTTTCTCGGGGCACGGATTCATGGTCTTCTATATTCTGGTTCTGCTCGCCGCCGTTGGTGTCGCGGGTTACTTCGCCGGCCGCTCCAGGGCGGTCTCGGTCGTCGGTGGCGAAGTGCACAAGCTGCATTCCCTGCCGTCCCAGCATGGAAGCTATGTTGCCCTGTTTGCGGTGCTGCCGGCGCTCCTCGCCCTGATCGCCTGGGGGCTGGCGTCGCCCGGCATCGAGACCTCGATCATCAAGTCGCGCTTTGCCGGGGAACTCGCCGGGCAAGGCGTCCCGCAGATCGAAGCGTTTATTCGCGACGCGAAGGCGATCGCGTTCGGCGGCCTGGTCGGCTTCACGGATTCGACCAAGGAGGCTGCCGCTGCGGTGTATCGGTCGCTTCACACGACGAGCCTCACGATCATCGGGATCGTCTGCGCCCTGCTTGCCGTTGGTGGCTTCCTCTATTCCTACCGCAACATCTCCGCCTCGTTCCGCGCGCGACATGTGGTCGAGCGGGTCGTGCGGGTGTTTCTCATCGCCTGCTCGGTCGTCGCGGTGCTGACGACGATCGGCATCGTGCTCTCGCTGATCTTCGAGTCGCTTCTGTTCTTCGGCGAGATTCCATTCTTCAAATTCCTGTTTGGGCTGCATTGGTCGCCCCAGAGTGCCTTCACGGGTGCGGGAACGGCGGCCGGCCAGGTCAACGAGGACATTTTCGGTGCCGTTCCGCTGTTCGTTGGGACGCTGCTGATCACCTTCATCGCGATGCTGGTGGCCGCGCCCGTCGGTCTGATGTCGGCGATCTATCTGTCCGACTATGCGACCAAGAGCATTCGCGCCGTGGCAAAGCCGGTCCTGGAGATCCTCGCGGGCATTCCCACGGTGGTCTAAGGCTTCTTTGCGGCGCTGACAGTCGCTCCATTCTTCCGCGACCTCGGCCAGTCGGTCGGCCTCAGCGTCGCCTCGGAATCCGCGCTCGCGGCGGGCGTGGTGATGGGAATCATGATCATTCCCTTCGTCTCGTCTCTTTCCGACGACGTCATCAACGCGGTGCCGCAGTCCCTGCGCGACGGATCGGCGGGGCTGGGCGCCACGAAATCGGAAACCATCCGCAAGGTTGTCCTGCCGGCGGCGCTTCCGGGCATCGTCTCGGCGATGCTGCTCGCCGTCAGCCGAGCCATCGGCGAAACCATGATCGTGGTCATGGCGGCCGGACTGGCTGCCAACCTGACCGTCAATCCGCTGGAGGCGGTGACCACGATCACGGTCCAGATCGCAACCCTTCTGGTCGGCGACCAGGAATTCGACAGCGCCAAAACCCGCGCGGCGTTTGCTCTCGGACTCGTGCTGTTCTGCGCGACCCTCGCTCTCAACGTCATCGCCCTTCGCGTGGTCAAGAAGTATCGGGAACAGTATGACTGATATCGTCGCCACTCCGCTTTCGCCACGCGGCGCGCCGGGCATCCACACGGATGACGCCGCCAAGGCTCGACTGAAATCACGCTACGGTGCGGAACTGCGCTTCAAATGGCTGGGTGCGGGCGCCGTGGCCCTGGCAGCATTCTTCCTGCTGCTTCTCCTCTCGACAATCGTGACGCAGGGGCTTCCGGCGTTTCGGATGAACTATCTTACGCTGCCAATCGATCTCTCGGCGGTGCCGACCGATCCCGCGGCGCGTACGGGATTTGACTATGCCGGTCCCGTCAATGAGGCGCTCGGTGCGAAGTTTCCGGACGTGACCGGCCGTCAGGAGCGCCGTCTTCTGCGCGGCATCGTCTCCACCGGAGCTGGTGTCATCCTTCGTCAGCAGGTCGAGAAAGATCCCTCGCTTGCCGGCAAGACGGTCGACGTCCAGGTGCCTCTCGACGACTTCGCGGATCTCTATCTAAAGGGGCTTCTCGCCGAAAGCGCCGCTCCGCAACAGCTGCCCGGCGTGACTGTGTCCGGCACGAGCGGCGACGTCGCAGTGACCTTCGCCGACGACACGATCTCGCGTCTTGCCCGCGGGTCGGGCGCGATCGAAGCCGAAGGCGGTATCCTGCGTCTGACCAGCGGTGCCGCGTCGCTCTTGCTGGACGCCGGCGGCGGAACGGTCAAGCTGACAGAGGTCGGCCCGGGCAACACCGCCAAGGGCATCGTCTACGAAGCACTCGACGCTGCCGTGTCTACCGCATCGCCCGCCGTGCTGCGCACCATCACGACGCCGGAGGCCAGCCGCAAGATCACCGACAGGGAAATCGTCTGGCTCGACCGTCTGAAAGCCGACGGGGCGGTCACCAACACCTGGAACACGATCTTCTTCACGTCGGGCGCCAGCCGCGAGGCGGAACTCGCCGGCGTGTGGGGGGCGGTCGTCGGCTCGTTCCTGACCCTGATCGTGACGATCGGCGTGGCGTTTCCGATCGGTGTGGCCGCGGCGATCTATCTCGAGGAGTTCGCTCCGAAGAACCGGCTCACGAGCCTGATCGAGGTCAACATCAACAATCTCGCGGCGGTGCCGTCCATCGTCTTCGGTCTGCTCGGCCTGGCGGTGTTCCTCAACTTCTTCGGCATGCCTCGATCCGCTCCCGTCGTCGGCGGTCTCGTCCTTGCCCTGATGACCTTGCCTATCATCATCATCGCGGGGCGCGCCTCCCTGCGGGCGGTTCCGCCGTCGATCCGGGAAGCTGCGCTGGGAATCGGCGCGTCCAAGGTCCAGATGGTCTTCCACCACGTCCTGCCGCTGGCGATGCCCGGTATCATGACCGGCACGATCCTTGGCATGGCGCATGCGCTCGGCGAGACCGCGCCGCTGCTGATGATCGGCATGGTCGCGTTCATCGTCGACATCCCGGGCGGCTTCACCGAGCCGGCCACCATTCTTCCGGTCCAGATCTTCATGTGGGCCGATTTCCCCGAGCCCGCGTTCCAGCAGAAGACGTCGGCGGCGATCATGGTCCTTCTCGGGTTCCTGATCCTCATGAACGCCATCGCCGTCGTCCTGCGCAAGCGCTTCGAACGTCGCTGGTGATGGAGTAGAAAGAGATGAACGTATTCAACGAAGCCGCGATCGAACAGAAGCTGAATCCGATGACGCAACAACCGGTCATAAAGATGCGTGGCAAACAGGTCACCGTGCACTATGGCGAGAAGCAGGCACTGTTCGGCGTCGATCTCGACGTGCGCGAAAAGCAGGTGACGGCGCTGATCGGCCCCTCGGGCTGCGGCAAGTCGACCTTCCTGCGCT
>VFQN01007249.1_pt1 | contig 12030 bp, 11 predicted proteins | sample 3512371 | NCBI WGS metagenome assembly VFQN01 (sample SAMN10412370, study PRJNA504923) | tailings metagenome | isolation source: Replicate 2 from Balatoc abandoned mine | place: Philippines: Itogon, Benguet | collected 2017-08-28
GGAAAGGAAGGACGGCGTGCCGGCGCCTGACCGGATGTGGGATCAGGCCGGACAAGCGTCAATAAACCCGCTTGGCCGGCTTCACCGTCTCGACCTCGTTGCTCAGCGTGTTCAGGTGCACCGGGCGGTCCGAGATCGTGGTCTTGTGCTTGCCGTCGACCCAGATGATCGTGTGCTTCATCCAGTTCTCGTCGTCACGCTCCGGGTAGTCCTCGCGCGCATGGGCACCCCGGCTCTCGGTCCGGTACCGCGCCGATTCCATGGTCGCCACCGCCTGCAGCATCAGGTTCTGCAGTTCCAGCGCCTCGACCAGGTCGCTGTTCCAGACCATGGAGCGGTCGTCGATCCGGATGTCGTCCAGGCTGTCCGCGACATCAGAGATCCGGGTGCAGCCCTCGTCCAGGATCGGCCCTTCCCGGAACACCGAGGCATGCCGCTGCATGGTGCGCTGCATCGCCAGCCGGATCTCGCCGACCCGTGCCGAGCCGGCGGCATGGCGCATCCTGTCCAGCCGGTCCAGGGCACGGTCGGCATTGTCCCGGGTCAGCGGCTTGTGCGCGCTCCCGGGCGTGATGATCTCGGCTGCCCGGTGTGCTGCGGCGCGGCCGAACACCACCAGGTCGATCAGCGAGTTGCCGCCCAGCCGGTTGGCGCCATGCACCGAGGTGCAGGCCGCCTCGCCCACCGCCATCAGGCCCGGCACCGGCGCGTCCGGATCGTCGCCCTTGCGGGTCACGACCTCGGTCTGCCAGTTGGTCGGGATCCCGCCCATGTTGTAGTGGCAGGTCGGGACCACCGGGATCGGCTGCTTGGTCACGTCCACGCCCGCGAACACCTTGGCGGTCTCCGAGATGCCGGGCAGGCGCTCGTGCAGGATCTTCGGGTCCAGGTGCTCCAGGTGCAGGTGGATGTGGTCCTTGTGCTCGCCCACGCCGCGACCCTCGTTGATCTCGATGGTCATGGCGCGGCTGACCACGTCGCGCGAGGCCAGGTCCTTGGCGGAGGGGGCGTAGCGCTCCATGAAGCGCTCGCCCTCGCTGTTGGTGAGGTAGCCGCCCTCGCCACGCGCACCCTCGGTGATCAGGCAGCCGGCGCCGTAGATGCCCGAGGGATGGAACTGGACAAATTCCAGGTCCTGGAGCGGCAGGCCGGCGCGCAGCACCATGGCATTGCCATCGCCGGTGCAGGTATGGGCGGAGGTGGCGGAGAAGTAGACCCGGCCGTAGCCGCCGGTGGCCAGGCAGGTGAGCTGGCTGCGGAAGCGGTGGATCGAGCCGTCGGCGATATCCATCGCCATGATGCCGCGACAGGCACCCTCGTCGTCCATCAGCAAATCGAGCGCGAAATATTCGCTGAAGAACTGGACCTTGTTCTTCAATGCCTGCTGGTAGAGCGTGTGCAGGATGACGTGACCGGTGCGGTCGGCGGCGGCACAGGTGCGGTAGGCCTGGGACTTGCCGAAGCCCACCGACTGGCCGCCGAAGGCGCGCTGGTAGATCTTGCCCTCAGGCGTGCGCGAGAACGGCACGCCGTAATGCTCCAGCTCGATCACCGAGGCCGGCGCGTTCTTGGTCATGTACTCGATGGCGTCCTGGTCGCCCAGCCAGTCCGACCCCTTCACGGTGTCGTACATGTGGAAGCGCCAGTCGTCCTCGTTCATGTTGCCGAGCGCCGCGTTGATGCCGCCCTGGGCTGCCACGGTGTGCGAGCGGGTCGGGTAGACCTTGGTGACGCAGGCGACCTTCAGCCCCGCCTCGACCATGCCCACCGCGGCGCGCAGGCCCGCGCCGCCAGCACCCACGACCAAGGCATCGTAGGTATGTTCGGTGATCGGATAGGCGGTGCTCATTGCCTCAACCCCGCAGGGAGATGGTCACGATGGAAACGATGGCCGTGACGGCCAGCGCCGCGGCGACAAGATTGAGGGCCACCAGGGCCGCGATCTTGAGGCCATGGTGATGGACGTAATCCTCGATCACCACCTGCACGCCAAGCTTGGTGTGGTAGAAGATCGAGATCATCCAGGCCGACATCAGGCTCGCATTGATCGGCGACGCGAACCACGCCACCCATTCCGAGTAGCCGGACCCCGCCATGCGAATGAGCTGGGTGACGAACCAGATCTCGAGCAGCAGCTCGGAAATGGACGTGACCCGCTGCAGCTTCCAATGGTGAACTCCATCCTTGGCCGAGCCAAGATTGCGCGCCCGCGCCAGAGGAGTACGGAACGATGTTGCCATGAACGGCCTCCTCAGCGGGCAATCAGGAAGGCGATCCAGATCACGATGGTCAGGATCCCGGTGCCTGCCGCCACCATCATCCCGGTCCGGCGGAACTGCACCGGGTGGAAGCCGTAGCCCGCGTCCCAGGTCAGGTGCCGGATTCCGTTCAGCAGGTGATAGGCCCAGGCCACGGTGATGCCGAACATCACCAGCAGGCCGAACCAGCTCCCGGCCAGCGAATGGACGCGGTCGAACGCGGCAGGGCCCGAGGCCAGCGCCACCAGCCACCAGACCAGCAGCAGGAGGGCGACGGAAAGGGCGATCCCGGTTGCGCGGTGCAGGATCGACATCATCATGCTGGCATACCAGCGGTAGATCTGAAGATGCGGCGAGATTGGCCGTTTTGCCTGCACGATCGCATCCTCCGGCGTGCGCGATGCCATGATAGCGGCAGAAATGTTCAACAGTTCGTTGCTGGCCGCAACCTAGGTTGCGGCCAGCCCCTGTCAACGCTCGCGCACCTCCATACGCCGCGCAGGCGCTGGCCGATCATGCTTTCCGCCACGATCCCTGCGCTCCATTCATGGCTGTACTGCGCCTGGCGGGCAGCAACACGATACAATCCTCCTGCACCCGGCGCTCCCTCGCCGCAAGGGCCGGCGACGCGCGCCCTTGCGGCCCGGGCGGCGGGCGAGCACATGCCGCAGGAGCATGATCCCGGCGCTGCCGAGGCAGCCAGGCAGCGCGGCGCCGCGTCGCCTTGGCCGATCCCGCGCCCCGGGGTCGACCGCCATTGCCGTTATATTGTAACATTAACATCATGCGACGCGGATCGGCCGCGTTCTCGGAGGACGGATCGCGATGCAGATAGAGCTTCCGGGGCCGGAGCAGAAACTGCCGGTGACCCTGCTCACCGGGTTCCTGGGTGCCGGCAAGACGACCCTCCTGTCGGCGCTGCTGAAGGACCCATCCATGGCCGGCACGGCCGTGATCATCAACGAGTTCGGCGAGATCGGCCTGGACCACGACCTGGTCGAGGCCGGCAGCGAGGCGGACGGCGCCATCGAGCTCTCGTCGGGCTGCCTGTGCTGCACCGTGCGCGGCGACCTCGTGCGCACGCTCCATGATCTCTACGGCCGGCTGCGCGAAGGAAAGATCCGCCCGTTCCACCGCGTCGTGATCGAGACCACTGGCCTGGCCGATCCCGCCCCGATCCTGCAGACCCTGATGCAGGACGCGGCCGTCGACCACTTCTACCGCCTGGAATCGGTGGTCACCCTGGTGGACGCGGTCAATGGCGAAGGAACGCTCGACCGCCACGCGGAGGCGGTGAAGCAGGCGGCGGTCGCCGACCGCCTCGTGATCACCAAGACCGACCTGGCGGAGGCGCGCCAGGTCGACCTGCTGGAAGCGCGCTTGCGCCGCCTCAATCCCGCGGCACCGATCCTGCGGGTCGAGCACGGCCGGATCGCCCCCGACCGCCTGCTCGGCGCCGGACTCTACGACCCCGCCACCAAGTCGGTCGACGTGCAGCGCTGGCTGGCCGCAGAGGCCTATGGCGACGCCCATCATGACCATGACCATGACCATGACCATGACCATGACCATGACCATGACCACGGGCACGGCCATCACCACCACCATCACGGCGACGGCCAGGACCCGCACGACGTCAACCGCCACGACGCGCACATCCGCGCGTTTGCAATCCGCAAGTCCGAGCCGATCCCGGCCCAGGCCTTCTCCCTGTTCCTCGACCTCCTGACCGCGCAGCGCGGTGCCGACCTGCTGCGGGTCAAGGGCATCGTCCACATCGCCGAGGAGCCGGACCGGCCGCTGGTCTTCCACGCCGTCCAGCACGTGATGCACCCGCCGGTCACGCTGGAGCGCTGGCCGTCGGAGGACCGGGACACGCGGCTGGTGTTCATCGTCCGCGACCTCGACAAGGCGCAGATCCAGAATTTCCTGGACGCGCTCACCCGCGCCCATGGCGATCTCCAGGGCGCCGCTTGACGCACCCGCCGGCCTGTGACCTGCGACACAAGCCGGGTCTGGCCGATGTGGCAGACCCTGTGCCGGTGAAACCGACGGAGGAGCGCCCGGGATGCGCCATCGCCATGACCTGCCGCAGATGCGCGACGATGTGTTCCTGACCGATGGCGGGCTGGAAACGACCCTGGTCTTCCATGAAGGCCTGGATCTTCCCTTGTTCGCCTCCTACCCGCTGGTGGCGGACGCGGAAGGCCGCGACCGGCTGCGCCGCTACTACCAGCCCTATCTGGAGGTCGCGCGCGCCCATGGCCGGGGCTTCCTGCTCGACACCCCGACCTGGCGCGCGAACCCCGACTGGGCGTCCCGGCTCGGCCATGACGCGCAGCAGCTTGCCGAGCTGAACCGCCAGTCGGTGCGGCTGGTGGCGGAGATCCGCGCGGAACAGGCCGGCACCCCGGTGCCCATCGTGATCAGCGGCGTGGTCGGGCCGCGCGGCGACGGTTACCGGCCCGATGCCCGGATGCAGGCTGCCGAGGCGCGCGACTACCATGCTGACCAGATCCGCGCGTTCGCCGCGACGGAAGCCGACATGATCGGCGCCTGCACCCTGAACTACCCCGAGGAGGCGATCGGCGTCGCCCTGGCCGCCGCCGATGCCGGCATGCCGGCCTCGCTTTCCTTCACCGTGGAAACCGACGGGCGGCTGCCCTCGGGCGAAACCCTCCCGGACGCCATCGCCGCGGTCGACGCCGCGACCAATGCCTATCCCGCCTACTACATGATCAACTGCGCCCATCCCCGCCATTTCGAGCACGTCCTGCAGGAGCAGGGCAGCTGGCGGGAACGGCTCCGCGGCGTGCGCGCCAACGCGTCGGCCCGCAGCCATGCCGAGCTGGACGAGGCCACCGAGCTGGACAGCGGCGACCCGCTGGCCCTGGGCCAGGACTATCGCCGGATGCGCCGGGCGCTGCCGCATCTGTGCGTGCTGGGCGGCTGCTGCGGCACCGACCACCGCCATGTGCGCGCGATCTGCGAGGCGGTCATGCAGGCATGACGCATGGCGTCCGGCACCCCTCCGGCCAGGACATCCCCCGGCTTCCAGGATGATCGCGCGACCCGCACGGCATCCGGGGATGCAGGCGCCAGATCGGCGATCGTGCCGTGCCGTCACTGACTTCGCCGCACCGGAGGCGACCCGCGCATCATTCGGCCCGTGCCTGTGCCCGTGCCCGCGGACAGGCCGGCACCCGATCTGACGGCCTGCCATTGCCGCTGCGGCCAAGGGCCTGCACCCGGGCCCGCCCGCACGGCTGGATGCCGCCGACCGCCCAGGCGAGGATGGCGGGGCGCGTCCAGCAAAGCGGGCGACGTCGAGGGCTGCGCCTTCTCGTCCATGGCGACAGCGTGCCGCCCGACCGGAGGCGGGACGCCAGCCCGATCGAAGGCGGCCATGGCCGGCCCCCGACCGGGGTTCATGGCGCAAGGCTGCGGGTCGTCCTCCATCCGGGGGCGCAGCCATGCCGCGCGATGAGGCGCCCGTGGCGCGTGCGCGGAAAGGCAGCGCTTCCTGGCACTGCCGAGGGCAGTTCCGGATACGAGCGGACTATGTGGCCCGGTACCGGTCAGGCCCGGGTCCTTCAGGAGCGGGTCGTGGCTGTCCATCAGCGCCCGCGCCGCGCGCCCGTCGGCACGACGCCCCAACCGGTGCCGGTCCAGCCAGCTGCCGCCATCCTGCCGCGGCTCCGGCACGTCTTCATGTCGCCGCTCCCTCATCTGGGCAGGAACGTTATCGCAGGAAGGCGTGAAGACGAGGTAAACGCGGAGAAACCCGCCGCCGATCGGTCCGGCCGGCCGCTCGGGCCTTGAACCTCCAGCGCCGCCCGGCCATCAGGATCCGGTTGCCGAAGCCCAAGGAAGAAGCGCCATGGCCGCCGTCCGCCCCCGCCGTTCCGTGCTCTACATGCCGGGCAGCAATGCCCGTGCCCTGGAGAAGGCGAAGACGCTCGCCGCGGATGCCCTGATCCTCGACCTGGAGGACAGCGTCGCCCCGGATGCCAAGGAAGCGGCGCGGGCGCTGGTGGCCCAGAACGTGGCGGCCGGCGGCTACGGCCATCGCGAGCTGATCGTGCGGGTCAACGGGCTCGACACGCCCTGGGGCCATGCCGATCTGGTCGATGCGGCGACGATGGGCGCGGACGGCGTGCTCTTGCCGAAAGTTTCCGACGTCGAGCTGGTGCGCCGCGCCGTGGAGATTCTGGACGGTGCCGGCGGCGCGCCGGACCTGCCGGTCTGGTGCATGATGGAAACGGCGCGCGCCATGTTCCGGGCCGACCAGATCGCCGACCATCCGCGGGTCGACTGCCTGGTGATGGGAACGTCCGACCTGGCGAAGGAATTGCACGCCGCGCACACGCCTTTGCGGCTGCCGATGATCACCTCGCTGGGCCTGTGCCTGCTGGCGGCCCGTGCCGCCGGGATCTCGATTGTGGACGGCGTCAGCCTCGACCTGCAGGACGAGGAAGGCTTCCGGCAGTCCTGCATCCAGGGCGCCGAGCTCGGCTTCGACGGCAAGACGCTTATCCACCCCAAGCAGCTGGATGCGGCGAACGAGGCGTTCGCGCCCTCGCCGGCAGCGGTGGAGCGCGCGCACAAGATGATCGCGGCCTTCGAGGAGGCCCGCGCGGCCGGCAAGGGCGTTGTGGTGGTGGACGGCAAGCTGGTCGAGAACCTGCACGTCGCCGAGGCGAAGCGGCTGGTGGCGCTGGCGGACGCGATCGCCGCGGCGGGCTAGGCGGCGATCGGTCGGGCCTCGGCGATTGCCGGGGCCATCCGGATCAAAGCTCGTCCTTGTGGATTTTGCCGTCCTTCATGATGAGCAGCAAATTCTTGTCGGGATCCGCCAGGAGGGCGATGTTCTCGATCGGATTGCCGTCGACGACCAGAAGATCGGCAAATGCGCCTTCCTCGGCGACTCCCAGCTTGCCTGGATAGGGGTTGCGTGGACCGGACAGGCCAAGCAGCTCGGCATTCGTGGCGGTCGCCATCGTCAGGATTTCCGCGTTCGAGTACCAGCGGGTCAGATGGGTCAGCATCATGCCCTGGCGCGTGGCCATCACGTCGGAGAACAGCAAGTCGGAGCCGAAAGCCGTCTTGATCTTGTGCTTGATCGCCAGCTCGTAGGTATTGTCAGTTCCAGCGAAGACCTGCAGCGCCGCAACCCGGCTGGGACCTGTCAGGGGACCCGTGTCTTCCTCGGAGAAGAAGGGTTGCGTGCTGAGCCACACGCCTTGGTCGGCCATCATCTTGGCTGTCGCTTCGTCCATTAGATGGGCGTGCTCGATGCATCTGGCCCCTGCGGCGATCGCCCGCTGGATCGTCGGCGGGGCGTAGGCATGCACCGTCACGTAGGTGTTCCAGTCCTCGGCGATACCAACCGCCGCACACATTTCGGGCTCGGTGAGCGTGGTCAGGTCCAGCGGGCTGCGCGGCGAGGACACGCCGCCGCCGACGAGCTTGATCTGCGACGCGCCCTGCATGAGCTGCTCGCGCACGCGCAGGCGGATCTCGTCCGGGCTGTCAACAATGGCCACGGCGCCGGACTGCTCTGTGAAGCTTGGGGGACCGCCGGGACTTCGCGGCACATTGGACAGCGGGCGCAGGTCGCCGTGCCCGCCGCTGCCGGTGATCATGGCGCCCGACGGGTAGATGCGCGGGCCCGGCACGAGGCCCTCGTCGATGGCCTGCTTGAACGCGAAGATGGGGCCGCCGAGATCCCGGACCGTGGTGAAGCCACGCATCAGCGTGCGCTCGGCCTCCGCGCTGGCGACCAGGTAGATGTAGCCGATATCCCCCGCCAACAGCGTCGCGACCGGCAGGGCCGCGAACAGAGCATGCCAGTGCGCATCGATCAGACCCGGCATGAGCGTCCGGGCGCCGCAGTCGATCACGCGGGCCCCATCCGGCGCCACCGGATCACCCTGCGCCACTCCCTGGATCCGCTTGCCGTCGACGAGCAGCCGGAGCCCGTCGCGCAACGTGCTGGACCTCCCGTCGAACAGCCGGAAGTTCGTGAACAGGATCGGTCGCGGCTGCGTGGCCGACGCCGGCTGTGCCCTGGCGCGCAGGGGCAGGCCGAGCGATGCGATCGAGGCGCCGATGCCGGCAACGAAGCCGCGGCGGGAAAGATCCGCGCTGATCCGTCGTGTTGCCGAACGGATTTCCGGTCGACGACAGAGGCAGCCAGTGTGGCCGGCCAAAGAGGTGTCGGACAGGGGTGTGCAGGAGAACATGGACCACCTCCGGACAAGGTGCATGGCCCGCGGTCGCAGGGTGAGGATCGACCCTGGAACAGGACGGATCTGTCGTCCAGGCTTGGCGCATGGAGCCGCGCAGGATGGCTCGATTGAGATCCCCGGCCCATGCTATCCTGGTCGGCCGGATCCTGGATCCAGGGCGGCTGCCGGGGCTGAAATCGCAATTTGCACGAACGAACCCGAGAATGGCAAAAATACTAGCAAAAACAACGCGTTGATGTCGAGCTCGGGCGGCGGTGGAACCCGCCAGTCCCGAGCCGGTGAAGGAGTCAGCTGAAGCCCACCACCGCGTGCGGCACGTAGGGCGCCTCCAGCTGCGCGACCTCCTCCGCGTTCAGCCGCAGCTCGAGGGCGGCCACCGCGTCGTCCAGGTGCTGCGGCTTGGTGGCGCCCACGATCGGCGTGGTCATCGGCTTCTGCAGGACCCAGGCCAGCGCCACCTGGGCGCGCGCCACGCCGCGCTTCTCGGCCACCTGGCCCACCGCCTCGACCACCCGGCGATCGGCCTCCTCGGTATTGGCATAGAGCGTGCCGCCGAACTGGTCGGTTTCCGACCGGTTGGTCGCCGTGCCCCATGGCCGGGTCAGGCGGCCGCGCGCCAAGGGACTCCAGGGCATCAGGCCGATGCCCTCGGCCAGGCACAAGGGCAGCATTTCCCGCTCTTCCTCGCGGTAGAGCAGGTTGAGGTAGTTCTGCATGGTGACGAAGCGCGCCCAGCCATGCTTTTCCGAGGTCACCAGCATCTTGCCGAACTGCCAAGCATACATGGACGAGGCGCCGATGTAGCGGGCCTTGCCCGCGCGCACGACGTCGTTCAGCGCGTCCAGGGTTTCCTCGATCGGCGTGTGCCTGTCGAAGCGGTGGATCTGATAGAGGTCGACATAGTCGGTGCCCAGCCGCTTCAGGCTCTTGTCGATCTCCGAAAGGATCGCCTTGCGCGACAGGCCGGCGCCGTTCGGGCCGGCATGCATCCGGTTGAACACCTTGGTCGCCAGCACGATCTCGTCGCGCTTGGCGAACTCCTTGAGCGCCCGGCCCACGATCTCCTCGCTGCTGCCGGCCGAGTAGACATTGGCGGTGTCGAAGAAATTGATGCCGAGCTCGACCGCCTTGCGGATGAACGGCCGGCTGTCCTCTTCCGACAGGGACCAGGCATGGGCGCCCTTGTCCGGCTCGCCATAGCTCATGCAGCCGAGGCACAGGCGCGACACGTCCAGGCCGGTGCGGCCGAGCTTCACGTATTCCATGGGTCTCTCAGTCTTTCATGAAGGCCGCGAACGCGTCCTTGTGGTCCTTGTGCCAGCGCGACAGGGCGGGCCGCCGCAGGATCACGTCGTCGCTGGCCCAGCGCATCCGCTTCTGGTCCATCTCCCAGGTCGTCTCGTTGTCCTGGCAGAACAGGTAGAACTCGCCCTTGTGCAGCCCGTCCACCAGCACGTCGATCACCTGGTCGGGTGCCCACGCACCTGCCGGCTTCTCGGTGGCGCCGGGACGGGTCATGCCGGTGAAGGTGAAGCCCGGGATCAGCAGGTGCGCGGTGATGCTACACCCCTGCGTCTCGCGCAGCTCATGGGCCAGCTGTTCCGTCAGCACCTTCACCGCCGCCTTGGACACGTTGTAGGCGGCATTGCCGGGCGGGGTAGTGATCCCCTGCTTGGAGCCGGTGACCACCACGGCGCCCGGCCGGTTCCGTTCGAGCATGGTCGGCACGAAGGTCTGCAGCCCGTTAATCACCCCGAACAGGTTGACCCCCAGCAGCCGCTCCCATTGTTCGCGATCCTGCCAGGTGCCAGCACCCTTGCCGATCGCCGCATTGTTCATGAGCAGGCCGACATCGCCGAACCGCTCGATCACCCGGGCGTGCAGCCGCTGCACGTCCTCGATCCGGCTGACATCGGCGGGCACCGCCAGGACATCGCCGTCGCCGCCGGCCGCGAGGCCGGCCACCTGGGCACGGGCCTGTTCCAGCCTGTCCGCGTCCACGTCGGCCATCGCCACCTTCAGGCCCATGCGGGCCATACGCTCGGCGGCAGCGCGGCCGATCCCGCTGGCGGCTCCGGTAATGACTGCGGCACGGCCGGCGGCGAGCGCTGGATGGGTCATTGCGTTCCTCCCGGACCTGGCGCGTCGGACAGCGGCGACCGCCATAGCCCGATCTACTGTCCGTCCACAACCGCGGCGCCGCGGATAGGTTGCTCAGCTGGCGGGAATCCAGATCTCCAGCGTGCCCGGCTGGGGCTTCGGCGAGAAATGGGTGAAGTCGGTGGGGCCCTGGTCGGCCAGGCCGGCGAGGCGGGGCAGGGTGTTGCTGCTCAGCTGGACCAATGCGTCCGCATCCGCGGCATTGTCCGGGAAGAAATAGCGCACGCTGGGCTCGCCGATCTGGAAAGGCACCGAGCGGAGGCCGGCGATGCGGAAGCCTTGCCGGCGCAGCGTGTCGGCCAGCCGCTCCGCCCGGTCCCGGGAACCGGCGTTCACCGCGCTGTAGTGGATGAAGACGCGCGCCGACGGCGGCACCGCGTGCGGCGCCCCGGCCCGTGGGGCCGGCGGGATGCGCGGCGGCGGCGCGGCAAGCGGCTGCGGCTCCCGCGTTTGCGGCAGGAGCGAGGCCAGATCATCCCACGGAGGCGGGGCCGGTGCGCGCAGGGGCTCCAGCGCATGGTCGGGCGCCGCGATCACCGGCGGCGGCAGCGGACCGCTCGCCACCTCCGCGTCCAGCGCTGGCAGAAGCGGCGGTGGAGCCGGAACCGGCTCGGCGCGCAGGCGCGGCAAGGCCTGGACGGGCGGCGGCCCGGCGCTGCGATCGATGCGCGGCAGGTGCTGCGGCGGTGGCGCGACCCTGACCGGCTCGGCGGCCGGCGGAGGGCCCTGGATCGGCGGTGCCGGCCGGACCGCGGCCATCTGCGGGTAGCGCTCGCCGGGAAACATCGTCCATGCATAGAGCAGGATGCCGGCCATCAGGCCCATGAACGTGCCGAACCAGATCCACCGCACGGGCACCGCGATGCGCCGGCCCGAAGGCTCGTCGTCGTCATCGTCCGCGTCGGCCTTCTTGCGAGACGGCGGGGCGGCCCTGGCCGGCTTGCGCATCACCGGGATCACCCCGGCCACGCCTTCCGGGCCGATCAGCGCGCGCGCCTCCCGGCGCGCTTCGCCGAAGATCCAGTCGTCGGGAGCCTCGTGGTCGGGATCATACCGTTGGCTGTTCTGGGCGACCGCCGCCAGCACCGGACGACGCAGCCCGCGGGCGAGCCGCTCGTCGTCCAGCCAGTGCGCGAGCATCTCCTCGACCTTCGCGCCGTAGCGCTCGTCGAGCTCCGCATGGCTCGCCGGTATCGCCTCGTGCCGGGTCGCGTACCCCGCGCTCTGCATGCTCGTCCCCCTCGCTCGCGTGCCGTCGGTCCGCTCGTCGGGTCAAGCGACCTGCGGACTATATCACGCGTCGGCGAGTCCCCTTACACACAAACGGGATAGGGGGACGCAGCCGCGTCCAGACCTGGAGG
>VFQN01007250.1_pt1 | contig 12029 bp, 12 predicted proteins | sample 3512371 | NCBI WGS metagenome assembly VFQN01 (sample SAMN10412370, study PRJNA504923) | tailings metagenome | isolation source: Replicate 2 from Balatoc abandoned mine | place: Philippines: Itogon, Benguet | collected 2017-08-28
AAGGTGCCTCGGCACGTGGTATAAATAGTGAACCGGAAATTATTTGGTCGTGAATCCAGGGCAGAAGTTTGGTCGATTGCAATTAAATCCCTCCAAAATTTTCCTCTCCACGGGCTGGAAACTGGATTTATAGTGAAAATTAAATAAGATGCCAGCCCTGGTCGCAGCTGCTGGTAGCGGCGGCAGTATGAAGCATATGTAGCACCGTAGCAGTGAAGGGGATTAGGGCGCCAGGCGGAGAGCCGTGGCCATGCATTTGAAGGGCTCCACCAAGGGAACGACACGGTCGTATATTGCTGGAGAGTCATTTGTCACGCGCTTCTGCCTACAGGCACCGCGGTACGGTGTCGTGCCTCTGTCAGTGGTGGGTGTCATATTTTGAGCTAGCGTAGTCGTGGGTGCCACTGTACTGCACTGCAGGCTCGCCGCTCTGCAATGGGCAGGCCGGCCACGTACGGCCAAGTGTGCCAGGATGTGCAGAGCAACTGGCAGAAAGACATGGCCGTTGATAAGAAAAACCAGACGATATCTTCAAATTGACACTGTACAGGCACCGTGTTACGAAGTAGGGTAGAGGGGAGAGCAGGAAGCTCACTGGCATGGCGAGGAAACGGAGTGTGGCCGGCGTGAGCCTGCGAAGGCTACGACCTAATGCCTTAGCTACACGATGGTGCTGCACACATGTACAGTGTTGCATGCGCCCCTTGCAGCTTCGCTGTAGAGCCATGCCATGTAGACATGCTGACCATAGGCTGGCATGCTGTGGCGCGCTGTGGAGCTCGATGGGTGGCGTCGTACCTTGCCTGGCCCTTGCAAGTACAAACAGTTGCGGGTCCTCCCAGTTGATCATACTAACGAATCAGACTTGTATACTGTTTTTGCTCCTTACGTGCACGGCAATTCTTGAGCAATTCTTGGTGGCCCCATCGGCCCCATCAGGCAGGTCCTGTACCAGTACGGGTGCAAGGCCCCTGCGGCCATCCTCATGGAGGAGGCTTACTTGGTGCCGATTAACCATGTCGTTGTCCCCAACGTCATGCTTGTTGCAGCAGCAGGAGGAGAAGAAGAAGAAGGCAAGATGCCATCCACAATTCCACACCACGTTGCATTGACAATTTGAATTTGCGCGCTACGAGCGCCGTGGGCATACCGCTCGACACAACATGTGGATACAACATGTAAAGTAATCGTGATATAGTCCGCAGTAATTGTACACGCAATATTGCGCATTGTGACCGTTCAAGTAGCCTGAGCGCAGCTGTTGTTGATTGCAGACTGGAGACCAGAACAGCACAGGGCGGGCTTGACATCGCTAGCTCTGTTAAAAGCCTTTCCTACACTCAAAGCATTTATATAAGGGTAGCACCTTCTCCGATTGCAACACAGGCCCAACCTCCCGAGAAAAGGGACCATCCGGAATTTCCTTTGGGCGGAGCAGAACTGAACTTACAAGCAAGGGCTGATACAAGTAGCGCACGCGTTGGAGCAAACTTATCAGGAGGGTTGTACCTGGAGGTGGGTTGAAGCTTGCTGTAAAGGAAGGCAGGCATCCGCTGCACCGCTACAAAAGGGTCATACAGCAACGCCAAGCCACTTCCCCTGCTGTTCCCCCCCCCCCCCCATCTCCCCTGACCAAACGCGGACAAGCTGCGTATCCTGGCGATGCAAGACCTCGCAGCCACGCATACCGTTTGAAGCCGCAGAAACCGCAAACCGTGAAACCAACTACATTGCAGCGCACAACACCCCAGGCATGAACGCCCTCGTGCGAGACACGCGGCGACCGACCCAAATGGACATGGACGAATACGTTTGGGTGGAGCCAGGTGGCGGCTTCATCGCAGCGGTAACGGAGAGCCCACCAGCACCTTCAAGGACCATATTGGGGAGGCCAGCCGGGGAGGGGAGGCGGCGGAGGGGCCGGACAAGACGCGCCACTTCAAGACGACGGACTGCTCGCAAGCGGCTCGCATTACGCTGACGTCAAGCTGCGCCTCATGCAGCACATCAAGTAGTAGTGAGTGAGAGCGTTATTTAATGCACAGCGAACGGCGTGACAGTAGGTGAACGGCGTCAATTAGGTGATGCTTGTCAAATGCTGTCGTGGTCTGACTGCTGACAAAGGGCTGACATTGCCACGCAGAGTGTGTGGTCACCATCAGCACCCCGCATTCGCTGGATAGCAGACACCTGGCCTTATCCTATCACCTAGCTATGGCTGCATGAGGGCTGCTGGTGTAAAACTGTGAAGGGAGCCCAGCCTTCGCCATGGACAGAAGTGTACGGCAGGCTAACGAGTTAGAGAACCGAGTCACAGTATGTGATATGCAGTAGCACGTCGTGGTAGCACATCGACATGGGCAACGCTTCGTAGCTGTGCATGCCGTGCCACAAATACTTAGCAGGAACCTGGAGCCTTCAACAGATTACATTGGACGGGAAGTCCTCGAATGAGTCTGAACGCTCAGGTCCTCAAGCATAAGTAGATGATGGGCATATCGTCGAAAAAGCGTATGGTTGCTGTGGGAGGCGGCGGTGCGGCCAGCGGAAAGGCCGGCACACGGCGCGAAAGAGCGGCATCGCCCGAGGGACCGTCGGCGCCCTCATTTGCTTCTTTCGTAGCAGGTATATATGGGGTAAATCATGAGCTGTTAGGCCGGGGTACCTGCTTGCTAATGCGAGCTCCAAAGGAAGCTGGCATGCACCAGGCCTGCTCACCCCGCTTAGAGACATATTAGTAAACCTGGACACGTCCTGCATTATTGTTGTCGCAGATTCACGTTTCATGGCAAACCTCAGCGTTGCGCTGGCGGCTCCGCTGGTGATGCTGGGCTCCATCGCGCGCTCCCTTGACCCACGGGTCGGTGGGGGCCAGGACGCGGCATGGCCCGGGGCAACGGACCCGCCGCCTGGCCCCACGTGCGCGGGGGCACCGCCGTGGGAGGCGCGCGACGACTTCCCCTTCGGAGCCAACTCGGCTATGCAGGTTGGCAGTGCTAAGGGGATGCTACTGCGGGTTTGGCCGGCCACACTGTATCACATGAGCTACTCCATGGTGTCGCGTCATGCGGTCCTGCTTTCGTCACGGAAGGGATGGAACGGGCACACTGGCACCCCGGCGCAAACCTTGCAAGAATACTTACGGGCATGGCTGGTCCCATACTTACACAGGTGCTGCACGTGGCTCGCCACCTGGTATGGTACACTCTGGCCCGGCCGGCGCGCAATGGCGACTGGGCGGGGCTGCTGCAAAACGCCATCAACGTGGCTTACCCCTGCACGCTGCTGCTGGTGGCCGTGAGCCCCAGGAGCGGTCGCGTGTGGGGCTGGTGGAGAAGGTGGGTGCGCACACAGGAGGGGCCGCAGTCTCTTTTGTACCAGTGGCAGAGCAGTGCCCCTGTGCTGCGAAGCAGGGGTGAGAGTATCGTAATGGTACCTTGTGCGTATGTATAACCTATTCCGTCAGAGTCACTTCTGTTTAATGCATGGGAGTTTGGTAAGCCATCCAAAGCCATTTGCACCGTACAAGATTACTTAAAGCCAAAGTCCCGCCTCACTGTGTTTCCACATGTTCCCGTACCTTATGTTGAGACGTTGTACACCCCTCTACACCCTTGTTGATGGCCTGCAGGCACCGCTTTGCGTACGTCTGCGCTGCCGCGGTGCTGTCGCGCTGCGTGCTGCTGCTGTGCACCTTCCTGCTGCTGCCGCCCGCCGCCTGGCCCACGCACACGTGGGCGGGCTACGTGGTCAGCGCCAGCAGCAGGCCCCTGGCCAACGCACTGGCGCTCAGCGTGTACGACCAGCTGGTCAAGGTGGGCAGGGCGCACTGGGGGTCGTCGGTGCGCAGCACGAGTCCGGGCAGTGCTGCCGTGCAAAAGACGCTACTGATACATACATGCATACGCTGCGGCGCCTCAAAAGCTTACATGCATACATGGTCGTCCTTCACCACCTTGCAACGCTGACATGTGGTGGTCATGCCGTTCCGCAAACATTGTACATACTTGTGCTGCAATCGGGGCTGCAACGTCCATCTGGTGAGCATGTGGATCTTAACTGCTTTCTGCACTGGCTCTTGGCACCGACCCACGGTGGGAATGATGAGTGGGTGGTTTGGCAGCCCTAACTGTCCTACATGGGTTCCTGTCCCGCCAGGTACCTTTGCTGGCCTCAACGGCTCAGGCGCTGGCCCAGACGGCTGCGGTGTTCGTGCTGGCCTACCTCGTGGCGCCCACCATCGTCACCATGCAGCAACAGCAGCTGCAGCTTTCGGGCGACTCACGTCACGAGGTTTCTGGCACCTGTGCTGTCGTCACCCCAGCCCCCGTCCCCCTCCAGTGCGGCCTGCGCCCCGAGCACTCCGCGCTGCTGCCGTGCCGTCCGCTGGCGCTGCAGGTGCTGCTGGGCCTGGCCATGGTGGCGTGGCCGGTGTGGCTGTCGTGGGCGGTGGAGAGGAGGCTGCGCAGGCAGCACGCGGAGCTGTGCGCGGACTGGGGGAGGAGGCAGGCGTGGGTGCGGGGAGGGCAGCGGCTGGGGCGACAGGGAGTGCAGCAGCAGGCGCGAGAAGACCAGCACCCTGCAAGTGCTGATCTGCCTGCGCGCGAAAGCACCACCGATGCAGCAGCACCCGTGCCCCTATTGATAACCCGCCAATGCGATTCGCATGGCAAACAAGTGCAGGGGGCTCAGCAACAGAGCAGCGAGTCGAACGCCGCTGCTGCTGCTGCCGCTGCGCCTGCTGCTGCACCTGGCGTACGGCCGGCCGGCCCGCGCCCTGAGGTGGCCGGCGGCGCCACCGCGGCTAGCGCCCCTGGCGCACGGTACCGCAGCTGCAGGCGCATTGCCCTTGTGTCCGTGAAGGTAAGAAGGGCAGCCTTGTTCGTTCCGTAACGTTGTCTTGACAAGAAGTCGCCAGTACCGATGACATTTCATGTGTGCCACGTTGCCATCCAAGCTGAGCAGCCTGCTGCAACGTTGGTAGGCCAGGGTGCACGGTATGCCTGCGCAAGTCGCATCGCAACAGGCGCATGCAGGTAAACTAGCACTGATAATTACGCATGCCTGGAGCATGATGGACCGCTGAATACAACCCTTGTCACGCTGCGCTTTGCAATTATCTTGCTTACAGCTCCTGTAACATGCATACCGGTCCTGTCCTTCCCTATCTGTTCCTTCCCTACGCTTAGGTCCTTGAGCACCCAGGCAGTTTTGAGGAGTACGGCGACTACCTTGCTTCCGTGCTTTACGATGTGGAACGGGGACAATTTGCGGCTGCCGCTGCCGCTGGTGCTGCTGCTGCGGAGCCGGCAGGGCCCGAGCCCTTAGCGCCCGATGAGCCAGGTGACCTGTCAGAGGGCAGCATGCAGCCGCGCGTAACGGCGGCGGCAGCGGCGGAGCCAGCCGTCGGCCTGTCCGTGATCCGCGGCTGCGTGCAGGCGTTGCTGTGGGGCTGGGTGCCGGAGGGGGTGCTGGCGGAGGGAGGGAGTGACGCCGCGGCGGCCCAGCGCCTGCTGCAGAGGCTGGCGGGCAGGTTGGGGGCCCCGGGGCTGGCGGGGGATGGGGCAGGCGGCGTGCGTGGAGTGGTGGTGCAGGTGGGGCAGGCGGTGGCGGTTGGGCGTGGTACCATCGAGGGCGAGGGCATGCAGTTTCAGGGGAAGGAGGAGCAGAAGCCAGGGAAGCCGCAGGCAGACGGAGCATATGCAGAGTGGCCTAGCGTCAGTTGCGGTGGCAGCGGTGCGGTTCAGTTACTGAGGTTGGACCCGCCCGCAGCCACCCTCCGCGCCACCGGGACAGCAGCTTCTGGCCCTCTGGCGGTGCGGCTGCTGCTGCACAGCCCCTCCCCGCAGCCGGCGCGTGTGCTGGTGCTGGCGGAGCGGCAGGGGGCTGGCGGCACCGTGCCCCCCCGTGCTGTGCTGCTGCGGGAGGTGGCTGTGGCGCTGGAGGGCGGTGTGCAGGAGGTGGGGGTAGAGCTGGGGGCGGGGGAGCTGGCGGGGGCGGTGGAGGGGCCGGAGGCCATGAGTGGCGTAACAGCATTGCGGGTCATGATGGTGGGACCGGTGCACGTATCACAGGGCGATGCTTCGGGGCAGCAGGAAGGCCCTCCCCTGGTGCACTGGGTGGCGCCGCCGCTGCTGCTGCTGCCTGAGGAGGCTGCTGGGGAGCTGTGCGGCCTGTGGGAGCAGATGAAGAGGGAGCAGGCGGAAGAGAGGGAGCAAGGGCAGGAGCACGGCCAAGAGCAGCCGACACCGGCCACGCCTGACGGCTTGCTGCATCATGCAGTTGCGCCGACAGGCCCCGCGGCGGCCCTTGCCGGCGTCGAGCAGGAGTCCTCCCTGTGGTGGTCCCACATGGCCCCGCTGATGGGGGACCTGGCCTACGCGCTGACGGACGGGGCGGGCCAGGGGGCGGAGCGGGAGGAGATGCTCTCCCACCTGCTGCCCTTCCTGCACGACAGCGGCATGCAGCACACAGCCGCCATGCTGCAGCAGCAGAACCGTGCCCTGCCGCTGCCCCTGAAGCTGTACGCCGCCCTCCCCACCCACCGCCATCACCTTACCCTCATCCAGCGGCTGCTGTTCGTACCTTTTATCGCCCGCTTCTCCCCGCCCGCCCTGGAGCTGTCGTACCAGGCGACGCGGCTGGCGGGCCTGGCGGCGGCGGCGCCGATCGTGCTGCTGGCGACGGCGCAGCCTTTTCTGCTGGCCCTGGCCAAGGCGGCGGCACAAGACGGGATGCCGGAGGCCCTGGCTATGGCGCCGCTGGCAGTCCTCGACTGGGTGTCTGACTCGGCCTCCAGCCTGGCGTTGCTACGGCTCACTGCATTTCGCGTGGGCGGCAGTCTTGGCGGATACGAGTCCTCCATTACCGCCGCGCTTCGGCGCTACAACCTTGCCGGGGTGGTGTTCGGCCCCGTCCTTCTGCTCGCCGCTTCACTGGGAGCGGTACCGTACTTTGACGGCTTTATTGGAGATGACCGCGCCGTGCTGTTAGCGTCCGTGCACCGCTCCCTGCTGCTTCCCAGCCTGCAGCGTCTGCCCCTGCGGCACATGCTGGCGGCGTCTCCGCTGGTGGCGGCGGGCGAGGCGCTGCAGCTGGCGGCCCTGCAGCCCACGTGGGGGTGGCGGCGCGTGGCGGGGTACGTCGCGGCGTGGCGGCTGGTGGCGGCGGCGGTGTCGGCGGCGTGGGAGGGCCGCTCGAGGCGGAGGTTTGCGGCGCTGGTGGTGCGGCAGGGGGAGGCGGGCGGCGGCTGTCTCGCCGCAGCTGGTGGTGGCTGCGACGGTGTGAAGTACGTTTAAGTGGAGGGTGAGCGTGGAATGTTGTGGGTCAAGGTTCAGCCGAGTGTTGCTTTAAGCAGTGTGTGCTAGCTTACGGTAGTGTAAGTGGCTGCTGCGTGCTCGCCGCCTTCAAGGACAAACGTGGGCACGTGCGGCCAAATGCGCAGTGCGGCGGGCATGAAGGAGTGGCCGTTCTACCAGCAGCCAGACGAACGGAATGACATGTCATGTCATTAGTGGAAAGTAGCTTAGAGGGGAAGATCTCCCCTGAGAGTTGGAGGAGGAACGAAGCGTCCACTGCGTGTGGACATACAACCAATGATCAAGCGGCTTAACCCTATGTCGCTCCGTACTGTTGATGCATGCGCCTTTTGCAGTAGGCGCACGTGATGTAGGTGCTCAAACTAGTAGCTGTTGCCCCTGCCAGCCCCTGCTCCCTGAAGTACATGCGCACGTACACGCTTGGATTGGTAAGCGCCTTAACCCTACGTTGCTCCGTACGGTATCTGTTGATGCATGCGCCTTCTTGCGCCTTTTGCAGTAGGCGCACGTGATGTAGGTGCTCAGAGTTGGTAGCTGTTGCACCTGCCAGCCCCTGCTCCCTGAAGTACGTACGTTGGAAACGGTAAGGTGCCTGCTGTTGCTATACGGTATTGCTGTGTGCGCCTTACCCTGACCCTGGTAAAAATGTTGAGCTGTTGTGTGTTGTGAAGTTGCCATAACCTAGCAAAGTGTTTCACTGCTTCCTTTTGGCCAGGCAAGTCATGGAGCCCCCGCGACACACGGCTGGTACGGCGGGTCGGTCTGTGCCGATGCAGGGGATCGACGAGTGACAGGAGGATGAGCCCGAACAGCCCAGACGCAAGAAGTAGATGGCTTTGCCCGAGCACAAATACATAGCAGTTATCCTTTATGCAAGGGGTCGGTGGCAGTTTATGAAAGGTAGAAGTCAGAGGGTGGCATAGCGACTTATTGGGGCCGCAACGTTGGCAGCGTGGGCCTCTTTGCCAGCGGCGGCGGCTTCACCAGCGCACCGTCATTTAACTCCATGACGAGCACTGAAACGGACACGCATCGGATTGTTGTGGCGGGTGTTGAAACGGCTAGCCGAAAGTCAGACTCGCAACACCAAAGATTGCCGCTGCCCGAGCCCTCGCGACCGCCCTCATTTGCGGCCTTCTTAGCAGGTACGCTACACAATCCTGATTTCGCGCACATATGGATGTGCGCCTGCTTCAGAAGAGGTTTACAGCCCGCAAGTTGCGCCTAGTCACACAGGCTTGGGACTGCCGGACTCCGCTTGTCCCGGCGTTCAAGATTCGCGGCAAAGAGCATCGTTGCCTTGTTGCGCAGATGCTTTTTTTCTCGGGGACCTGAGCATCGCGCTGGCGGCTCCGCTGGTGATGCTGGGCTCCATCGCGCGCTCCCTTGACCCACGGGTCGGTGGGGCTTTCGACCAACGGCTGATGACCAGCCCGGTGTGCGCTGCGCACCACCCTCAGCTTCCGGAGGCGCGAGAGGACTTCCCGTATGGATCAAGGGCTATAACACAGGTTCGTCTCACACGAATTGCGCTTGCAACCATACCAGTCTTGCGATGCTTGCTTGGCACGTGCAGTGCTGCCGCGAACCTGAGCGTGTGCGTCGTGGTCCTCAGGCGACCGACATGTACCTTGAATGCTTGCGTCGTACCTAGAACGGCATAAGGCATTTGCATAGGGCACAGCATACATCCTCGGTCGGTATAGGTCTGAGCGTCTCGATGCCCTTGTTGCAAGACGTTGATCAGAAGCTGTCCATTTCCAGCGTGGTGAAAAACAACGCCACGCACTGGCATCGTAAAGTGAGACTGCTTCACGTCGCCACTCTGTCTGGCAACACAGGTGCTGCACGTGGCTCGCCACCTGGTGTGGTACACGCTGGTGCGCCCCGCGCGGCACGGCGACTGGGCGGGCCTGTTCATCAGTGCCATCAACTGGACCTACACATGCATGGTGCTGCTGCTGGCCGTGTGCCCCAGGCGCGGTCCCGTGTGGGGCTGGTGGAGGAGGTGAGTGTGCACCAGGCGACAGCATTGGAAGTCCCGTACTCCCTATGGGCGGCACCTGGCGGCACCAGTCCCATGTTTGGCTTCGCACGCCTGGATGGGGCTGGCTGGGGTCTTGAAGGGGACCAAAGCTGTGAAACATCACAAATATACATAGCACGCGCACGGTTTTCGTTGTAGACTGGCGAATTACGCAGTTCAACCTTGTCCAGCAATGTGTCATCCTTGGCAGCACCTGCTGGGACAATGCCGGTATGCGACACGGCTAGGGTCATGGGAGGCCCGTAGGCCGTAGGTGCCCTGGGTCAAGGGCGTCTTTGCGTGCATGGCGCACGGGCACACGCACCATACGGTACTGAGCTGTTCCTGCTCACGCGCCGAGTTTCAACACCCTTTACCGGTATCTGCACCCCGCATGCAGGCACCGCATCGCGTTCTTGTCCATCAACACCCTGCTGGCCCGGTGCGTGCTGATGGTATCTACGTTCCTGCTGCTGCCGCCGGCCGCCTGGCCCACGCACGCGTGGGCGGGCTACGTGGTCAGCGCCAGCAGCAGGCCCCTGGCCAACGCACTGGCGCTCAGCGTGTACGACCAGCTGGTCAAGGTGGGCAGGGCGCACTCATCCCGCGGCATGCATACCACCATACTGTACCGTACCATGGATCCACGCCACGCAAGGCTTGTGGTACAGCCCTTGCGTTGACCAATGTCGACCAGCTGCCCTTGCCTACGAGCGCCTTCCGTCGCGGCGCTGCGCCCCCGCACCGCACTCCAACAGTTGCTCCTTCGCCCCACCTATCGGCAATAACGTCTTGCCCTCTCAACGCACCCATAGGGCGTCACTTGAGAGCTGTGTACAAGAGCTGATGGCAGTAACGCTGACCTATACTTGTGCCTCCGTCTCCCCGACAGGTGCCCCTCACCGCTGTGTGCATGCATGCGCTCGCCCAGACGGCAGGGGTGTTCCTGCTGGCGTACCTTGTGGCGCCCACCATCGCCACCATGCAGCGACAGCAGCTGCAGCCCAATGACAGCCAAGCCAGCGGTATGGACTCCATCGCCGCCACCGGCCCCGTCCCCCTCCAGTGCGGCCTGCGCCCCGAGCACTCCGCGCTGCTGCCGTGCCGTCCGCTGGCGCTGCAGGTGCTGCTGGGCCTGGCCATGGTGGCGTGGCCGGTGTGGCTGTCGTGGGCGGTGGAGAGGAGGCTGAGGAGGCAGCACGCGGAGCTGTGCGCAGCATGGAGACGGAAGCAGCTGGAGCTGCTCCAGGAGCAGCAGCCACAGCCGCCTGGCTGCGACATCACCGCCGGAGAGCAGGACCAGCAGCAGCAACGCACCCCGCAAAGTGTCAGCAGCATGGTTCGAGTTAAACTTACCGGTGCGCATCACTGCAGCGGGCCGGCATTCGACCCTGTGGGCAGTGCGTACCGGCGACATGGCAGGGAGGTCAACAGCGAGACAGCACCTGCAGGCCCCATCGTAGCTGCTCCTGCTCCTGCTGCAGCGGCGGATGGTATGCAGCGGGGCGGCTGGCGCTCCGGGCAGCCGCTCAGCAGCGGCGCCTCAGCCCTGCCCCCCACGGCCAGCACCCGGTACCGCAGCACAAGGGGCACCGTCGTGGCGGCCGTCAAGGTACGCGTCACGTTCAGCCCGCGCCGTTCCTGTCAACTTGCATGTACTCACTTGATTGTCTCTGTCGTGCTGGCTGCCAGTTACTTGCTGTCAGCTGATTGTCAACTGCGCTGTGGCGGCTGGAAAGCAGGAGCATAGCTGTAGACACGAAAATTCATTCAGCCAAGCATGCCATTCGTACGCACTGTACGCGCCAAGGCGCCGTTCAAGGCGCCTCGGCTTGTGTTTCTCGTCTGGTGTAAACTGTACGCGCCAAAGCAACCAGCTATGTAGAACGTAACCGCATGTGCATATATCTCCCGCCGCCCAGGTCCAGGTGCACCCGGGCGGCTTTGAGGAGTACGGCAACCACATGGCTTCCGTGCTGCACGATGCAGTACGGGAGCAATTCGCGGTTGCTGCTGCGGACCTGGCAGGGCCTGCAGTTGCCACCACCGCCGCCGCCATCGCACCAGCAGATGCAACAATGGTACCCCATGATATGACAGGCCTTCCGTCTAGGTCCGCTGAGACGCGGCGGGCCAACGCAATTCTGCACACCACCGTCATCCGCGGCTGCGTGCAGGCGGTGCTGTGGGGCTGGGTGCCGGAGGGGCCGGCTGGCGGTGGGGCCGAGGGCGACGCCGCGGCGGCCCAGCGCCTGCTGCAGAGGCTGGCGGTCCGCCTAGGGGATCCGGAGCTGGCGGGGGATGGGGCAGGCGGGGTGCGTGGCGTGTCGGTGCAGGTGGGGCAGGCGGTGGCGGTGGCGCAAGGGGCAGGGGGGCTGGCGCATGTGGGAGAGGGTGAGCGAGTCGAGGAAGAGGAGGTGCCGGCAGGCCAAGCAGAAGCAGCATTCTCTCACTGTCCTAGCAGCAGCAGCAGCGGTGTGGCCCGGCTACTGAGGATGGACCCGCCCGCAGCCTCCCTCCGTGCCGCCGGGGCAGCAGCTTCCGACCCATTGACGGGGCGGCTGCTGCTGCACAGCCCCGCCCCGCAGCCGGCGCGTGTGCTGGTGCTGGCGGAGCGGCAGGGGGCTGGCGGCGCCGTGGCCCCCCGTGCCGTGCTGCTGCGGGAGGTGGCTGTGGCGCTGGAG
>VFQN01007251.1_pt1 | contig 12029 bp, 16 predicted proteins | sample 3512371 | NCBI WGS metagenome assembly VFQN01 (sample SAMN10412370, study PRJNA504923) | tailings metagenome | isolation source: Replicate 2 from Balatoc abandoned mine | place: Philippines: Itogon, Benguet | collected 2017-08-28
CAGTTTGCCTGTTTCAGGCCGGCGTTGCTGCAACTTTTCTGGTCGGCAATGTCAATTGTCAGAGTTCGGTCATGCATCGGGATAGCTTGGAAGCCTGCGTACGGCGGCTTGTAAATGTTGTCGACTGGCATATTAGCCGGGCATTACTGGCGGCTCGTCGTCGTGGCGACGGAGGCAACCGTCAGGGTAACGGTATATGGTGCGGGCTGCGTGCGGAGCCCGCGTGCTGAGTTACTGTTAATTCGAGGCGGCCTTTTCGCGTCTGGATCCAGACATGCAGAAATACATCGAGACATTCCGAATGCAATGAGCCAACTTGCCAAAACGCGAGGAAGCTGCGAGAATCTACAGACATAGGTGTCTAGTGGGGCGGTTTAATGAGGGGCTCGTGAAGAGGCCGCAATAGTCTGAGTCTCGCCGTTGGATTGCGTGAGCATGCCATCAGGGTGTGCGGGTGCTGGTGGGTCCTAGCGGGTCATGGGTCATGTAGGGTTGGTTTCCCGTTGGTCCCCACGGTTGGTTCCACAACGGCTTCGCTTTGGCGGCTCCTAGCGCTAAAACACCAGCCAGATGATTGTCTCGGTTGCCCTTTAAACGTCACTTCCTGCCAAATACCTAGCACTGTGCGCTGCCTACCGCCACAAACTCAGGGGGCAGCCATGTCGCGGCGAAGTGAGCGCGACGACTACGGTCCTGGGAGCGCTGGAGTGAAGAACAAGGTCTCCGTAGTCGTCCGTAATATACCTCTCTCATACACGTGAGTCGCAGTGAAGCGCTCTTAGCTGGCGGTCAGCATCTCGAGTCAGAGCCCCCCTCTGCCTGCACTGCCTGCCTGAATCAACGTTATGGCAGAGCTACGTCGACTGCTTATGAAGGGTGCAGACGGCATGCTTGACTGTGAAGGCGGCTAGGATCCCAACGGTTTGCCCCAGCCTTTTTGCAGTCCATAGCGTAAAAAGTTGTTATGGGAAATCATGCATCAACAGGCTATCACCCGAAGTAACAGGCCCTGGAAGCCCCGTGGGGGACGAAGAGCGGGAGCAGCTCGCTGTGCAGCTCACCTGTGCCAAGCCTGCGGGCACCTAGCCCTTCATAAGTTCCGTCAAAGCGATATGAAATCATCTGCGCGCGTAAACACGCAAGGAGGCCTATGCCGACACCGCCCAATGTCTACTCCCCGCCTTTGCAGTGCGGACGACCTTCGGGCAAAGTTCGAGCGCTTTGGAGAGCTTCGAGATGTGTACATCCCGCGTGATTACTACACACAGGTGAGGCGATTACCCCTTTCTTGGGCAGCACAGAGGGCCTAACCCAAGCGATACATCGGGCCAGCCGGGTGGACAACAAGTCAGCCTGTCCACTGCCCCCCGTTCTCAGCAAGCGCACCGTGTTCTGCAACTGGCGCGGTGTAGCGGATGCAGGGGCCTCTGCGCGGGATCAAACGGCCAGCGTAGCAAAGCAACCCTTCGGCGTTCCCCCTGCTCCTCCTGGGTACGGCCAGGCCCAAGCCCTCGGTGCACCTTGAAGCGTCCAAGCACGCGGCTACACGCTACCACCGTCATGATGCACTGGCAACAGGCACTTCATGCATGCTGTCATCGTGGCGTAAGGGTCGAGAGCGGTCGCGTTACAAGCAGCTTTCAAGTGGTGCCCCTTAGCCAAGCTTCGAGCAGCAAGGAGGCCGAGCTGTTGACGTACATGCGTTGCCGAGATTCGAGGGAGGCCATGCGATGCTGAGCGCTGCGGTCGAGTGCAAGCGCGAGCGCAAGGGCACGAGCAAGGACCGAGCGAGCACAAGCCCATGCTGCAAGGCTCTGGGATGCTGTTGTCGAGCCCCACCACTTTGAGACCTGCTTCGTGTTCAAGCACGGGCTCCCCACCAAGAGCATGCCAAGGCCCAAGGCCCGAGCTGTGCTAAGCCTCCGGCCTGAGCTGGGTAGGGCGACGCCTTGTTTCCCGTTGCAGACAGGTTTCGTTGATTACATGCAGCGTAAGAGTTCTTGTTCTTCTTGGCCTATCTGTCGGTTACACGTTCAAATGTTTGCTTGGGAGCAAGCGGACAGGTCGTTGTAGGTACGATGGCCGGCTGTGTCCTGGCTACGCGCGCGCGCTGACCCTCCCTTCTTGCTGTGCTTCACCCGTCGGCCCCATTGCAGCGTTCTCGCGGTTTTGGCTTCATCGAGTTCCGCAACGCTGACGATGCTGACGAGGCCATCTACAAGATGGACAACAGCACACTGGACGGCCGTCAGATCAACGTGAGTTTTGCTGCAGCAACTTGTTCGTTTACCTTAGCGCGACAGGTAGGGTTCGGGGAAGGAAGTTCGGGGCTTTACCACCTAGTTCTCCTGTTTATGTCCGCATGGTGCTTGGTTTGGGGCGCCCTCATGTGGGTGCGCCAGGAGAAGCGCGTTTGGCGCTCAGACCTACTCCTGCCCTTTTGCCCCCGTCTCAATCTTCTCCTGGCAATCTCTCTGTATGAAGGGGTAAACGACTCACGCTTGTGCGAGCACACCGCCTTCTGATAACCCATTTGCTCTTGGTTGTGTTCGCAGGTATGCCTGTCCAAGGAGGGCCGCAAGACGCCACGCGAGATGATGCACCTAGAAGTGAAGCAGACAGGGGGGCGCTCAGGTGCGTGTGCGCCGTGACAGCAACGATGATTCCGTTTCTGCACTCTTGTGCATGCGCAGCTTGCTGCTTGCAAGTTCACCGCTGTACATGGACGTCGGGATGATGAAACAAACCCAAATCACCATCTTTCACATGAGAAGACCCGTGATTACCAATAATCTATCCCCTGACCGACGCTCGCAACGCATGATTGGCACGCACGGCTGGGATGACGAAACAAAACCCAATCACCATCTTTCACATGAGATCTACTGTGATTTCCATAATCTATCCCCTGACCAGCCTCATAGCACACAACCCTGTGCGCACAGGGCACGCATGCACGTCCATGGCATATAGAATGTGCTTAGCTTACCGGTATGCGGCCTGCAAGCTGCGACACCTGTGGCAAGTGCCTGCCACGGGTGCCCGGTTGGGTTGGACGGGATGACGAAACAAAACCCAATCACCATCTTTCACATGAGATCAACCATGATTTCCATAATCTATCCCCTGACCGTCCACCGCACACGCATGCACTCCAGCTGCTGTTTTGCACGGTACACCAACGCCCGCATCCGCTCTCAGCAGTCCTCCTCCCCTCCCTAACACCACTCCTCTGCCAACATGCGTACCTTACCCACACGTGCTTACTCTGCGTGCAGGTCACAGCAGCGAACGCCGGGAGCGCCGCAGTCGGTCACCCCGCCGCGGCCGTGGTTCCAGCCGGAGCCGCAGCCGCTCCCCACGCCGCGGGCGTGGCTACAGCCGCAGCCGCTCTCCACGCCGTGGCGGGGGCGGCGGGGGCCGTGGCTACAGCCGGAGCCGCAGCCGCGACCGCCGTGATGACCGTGACTACCGCCGTCGCAGCCGCAGCCCGCGCGATGATGACCGGGGGCGGGGGCGCGAGCGCGAGCGGGACCGGAGCCCCAGGGACGAGGACCGGGGGCGGGAGAGGGAGCGCGACCGCAGCCCGCGGGACGACGACCGTGGGAAGGAGCGGGACCGCAGCCCGCGTGGGGACCGGGAGCCGTCGCCCCGGTAGGTGCTGCTGGTGGTAGCTGCTGCTGTTGTTGCTTCAGGGGGTGCAGGCAGCTGGTAGAGAGGGGCAGGGGTCATGCTACGTGGCCGCACGCGGGCTAAGGTTGCGCACCCTGTCATTCCAAAAACACCGCGCTCATATGCCCCTGCCAACGTACGCAGCGCGGCTGGACTTTGACGACGGACCTTGTGTGGGCTACACTGTACACTAAACGCGTTGCCGCCTGACGCCCTGCAGGGACCGCGACCGCAGCCGCGACTACTCCCCACGGAAGGCCTCGCCGCCGCCTGCCGCGGGGGGCAACGGGGAGCCGTACGAGGACGACGGAGGTGCCGCCGCCGCACCCCTGGACGACTACTATTAGGCTGGCGTAGCTTGACCGTACATCTTGGACGGTGCCTGGAGCTCCGGTTAGGGGTTGCGTCGGAGCCCCAGCGATGGCGGAATGCAATAAGAGCTGGTGACCTGGAGGCCTTGACTGGGCCTTGGGATGAGGTGCCTGTGTGGAGGGACGGATTGGGACCGCGTCCTTCCCAGTGTTGATGGCCGAGTTGCTGACATGTCCATGAGGTTGGTGCGCACGGTAACGGGACTTCTGCACTGTTGCGGACTGGGAAGGGTTGTGCTCATTGCGGAAGCGCGCTGGTGTTCATGAACCACGATAGACGAGACGTGCATTGTATCATAGCGCATGGTCAAGGGCTCGCACTTGACGTGCTGCGCACGAGATTGCGTGGATGTGTGCGATGGCTTCCAGCGACTGCTGTCCCTACGTGCCAGACAAGTACGTTCCAGTTTAGTGGAGTTGGTATGGAGGGGGCAGGCCTGCAAGCATATTTTATGCTATGGGTGTCATGAGAGGCAACATTCGCCAGCTTGGGCCAGCTGTACGAGCGTGTGCCGGTGTGTTATGGGCTTTTGTCTCCTTGCCAACACGAAGCAGGCAGCAGCGGGTTCACGGAGGGCAGAGGTTAGCAGGGCAGCAGGAGTCCTGCTGACGGGTTCTAGGTTGTGCCAGAGGAGCCATACCCCGTCCTAACAACAGCACACCTGAATGCACACCAACGATGTCAGTGTTCCACGACAGGGCCTCAAGCCCGGTCGGTAAAGCCCACGGTCGTACAGCACAAGGTAGTGCGTGGCACTAGTTGCAGTGGGTCATTCGCTTGTCACACCTTGGGACCGCCTGGCCCATCACGATATCACACCTGTCTCTGCCGAGCTTCCCTGCTGCCTAGCCTTCCCTGCTGCCTAGCGCCCTAACCTTCCCTGCGGCCTTTCGCAGAAACCCTAGATTGCAGCACCTGACCTTGGTACAATCCCAAATACCAAGTTATTGCAACACAATTACACTGTGCACAGGCACGTATGCAGTTCGTGACGCGTCCTGCTGCGCTTCTTGACCGACAGCCCAAACAGCGAAGGCTAGGGCGACAGCATACGCGACAGCAAGACAATGCGCTTCCTGCCATTACAGCGTTTATAAGCCCCTATCACAATCAATTCCCCACGGCTAGTACTGATATGGCCATCCGCGGCTTTGGCGGCATTGCCGGGACGACAGCAGGGACGACAGCCAGTTTCAGTTCAGCACCTGCAGGTCGCTGCGTACCGCGTGCAATCAAATTCAGAGCACCAACATCTCATGTTAGACACAATAGTGTGTGTCGCGCAGCGGAGCAGCATGGCTCGCATGGGCTGCCGCCCGGCCTGCACACGTCCCTCCCGTCCAACGGGACTGGCTCGCACCTTCCACCAGAGCTCCCAGCACCAACACCACCTCCAGCTACCTCGTCCCTAGACCATACCTCCTCGATCACATCATCCACAAGCAGCACCGGGACGGGGCGGAGAAGGCGGAGGTCAACGTTGACCGGGGAGGCCACCAAAGGCACCAGCCCTTCAGACGCAGCACCCGGCAACGGCACGCCCAGCGCCTCCCCTCGCAGCACCGCTCCCCCTGAACCTGACACCCATGCAGCAACAAACCCATCTGGATCACCACACAGCAGCAGCGAAGAGACCAAGGGCGGCGACACCACCAGCCCCGGGCCCCGACCCAGATCGGCAAAGCGACCACGCACCGCCCCCGCACTCGTATCCATCGACACCTTGACTCTGGAGGACAAGGTGGCGGGGCTAGCCATGCTGGGAGCTGTGGCTCCAGGGGGCGACCGGCCGTCTGCTGCAGGGCCGGGGGCGGCGGGGCCGTTGCGGCAGCGGGCCCGCATCCGCACCGTGACCAAGCCGCTGCCACGTGTGCTGTTCCTGCACACGGGGGGCACCCTGGGGATGGACCCAGAGGTGAGGGACCGGATATGCGGCAGGGAGGATGTCGGGGTCCGTCGTCCGTGATCTAGCAGGCATGTGGCATTGGGGGGATGTGGCATTGGGGGCATGCATGGCTATTTGTCGGTAGCAGTAGCCCTGTGTCGTGAATGCCATTGCCATCTTTGTCCTTGTGGCTTGTGGGGCTGTGGCACTTGTGGAAGCCTGGTAGGCGCTGGGCCTGCTGCAGGCCTTATCGGCAGCCAAAGGCGCGCAGGCAGCGTCTTGTTCTTAAACCTGAACCCACGCGCTCCACACTGCATTACATGAGGACATGATGACGCCGTACATGGCACGTGTGCTGTGACACTTGTATGCTATGTTGACGCTGCAGTCTGAAAGCCCTTGCGCCACGCTCGGGGATTTAGTAAGCACCCAATGCGGCGCCCTATAACCTCCCTCCCTGCTTGCACTCTGCGTTTGCAAAGGCTTAACCTGAGGGCGCAAGGCGCCGTATGACTTGCGCACCGCGCAGCGGTAAACCAGTACTCCAGCGTCCCCTTGCAACCCCTTTCGTCCCTGCCTTCCTCCGTGCACCCTTTGCAGTCCGCGTTTGAGGAAGACGAGAGCCACAACCTGAGGGCGCGGGCGGGTCTGACCGAGTCGTCGTACAAGGGCAGCCTGGGGCCGGGGGAGATGCTGTCCAGCCTGCTCAGTGAGTGTGTGTGGGGAGGGGGAGATCATCACAGAGCGGCACAGGCAGTGAATGCGAGAGGGGGGTTTGCGAGGGTAGATGAAGGGGGCAGAGGAAGGGGCAGGGCTGAGGGGGCCCTCTTGCTAGGGTAGCAGTGGTATGTCGGTGGGTTGCAGGGCCCGCAACCACAGGAGGATGCTGCCCAGCGTGCACAGTGAGCCGGGAGAGGCTATGTAGCGGCACAGGAGGCAGGGGGGCGACGACTTCAAGCCTGCTGTTTGGGGGCTGTGAAGGGAGGGTGCCGTGTGTGATACGCCGGCCTTGCCACGGGGACGCAGGATCGGTGCATCTCAGCGTGCGGGGGGTGCAACATGGGGGTTGCGTCGGGCTGGCGGCCGGGGATATGAGCATGCGCATAGGCGGTCTTGGTTTAGCTCCGAGGAGTGGGGCATGGGGACACCATCACACAGGCCGCGGCGCGTGATCACGTGGCGCTACGGTCGCGGTGGCGCCGCCTGCAGCACAGCCCTCCTGAGTCCTGACGGGGTGGGGCCATGGGGCAGAGCCACGCTCCTCCTGGTAGAGCCTGCGCATGACTAATCACTGCTTGTCGTACGTCGTGCTGTTGTGCTGCGCAGCCATGGTTCCGGAGCTGGAGCGCTTCGCCAACGTGGACCTCACGGTCGGTGGGGGCGGTGTGCACGTGCCTCACTGCGTTGCTGCTGTCTGCATGAGGGACATGGAGTTTGAAGTACGGTACATAGTTGCAGCAAAGCGCGTATGAGTAGCAAAGGGCGGCGTATCATAGGAAAGGTTAACCGTGTCCATGGGATCTTTCCGGGGTTGCTCCAAGCTTGGGGCGCTGTCCTCAAATGCCGCATGTATGGGGCCGGGGACCCCATTGTGAGGCCGCTGATCATGCTGCTATGTGCCACCCATCTTGGCATTGGAACACCGCACCACGATCATGTGGTAAGCACAGGACGTGCTGTATGCTCTGCAGGGTATGGTCCTGCCTGCCACCCTTCACTACCCTTGACTACTCAACCCTGCACCCCTCGTACCCCAAGTGCTATTTCGTGGTCCGGAAACGGCAGCCGCGTGGACTCCGGTCTCCCGGTCTCCCCCTGACCCTGTCTCTCCGTCTTTTGCTCCCCTTAACGAAGCGCCCAACAGTTGCGCTGCACGGTGTTTTCATCGTGCCCAGCGGACCTAGAAGTCCGTTACACATTGTCATAGGCACTCTGTTCCGACGCTGCGGGGTGACACTGTACCCGCTCGTCCGTGGCGCCTGCCCCAGGTGCTGTTCAACAAGGACAGCAGCCGTGTGGGTCCCGCGGACTGGGTGCGCATCGCCAGGGCCCTGCACGCGCAGCGCCAGCACTACGACGCCTTTGTGGTGGGTCGGTGGACGAGTGTCGCAGTGTCGTGAGGAGCATGGCAATGCGTTGTCGGGCAGGGCTATGTGCATTGCGGCAGTTGCATTGGCGGGGGTGGGTGCACAGGAGCCGTCTCGGCGTCTTCGTTACAAGTCCTGTGGGCCGTGTGGACGAATGTCACGCAGGGCTTGGTGCCCTCCGGCTGCGCCTGCGGCAGCACTATAGCGCGATTGTGCTGTGTCCGATGCTGTTGGGGGTGTGTTTGGCCATGGGGCGTGGGCAGAGGGAACACGGTGAGGCACACACCTGGGCTGCAGCAGCGGCACTAACGCATGTGCCTTTGTGCGTGGTAAGGCTGGGCCGTGCTCTCCTATGCATACAACAGGCGGGCCCACGTCTTACCCTCTGCCTGAGAGTTCCACGGCGCCACCACTATGGCCTCCACCTCTCACTTTCCTGCTCCCTGCCCCACGTGTCCATCCCACGCATCATGACGTGCCACGTGCCACGTGTCGCCCCCCCACCCAGGTGGTGCACGGCACCGACACCCTGGCCTACACCGCGGCCGCGTTGTCGCTCATGCTGTACGGCTTCAAGAAGCCTATCATCCTGACGGGTGAGTCATGAGGGGCCTTGGGCGAGGGGCTGTTGGGGGCCGCGGGAGCCGCGCGCCGGCGGCCGCTGGACGTGCCGACAGATGGGAGCATTGCCGTACGGCTTTGAAATGCCTAACATTCTGACGGGTCCGTTGGCACGGTTGTTGGGGGAGTCCGGTAGAGCCAAAGCGCTGGCGGCCGCTAAACGTCGCGCGCACGTGGTTGCTGCCAACTTGCGATGCTTACGCACCATGTATCACGGGCGCGCCCTGGCCTGACGTTAGGGTGGCGGCACCACCTGGAGGGTACTGCTTGGTGGGCGGTCGCCCTGCGGACGCGAGGCCTGTGCTGTCGCACTCCGCTTCGCTGTGCCATATGTCCACCTTCACCCGCTCCCGTGCTCGCCCAGTCCCATACCCCACGCCCCTTATCCCCATCATCCCCCGGTGTTTCTGTGGTGCCCCGCAGGCAGCCAGCTGCCCCTGCGGGCCCCACGCTCCGACGCGCGACAGAACCTCCTCGACTCCATACAGGCAGGTCTAGCCCCTCCCCCAAACCAAGCAGCCCAAGCAGCTGCCCCGCCTTATGCCCCAGCAACGCAGCTGCTGTGCACAGCACACCGTTTCCTGGTAGCGCTCTGCACTCACGGCCAGCGGCATGCCCCTAGGCCCAAACTGTAACCGGCCTTAAGAAGCGACTGCACCTGCCGGCCTTGCTCACAATGGTGAAGTCTGTTTTGTAGTGCAGATTGTGCCGCTGCCGTACACGTGCCGTGTCCCTACCTGTTGCACCCAACACAGGTGGCCACGTCCGCCTTCGCGCCGCCGCACGTGTCGCTGGAGGAGGTGGCGGTGTGCTTTGGCGGCAAGCTCATGCGCGGCAACAGGACGCAAAAGGTGAACTCGGCAGCATACCAGGTGCGTGGGGCGCGATGGACCAGGCGGGTCTCGCGGGATCAAACGGGTCTCGGGGGCCCGGGTGGGTCTCAATGCAGCGGCTCTGCAAAAGCGCACTGTAGGCGTACAAGTACACATTTCCACAAGGGCACATATGATGAGGCCCCCCAGCTCAACTGTGCGTGTGCTCGTCTGTCGGCGGTTGCTTGCCGAGCTGCGCAACTGCTGCAGTTGCCGCTAGCGCCTTTCATGGTACCCCATGCTGCCTCCGAACGCACCTCCCCTGCAGGCGTTCGACTCGCCCACGTACCCGCACCTCGCCACCCTGGGGATAGACGGTGAGGCGGTCGCACCTCGCACGTGCATGATGCTTGTACTGGGCAGGGGCTCAAGAGGGCAATGCTTGCAGCGTGTGCTCTACAGCAGTGCGGTGACGGGCACTGCCACAGCGCCCCTCGCCACCCTGGGGATAGGCGGGGGGTGGTCGTGGCTTATTCGGGCTGGTTTTCAGCACGCAGCCGATGACGCTAGTCCAGTACCCTTAGGCTCTCCTCTGCGAGCCACCCTATGCTTATATGGCACGCACCTAGTTAGTTCGCACGTTTCCTCGATACCACGGCAAGCGGCGCCGCTGTGGCTTGACGTGCTTGCACCTGCCCTCAACCCCATCCCCGCAGTGGACTGGAACCGGCGGGTGCTGCTGAGGGTGGAGGGCGCGTACAAGCCGCGGTTCAAGGTGCGTCTTCGACATCCTGCGTAGGGACACAGCAGTACCGTAAGGGAATGAGGTTTACTGTGTCTTTCGCCGTGTGCTAAACGCAATGCAGGAAGGTGTTGCGAAAGCATGCGACAGTTCAGTGAAACACCTTATCCCCCCGCTCCCTTCCCCAGCTGGACCCGCGGGTCATCCGCATCCCCGTGGTGCCCGGCAGCGACCCTCGTACGGCGTACGGCGACCTGTACGGCAGGGGCGTGCGCGGTGTCGTACTGGAGGCGTTCGGCGTGGGAAACCTGCCCGACCAGTCGGGGGACGGCTGGCTGCCGTGGCTCAAGGACCAGACCGCCAAGGGGCTGCAGGTAGGGCGGGGGCAAGGACTCCCTAGTCAAAGCTGTTGTAACGGGAGTGAATGGGGGGCTGGCGTACAAGGGAAATGATGGAGCCCCAGAGCACGGGACGCAGGTCAGCGGCTGTGCTGCTGCAGAACGGTGGCGTGGGCCAGCGTGTGGGGTGCCGGCCCAAGGCTGCAGTCACGGCCCAGCAGTATGCCCATGGCTGCCGTGACTCAAGCACCAGACGGCCAAGGGGCTGCAAGTGGGGATACGCGGGGGCTGCAGGTGGGGAGGATTTTTCACTTTAAGCTGTTTGAAGGTTCAATAAGCTGCTTACTGAATGGGGACTGGCGTATTAAAAGACTGGGCGAGGCGTGGGACGCCACGGCATGGGATACCGCATTGGCTTTGCTGCATTGTGGGGCGCTGGGGAAATAGAAGGGCGCTGGGAAGGTACGGGTAGCTGGATGTCGGCAGAGTGTGGGCAACCGGCATATGCCAGAGCACTGGTGTGAGACACCACAGCGGTATGGGGCACCACAGCGGCTGTGCTGCAGGTTGGTGGCGTGAGCCAGCCCGTATTGCCTCGGAGGCATGCGGCAGCGATGGGCTGCGGAGCCAGGGGCCAGAAATGCCCACTGCTAGTAACGTAATCAGTTGTATGCCAAAACCGAGCCGAAGACATGAGTCGGTCGATCTCTGCTGCATATTGCATGGCCGCTGACTGGTCCCTTGTACGGTTCTCTCCCCCCTATGCGGGTATACTACTGTACGCCTGACCTGCCAGACCGTGGTGGTGCGCTGCCCCCCAACACCTGTTGTCGCTGTGTTTCTATCCCACACCTGCCCCTGCCCTGCCCCGTCCCCCCTGCAGGTGTGCCTGGCCAGCCAGTGTGTTACGGGGCCCCTGAACCCAGCGCTGTACCGCGCTGGACAGCTGGCGGCGCAGATGGGCGTGGAAGCGGGTGAGCGGGTGCAAGGAGTAGGTACACACGTGCACTACCCCTAGTACTTTCAAACCTGTAACGCCGCACGCGGGAGGGAGGGGAGAGACCTGAGAGCGGTTGAGGATGGCGAGACTGCGCCGCGTGACAGCAAAAAGTGGCTAGGTGCACTCGTTGTGGGGTTGTGGGGTCAGGCCGCAGGTGTCTACATCTGGTAGTCCGCACAGCAGTTCATTAGCACCTGTGTTGCTGCTGCCGTGCTCATCCCGTTGCGTGGACCTTGCTTCCGCCGTTCAGTAGGGCCAGTGCCCAAAAACGGGATTTGAAGCTGTCATCTGAACCCCATCCGCCTCCCTAACCTACATGCCCCACCACGGCGCCCGCGCGCTGCTGCCGTACTGGTATGCTCACGTGCATATGCGGGCCCAAGCACGACGCCCGCGCTTCCATGAGGTAGTACCGCAACGTATCGGTACATGACTCGCGTAGTACACTCGCGTAGTACACTCGCGTAGTACACTCGCGTAGTACACTCGCGTAGTACACT
>VFQN01007252.1_pt1 | contig 12029 bp, 21 predicted proteins | sample 3512371 | NCBI WGS metagenome assembly VFQN01 (sample SAMN10412370, study PRJNA504923) | tailings metagenome | isolation source: Replicate 2 from Balatoc abandoned mine | place: Philippines: Itogon, Benguet | collected 2017-08-28
GACTGAACCCAGACTGATTCCAATAATGTGTCTATATGTGACACACATTTCTGGGCCGTTGGCAGTTAGGGATCGGCCAGGAGGCCACCCAGAAGTGCCCAAGCGTGCCCAGGCAGGGCCCCATAGGAGAGACCCGCCTAGGTGCCAGAGACTGCTGCCATGTGCGAACCAGATCGCACCATGCCGTAAGGACACGACGCCCAATTCTTCTTCATGCCACATACTGGTGTGTGTGTGGACGGACAGGAGAGGAACTGGAGCCTGCCTCCCAGAATGCTGTCGCAAACGCACAAGGGTCGCTGACCAGCAGGGGGCCCTGTGTTGGCCGGCACCCAGCAGCCATGAGCGCTTTGCACAGGTCACATTCTTCGTGCTAAACGTGCCAGTGCATACAATTGTACAGGACAGGGGCGGTAAGAGCCGAACTCGCGAGCAATGCCAAAGAACGAATTTGACAGCTGCATCCAACCGCAGCGTTTCGCGTCACTTACGCAGCAACAGATGACAGAGAGCAAATCGTAATCCAAACCGTACTGCCGCGCGTCGCATACACTGTGCAAGGTTTGACCAGAGGTTGATTGCTGAGCGGCACGTGGAACGGCTGCCGGCCAGGGGCATGCCCTGAGTCAGGGCATGCCCCCAGCCGGTGCGGCCAGCCCGGCCGGGACCCACCGGCTGAGGGCATGCCCCGACCGGAGCATGCCCCCAGCCGGCCAGAGCCGGCATTTCCGCGGGGCCCTTGGGGCATGCCCCCAGCCGGTGATCGCGGCCAGTATCTTACTGAGTCCGCAACTACCTTGACGCTTAGGTTTCCGCAGTCGGTCGTGGGGCTGCCGCCAGCTGCCGCCGTTTGAGCATTGTATCAGCCGTCCGTGCGTTTGCACGCAGACTCGCGTGGCCCCTGGTGGCCCTCGACGGAACAAGGACCCAGACGCCAGAGGCGTCACACAGCCCGCACGAGCAGGGGTCTCCCCTGCGCACGAGAGGCCCGATGGAGTAGGGGCCCAGACCGCCTGGCATGGGCCCAGCCAACCTCCAGTGCAGTGGCATAGCAGGCATGCTTTGCGCACTGCGCATCCCGATCCTTGCGGTCTTCCTCAGAATGGAGCCTGCAACTTGAGGTAGGTTAGCCCAGCAAGATTCACCGACCATGGCACGTGCCACGTGCCTGCGTTGGAAGTTGCAGGGGCCTTTTCCAGCAAGCCTGCCGCGATTGCCAGGGAGTTTACCCGGCTTGTATACCGCTGCATGGAGACAAATGGAAGCAGGGAAGGTCGGAGCACCTTGGAGCCGCTTCGGAGCGGATTCGGTCTGATCACCCGGAAGCTCTGCACTGGAGCTCGCGATTGCTCGCTTCTACTTCGTGATAGAAGGTTTGTGCATTCAAGCTTTCCCATGGCCCTGGTGTCTTGCAGGCTACTGCCACGCACGATGCAGCTTTCGCTAGTCGGACTCTTACTCTGCGCCTTGCTGCTATCGTTCAAAGTACAATCTGCGGAAGGTTCATTAGGCTTGGAAGAGGAGCGGGTGTCGCGCACATTCCTGGAGACAGCTTCTTTGCTGTTGGGGCGACGAGTGCTAAAAGAGGGCCGAGGAGCCAGCTCCAAACACCTATACTGCAAGCTATCAGGTATTTATGTATCTGAAGCGAGCAGCTGTGCAGCTTGTGTTGCTCTGGAACCTGCACACGTAAGACGGAAGCCCTGTCTTGTCTCGCGGTCCTGCTGGCTGCAGGTGGATGCTCGCAATGTCAGGAGGATGAGGAGATAGAGCGGTACTGTGCGGACACGGGCTTTAAGGAGGAGCTGCGCTGCACGACGAGCGAAAAGCGCGAGGGCGACTGGCCGGTGGGTGGGGAGGGGCTGCCACGTTGCGCTGGCAGCCTGGAACCCACACCGCCCGAGCAGCCTGGTGCGGGGCGTAACATGGGCTGACGCGGTCCCTATCACCGTCATCCGTGCAATTGCTGTTACACGTATGGTTGTAGCTCATGGTATGGGCCAGGTGGAAGAGCGTGCCTTCCGTGCTACCTGCGTGGCAGCACATGGGGAGGCACAGCACACGCACGCACATGCAAGCGATGTCCAAGTACCTCGCCGTCCTCTCACATCTTCGTACGAATTGTGCGGCTTTTTGGCATGCAGGCACACGCAACCGGCATGCAATAAGGCGATACTGCACCCAACTCCCTCCCCCTGCTGCCTTCCCTCCCCCTTGTTCCCCCCAGGTGGAGCTTAGCTACCCCTACCCCCCCGACGTGCACATAGCCGGCGAGGAGGACGACGGCGCAGCGGCAGGCGCAGGGGAGCACCAGAGCCAGGGGCAGCGGCACGGCGGCCAGGCGCACAACGCGGCGCACGGGGTGGTCGGGCCGGGAAAGGGCTTCGGCGCCAACGCTGCCGCGACAGGAGGGTCAGGGGGCGCAGGGGGTGCGGGGTCCGGGGGCTCGGGGGCCGTGCCGGTGATCCGCGTGGTGCGCAGCTGTACGGAGGGCACGCTGGCTGCGCACGCCGCTGCGGGCGTTGCGGACCTGGTGGCGGCGGAGCGCGCGTCCGGCGGCGACATCCCCAGCCTGCTGTCCTTCGAGCTGGGCATGCTGGCGCTGCTGGGGCTGGCGCTGCCGGTGGTGTACTGGCGCAAGATACGCATACGGCACCTGTGATGAGCGCTGGGAGGAGGGAGGGGTGGTTGGGCGGGGAGTTGATGGGAGGGCGCAGGCGGTGTGTGGGTGGAGGGGCGCAGGCGGTCGGGGTCGGCGTGGCATGGAAAAGCAGCATGAGGTTGCCACGGGCTGGTGGGCAAGGGTCCTGAGCGCGCCTGAACGGCCGGGGAGGTCCAGGTGGATGCGTCGCATCAGGGGATGGCACCGTTCTGTCCAATGAGGTATGCCTGGGGGAACAGTACCGGGATGGGGCCTACACTTTCGGAATTATTAGAGGCTGGATGGCAGGAGTTAGGCTGTGCTGGTGGGTGCCGCGGAGTACCCTGGCGCGAGTGCTGTGGCACGTGTGGCACTGTGGCAGTTGGCGCATGCAAGGGTACGGCAAGGGTACATGCAGTCGTGCTGCTGGACCGTACCGTATGGTGCCCAGGGGGGGAACAGGCAAACCCCTGGGTGTCCAGGGCGGTCGGGCGCAAATAGGGTGTGTCTTAGTGGCGTCGGCGACTGGGCGGTTGGAAGGTGTGGACCTCGCTGTTTGGCGGCACAGTGTGACGACGCAGGGGGCTCATTGCTGCTTGCGGACTGGAAGGTCTGATGCCGTTGCGCTGGAAGTGCGCAGCCACCAGCAGCACAGCCGTGGGGCGATGCAAGGTTCCTCCTTGTGGACTGGCGTATGCCTAGTGACGTATTACTGGCAGGTGGTTGAACTGTCCTAACGTCTTGGAACCGGCTTCGCGGTTTGCGCAGCGTGCTATCCCATCTAATACGGCTTACAACAGAGCCGCCCGTGCCCTGCACGTAGGGCCTATCCAGCCCTAAAAGCTACGCCGGGTCAGCGAGCAACACAACCCAGTGCACAGCGCACTGGCATAACGGCATGTGGCTCCCCTCGACGACAGCCAGCCCCATTGCACACGCGCATGGCGAAGACTCTTCAGTATACTGGCCAGTCTCTTCAGTATGGTTGTGCCTTGGTCCTGGCGCCGCAAGCTCACAACGGCTCACGCGGGTGCCACGACACCTCCGGGTACAGCCGCAAGCAACCAACACAGTGAAGGCACAACAGCCTGAAACACCCCTGAACAGCCCATTAAGACACGCAGAAGACACCTTCCTAATGTCCTCTGACACTGCACAATATAGCGCCGTCGTCACCTGCAAGCGCACGCAGCCCTGCGCTCCGGCGCCGCAGTCCGCTCTTCGCATCTGGCCTCCTGGCAGCGACACCGCTCGTGCAGGCCGCCGTACTGGCCTCAGTCAGAAAGTACACCCGCAACAGCCGCACGCCTGCGCTGGGCCCCACACCTGGCTGTCCAGCGTTGTCCTGCCAAACGCCCTCTTCCTCATCCGCCCTCCCTCAGCTCAATACAGCCCGCCTCAGCTCAGCTCTGCTCCGCCGCCGCCGCCTCCTTCTCCGCGTTGGCGGCGTCCAGCAGCGGCTGCAGCTCGGCCGCCTCGTAGATCTTGTACACCACCTGCGGTGACCGCGAGGAAGGGGCGGGGGGCAGTCAGGGCCAGCAGGGGGGCCAGCTGGGACGCGGCGTCAATAGCTGCCGGCGGGGATGAGGTGGCTACAACCAGTGACCGGGGGCTGTATGGCTCTTGGGCAGCACCAAACGTGCCACGCTGCTGTTCTGAAGGCAGCCCTCCCGCCAGCGCACGGTTTGTGCTCCCTGAGGCCGCAATCACCGCATGCCCCAACCTCAAGACCCGCCTCGCAGCCCTCACCAACGCGCCTCCTGTCCCCCGCCCCTTTCTCTCTTGGCCCCCTCGCCCCTAACGCTCCAACCCCCTACCACCACATGCTGCCCCCGACCTTGCCCATCCCACCTTGCCGCTGGCCTCGTCCCGCGTGACGGTTGCCAGCTCCACCTTGTCGGGCGCCAGCGAGGTGTCCATGGACTTAGACAGCACCTTGATGATGAAGCGGATGGCGTCAGACAGAGGCAGGTCCTCCTGGAAGGGGGGTTTGGAGCGAGCGCAGGCAGGGGAGGAACCAGGGAGGGAGCGTGTCAGAAAAAGGGGCTTGGTATCGGGCGCAGGCTGTTGGGAGGGCAGGTTGTCGCCTGGTGACAGCGTCACTGGCGTGCCGAGAAGGAGGTCACGACGGGACAGGCCTGCCCTGGTCGCAACCCAGCCTCAACTGCGCTGCGACCCTGGGGCAACCCACTCGCCTCAGCGGCCCCAGTCACATGCTCATGCCGTCGTTGGCCCAGTCCTAGCCGGCGCGCAATGCCCAAGGCGAGCCTTGCACGTGTTCCACTGTCCTTGCAGTGCCCTCTCACACCCGCGCCAGAAACATGTCCATCCACCTGCACGTACCTACCGGCACCATCCCCATTGCCCCCGCCGATCCACTGTCCTTGCAGCGCCCTCGTACACCCGACCAGACAAACGCTCATTCACCTGCACGTCCCGACCCCTACCTTTACAGGCCCCAGCACAGCGCCCCTCTCTCCACCCCCCCTTCCTCCCGGCCCCACCTTGTAGTCGCTCTTGAGCACGTTGTTTGCGGCCTGGTGTCCGGCGCCGATGGCCACCGCCTTCCAGCCGCCGTAGTTGCCCGAGGGGTCGGACTGGTACAGCTGGAAGCCGTAGTGCTCGTCCCTGGGTGGGGGACGCGGGGGCGACAAGAGGGGCAGGATGGGGCGGCGCCGGGAGTAAGAGGGGGTCAAGGGCGGAAGGGGAGTCTCGTGGCAGGCAGGAGGGGCGTGCCAGTAAGCGAGGCAGGGAGAGCTGCGTGCGCCAAGGGTACGACTCGACCGCAAGCAGTGTTGCGGGTCGTAGCAAGCCGCGTGTGCGTAGCTCGGTGACGCAGCCCTGCAGCTCAACGCCTGTGCCAAAAGTGATTCGCGAGGCTGTGGGGCAGCTTCCCGCTGGGGCGCCGAGCTATCAGTGTGCGGGTTAGCTCCTGGGACGCCGCCCGGACGACGGATGACCCCCCGCCCAAAGCCCTTCACGCCTAACACCCAGGTATTCCGTGTTCATCGCCCCCATCATGATACCCTTCTACCGTCTGTAAGGGCCACCCAGGCGCTGACCCGGACCCACGCCGCCCCCAGCCAACTACCGTATGCCCCCCTCGACGAGGCACCGCAGCACCCTCCCCGCCCCGCCCCACACGCACCATCCGGCGTACAGCATGGAGACGCCGAACGGCCGCTGGCCACCGAACTGCGTGTAGCCCTGTGGGGTGAGGAGGGCCAGAGGTGTACCACAACATGGGCGTCAGTGGCAGTGCAAATAGAGATCAGGCCCACAACGCCACATAACAACGGAGGCCCCTCGCAAGGCACTCGCAGCCCTGGGGTCTCTCCGAAGGAAGACATACTTGTGTGACAACTGTTCCTGACTAGATCAAAGCGAAAGGCGCAACGTTTGTCCCACACGGTGGTTGCTGGTGCGCTGCTCCCCTTGCGCACCTCACAACCCCCCTGCACATCCCCCACCCGCACGAGTTTAGTAGTTTTGGCTCCACTCTATGCGCACCTGCTTGGTGTCGCACACGTATCGCACGAGCTGCTCCACCGGCATGGGCTCCTGGTACGCAAACAGGTAGCGCTGGGCCGCCAGGCGGCACATGTTGACCAGCGTGTTCGCGTCTGCCGTGATACCCGCCACGGAGCAGGCGATGTGGTTGTCTATCCGGTACATCTTCTCCCGCCGCACGCCCACTGCGTGGTTGTCTAGAAGCTGCAGTGGTTGTACATCGCAAGGGGAGCAATAGGGGAGCTCAGTGCCTGAGCACGGCAAGACGATCGAGTCCCGGGAAGGGCAGTGCGACTGGGTTGGAACCGGACCTTGGAGGTAATCTTCTTCTCCGCGATCAGAACCACTCCATCCTTAGCTAGAAGGCCGATGGACGCTCCCGCGTTGGAGATGGCCTCCATAGCGTACTCGACTTGGTACAGGCGCCCTTCCGGGCTAAAGATAGTCGTCCGTGAATCATAGCGACGCGCCATTGTAACAGTGGCCTACTCTTAGGCAATGATAATGGTGGGTATACTCAACAGTAAGCGTGAAGGGCTTGGTGAAAGGTTCGGGGGCAGATCTTCGCGCGTTCTGGTCTTGGTGTGGCACTGATTGATGACCAATGACTTATGGCGCGTCGCAAGCTATAGCCCATACGCATACAGGCCCACCCAGCCTACCTTGAAAGGCTCAGCTAATGCATCATTCAGTCGTAGTGTCTCGTCCAAGCCTGCATGGGGCATGGGCACATGGTGTCATTGCACTTAGAGCTGCGGCACCCGCCTGGCGCAGAATTGTGATACTTCCTGCATCGTTTGTTGCCTGGTCCTATCCTCTAAGGACTTGCAAGGCGGAAATCTCTTTTACTCCCACCTGCCCTCTATTGCCGCTTTCGCAATCGCATTCATACCTCGAAGATGACAAACCGAACACTGACAAACCAGACAGCAAGTTCAACACTAACCAGCACGGGTCGGCGACAGCGACCAGAGGACAACACAGTTTTTGGGTATGAATCCCCGCCAGATACGCCAGCGCTTCATAGAGATGTATTCAAGTGGATACAAGGGCTCGACCTCTCGCAGTCGCTTAAGAACTGCCGACGGTGGGTAACCATGCCACCCTCGGCATGCCTTGTGGACCGGTGTTGCGCGAGCGGCCTCCCCAGCCAGCCGACTGATAGCGCATTGCCCTTTCGACTCTCTCTACAGAGATGTTGCAAACGGCTTTCTTGTGGCAGAGGTCTTCTCGCGATACTTCCCGGTAAGCCACCCCCCCAACCCATCCCTACCCCACCCAGCACCCATGCCCACCCACGCAGCTGTGCCTGGAGCTCCGCCTCAGGCGCCATCCATCCTGCAATTCCCGTGCCTCACATAGAACCGATGTCCTATGGCACGCAGGCTGACATCCAGATGCACAGCTTTGCGAACGCGACGTCATCGCACTACAAGCGTGACAACTGGAACCAGCTGAAGACGTTTTGCGAGCGTCAGGGCGTCAACCTGCCGGTCGACCTGGTGGAGGGCAGCCTGCAGGGCGTGCACGGCGCGGCCATAGCGCTGCTGGAGCACCTGTACGAGGTGTTCACCGGCAAGAAGTGGGTGCGGGCGGCGGGGCGAGGCGTGGGTGGGGCCGCGGGGATGCGGTGCCGTGGTGGGGTTGTGCGTGGCCCGTCTCAGGGCCCAGCGGCATGAGGCCTACGCGTCAGCGTGGGACCCATCGTGCTCAGGCCACAGTGGGGCAGCGTGCCGTACGCCACGCCGCTCCGTGCTCAGCTGGGGAGGGGCGCCTTTTTGAACACATGGATGCGGGCTCCATGGGGGCCTCTCCCTAGCGCGACGCGACCCAGGGGTGGGGGTTGAGCCATGGGCTGGGGCCAGTTGTAGGTCCACTGGCGGTCGGCCTGCCGTCCCCTGGGCTCACGGGATGCTTGTACAAGGGAAGACTGGGCAGATTGAAGGCCTACAGAACTGGCACGGCGTTCGTTTAGGCTTGCAAATGGCGTGCACGGTGCCAAGGGCAATGGCCCCCGCCTCACAAGTGCAACGCTGTGACACTCATGCTGCCTTAATGGAGCAGCAACAACAGCAACAGAAACCGCTGGCCCCGCACTTTGCCCATGGTCGAGCTAGAATCGCCCGCGGCCACATGCCCCTTCCGCACCGCATCCATGCCGGGGGGCTATCCGGTGCTACCCCGGTCACCCACTGCATCCCCTGCCACACCCCTTCCCGCTTCCTCCGTCCCACAGGGTGCCGCGGCTCAAGGTGCCGGACGCCTCGGCGGCAGCGGCAGCCGCCGCCGCGGCGCGCGGCGGCGTGGGCGCCAGCGGCGTTGCGGAGGGCGCGCGGCTGATCTCGTCGCAGGTCAAGGCGGCGCAGAACCTGGAGTTTGGCAGCGTGACCACCACCCTGGCGGGGGACGCCATGAGCCTGCGGAGGAAGCTGGCCACCAACGGGTCCACCTTGGGGTAGCAGCAGCGACACGGCAGCAGCTGGGGGTGGGGGAGGGAGCAGAGTGCATGGCGTGTACGGCAGCTGGTTGTGCAGGGATGTGGGCATGCATGAGACACGCGTGCGCATGGGGTGTGGGATGGCGGTGGGAGGGTACGCGGGTGCCGGAAAGGCGGCTGCGCGTGCGACACTGGGCAGCAGGACTGATTATATAGGACAGCATTGAATTAGGTGTGCATGCTTTAGCGACGGCATCTATTACAAGGCAGTGCCCATGCAATGCGTGCTGGGCGCGCCCTTGTGACCTGGTGATCTGGGAATGTGGGGCGGGATGCGTTGGGGCAGCATCGGTTGGCTGGTTCAAGCTCTAGCGTAGCTTGCCCCTGGCGTTGGCACGGGCCTTGCTCTCTTTCGGTCGGCCTGTGAGCATACTTGTTCCGCTGACCAACTCCGGCATGGTGGTGTATTAGCAGTGCGGGCGGAGTGAGCGGTATTGTCCGGAGGCTGTAGGAGCTTCAAGGAAGTGGAAGTGGTGAACACGCGTCAGGCCGGCGCTGGAATAAGCGCAATGGAAAAGCCTGGGCACCCATACCGTACAGAGACCCGTGTTCCTGTAGGTGTGAACAGGGCGGGCGCTACCGTTGGCGACGTGTTGGCGTTTGCCACGTACCAGGTCTGGATTCAAGGTAGTCGTTTTCCCTGGCCGAAGTAGATTGTGTCAGGGTGTGTGAGGTGGCAATGCCGTACAGTGCCCGTATGCTTGTGGCGCCAATGTGTAGCAGTACATGTGCCGCATGTGCGGAGCGTACATGCTGGTCCTGCCGTAGCCCCCGGCTGGTCCCGAGCTTCTGGCCACTAGGCAGAGAAACAGAGCCTGCCAGCAGCTGCCAGGGGAGCCTACCGGCCGCCACTGCTCTTGGCGTCCACGCATGCATACGTCTCATTGATCATGCCGCCTCGCCTCACGCTGCGCTCCTACGCCCCAAGACGCTGCTTGTTGGCAATCAATGCGTAGTTATGCAGATGCGGTAGCGTCAGGGGAGGGCTAACTCTTGAGTCCGTGGAACGGTGGAGGGCAGGGCAGCGGTGGCAAAATCTGGATGCCGCATGACCCTCCCATGAGCCATGACGCACCACGCACACACGCGGCCAGCTGCCACCAAACCGTGGTCAGACATGCATCTACCATTCTACAGGTGATGTATCTGCCTGCGTGGATGGCAATGTGAGGAACGGGCCAGGACACGGCGGGAGGCCATCCGGTATGGCCTGCGCCGGGAGCCCCGCCCAGGGGAGCCCCAAAGAGCCCCGCCCAGGGGCCCCACCCGGGACGGGCTCCCGACCCCACAACGCACGCACCCGGCTGCCAAACCGTGCACAAATATCTTCATATGCGGGGCGGTGGTGTACCGGTAGCAGGGCTGGTGGCTTCCGCCAAGGCAACTCATCCGTTTTGAAAAACACCCAATGCCCTCAAGTCCCGGCATTCTGTAAAATGGCCATATACGGTACACATGCGGCTGGCCATGATAGCGCATGCGTGTGCTGTACGGCACGTGCGGTGTGCCACAATAATGGAGCGTGCGCAGTAGTCCGATAAATGCACGTGCACCAGGAGGGCAGAAGCGTGTTGTACGAGCCGGTTGTAGGATTGGGCTTACTGAACACGCCTTGCATGCACGCAGGTGCATCAGGGGCATTCCTGGTTGCATGCACAGTGCGGGGGGAGGGGGGGGGGGGGAAAGGGTATGAGCCATGACCGTAGCTTGGAGGAGCCGGGCGTCCTTGTTCGGTTCCCAGGACAACCGCAACACGAAGTCCACAATTGTTTGGCATTGGCTGATCGCTAATGTCCACTTGCATCTATGCACCACGATGCACCTTGCCTTCATGTGCGTACTTATCCCAGGCCGTAACTGTGTATGTTTACAGGTCTGGCACACACTGCACGTGCCAGACGGCACATGCACGTCCAGTGCTGGATATGGACAGACATGCGTGCGCAGCGCCTGGTTACCAAGCAAGCATGCTTTGCACCTTGACGGGTAGATAGGCGATAATACTCAAGGAGGATGGGGTCAGAGACTACCGGTACCACCCCTGGAGGATGGTGTCAGACTACCCGCCGTGGTTGTGTCTGGTAGGGCTGGACCAGGAGTAGAGCGCCAACCGTCGTGACCAGGGGAGCTCCCCTGGTGGTGACAAAGGGACTTGGGAAGCCCTTTTTTGTTAGGTTCGGGCGCCAAGTTAAGTCGCGCCAAGCAAGCACGAGAGAGCGCCGATACATAGACTAATAGAATATTTCACATACAATCACTGTTGCTAGGTTTCGAGGAAACACTACCAAGAGAGCCAAGGCCAACGACTGTACTACGGTTGGCGCGCTCCCGCGTCGCTCCAAAAAACTGAGTGTACGCGTCGGCGAGCATTCTACCTACTAACAATGTATCTTTGATCAAATAAGCTTTGCTTGAGAATTGCAATGTGTGCAGCACGCGCAGTTGTGCTCGAGCGACCTATGGGTCATCCAGGCAAGCCTCCCCCACCCGCCCCACAAGTACGCCCCGAACGTCCGTGTCTGGACTGGCCCAGCCCTCTGCCAGGCGTGTTCGGATGAAAGAGCGCGACGCTTCCAAGGACGCAAGGAGTTGATTGGGATATATAACGCCCATCGCTCTATATATTGCTAAGTGCTTGGGAACATTACTATCGCAGCAGGCAAATACCTGCAAGCAAATGCGCAAGCATAATTCGATGTTACAACCTCGCATCCTGCGGACTATTGCATTGAACAAAACATATGCCAACCTTTAAAACGTTACGCGGCCCATAAACAATGGCGGTACGGGATCGAGAAGATCACTCGTGCGTATCCACGCATCCAAATCCGGAGCGACAGTAATTGTATAAAAGCTCGGCAGCATCGGCGTAATACTGCAGGCTCACATGTCCTCAGTACAAGCGCCCTGTGGAATACGGAGCTTATCTGAGTTGTAAATGGCGCATAACTAACGACTGCGACGGCAGCTCATCATCGCCATGCTGACGCTTCGGCAAGGAGCCCACGTCTAGAGCAACAACATTCTGCAAGAGAGTACATAGCCAGGCGCGGCCAAGGTGCCTGGTGCTAGGCGTAAACGGCCACATGCTGAGTCCGTTGAGGGCAATTACCAAGGTCTTGTGTGGCCCAAGCCGGCGCGAGGCAAGCGATAACGACATAGAAAGCCTGCCAGAGGCGCTAGAAAGCATGGTTCTGGCTCACATAGCAAGGGAGGAGAGGCGGCACCGCTCAGACTCTTTCCGCCACGAGGACGATGAGCACCGGCTGCGGAGGACAAGCGGCAGCTATGTACTGGTGAGGAGGAAGGCAAGTATCATAATTATTGACAATGGGGGCCAACGCATTGGCTGGCACGCACGGCAAGGTCGGCGCTCGCTGC
>VFQN01007253.1_pt1 | contig 12028 bp, 20 predicted proteins | sample 3512371 | NCBI WGS metagenome assembly VFQN01 (sample SAMN10412370, study PRJNA504923) | tailings metagenome | isolation source: Replicate 2 from Balatoc abandoned mine | place: Philippines: Itogon, Benguet | collected 2017-08-28
CCAGGGTGGCACCCGGGTCCAGCAGCCCGGGGCAGCGCTGCGCCAGGGAGGGCAGAAGGCGGGCAAGGCCAGAGGCAACGGCCGCCGACCCCACGTCTGCACCTGGCGGTGCGGCCAGCTGCTCGCGTCGCAGAGCAGACCGGACGGCTTGCAGCTGTTCCAGGTAGTGGTCTGTCTGCAGCAGCTCCGGGAACACGTGCGGCTGCAGCAGCTGCAGCGCAAACTCCACGTTGGCCTCATAGCCGCTGGCAGCAGCTATACCGACTAATTGCAGCTTTTGCCGGAAGCTCAGCTGCACAGCCGCCCTTGCCGCGTCCCGCACACTTGCTGCCATGTTCCAATCCAAACCCTCTGCATTGCTCTCGGCCACGGTCCGGCCCGGCAGCGGCTGGCTGAGGCGGGCGGTGCGGTGGTGTGGCTGGCTGAAGCGCTGTGCGGCGTCCTTGCAACTCAGCCTGTAGCCCAGGGCCAGGTCGTTGGGCGGCAGGAGGGACAGCACGCGCACGTGCAGATCTGGTGGAAGGGCCGAGAAGGGGCTGTCAGCCTCCGCCATCCTTCCTTGGATCCCTGCAGGCGCAGGTCAAAGGGGAGGGATAAAGGAGACGGAGTGGGTAAAGCAAAGGCGAAGGGGTAAGACGTGCCCCCTATGCAGGACCAGGGCTTCACAGCAGGTCATGCAGTCTCTGCCATATTGCTAGCGTGTGGAGGTCCAAGGGAAATTGCTTAGGGCAGGTGGTAGGGCTCGGGGCAGACCGCAGGGACAGCACGCTACGGCCTCGCGGAAGGGCACAACGCACAAGCCCCAAGACGAACGACACGCGTATTTCATCTAACATGTCGTTACGTTGATGCGTTGCAATAAACAGTTGACTTGCACTCACCTTGACGGCTTGAGCGTCAACTTGCGAGCGTAAACGCCTTCCCTATCCGGCTCGGAAGTGGTCTTTTCTTTAGCGTGACATTTGCAGCTGTTAATGTTCGAGCAGCAGGGTCTTGCATCGTGGGACACTTGCCCTGCCAAATTAGTGGCGCAACCACAAACGTCTGTCACGGGCTGTCACGGGTTATGACCGGTAGACGTGCGTTGTGTGCGAGTACGAGTTGGACGTTTCCTTGTCACTGTGCGCAAGCAGCGGAACAACTAGACCATGATAGACCCGGAGAGGTTGTGGTCGGGAGCAGTAAGAATCGAGTGGCCAGGCCAAGGGTCATTACCGTATGATCGAGTGGCCAGGATCGAGTGGCCAGGCCAGGAGGAGTGAACACAAAAGGCCGAATACTCTGATGGACGGACTCTGGAACCTGAGCTGCAAACGTGAAGCTAACACTCTGTAGTACTGCTAGCCTTAGACCGCAAGTTGCCAGGCGTCCACAGTCTTGACGTATGGAGGGGCAGGGACCATTGTGACGGGCTTGCTCCCCTGCACCAGGGAACGTGCCGAAGGGTCTGCACACTGCCTAACGTAGTGACGGTGAACATGGTGAACCCTCTGCAACTCCCACCAGCTTCCTACGCCTCGTTGCGCCCTGCTGTGCTGGCCAGGGCCTGTGGCATTGCACTCTGAGTTGCACTGGCATGGGTACTTCGATTTGGCTGTAAGATGTTTATGGAACGCGGTAACGACAGCGCAATCCGTTTAGGTGCGAACACCCGCGTCCTTGCCCGTGCTGGTGGTGCCCAGCAGCAGCACGTGCCGTGCCTGGTGCCGGCATTGCTCGCATAGCAGCAGCTTGTTTCACACCCTGCACCAAGCAGGTAAAACTTGACGGGACCTGCAGCCACTCACAGCCCCTTCCGCACGCTACGCGCTGCCTCGCACCATCGTCCCCTCGAGCACGAGCCAATCACCACCTGTGATCCCTTGCCCTCAGCCTCCCGCATCCATGTTCTCCGCCCTCCTCTGCGAATGCTTCACACCCTGCCGGCTGCCTCGATGGCCACCCTGGCCCCCGCCTTGACCACCGCTCCCACCGTGCCCTCCACCCCCAGCCGACGCAGCGCCCCTACCACACCCGCAAACGCCCCCGCACCGCCCGCCGCCCTGCTATCCTGGCCCTCTCCACTGCCTGCCGCCGCCCCCGCGCCCCCTCCCCCCTGCTGCTCCAGCGCCCCCTGCAGCACGCTGACCAGGTCGGGGGCGGGCGTGGCGCCCTCGGGGCAGCGCGGCACGTCACGGAGCCGCCGCAGCGCCTGGCGCAACTCGGGGTTCTGGGGGCCGTGTGGGGGGAGGAGTGGGGCGCCAGGGACCGGAGGTTGGTTGCATGCTGAGCCCTTGTGTGCCGCGACGTGCACCCCCGTAAACACCTTGGCTGGGAGGGCATCAAGCGGCGCGGCTCAAGGAGGAGTACCGGGCATACTGCCCTGAATTCCCCGTTCCGTCCTCATCTCTTGCACCTGCCTAAGCCGGCTCAGCCGGCTGCACCGAGAATGCCAGCAGCACGATACGATGTAAGGCATCGCAATAATACGGTGTATGGCATTGCCGGCGCCGCTTCGCTAGCCCACGTTGCCCCCGCCAATCCCCTCCTTCCGCTGAACAACCCGCACTGCGCCCCGTATCCCTGTTCCGTTCCCACCTGCTGCGCCGCCCCCGCCTCGTTGACCCTCCTGAGCTGCTCGTTGTAGTGCTCCGTGAGGGCGTCACCCACGGCGCCGACAACCGCCAGCCGCAGCCGGGGGGGCGCGGCGGCGGACGCCACACCCAGCGCCAGGCCGGCGAGCGCCAGGGGGCCCTAAAAAGGAGGGCCACGGGATTAGGCAACAAATTAGACAACATCGAGCACATGGCACTGGCGCCATCGTGCAATGCTACGGCGTAGTGCGTCGCGCATGCGTCACTGCACGCGCCCTGGTCCTTGTTCCATCGTGTTTCACACACGGGGCGTAATCCACACCCAAGGCTGCAAACTACCACCTCAGCTCCACCCCACAACCCACCTGCGCCAGCGAGGGCCTCACGCGGTGGCGCGGCAGCAGGTCCCTCAGCCGCCCCGCCTCCGCCTCTTCCTGCTCAGCCCACATGGCCGCGTCGGGCCGTGGCGGGGCGCCGGGGCGCAGCGAGCAGGCCTGGCCGCGGAAAAAGTGCACTGCAGCCATCTGCAGGGGCGGTGGGTTGGAGTTGAGGCAAGGGTGAACAGGGGCGCAGGCGCGGGCTGTGGGTGGCGCGTGGTTGGCCGTGACAAGTTTACTGCGGCCGCAGAACCTCACGCTGGTGACCGAGCCGCACATCCAGGTGCCAGTGTGGGTAATCAAGCTGCGGCCCCTACCCTGCACCGCGTGCACCCGCTGGCCGCTCGCCCAAAGCCGGATGTTGGCTGGCGCCTTCGCTGCGTGTATGCCGACACAAGCGCCACTCCCCCATGTGCCCACACAGGCCTGCTGTCCGTCGCGCCCGCAACCCCTTTGAACCACCGATCCGGGGCACGCCCCTGCAACCACCTAGACCACCCCTATTCGCCCTCCCCCGTCCCGCATGCAACGCACACCGGTACCCCCCCTAGCCGCACAGACCGCACGTGCGGCACACGCCCACCTCAGCCGCGTTGGACGACCGCAGCACTCGGGACACCTCCCGCCGCTGCCGCCGTCGCCGCTGCTCCTCGCTCTCCGCCTCGTCCTCGTCCTCGCCCTCGCCGCCATCCCACCCCTGCTCGTCCTGGTAGCCCCCCGGCCCCCCGAAGCCCTGCCGCCCACCCGCCTCAGCGCCGCTGCCTATCCCTGAGGCGGCAAATGTGCCTTGGGCTTGCTCCATGGCTGCCCCTGCTGCTGGCGAGGCGGCATGTGCCGCTGAGGGCGCGACATCTGCCGTTGGGTGCTGGGCAGAGCCCAGGGCAGTTGATCCCGGACCTTGTGGGGGCCCTGACCCGCCCGCCGGGGCGTCGGCACCGGCACGGGCAGGCGTGGAGAGCCTCCGTGCAAGAGGCGCGGGGAGCAGGGCATGGGCGGGTGTGCCGCTGCAGGTTGCAGGAGCGGCGCAGCTGCAGTGGCTGTGGCAGCAGCAGGTGCAGCTCCCCGCGCTAGCCCGCAGGAGCACGGCCCGTGCCTGCGGGCGCAAAAGTTGCAGCATTGTTATTTATTGTAGAACCAACGTTGTGGACAACTGTGAAAAGGTGACGGGATTCCTTCTTGCCTGAAAGAAAAGGGAAAGCTCTGGTTGATGCCCTAGGCGAGGCGCCAGGGCTGCCACGCTACGCTGGAAGCCAAGCATGATGCCGACTCGGCGAGCTTTTGATATAACAAAATGCTGCTTCTGAGTTCTAGGGTGTAAAGAAGCCGATGCGAATGCCATGCAACCACTTTAACTGCGCGGGGCCGATGTGGCATGCGAGACTTTCTTCCACTCCACGCCGTTCGGTGATCCTGGTACACAATCGCACGAGTCCTTATTATACACACTAAGGCCGAATTCCAAGCGAGCTTAGGCTTTGCGATCTCAGACGACCTTTCCCGGCTTCCGACACTCTGTGCATGCGGTAGAAAATGACCTTTTCAGTGCTGGGGCAGCGTGGGCAAAGCTTTTCCACTGGAGCTAAAAGGCAATTGAGCGGCAGGCGGCCTCCAACTGCGTACCCGAGCCTTGCCCCCGGGGCTGCCTTCCGCCATGGGCCAGCGCATGGTGCCCAGCAACGTCGACTCTCGGGGGATGTTGCTGCTGCCTCCGGCCGCTCCGGAATGGGAGCACGCTTCAACAGATCACAGGACGACGAGAGCGCCCATGAGACCAAGCTGGGCCCCAACGTCATCTTGTCGGTGAAGAACCTCAGCGACCTGCGCTGGGGCACGGCCACCGTTATGAGGAACGAGTAAGCCTTGGGCCAGGGCTGGGGCGCGTTGGTGAGGGGGTCAACACTGAAGGTCCCCAGTTGTAAACCAGGCATGGCTGCATTGGAGGGGGGGGCGCCGGCGGGGTGCCGCCCGGTCCTGTCCACCTCTCCGCCATCGCACACGGGGGCTAGGCGCACCCGCCGACACGCCCTTGGCCAAGGGGGACGCGCTGTGCCGTACCCGATATGGGTCTGTGCCCGCGCTTTCAGTCAGGCCCGTGCGGTGTGCCCCTGTCATCTTCAGGCATCGTCCCACCGTGTCACTCACCCCTGCAACGCCCGCCACACACCCTTCCCTGTCCCCCCCCCTCCCAGCGCCCAGAGCCTGGACGGCTCCCACCGCCTGCTGCACCTCAGCGTGGCGGACCACGTGAGGCGGGAGGGGCAGGGGCGGGGGGCAGCACAGGGGCAGGGAGTTGCAGCGCAGGATAGGGCAGCGCAGGATGGGAAGAGCAGGGCAGCGCATCTCCTGAGTATGCGGCCGGACGGTCAGGTTATGGTGGAATTTAGCGTGCGCCCAAACACGCCTTAGACTACTGTGGCGTGCGCCCGGACACGCTTCGCATGGACAAGTCTCTACGAGATAGCGCAATCGGACGCGGGGTGAAGGCAGTGGATCGCTTGTTGCACCTGCTGGCAACACGGCTGGAGCGAACGCCCCGCACCGCACCCTCAGGACGCTGCTGTTCCGCCCTTCCCTCGCTATGCTACTCGACACAAACGTGCCGCGGCCCCCACCCCATCATTCCCCTGCAGGTGGACATGCTGTACGGGCGGCGCGTCAAGGGAGTCCCCGACGCATCGCGCTGGATTGAGTCGTACACGGTACGGTGGGGGTGGGGTGGTGGGGTCGGGGGCAGGCGGGAGTGGGGCGGCAGGACACACACGGGAGAGCAAGGGGGCCTGGGATAGAGATAACCGGGCATGGGGTGCTGCAGTGCACCTGCTGGCCCCCTGCCCCCGGACCCGCCTATCCTTTCCTGCTTTCAATGGCAGCCAAGGCACGCCTCCTGCAAGCTGCCCTCATTGTCCCGGCATCACACTTTACGTTCCGGGGTAGAACGCACCTCGCCTCGTACGCCGCACGCATGCTTACCGCATCGCCCACCTCATGTCCCGCCCGCCCCCTGCAGGTCCCCGGCCAGACTGTGGGCGTGCGGCTGCCGGGCAGCGGCTCCCCCGCCTCCCCCCCGGGGGACTCCCCCGCCGCCTCCGCGCCCTCCGCCGGCGCCCTGCCGCGCAGCACCTACGCCATCGCCTCCTCGCCCTACGCCTCGCGGAGGGACTCGGCATACGTGGACGCATCCCTTATCGAGGTCCGGGGGCCGGGGGTGGGATGGGGGGCCGGCGGGAAGGGTGGGACAGAGGACGTTTGGAACACAGGACGCAGGGGCATGGCATGGGCACTCGGCGGCTGGGTCGGGGGCTGCACGCGGTGCTACGTTTGCTACATCCCGGAAAGGTGCCAACATCCCACAAAATAGGACATGGCACGCGGTACCGGTATGGAACCAATGACGAACTGCCGATGAACCTTACCAAGCTTATGCTCCCTCGTTTCTTGCCCTTATCCATCCATACCCATCCACGCCCCCGTTCCTCACCAGATCCTGGTGGACCGCACCTCCTGCCCTGAGGACGCGGCGCTGGCGGAGCTGGGCCCGGGGGCGCAGCTGGAGGTGGGGCGGTGGGGGGAGCGGGGGGAGGGGATGGGGGAGATAAATGTGGGCGGGATGACGGGCATAGGTGCATGAAGCAGCACTGGCGTGTTGGCGGTGTTGGCGACAGCTGCAGCATGAGCAGTCCGAAATAGCTTCCACCGCACGTCACCGCACAGCGGCCAGGCGGGCGCGTGGCTGCACGTTAGGTGGCCGGGGCCAGGGCGGGAGGGCGCTGGAGCAGGATGTGGGGCCTTAGGGTGACGGCGCCCCGCATCCGCTGCCTGCCGCTGCTCAGACATGCATTGCCCTGCAGGCTGTGCAGTGGGTTCCCGTGCCTGTGCCCGTGCCCGTGCGGCAGCCCCACGCAGCTACGCCTCTACCCGCAGCGCAAGCGCACGTGCCCTCCCCTCCCCTGCCTCTCCCCCCTTCCGCACAGGTGACCCAGGTGATCGGCCGTGGCTTCTCCTCCCTGCTGGACTCATACAACGGGCTGCAGCGGGCCATAGAGGTGAGGGGGGTGCACGGCAAGGGAGGGGGAGGGACAGGGGGAGGGAACTCCAGCTGGCATCGGGGCAGAACGCGCCGGAAATCGCAGCACGCGCCTTTGCTAGCCTGCCATATCGGGGCATCTCCTTCTGTATCAATCTGACGGCGCTGGCTTGCGCACGGCTGGGCTCGTCCTTCGGGAGACCGGCCAAGCGGTCCCCTCACTGGCCGGGGGCTGCTCCTCTGCCGTCCCGCACCCACAATTACCGCCACTTCGCCCCCTCTCCTCCTCTTTACCCCCTCCCCACCACCACCACCTCCCTTCAGGAGGGCCGCAACCTGGTGCTCATCGGCCTGGGCAGCAGGGGCGCCAGCGCGCTGCGCTCGGCGCTGTGCTGGCAGCCGGTGCTGGCGCACGCGAGCAGCCACAGGTGGGTGGGGGGAAGGGGGGGACAGGAAGCACAGCGTGGCAAGGGTAATGGGTGGGGGAAAGGGGGAAACAAGCCGCAGCGTGGCAAGGGTAACGGGTGGGAGGGGGCCTTGGAAAAGGGGGCCGTGCGCGCGTCAACACGGGAAAGGCAGCAAGCGGTGGTGCTTGCGGTGAAGCAGCTAGCGCACGCGTCTGGGTGTGACCGCAGACGGCAGGAGGTCGGGCAGGGGGCTAGGGCAGCCGTGGAGGTGGGGTATGCGTAATATGCGAGGAGGCGGGGGATGCAGGAGGGGGGCAGCGGGGGCCAATGCAGGGGGGCGTTGGGGAGTGAGCAGAGCGCTGCTGCATGGTCACTGTTCAAGGTGTGCGTGTGCCTCTGCGCGCCTAGCTAGCCCTCTTGGCCCTTTTCGCTGGGCACATCGGCGGTACAGCGAGCACATGAGCCGTGGCCATGCGTCTACACGCCCCCAGCGGTGTACGGCCTCTTCATCGCCGTCCCACCCCTGCAACCAAATGTTCCACCCCCTAGGGTTGTTGCGCTGTACGTGGCGCACTCGGCCACGCGGGCGGCCTTCGTGGCGGAGTGGGACAGCTGGCGGGAGGCGGGGGTGAGCAGGGGGGGGGGGGCTTCTGCTGTCGTTTTGGAGTAGTTCCATGGACAGGATGACCACACCTCCCCCCTATACGCCTCGTCATCGACCTCATCGATCTGCAGGCTTCGTATGTCGTCCTACCGCCTAACCCCCTGTCCCCCGCCCCCAGATCACGCTGCGCCCGCTGTACACGCACCCCAACGCGGCGCTGGACGACGCGGCGGTGGTGGCGGGCGGCGGGCCGGGCGCGGCAGAGACCAACGGCACGGGCCGCGCCTCCGGCCAGTCCCCCGCCTCCGCCGCCTCCGACCCAGGCGTGGACCACGAGCGCGTCATGGACCTGCTGCAGCAGGGCCTGTTCATGCACGAGGGAGGCTTCGAGGGTAGGTGCAAAGCGTGCGTGGTATGGGAAGAGGGCGGGGGCACGGGGCATCACGGTGTGAAATGGCAAGGGTGCAAGGGGGAGGATTCCTGGGCTGGGGCTGGGGCGGGCTACGGGCAAGGGCAGGGCGGGGGCGGGCTACGGGCAAGGGCAGGGCGGGGGCTAGGGGCCACGGCAGTTTTGCAGCGGAAACGCGAGAGTTGGCCTAGGGAGCTCTGCGCGGCTTGCGCCGTCTTTCCCTTGGCATGTTGCCCCTGGCGCCTTTCCTTCGGCATTCTGGGCTTGCAACTGGCTGCCATTGGCCTTTTCTCCGCACATACGCGCTTGCCACGCCAACTTCACGCACGGCGCGTGCATGCTTTTGCTCTCCCTGTGACGCCCGTCCCGCGTGTCCCCCCATACCTCCGCCCCCAGGTGTGTCCGGCGGCCCCTCCTCCCGCGTGTGTGTGCTGCTGGCGGGGCTGCCGGGGGACCTGGCCTCGGCGCTGGCCAAGCAGCTCAGCGCCAAGGGTGTGGACTACACGCACATCCTGTTCAGCGACTACTTCTGAGCACCGGCATCAAGGGGGCGAGGGGGCGGCCGTGGGGAGAGTCAACCTGGAAGCTGGGGCCGAGGGAGTGGGCGTGCACGTGCCGGGATGTGGGGCTTTGGCGGGCCTGGGCAGGGGCCTGGGGGGGATCGAACTAGTTCAGGACGTGGAAGGAGTGTCGGGTGGAAGCAGGAGCCTCGCATGGGTAGTGGACAGGCGTGACCGGGCACGGGAAAGCGATAAATTGCTGGTCGGAGCGCACCGATGGGTGTGAGTTGGGGCGGTGAAGGCGAGGGAGGGACGGGGTTGTTGGCGGTGGAAGCCCGGATGGCGGAAGCAGTTGAGGGCTGCAAGCTGGGCGGTGTCAGCGTACATTGCAACGGCCAACGGCCAAGGGGGGCTCCGGACACGACGAGGTGCAGCAGGGCCAGGCCGCTTGACCGATGGGTACGAGGGCACCGCCGGCACACTTGCAGCCAGGCGTGCAACTAAAGTGGTGCTGTAGTGCAGGTGAACGGGCTTGCAGCGCCTTGACATGTTCACAATACACTTGTGAATATTCACAATGGCTTCGGTCCGCTGGCCTACTCGAGCAGTCGAGCACCAACAGCTACAACTCTGCCATGCCAAGCCCTGTGTACATGGTGTGTGAAGAGCAGCTATTAGTGCGCTCTACGCGTTCCACCAGCCTTGCCCGCGACGTCGGTTTGTCGTGTGTAGCAGTAACAGCCCGCGTCTCCCACGTGGGTGCCAGGCCCGACCGCTCTTTATCGTGTTCCGTGGTGTTCTACGGGTAGGGATGGCAGGCTCGGGACGCGCCGGAGTCCAGCGAGATAGCACAGGCTGGCATCTTATTTTATTTTCACAAAATACCGCCGCTTTCAGGCCGCGCAGCGGCGCCAAAATCAGAGGATTTTATCGAATCTGATAAAAGAAAACGGGGCTGGACAGGGGTATTTTATCCGGTTTACGAAATTTCAGGTGCTGCACTGCATGGCATAGACCCTTTCATAAAATACTGGGACTTTTGGGCGTTGGGTTTTATCAGAACTGATAAAATGCCTTGGCGGAAGAAAACAGCCCTGGCGGCAACGGCTTCCAATGTACAGCCTGAGACTATGAGCCAGCAGACGTGAGCTGGCCGTTCCACGCTGTGTGGACCTGCACTTGGGCTGCCTCAATAGCATGGCATGGCAGCACGCAATGCCCGCCTTTGAGGGAACCTCCTGTCAGGGGAGCTCCCCTTACACTCAATCTCTTACCCGCGCCATCCGTCATGCTGGGCTCTGAGGCCAGCTGCCGCTATCCTCTCGGAAAGGCTGTTGTTCGCACCCCAGCCGCCGCACCCTATCCACCCCTGCCTGTCATCCTCCAACGGCAGGATGGCAGGGGTGAGACGTGAGAGGGGGGGGGGACAAAGTACTAGTCACGCGAGGAGGTAGAAGTAGTGGTACAGGGGGCCGGGGGGGGCGCAACCATATGGTTGTGTTCATGACAGAAGGTGCTATTATCTGCGGAGGAAAGGTTGCGTCAACAAAACATGGCCGGTAAGGTGTACCGCCTAGCCGGAGGGTAAGGCGTACAGCCGGATGGGCAGTCCAGCAACATGACCCAAGTACAGTAACGGCTACACCGTAGCTAGGCCGACCCGCCATAATGTGCGTTGCCTATCCGTTCTCTGTGGTCCATCTACACCTTGCGCCTTGCGACCCCGCCGAGTTGACAGCATGCCGACGCAGCACAGGCCCAGGCCTCCCCACATGCCACGTCCCCAGCCAAGGACGCCTGCAGTTCAAGACCTAAGGTGCACTTGAAGTCCCATGGAACCCCAAATCGCGCAATGCAGAAGGGAAACGCACCTGGACGAGGTGTGCAAGCATGTCCAACACCCACCATCACACTACGCCGGTACCCCCGACACAGAACCTCGACAGCCACCCCAGACCCCTGCCCCATTTGCCTCCGCACCGCTCCCCCTGCCGCAGCCCCCGCAGCCACGCCTCCACCTCCCGCCGCTCCTGCTCACGGGGGGCAGGGTACCCTTCAGCCAATGACCCCAGCATGAGCCACTTGATTCTGCCGCAGCACGGAGCGCCGTGCTCCACCAGCCACTGCAGGAGGAACAGGGGAGCCCCATCCTTCACAGCCATAGCCAGCACTTCTCCGTGCAAGGGCACTTCCAGCCGTCGCAGGCAGGTCAGCGTGCCGCGGTCGCGGTTTCTGGCAGCCACGGTGTACCAAATGAACTCAGTTACGAACGGATCCACCTCTGCCGCCTGCATCCCCACCACGGCTTCTAGCGTCGCCTCAGAGCCCGCGTAGATAGGAAGGCGCAGGGCGCGTCCGGGTAGCTGCCCAGCAGCAGGCCCTCCGCTCAGGCGCAGCAGCTCCCGCACCACCACCCAGGGGCCTTGATTTGCCGCCGCACTAACGTACTCCCCGCCTTCCTCAGGCCCCAGGGTCCAGCCCGCCGCCGCCAGCAGCTGCACCGCCGCCACCAACGCCTCCGCATCTGCAGCCGTGTTGGCAGGCCACATGAGCACCGCGTCACCTACACGCAGTGGGCCGCGGGGGCAGCCGGCCTGCAGCAGCCACCGCACCATGGGCAGGTCGCCCCTCCGGAAGGCCGTCGTGAAGCACCCAGGGTCCATGCCGCAGCCCTGCTGCAGCAGCCACGAGGCGGTGGGGACGCTCCCCGACTCCACCGCTGCGAGCATTGCTGAGAGCCGGGATCCCCCCTGCTGCGGCAATGCCTCACCCGCGCCCTGGCTGCGCCAGTGCCCCACCAGCAGCTGCACCGCCGCCAGGTCGCCCCGCGCCGCCGCCGCTTGAACGGCACGGTACGACCCCAGCGACGCCCCTCGGGCCGCCAGCCACCGCAGCTTGGGCACGCTGTCCCTGGCTGAGCCCGCCGCCGCGCATACCGCCGCCTCGCTGCGCCAGCACTCGTCACCCGCCGGCGGCAGGTAGCCGCCCTCCTGCTCCATCTGCACGATGAAGCCCAGGTCCGCGCGCCGCAGGACCGCCGCCATCGCTTCCGCGCCCTCCCACGGAAAGCCGCGCTCCTGCAGCCACCGCAGCCGCGCCAGGTCCCCCGAGGCGGCGGCAGCGCCCCACACCTC
>VFQN01007254.1_pt1 | contig 12027 bp, 13 predicted proteins | sample 3512371 | NCBI WGS metagenome assembly VFQN01 (sample SAMN10412370, study PRJNA504923) | tailings metagenome | isolation source: Replicate 2 from Balatoc abandoned mine | place: Philippines: Itogon, Benguet | collected 2017-08-28
CTCTATCGCGAGCATTCTCGCCTAAATCAGTGTCCGGGTACATTAAACCACTACAGCTTGAGACATCTTAATCAAAAAATGAGCGAGTTATGCGGTTGCAGTTTATGAGTATATAGATCAGCTGTAGCTGGAATTTATGACCATTTTTGATTGCAACCTTTGCTGAGTCCGCAATTGGTAAGAGATTTAGTGTGAGGACTGATTAGTAGCGCTTATGTGTACTAGCTCAGATAAGTCACTCTTTCACGCTCTGTTTAGTTTTTGCCTGTTTTCGCACCATGTCTTTTGCATGAGCTGCACCGCTTGCTTCGACTACTCCAACTGGATGACCATCTAAATCTAAACGATCAGCGCCTTCTTTGCATGCTTGCCAGTAACGAGAGCTTTTGCACCACGTTTTAATCGCCAACTGTAAATCTTCCTTGGAAATGCCAATTTCTTCAGATCGCATTTGGAGGTCTTGAAGAATGCCAATTTTTAACGGTACTTTTGGGGTTGGGTTTTTCGGAAAGGCTTTAGGGTACAGCCTCTGAAGCTTGCCTATGATTAAGACCACTGGATCGACAGGATTGGTGTTCTTGGTTTTTACTTGGTTTGCTGGCTGTTTAGATTTCTTTTCTTCAGCAAGTTGCTTCTTGAGTTCGGCGAGTTGTTCTAGGCCCATGGCAATAAATTTAACAGGTTGTTTTTCTTGAGGCGAATTTTCTAACAGATTGTTACGACCATGCAATCTATTTAATAGAAATGCTTTTTAGGCTAGATATTAAATGTTAGCTTGGCTGCTAGAATGTTGACGCAGCTTCCGTCTTGCAATGTTCTTCTTTCTAAGAATATATGCGCCAGTGAATGCTGCGATTGTGGCAATAATGGTAATCACTAATATGACAATCATCAGAGCTAGCATTTTTATCAATCTCCTTTCATGTCCTCAATCATGACCTTGCCTTCATCTGTGAGAATGTTTAAAAAGTCCTCCCACAATTCAAAACTAAGATGGCGAGTGACTTCAGTAATATTGCCTTCTCTTATGGCTTGGGTTTGTCTGCGCCATCGCTTTTGCGTTTCTTCATAAGGCTCGACGTGAATTTGAATAGTAAAGCTCGCATTTTCGTCAATTTGTTGAGAGGGCTTTAAAGAGGTGGGCTTCTCGCAAAACACTAAAGCGTGTTTATTTTTCTCGGTCACTTTAGACATTACCTCATTCAGCTTCTCAACATTAAAACTTTGATGGCTGAATCTGAGCTTCAATTGGGTGATGAAGTTTTTCCAGTGGTGTGCCGACATACATATAGTCTCTTTCTCTGGCCGACCGAATGTCCAGCTACTGGCCAAACGGTCGTGATGATTTTCGTATCCCAATGAATCTTGAACCCTGATCCAGCAGGCGCTTGTTTTATAGAATCACGTTATTGATACTGGTTTGATCTGTGTTTACGTGCTCTCCAGCCTGCAAGCATTAGACCTGGAAATAGCAAGGCCAATGATTCAGGCTCCGGGACAGGCGTTGCGACTCTCACCAGGAAAGACGCTAGATTGGCTGCTGATCTATCATCGTTGTAACGACCAAAGCTCACAGAGCTATAAATAGTGGGCTTGTCATAAGTGCTTGTGATGAGACCGTAGAGTTGAGAGTCTTCATCACGGTTTTTGTAGTCCTCAGCAGTCAGTCCTAACAGGTCTTTTTTGTCAGTAGTGGTATCTGTTGCACCAAGTAAGTCGATCAACGTGATAAAGAAGTGATCATTATCTATCTTTCCGGTCACAGCCGTGATGTCAGTTGTACCATGTAAGCTATAACCCCGACTTGTAAATATCTGCTTGAATTCATCATAGCTTGCATAGCGCCAGCCTTCTAATGCCTGGCCATGACCAAGCAAGGCTAACACTTGATTGTAAGATTTCCCCTGGGTAAAGCTGGTATCCAGCCACTCTAAGCCGGTATTTTGATCAAGCGTATAAGTACCGTAGTCAACGAGGCTGTATGAGCCGGCATTGGCTGTATTGCACAAGAACATGAGTAACAGCAAAAAGTGTTTCATATGTGAGTTTCCTATAATTTAAGTGAGTCATTAAAAGTCTTATTTATGCAGGTTAATCTCGTCGACGGTGTCGCAGGGAAACCATTTGCTTGCAGCATCCACTGCGACAGTCGATGAGAAGTTTCTGTCCCTGCCCCCACCCGCAGACTTTATGTCCACCAGTACCTGAATTCTTTCATTCTCGATTTTGTTCACGATGCCTGAGTAAGTCCAAATACCAGACTCCTTGCAAGCTCTACGTCCTACGCCTCTAGCCAAAACCATTGTCCCGTTGGTTTCTGCCAGGATACGGCGATTGACCAGTTCCTTCTCCCTGTACTGATTCGCCTGCTTTTCCTGTTGGAGGACATCTGAGAACGGGATGTAGTGATAGGTATTCGCCGCTCTGTTATTCCAGTCTTCTGGTGTCGCGCCCTCAGAGGTAGAAACCACTAATGCGAAAATATGGTCAGGCTGGCAATACCCTGCAATGTTCGATGGGCCAAAGAAACGCATATCTCCTGTCGCAATAAAGAATAACGGCTTGTCTTCTGGAGAGCGGCACCATCTGTCATTGAGCTTTCCTCCTAACTCATAGCAGTAATTGCTGGCGATATTCTTGGTGCGTCGTTTCATTTCGGTCACATCAAATGAAGAGCACCAATAGCGACGGTATTCGTTGACGCCCTGGATCTTGGTCTTGCCGAACTCAGTATCAAAGGTCATCCATTTCTTGATTTTTTCTGGATCAAAGATCTCGCCGATAGTCGCTTTGTAGAAAGCGTCGTATTGTTGAATCAGATCCTTTTTTGCTGTGTCATTCTTGGTGGGAGCGGAGTTGCAACCACTCATACAGAGTGCAATAAAAGCAAGTAATACAAATTTGGTGGGCATAGTTATCCTTATTCGAATGTTAACTATTGTAGATTATATTCCGTGGACTGTTAATCTCATTCGTAAAAGAATGAGGCATGTCCTCAATGCTGGAAACCATTCAAGCCAATCTGGCGCGCAATATCATTGCGCGCAGAAAAGCGTTGAACATGTCTCAGGAAAAACTGGCACTGCAGGCAGGTGTGGATAGAACATATGTCAGTCAGTTGGAGCGGGGGATTGCTAATCCATCGATCTCTATCCTGTGTCGGATAGCAGAAATCTTGCAGTGCAAGATGCAGGATCTTGTATCCGACGAACTTAACCTCGCCTAATCCTTACCTGCTGTACTATGGTAAGTACTCAAAATCCTCATGCAGGATCACACTGATCAGGCGATCAAAAATTAAATGATTTTCCATCTCAAGTGCTTTTTTGGCTTTACTGATTAAATCAAGCGCGACCTGACGAGGGTCGTGTGTCGTTTTGGTCGAGCGCTTTTTATAGAAATGACTGCGAGTGTCATAGTCAAACTGATTGTAGCGACTGATCCCTAGCAGGATGACTGCTGCCATGAGTTGCTCTTTGGGTCGCTGTAATCGCTGATAGGTCAGATCAGACTCCAGGTGAGTGAGGTTGAGTAACGTTTTCTCAATCAAGCCTCCCAGCCACTCAAACTCACCTTTCAACGCTCCAGGGGTTTTGAGAAAGTGATAAAACACATAATGGTTTACCAACACCTGGTTGATCAGTTTGTTATATTCAACAGGCAGGCTATCAATGTGGTTCAAAAACGCACCAACGGCGAAGCCATCATGCTTCCAGGCGGGCATTAATGTTGTGTCCAGGTTTTCACCATTCAAGAGCGTGCCAACTGAGATCAACGTCTCAATAATATTAGTACCCTCTGTGAAAATTTTCTTGGTCATCCACTCAGCACGGACCAATACGCCATACCCTAAGTCCTTACGCTCATGTTCAGATAACCAGGTAACGCGTAGGGTGCGAAAATCTCTATAGAGGGTCGCTTTGTAGATATAAGTCGAGTCAGAATTCTTCTCGCGAGACAGATGCTGGATTCTGAACAGGTTGTAGATACTACATACTGCCAATAACTGTGTGTTTTCAATTGCCTTCAAAAATTTCATTGTTTTATCCTTTGCATTAAGCGCTGATTACTGACCGTTGGCGGGGACTGCGTTACCTGCCGGCACAATTAAATTCCCCGAGAGCAAACGGTTGAATGCCGAGCCATCATTTCTGGTGAGGTTAGGGACATAGCGGCTATATACCCGGAACAACATCTCAGTGGTTGAGTGCCCCATCTGCCTGGCAATCCACTCCGGGTTTTCCCCTGCAGCTAACCAAAGAGTTGCCGCGGTATGGCGTGAGGTATAAGGCCTACGTAACTCAAGACCCAAATAGCGGAGTAGGGGATACCACACGCGATTGGTGAGATTGTTCAGGTTGAGTGGCTTACCTTCAGCATTACAGAACACAAACTCTGATTGTTTGGACGTGACCTCAAGTTGGCGTTTGAGCGCATCAAACACCACGTCTGACATGAAAATCTCACGGATGGATAAATCGGTTTTACCCTCATCCTCCATCTCATCACCAACCAAGGTTTCACGAATCAGGATCTGCCGATTCTTAAAGTCGACATACTTCCATTTCAATCCATGAATCTCCCCAGTACGCATGCCGGTAAAGAAGCGAACAATGAAGTAATCGCGATAATCTGGCCTCACGGTTTTTAGAATCAGGTTCACTTCGTCGAGCGTAAAGGGCTTGATATCCTGACGCTTGATCTTGAGGGGTTTGATTCTTTGACCTGGTGAGGTAAAGTTATAGCGGTCAGCGGCCTCATTAAGAATTTGTCTTAATCCCAATACAATGGCATTGATGCGGCGTGCAGAGAGTGTTTGACCTTTTCGTCCGGGGACTTTGGCGAGTTGCGAACGAAAATCAAGAATGTCTTCACGACGGATGCTGCTGACTACCTTCTCTCCAAAATACGGCACCAGGTGTTTATCAATGGTGTCGCGCATGGTTTGCACATAGCTTTTGCGCCAGCCAATCTTGCATTCATCAAACCATTTTTCAGCGAACTCTTTGAAAGCGGGAGAGCTCTCTAAAGGAGATAAGGCTGTATTCTCTGAAACGTGAGCAATAGGCCTAGGGGCCAGGTTTAGGTTGTTTGATGAGGAACCCTTAGAGAAGTACTTGTGATAGTCAAAAGTATTGTTAGAAATATCAGATTCAATCTTTCCTAGAATCTCTGACATTTTCTTGCGATTAGCTTTTGTGTCAGTCAGTAAGGTTTGTTCGCGATAGCGTTTCCCCTGAAACCTAAAATCGAAGAACAACAGTCCGTTATCTTTTCTGGCTCGAATACTAGCCATAGCAATAACCGCCATTTTTCATTGGTACTGCATTTAGATTTGCTGTCATGCTGAGCAGGTCTCTTTCAATCGCTTCCCATATATAGAGAATTTTTCTCCTGCCAAATGGGCGTATATAGTGAGTACCTTCAATCAACACACTATCCTTCAATTGATTGCGAATCGTTCGTGCGTCATATTTGATTCGTAACGCTAGTTCATCAGTAGTTAAGTAAGTACCATTCATGCTATGCTCCTTGTTGTTTAAAAGTGGCAAACGATAAACAATAAATCCGTTTGATAATTAATATTATCACATTGATCATCATTTGCAACTATTTATTATCAAATTATTATTTTTTTGAGCATTTAAGATGATTAGATTTTTGATAAATGAATTGTTATCTGAAAAGCAATTCAAGGAAGGGCGAAGAATTACGCTTATAGAGATATCGGAAGCGACAGGGATTAATCGAATGACTTTGTCTAAAATGATTAATCACAAGGGCTACAGTTCGGTGACAGATAATTTGGATAAGCTTTGCAATTATTTCAATTGCAGGATCGAAGACTTAATCGAATACATTCCAGATGAAGAGAATATGGAGTCAGATTAAGCGGTAGAAATTCTAATTGGATTTATTAGAGAAAAAATATGGCTCTAGCCTTGATTCTCAAACTGGCCACTAAAAGATTTTTAATGAAAGTTTTCAGCGTGAACAGGCAGCTTGGTTAATTTTCAAGCAGAAGAGCCATTCATGACAATCTTAATCAATTACTTGGACAAATGTTAATGGAGTAATCTCAGGCTGGAAACTCGTTTTGCTGCGACAAGTAACTGGGATAAAGCTCTCATTAACTAATAGTTAAATAACTATTTTTGCCTAAAATGCTCACAAAATGTAGCAATTTACTTTAATCCAGCCAATCAAAATTAACGAACTTGTCCGCCCAACTTAAGATGTGTTAACGTCTTGATTAAAAAGTAGAAAGCCCAGCACGGGGCTGGGCTTGGATACAGGACAACAAGATTTCTCTTGAGCCTTTATTGTAGCAACGGCTCTCACCCCGGATGACCACAACGATTCAATAATAAGGAATAAAAATATGAATAGCAAGCAGGGTGTGAAATATGCCATTGGATTAGATATCGGTATCGCTTCTGTTGGCTGGGCATTACTGGGGGAAAATCGAATTATTGATTTAGGTGTTCGCTGTTTTGATAAAGCGGAAACTGCTGATAAGGGTGAATCCCTCAACCTTGCTCGAAGATCAGCCCGTTTGTTACGGCGGCGTCTAAGAAGACGTTCATGGAGATTAACCAAGCTTACGAGGCTATTAAAACGTGAAGGTTTGATTTCCAATACGAACTTGCTTAAACATCCGCCTACAAAAGGATTTTCCATCCCGAATTTGTGGAAATTACGTGTTGAAGCCTTGAATAGAAAACTCAGTGCTGAAGAATGGGCAAGGGTTATTTATCACGTGTGCAAGCATCGTGGCTTTCATTGGTTGAGCAAAGCTGAAGAGAAAAAAGCAGATGATGATAAAGAAGCAGGTGCTGTCAAAAAAGGCTTAGCTGCTACAAAAAGACTTATGCAAGAGAAAGGCTATCGCACTGCAGCTGAAATGGTCATTAATGAATTCCCGGATGCTCAGCGCAACAAACGGGGCGATTACGGTAAAGCCTTATCCAGAGAGTTGCTTTCGCATGAGCTGCAGTTGCTGTTTAATCGCCAGCGTGAGTTAGGCAACCCCTATACATCCACCGATTTTGAAAACAAATTACTCGAACGAAAAAATGGTTTGCTATGGGCACAAAAGCCATCACTCTCAGGCGAAGCACTGTTAAAAATGCTCGGTAAATGCACGTTCGAGAAAAATGAATATCGTGCTCCCAAAGCCAGCTTTTCTGTTGAGCGCCATGTTTGGCTCACACGTCTCAATAATTGCCGCCTAATTATAGATGGGGAGAAACGTGAATTGTCTCCCGCAGAAAGAGCCATTGCGATTCAACTACCCTACGACCAAAGCAGTGACTTCACCTACAAGCAATTGCGCAAAGCATTGGCAAAAGCCGGGCTGACAAACGAGTTTCGTTTTGCTGGCTTAGTGTATCCAAGTGCATTGCAATCAGAGCAAGAAAAAGCCAAAGACCCCGAAGAAGAAAAGCTGATTAAATTGCCTGCATGGCAGCAACTTCGAAAAGCAATGAAAGATGCGGATCTAGAGAGTGATTGGCAAAAAATCGCCATAGATGCCTTGGATGGCAACGCTAATTTGTATGATGAGATTGCCAGAGTTCTGAGCATTTTTAAGGAAGATGAAGAAGTTGAGCGCGAATTAAACAAATTAGATTTACCGAATAAATCAAAGATGGTTGAGGCATTACAAACCATTCGATTTGAACAGTTTAGCAATCTATCGCTTAAAGCCTTGTACAAGATACTCCCGCATATGGAACAAGGTGAACGCTATGATGCAGCTTGTTTGACTGCTGGATATCACCACAGTCAACTGCACAAAATAGGTACAGGCGAGCATAAATACCTGCCAGCGTTCTATATTGGACGTGATAAAGATGGCCGCCTTAAATTTAATGAAGACTTGGATATACCACGCAACCCTGTTGTGTTGCGAGCATTAAATCAGGCTAGGAAAGTCATTAATGCCATCATTAAAAAATATGGCTGCCCAGATCAGGTGCATATTGAAATGGCGCGTGACTTATCTAAATCATTTGATGATAGACGTGACATTAAAAAGGCGCAGGACGAATACAGAGATCGTAACGAGAAAGATCGTAGCACCTTTAACCTTGAATTTAATACCTCAGGCGAGTTGAAAGGTCGTGAGTTTGAAAAGTGGCAACTTTATCGTGAGCAGCATGGTAAATGTGCTTACTCGCTACAGCCGCTAGACATCCATCGCTTATTTGAAATGGGTTATGCCGAGGTAGATCATGCGCTCCCATATTCCCGCAGTTATGATGATAGTAAAAATAACCGCGTTTTGGTCCTAGCTGCAGAAAACAGAAACAAAGGGAATATGACACCGTATGAGTATTTAGGTGGCGCGCAAAATAGTTTGCGCTGGCTTGAATACGTAGCATTTGTAAACTCCAATAAGGCTTACCGCCAAGCCAAACGTAACAGACTATTAAGAAAAGACTTTGGCGAAGAAGCTGCCAAAGAGTTTAGCGAGCGTAATTTAAATGACACGCGCTACATCTGCCGCTTCTTTAAAAACTACGTTGAACGTTATCTCAAATTAGCCGATGACAGCGACTCCAAACGCTGCGTAGTCGTAAATGGCCAATTAACTTCTTTCTTAAGAGCACGCTGGGGCCTTATTAAGGTTCGTTCAGATTCAGATCGGCATCATGCCTTAGATGCTGCTATTGTTGCTGCCTGTAGTCATAGCATGGTTAAACGCTTGGCAGACTATTCAAGGCGTAAAGAGCTTGAAGCAGCTCGCGAAGGTTTTGTGGATATGACCACAGGCGAAGTTGCAAGCCAGTCAATGTACTCACAACTTGAACAACACTTCCCATCACCTTGGCCACATTTTAGACAAGAGTTACAAACAAGATTGTTGGCTGATGACCTGCCCGCGATGCGTAATGAGTTGGCGAATATGGGATATGACGAAGAGTCTTTAGATAGCGTTAAAACATTGTTTGTCTCACGCGCACCGCAGCGACGAAATAGCGGTGCCGCTCATAAAGAAACAATTTATGGGCAATCTGATGCGTTAGCTAAGACCGGCAGTGTGACGCAGAAAATTGCCGTTACTGATTTAAAACTGTCTGACTTAGATAAATTGATTGATCCACACCGCAATCAAAAACTGTATGCCGAAATTGAAACGTGGCTGAAAGGGAAAGAGGCGCGGGAAAAGCGCGCAAAAGAAATTGAAGCAAACTTAGGTCGGGGTAAAGACAAACGTGAAATGACCAGCGATGAAAAAGCTGAAATCGAGCGACTAAGAGCTCTACCTCGAAAACCAACTAATAATGGCTCACTTGGGCCAATTGTAAGAACCGTCACCGCTGTGATTGATAAGTTATCTGGCATTCCGATTCGAGGAGGAGTAGCTAAAAATGACTCTATGCTGCGTGTGGATGTTTTTAGTAAAGCTGGTAAGTTTTACCTTGTTCCAGTCTACGTGCATCATCGAGTAACCGGCTTGCCCAATCTTGCGATTGTTGCTAACAAAGAGGAAAGCGACTGGTCGTTAATTGATGAAACATTTGATTTCTGTTTTTCACTTTATCCAAATGATTTTGTAAGAATAAAACTCAAAAGCGAATTACGAGAGGGTTATTATGCTGGGTGTGACCGCGCAACAGCATCTATCAGTTTATGGACTCATGACCGAAATTCATCTATAGGTAAAGATGGCTTGGTTCGGAGTATTGGAGTAAAAACTGCCCTAAACTTAGAAAAGTACAATATAGATGTTTTAGGCAATATCTATCCTGCCCCAAAGGAAACTCGAAGTGACTTGGCGTAGCGTCGTTATCTCCCAACCTGCCAAGCTAAGGCGTGAGCACTTCTCGCTTGCCATTGAGCAAGTACAAACAGCATTTGTGCCATTTGAAGATATAGCAGTGATTGTGCTTAACAATCGTGAAATAACAATTACGCACCCTGTCCTTTCTGCTTGTGGCGAATACGGTATCAGCTTGTTTTCCACAGGCGATAATCACCAGCCGAATGGCATTTTCTTGCCTTATCTTTCGCATTCTCGCGCCAATAAATGGATGCGCCTGCAACTAGACTTTCCCAAGCCAAAGTCCAAGCAAACCTGGGCAGCAATCATTCGGCGCAAAATTGCAAATCAATCGACATGCTTACGCCTGTCTGGGCGAGATGGCGTTGAGCGTTTGGAATCTTATGTAGGGCGTGTGCGCTCTGGCGACATTGAAAATATGGAAGGTCAGGCAGCTGCATTTTACTTTCCGCAGCTTTTTGGTAAGGGCTTTAAGCGCATGCAAGAGAACTTCACCAATGCCGCATTGGATTATGGCTATGCGGTACTGCGCGGTACGATTGCACGCGGCCTGGTCGCTCACGGAATGATGCCTGCAATGGGGATTTTTCATGCCAGCGAACAGAATGCATTTAATCTGGCCGATGACCTCATTGAGCCTTTCAGACCGCTGGTCGATTTATGTGTAAAAAATATGCCTTTACCGGCGAATGAAGAGTTAACACCGCTGCATAAAGCAACCTTGGTTAATTTGCTTAATATTGATGTAGCGATGCCTCGTGGAACAATGTCCGTGTTATCAGCGATTGAGCATATGGTTGAAAGCCTAGCCAGAGTAATGGATGGTGGCAGTCCTGAGATGCTGGAATTACCCATATTAATTGGGCTGGAGCAACATCAACTAGAGTATTAGCCATGAGTGGGGAGAACAAACGATATATGCGACTGCTAGTATTATTTGACCTCCCGGTGGTGACCAAGGCTGAACGAAGGGCTTATACACTCTTTAGGCGCTTTTTGATCAACGATGGTTACGACATGATTCAATTTTCCGTCTATGGTCGTTTGCTCAACGGAAACGATGCGCTTGATAAACACTTAAAAAGACTGGCCGACAACTTGCCTCCAGAAGGTTCCGTACGCTGCTTAAGCGTCACAGAAAAGCAATATGCGAGCATGAAACTCCTTGTTGGCCTTCCGCTTTTTCAAGAAAAAAAGGTCAAATCAGACCAACTTCTTCTGTTTTAAATTAGCGTTTTAAAAAAATAAAACCCGCGCCAGCGTTAACTGGTGCGGGTTTGGTGAGAGCTTATTGTAGATCATCCGGGGTGAGAGAGGGAGCTACAACGCCGAAATACGCCCTCGCAGATAAAGCCAAATTGTAGATCATCCGGGGTGAGAGAGGGAGCTACAACCATGTCACACTTACAACTCATCACATCATCATTGTAGATCATCCGGGGTGAGAGAGGGAGCTACAACGGCAGCATGGGGCGGGGGTAGACATTGGGGATTGTAGATCATCCGGGGTGAGAGAGGGAGCTACAACATGGCAAGTGTATTTGTGCCAAACTTGGTGATTGTAGATCATCCGGGGTGAGAGAGGGAGCTACAACTCAGCGTGGTCATATGTCATCGGTTCGGTTATTGTAGATCATCCGGGGTGAGAGAGGGAGCTACAACTGTTGTCGGGTGGGGCATGTGCAACCATAGATTGTAGATCATCCGGGGTGAGAGAGGGAGCTACAACTCACACTATTACTGTTGATAGCCTTATCCGATTGTAGATCATCCGGGGTGAGAGAGGGAGCTACAACCAGATTTACTAGATTGATTGTAATTGGATTATTGTAGATCATCCGGGGTGAGAGAGGGAGCTACAACACACTTATGCAATATCCATCTGGCGTAACAATTGTAGATCATCCGGGGTGAGAGAGGGAGCTACAACCTAGCCGCATTAGGTATGTGCTTGCCCTGGATTGTAGATCATCCGGGGTGAGAGAGGGAGCTACAACCTTTTTCATCCTCTTCCAACACATCCCAAAATTGTAGATCATCCGGGCACGAACACTAAAACTCATAATTATATTAGTGTTATAAAGTGATGAGTATTCAGGCACAAAGTGGGCACGCAATGGGCACGCAATGGGCACAAAAAAAGCCAAGTTAGTAGTCACTATCTTGGCTTGGCTTTTATTTGTGGTGCGCCCGGCGGGAGTCGAACCCACGACCCTTGGCTTCGGAAACCAATACTC
>VFQN01007255.1_pt1 | contig 12027 bp, 21 predicted proteins | sample 3512371 | NCBI WGS metagenome assembly VFQN01 (sample SAMN10412370, study PRJNA504923) | tailings metagenome | isolation source: Replicate 2 from Balatoc abandoned mine | place: Philippines: Itogon, Benguet | collected 2017-08-28
GCATGGGGCCGTGTCTGTCCGTGTTATGTTACCTGGGCCACACCCCTGCTTTCATTAATCTGGTTACTACAATTACCATTGCACTTCTATCGCGTACCTAATCACAGGCACTGACACGTACACGCCTTGGCGGTCTTTCGTCAATTGTCGGTACTCTCTGCCAGGCACAGCGAGAGAACTCAGTGCCGATGTCTTCCCTAAGAAGGCTAGGATCTAGAGGATGGTCATTATGGAGGACCGCGTCGACGTGCACGGCGTCGCCCTCTGCCCTGCCTGGGAGAGCGTGCTCGGGGCAGTGGCCAGGCCAGGCCACCGACACACACGCTACCTCAGGGTGGAGGGAGCGTCTGCCATCTCTGAGTGCTGCTGGCCACGGACTCTTTTCTAGGGGGCTGTCACAGGGAGCTGAGCGGCCGTCTCCGCAGGATCAGGTAAGGCCTACAGGCCCCTTGGTGATGTGGATAGACCCCATGTTGCGAGTGTGGTGGTGGCATGTTTGTGCAAAGAGTGCAAGGCGTTCATAGCTTCATGCCAATCTTGACCTGCAAGGATAGGGCTTGCTGGGAGGTGGGGTCGGTTGCCTTTCTGGCAGGGTGAGCACCTGGGCCGCCGCGCCCAAGGGGATGGCCTGTCCCAGAGGGTTGTTTCTGCTTACTGTGCAGTGCACCTAGCGCGGTCACCCATTTCCACTCGTTACCCTACAGGAGCAGCACCCAGCGGCAGCACGAAAGGATGAGGGCGGCACCGCATCGCGGGAGGAAGCCGGGAGAGCAGGGCATGGGGGCTCTCCTCAACGCGAGGGCTCGCCACGCCCCGCCGAGGGAGCTCGGCAGCAGCAGGAGGCGACGGGTGAAGACCAGCAGGATCGGCCGGGTGACACAGACCAGCAGGGAGGGGAGGAGGCCCAGCCGTACGTGCACACGCACCTGACGCAGCACGAGCGCATGCGCAAGATGCAGCCCATCATCGAGGAGATGGAGGTGCAGAAGGCAGACGCCGCCATGTCGAGGACGCCGCTCAGCGGGTCGTTCTCGAGCTGGTCCCTGTTGTACGACGGGCCGTTGCGGCGGTTGCTGGCCGGGCTGCTGGTTCCGGTGCGGCTGGCGGCCAGCCGTACGCTGCTGCAGGGGCTGCTGGGGCGGCTGGAGGGCACCGCGGAGACCATCATCCGGGCAGAGGTGGAGGCGGACTTTGACGCAGAGGTGGGTGCACGTGGGCGCGTTAGTCATCAGCATAATGCAAGTGCGTGAGTCACCCCTAACTCCATACCAGGGCTGCCAGGTGCACGGCTGACCGGCCCGCGCAAGGGGCAAGGGGCCTCAGCCCTGGGCGGGCGTGGGAATGGAAGGGTTTGGTACGGCTTGAGGTTTTATGGCTAGGCACGTGGCCTGGGGCCGCCAGCCACAGCCCGTGGCCCGCCTGGACTGCCCCGTGGGTCATGACGGGGTGCCGCCTTCACTACGCCTTGGATCTGGACCCGGATTCTGATCCCTGCCTTAACTCCGTGGGTCTGGCGAGGCGGTTCAACAACTTACCAATCCCTTGCACACTTCGCCTTGCGACGTGCCGCGTGCCACGTGTCATGCGGCCGCAGGACTTCCTGGAGGGCGTGCGCGAGGCCGCCGCGTGCTTTTACGATGCGGTGGCGGCGGGGGACGACGCAACGCTCGCGCGCATGGCCAGCGAGCGTGTGCGGAAGGCGGTGGCGCAGGACATGAAGATGCTGGCGGCAGTGCACGGGATACAGGTGCGGCGTGCGGGTGGGGCCAGGAGCGCGTTCCATGCAGTGATGGTTTTACGGTATCTGTTCCTGCAGGATTGCCAAATGGCACACGTGCCATGCCGTGCGTGAGCTGCATGGTGCGGGCGGGCCGCGGGTGGGCAGCACGAGGCAATCAATCGAGTGCATGTTATGAACCTACGTCGCCAATTGGCACCTTTCAGCGGGGGTCGCTGTGCATGAGTGCCACGTGGGGTAGCGACACAACCGGAAGGGACGGAGTCAGAAAGTGAAGTGGATGTCGGCCACAGCTGTAGCACACGCCTGCACCCGATTCCCGCCTGCAAGGGCAGGGTACTTGGGGCTGCTCTGCACGACTAGATGCCGGCAGCTGCTGCTGTCGTCCTTCTCTCCGACGGACGCTGCCGTATCCCCACCTGCCCGTGCAGGTGACGGGCGTGGAGACGCACGTGCACCGGGCGCACCTGGCGGGCGTCAACGTGTGGGGCCCGCTGTCCATCGCCATGTACGACAAGTCCTGGCTGGAGGACGTTACGCCCAGTACGACAAAGAGCTGGCTGGTGGTGAGCGTTACGCTGGACGTGACGCTGGACGTGACCTACAAGCTCGCGGAGCCCCCCAAGGGCGGTGCTGAGGAGGGCAGCAAGGACGGGGATGGGGGCAGGGACAAGGACGGGGACAGGGAGGTGGCCACGGTGAGCGCCAAGGTGTACCGTGTGGGCAGCTGGCTGATGGCTCGCGGGCCGCTGCCCCCGGGGCAGGTGCGCAGCCTGAACTGCGGGTGGAAGCTGCTGGCGTGGTGGTGAGCGCCTGGTGGTGAGCGGGACGAGGCGGGGGCACGTGGGGTAGTGGCGTGGAGGTGTGGCGAGCGAAGCAAGTTGCGCGAGGCGGGAATTCAGGGAAGGGAGCAGCGCTTGCCCGACAGTGCTAGGTTGGCGGCAAGGTGTCAGGCTGTAGGCCCCCGTTGGCGTTGCTTTTGGGGAGCGTTGCAGGATGATAGCTGATAGATGACGTTTCCGCCGCTCTGCCGCATGCAGTGCAATGCAAAGGCCTGCGGCCGCGTTGGTTGTTGTACGGCCGCTGTGTGACACCATGACAAACGCGTGCTGCGGGAAGCGTTGGTGAACAGGGCTGCTATCAGCCCCGCTCCCTCGGCTCTGTAAGGAGGTCTCGACTTCAGCAGAAAGTCTTGAACCCACTTCCCCGTTCTCCATTGTATCCTCCGGGTGACCAGGTCACCTCGCCCCACAGTCTACCTCAGCTAGTATAGGTAGAAGGCCCGCTGTTGACATCCACTGTCACGGCGCGCCTGTAGCTGATGGAACCACTCCTTGGAATAGCCTCTTGACTACCGTTATCCTCTGCAGCATTGGTTATGGGGTCGTGACTGCCGCTCCTCACCCCACGTGGTCCGGCAAGCGGTAAGGAGGGTTACTCAACGCAGGTCTTCAGCTGGCTCTACCATGTCTGGGCTCCTCGATCCGACCGGCTCCACACCGATCGTGCTCAGCAGTGCAATGCCAGCTGAACCACGAACAACCTCCCCGCCTGCGGTTGCTCAGTACTCACGGTCACGGCGTCTCACAGGAAGTGTTCCATCCAACGTGCAATACGACCAACTCGGGTTGGGCGCGGCCCGCCACAGCCACTACGCACGTCTTTATAGAGGACCGCGCATGGGTCCACACCCACGAGCCACCATCACCCAGACGCACCACCACACGCACGCAAGCAGCGCTTCCGCACCCACATGCAGGGACATTTGCCCTTGCACTGCAATGGCCGAACAACAAACATCCACCTGTACTACGGAACGTTGCACCACGTAAACTCCTGCCTACCCAGACACGCAACATGGGTGTCAGCTCTCGCCACACGCGCAACTGCCCCTACCGTCAGCTCACCCCCTTCCCACCGTCCCGAGCCCCCAATCCCCAATCCGCTCCGCTGCCTGCTGCGCACCTCTACCTTCCCACTCCTCCCTCACCTCCTCACAAGCATCCTTGCACTTCTCTGGCACGACCAGGCCCTGAATTCGTGCGCAGTATCCCCGTCCTGCGCCCCACGGACTCTCCTGTCCCCTGTCCGCGGAGTTTTCCGGGGGTTCCGCACTACCCCGTCTTCTGGAAGGCGTTCCACGCGTCCTTGAGCGCGTCGAAGATCATGTCCGCGATGGCCACCTGCTCCGGGCTGCCGTTGCGCTGCCGCACCTTGTCGGGGTGCACCAGCAGGTTGGCCTTCATCCACACCTTGCGCACCTGGCCGGGATCCAGCATCTCCCCCACGCCCACCGGCACCCAGCCGCTGTCGGGCCACAGCACCGTCTGCAGCGAGCCCAGCAGCCCGCGCACGTTGCCCTGGAGAACAGAGAAGTGCGAGGATGGGCGGGCACAGGCTCGTCAGGAGTGGGGCGTACTAAGGATGTGAGGCGGTGTAGCGCCATGGTGCAGCAGGAGGATAAGCCCGCCGAGCTGTCTGCCAAAGAGTCCTCGCACGTGGCGCTATCGGTGGTGTGGCGCACAGGATTAGGCTGCGTGGTAAGGGTTTCGGGTTTAGGGTATCGTAGACGGTCATACGCAATAAACTTGCCCTGGCCATGCCAAAAGACGGTCATACGCAATAAACTTGCCCTGGCCATGCCAAAAGGAAGGGTAGAGGCGCCCGGAGCAGCAGCAAGGGCAATGAGGGGCGGAGTATCGACCGTGGTGCAGGATGCCCGAACGCCCCACCCAAAAGCGCCCGACCGCTTGCTGCCACCCGCCTGCCCAGGTTCCCTTTCCCCCCGCCCCTTGCCCCGTTAGCCCCCGCACCTTGTTCTTGTTCCTCCACGACTCTATGTTGGTCTTGTACTGGTCCTTGAGCGCCACCTGCTGCTCCCTGCGCGCCGCCTCCTCCGCCTCCATGGCCAGCTTCTCAGCCAGCGCCGCCTTCATCTTGGCGTGCTTGGCAGCCTCGCGCTGGGGGGAACATAAGGGCAGCGGGGCAACAAGGCAGGTATCAGGGCAGCCTCTGAACAGGTGCAGACGAACCAGTGCTGTCGGTCGTGCCGTCAACAGGTCAGTCCCAGGGGCCACAATAAGGCACAGGAACGCAACAACGGCATGGTAAGTTGCTCCCGTTGCCTGCACGAGGTAGCACTCGCTTGTGCCGCTACCACCGCACTGTCGCACTGCCTGGTCAGCACACCACAGCGTTCACCCCATATGCCCTGAGCCGCCCGCGCGCGTCCCGGCTCTCCCCCTGTCCCCACCTGCGCCCGCAGCCTCTTGCGCAGCTCCGGCTCGTTCGCGTGGCCCTGCTCCCCCTTGTACAGGTCGCTGTAGCCCGACACGTCCACGCCGTCCAGGTCCAGCCCCCCCAGCCCGTCATCGTCATCGTGGAGCATGTCGAACAGCGCCGCGGAGCTGGTCCCACCGCCAACACGGGCCCCAGCGCCCGCAGAGGCCGGTGTTGTAGTGACCTTGCCCAGCGCGGGTGCGGATGTGCTTGGGTGCATGGAGGGGGTCTGTGCGGCGGGTGCGGCGGCGGAGGCAGAGGCGGAGGCGGAGGCGCCGCCGGAAAGGAAGTCGTCCAGGTCGTCGACGTGTACGACCGATGGTACGGCAGCGGCCGGGGGCTGTGGTGGGGACGGAGGAGGCACAGCGGCGGGAGTGCCGCTGACGCCGGGCCGGGCGCTGGCGGCGGCGCTGCTGGGAGCGGTTGGGGTGGCGGCGGCGGGGGCATCGCCGAAGCCCAGAAGGTCGTCGACGGGGGGCTGAGGTGCCGGCGTGTGCGCTGTCGGCGCCGGCGCCGCCGCCGTTGGCCTGGCGGAGGCCTGCCGCGGCAGCTCCCCGCTGCCGATGCCCAGAAGGTCGTGCGCGTGGTGTGCCGAGGCAGAGGGGGCAGAGGTAGAAACGGCTGCTTGTGCTGGTGCTGGTGCTGCCGGGTGGTGCGCTGACGACGTGTAACTGGGCGGGGCGTGGGCGGCCGCGGGGCCACCAGCGGGCTGCTGCTGCTGCCCCGCCGGCCGGCCACCCGACCGCGCCCCGGCGGCCTCGCCTCCGCTGCTACCCGTCTCCAACCTGTACTCCGTGGTCAGCACCACGTTGCCGCCGTGTGAGGTGCGGCCCGAGCCGCTGGGCCGTGGGGCTGACGGATGCAGCAAGCCTTCCCGCGGCGGCGGCGAGGGGTGCGCGTCCGCGCCGGGGTGCTGCGGACCGGGGTGGGGTGCGCCCGCCGCCGCCGCCTCGTGCTCCACGCGCGCCTGCTCGTGGAGCACCTCCACTACCTTCCGCCGCAGCGCGGGGCCCAGCTGTGGGGATGGCAGGAAGATCAGGCGTAAAGGCATGTCGGGGCAGGGGCAGGGGGTGCCATGTCACTATGCTGGCTTCTCATAATTGACACGTTGTGAGCTACACTTGGCTGAGATCACGCACGGCAGCCGCCTCGCGACCTGCGCGTGTAACCCATGCCAACTCCCCTTGGTGCACTGCGTTGTCGGCGCGCAGCACACGCCAGCTGGCCGCCCGAACGCTGCACAAGCAAAAGGCACATCCGACGACCCTGCGCAGGAGTGGCGCCCATGCGCGCACCCTGTCTCCTCCGCCGCCCAGCGACCTCCCTTGCACACACACCCCGCCACGCCCCCCTGCACCCACGTGCGCCAGCTCTTGCTGCTGCGCGTGCGGCGCCAGGTCCGCCAGCCGCACCGCCCACGCCAGCGCCTCATCATGCTCCACGTGCTCATCATCGTAGCCGTCCACATGCCTGTGCGGACACGGGCATGGCCATGGACACGTCAGCCCGTACAGGACGCCAGCGGCCGAGAGCTCGTTTGCCATGCACGCCGAGTGAAAAACAAGGCCGCCGGTCGGCGCCCCTGCAGCCACCGGCACACCGCTCACCCGCTTCTCCCAGACCCGCCACGCGCCGCCCCGGCTCCCGCGCCCTGCTGCTGCTGCTGTCCCTGGTCCAGGTTTTCCAACGCGTGCTCCAGCGTGGCGATGCCAGCCTTAGCGGCCTTGACAGCCTTCTTGGTGAACGCCTGGGGGAAACGAATGGACCCGTAGTCGTTAGCGTCGTGGTCTAGCATACAAGGGAGGAGGGCCCCCGCCGTCGAGCATCTCGGCACGGGTCGCTGCATATCCAACCGCGCGGCCCTCCTGAGCACGCCAACAGCCCCAGCTGACACACGTCACGCTCGCCAACGTGCCACGTCCAGGTCCCAGAACCCGCGTGCGCTTTACTTTGAACGGCACCGCCACCCAGCAGAGAGACAACCCCGGCGCGGCGCCCACCTTGAGGTACCCCCCGATCGCACTGGTGACGGAGGCACCGCTGCCGCCGTGCAGCGACGGCGCCGCTGCGCTGTACATGCCGTCACCGCTGGCGGCGGACGCGTGCCCCTGCCCGTAACCGTAGCCGCCGTTGCTATCGGCGCCGTACGACTGCGGTATCCCGCCGTGCGTGCGGGCCTGGGTGTGGGTGTCGTACTGTGATGACATGGCTGAGCCGTACGACGTCAGTGAGGCTGACGCGTGAGGGTGCGTGTAGTCGTCATGGTCGGCGTGCTGCGAATAGGGCGGGGGAGGCGGCGAGCGCGGGGCAGAGGCGGTGGGGGCGGCAGCGGAGGCGGAGGTTGCGCTGGGTGTCGGTTCCAGGGCTGAGGAGCCGCTGCGGCTGGTGGGTGCAGCAGCGTGGGCTGGGGCTGAGGAAAGGGAAGGGGAGGGAGCAGCCGACTGGCAGACGTAAGGTGTTGCGGCGGACGGGACGGAGGGGTAACGGGGCGCCGGGGGCGTGGGAGGGGCGGCGGTGAGGGATGATGTGGGGGAGATGGGGATAAGGGGCTCGGCGGCCGGGGCGGCGGTGTAGGTTGCTGCGGGCTGCGGTGCGGCGGGCTTGGAGGGGGCCTGTGGGGCGGGCGCCGGTGTGCTTCCGAAGCCTGCGGTACAGGGAGCCGGTGCATTTCATTGGTCGCATGCTTAAAGATCGTGGCTGTTTGCATGGGCACTTTGCGCGCACGCAGCGTCAGTGTCTACCAGCGCCCCAAGTTCATGCTGACCAGATTCGACACTTCCGCTGTACGGCAGCCGCGTACAGGGCGATGTGCTACACTGCTCGACACCCGAAAAGTGGCCAGCGGGGTGCAATGTGCGCCACATCTGATTCTCAGCAGGTCGTGGCACTGTGGCCTGCCACGCCATTAGCAAGGCGCCGTAGGGTGCACGCCCTTGCCCATCACTCGCATCGCGTGCAGACCACATCTCAGCTGCCATCAGTGCTCCTACAGTACAGCGTAACTATACCCGCAACCCTTACAGCAACCTGTGACCCCTCGTGCAACCCCTAATCATTACGCCACCGGGTCCTGGACGGCTGTTGCCCAGAGACCCGACAACGGTGCAGCTACTCCGCCAGGCGTCCCAGCGGGGTGTCACGCTGCACAGCCGAGAATGCACGTCCCAGCAACTGCAGCAAGCACCCCTCCTGCGTGCCACGGCGCTGCACGCCAAATCCACGCAACCCAGCTGCCACGCCGAACGCCACTCCCAGCGCCACCCCCAACGCGTTAACTTACCTAAACCGTCGTCAAAGTCCAGCAGATTCCCCGTTCCCCCTGATGCTAACGTTGGCGGCGTTGCTGGCTTGTGCTGCTGCACAGGCGCTGCTCCAGGCACCTCGTCAAAAAGGGAGAAGGGATCGGCGTTGCTGCTTGGTGCTGGCGCTGCCTGCCGCTGTGTGTGCCCCGACTGCCCAGCCAGGTTTGCCGTGCTGTTGGGTTTGGACAGAGATGCTGGTGTCCCACCCCCTGACGCAGTCATGCTGCCTGCAGCAGTGAAGGCACAAGAAGTAAGTAGTTCGGCTAGGGCTTGGGCGACATGCAAGGCACGCAGATCAACCGGTGCATGACAGACTGCAAGACCACAAACTTACTGAGGAAGTCCAAGTCAAAGGCTCCTGCGTGCCCCTTTTGCGCCTGAACAGCTGGGCGTGCTGTCGGGGCGCCCATCGTAGCTGCACATTGTGGGGACGATGGAAGTTGGGCCCAGATGACATCGAGCCTGACACCCACAAGCTCTATTGACGTGTTGTAAATGTGTTGCTTACATGGCTGTGAAGCAGCAACAGCAGTGGTCCCTGTCGTTGCCTGACGCTGCTTCAGCTCCCCCATCGTCTTTTTCACAAATAAGTCCTCCACGCCGGCTTGCTTATATATGTCATCAAAATTGAAGGGATCAGCTTTCCTTCCGGCCATCTTGGGCCGGTGCGCTCAGGGTAAGGCAACAGTTGTTTTACAGCTCTGTGAAGGGTTGACTGTACATGTCCTCAGTAATACTAATGGGAGAGATACATGGTAAACGGCAAGTGTTTGGGCGTATGGGACACGTCGGACGGGAACACGGCATGCACGCCACCTGGCTGCACGGCACGAAGGGTGCAGGGTGGGCAGGGTGGCAGGGTGAAGGGTGCAGGGTGCCGCGCCCCCGCATCCCACTGCAGACCCGCATGCATGCTTTCTGCCTCGCCAGAAAGAAGCACCCCTCAGCTGCCACTGCCGGTCACTTAAGAGTCCGTTGGCGTTGTTGGGAGCAAGGCCTTAACGCGAGCAGGAAGGAGGAAGTGGACAGTCGATCACTCATATCCATCCACGTTCCAAGTCCATCCAAAGTGCCGCTGTGAAAGGCTGCCATGACCGCATCCTCCTGACGCTCCTGTACGTATAGTGCGAACCAGGTACGCATCAGTACGAGTTCCACAGCATCACAGCGTCCACAGGACGAGGGGACTCCTGTTGCGCGTGTGCCTGAGGCACCCCATTCTTGGCCTGTGGCGTGACAAGTCTCACCTGACCCGCACAGGGCAAAAAAGGTACCGTAAGCATATTGAGCACAACATGATCCGCTGAATGCAGGATCCATCCAAGCGGTCAGGCATGGAATCCATCCTCTAAACCCGCACCAAGGGGTGCAAAAGCAGCACCCCAGGACTGCAGGCCGCCAAACATGCATCAGGCGGCCTCAGGGCTCATGGACACCAAGCCACGATGCTCCCTGGCAAACACACCAGCCTGCACCAGGCCCTCCTTCGTCTATCCTACTACAGCAGTACGCATCCTTGTCCTTGCTGTCATATGCCGCGCGCAGTGGTGTGCCGACGCTAACAGGATAAAGCTACCTAGCATCCCCGGCCGCACCTCGGACGGGCACACCCATACGCTACTGCAGAAAGCAAATGCACAAGCGCAGGCACAGGTAAAGAGGTCGCCCCACTTGCACTCGGTGAGTTACTGGTACATGTACATGGGTCAACAGTGTGGTCCATGGTTACGTGCGAGGACAGCCCTTGGCGGCTGTGTACAGCCCCTTGCCCAAAGTCATTTGGAACAGCAGACGGAACCTTTTATCCATGCACCTGCGCTGCAGTCAGTTGCGTAACCCAGCCAGATGCGACGTGGATGAATGAAGACCCGCGTGTCAGGGTCAGGCAGTATCCCACCGAGGCCAAGCGCACAGAGAGGACAAGGAGAGCGCGCTCGAAGGCCAAGCACTGCAACACGAGGCCCCAGCACGACTCCTGTTCAGGGGCGTTCCGTCACATGCCTGCATCGTGCCACCGGCATGAATGCTCGCCTCCCTACCCAAGCCACTACAGCACCAAGCACCTACCGCTCATCATCCGGTCACCAGCTAACGACCAGCCCCGGCGAGCCTGGCAGCACCCGGCCACGTGTCAGCAGGTAACCCAGCACAACAGGACAGTGCCATACCCTCCCCGCCAGGGCTACACCGTAGGGGGTAGCGACCATCCAGTATCCCAGGAAAGGCCCACGTGGCATGCGATAGCAGCCCAGCGGGCAGGGAAGCGGACGGGCGCGAGCAGTGGCCCCTGCCCGTGTGCCCTGCCCTCAAGGCTCTCGACCCTGCAGTCAACAACGGAAGCCCGCAGTGCTTGCAAGGCTCCCCCCGCTGCTAACGCCGAAGCAGGCGCTGCAGCTGGCCGGTGGCACCCCTGCTGCCAGAGCCCCTGTCCGAGCAGCTGGTACGTTACTTTTTCCGCGTGAGCACCTTCTGGGTGATCTGTACGAGCGCCTCCCGGGCGATTTCCGCGTGGTCCGACTGGGCAGCCGGCAGGCAGCGCACCTGCGGGCAGACGCCGACGCATGCAGGGAGGGGGGCCAAAGCTGAGTTGGGGCACAGCGGAGCCTGCTATGGCTGCAAGCTGCCGTGGCCAGCCAGGACGTTTCCACGACAATGCTAGACCCACTGGTAATGGGGTCCAGCGGGCGTATCGGTACGCTCACAGTTTCAGCTGTTGCCCGCCCCCCCCCCTACTGTTGCCCTACGCTCATGCCCCGTGCACCCACCATCTCCGCCGCCATGCTGCAGTGGTGCGCCGCCAGCTCCTGCGCCCGCTTGATGCCCTGCGTGCGCTCCAGCAGCGACACCGCCTGCAAGGGGGAGGGCGAGGGCAGGCGGCCAAGGGAGCGCAGCAACGGAGTAAGCAGTCCAGGTATAGCTCACAGGGCAGCCAAGCCATCAAGCCGACAGCGGCATCCAGCGACACAGCCTGGGAGCAGGAGAGGGCCACCATGGCAGCACAGAGGGGCGGCGGGCGCCGTACAAACACATCCAACAGCCGCACGGCCCGCAGCACGGACGGCTCCGACGGGGCCGCTGCAGGTTCCACCAATGGCAACGTCCCGGTTCTGCACCTCCCCGCACAGCCCTGGCCGCAGGCACCACAACGCCTGCGTTCCAACAGCCCCTGCAGTGCCCCCCCTGGCGACGTCCACTTCCTGTTCAACACCCAGGCTGCCCGATGCGCCCTCAAGCCACGCGCACCACCCGCTGCTGCCCACCTTAGCCACGTCCCCGTCCTGCTTGAAGCGCCGCAGGATGAGCGGCCGCAGCTGCGGCTCCTCCTGCGCCGCGAACAGCACCTGCAGGAAGGGGGGCATGGCGGCACGGCGGTGCGTCAGCGTAGCGCTGGCGGCATACTGCATGCCAGCGACCGCGCGCTACACCATGGCGTCAGGTTTGCAGTGTTTGTCACTTGTGCATTGCATTACGCGCAATACCTGCTTCGAACACACGGCCGTTCCCTCGTGCATCCCAGGCAGTGACGACCGGCCCTACGGCCCCAGCCGGTGCCAATCAGCTCAGCAACGCAAGCCGATGCCTATTGGCCCCGCAACGCCAGGCCGCCCCCCCCCTTGCTCCACTTGCCGCCCTCTCCTAACGGTTCTGCGCCCGTGCCTTTCGCCCCCACTTTCCGCCGCGCCGCCCGCCCATGCTTCCGCTAGGTGA
>VFQN01007256.1_pt1 | contig 12027 bp, 9 predicted proteins | sample 3512371 | NCBI WGS metagenome assembly VFQN01 (sample SAMN10412370, study PRJNA504923) | tailings metagenome | isolation source: Replicate 2 from Balatoc abandoned mine | place: Philippines: Itogon, Benguet | collected 2017-08-28
TGCAACTTGGCTGTGAACTTGGAGCACTTGATGGTTGTCCACTCGGACAACTCGAAGGTTGCGAGGTTGGACAAGAAGATGGTTGCATGGACGGCCGATTTGTAGGTTGGGATGAAGGCAGACTCGTCGGTTGACTAGAGGGATCTAATGTTGGAAGGGTGGAAGGTGACGAAGTCGGCGATTGTGTATCAGCATTGATAAAGCAAAGATAAATGAAAGAGAGAAAGATGAACAGAAATTTCAAAGTTTTCATGATTTATCTTTCCTCGAATTTCAATCTATTTTTTCGAGAAATTTTTTCGATTAGAAGTACAAAATTAAACCTGAAGCGCCCTATTGGAAGTGAGCTAGAAACAAAGCAAGAAAGAAAGAAGAATTAAAATCAATTTTGCGGAATTTGTGAAACGACCGGATTCGATCAAAGAACGATCGAATTCATTTGCGGTTTTCAAAACTGTAGCGCAAAGTTTCAAAAAGCAAATGTTGAAATTCGCTTTGTCGAATTAAGTGAAACAAAAAAAAACAAAAAGAAAGAAAAATAAAAATATACAGAATAAATCAACTTTCACTGTTAATACGAGGTGAAGTGCAAAAAACGAGATATGAAAGCAAGCTACTTTTCAAATGAAAACATAAAGGTTCATGAAAATACTCAATTTAATGGGCCTTCCAGCGAAATGCATCCTTTGTTTCGGTCGACCATCGAGTAGTTTGACGGTCTGAAATTTCAGGATATCTTCGATTAATCAGCACGGGATTAGAAGCTGAATCATCGACGTACATTTTCGCCTATAACAAGAGTAAATCATAGTACACACTGGAAATAAGCTTTACCTTTACGTGTCGATCATATTCGGCGCTCAAAGTTCTTCTTGGAGGTGCAGAGCGAGAACGATACTGTTCTGTAGATCTTAAACCAGGGATATAATTCATCTTCCACTCTTCATTGATTTGATTTAATGGCGCAGTTAAAGTCCTAAGTTAGACAAATCCGACAGTCAAGTTAGAAAAAATTTAGAACTAGATATAAAAAAAAACTTACTTATTAAAATCTGGTTGGCTGCGAACAGTAGCTTGAGCCTGAGGGTTAGTGCCTCCTAATGATGAAACTGTTGTGTCATCACCGGTCAATGCCGAGTGGGGTTGTGAAGACGTGTTATTGCGACTACTACTTCTTCCACTGCTACCGCTAGTTGAGGTCATTACAGTGTTGGTTGAAGGGATGATATTTAGACTGTCTTGAGTCATACTTGTACCAGCCGTAGTAATTGTTTCGCCGCGATCACGAGCGTAGCGATTATCGTTTTCATCATAATGGATTCGTGTGGGATGGAAACGAGTTGGTGCTACACGATCTGCGGACCTTTCGCGCTGGCTATTAGAATCATTTTCATGTTCGTCGTGAGTCGTAGGAGATCCAGGATTGCTGTGGGTATCAGAGTTGGGGGATGAATTTTTCGACATTACCGTGTATTTTTTATGTGCCTTCTTCCCACTCTCTGGGGATTCAATTGAGTCTCCAGAATTTGGTGCAACTTGAGATTTGGCAGTTGAGCGAGCGTAATTCCAAGGCATCTTCGTTCCAGGAGCTAAAAGAGCTGGAGTCGAGGCCGAAAGATACGAATGGTACACTTTCTTAGTCTTTTTGGCTTTCTTTGCAGAAGACGATAAATGCACGCTTCCATCAGATGTTACCTTAGGTGCATCTGAAGGCCAAGCAAACTTTTCTTGGGTTTCGGTCATAGGAGTTCTGCCAGCAGCTAATAGCTTTTTAGACAAAGTCGAATCCATCTTTAAAGTCTCTTTTAGGGTTTTGACTGCTTCATTCACCGGATTTATGACTGCTGGAGCAGCGGAGGTCGCGACTTGAGTATTTCTCAAGGCATTGGAGGGAGCAAGTGAACTGGGTGAAGAGATGGGGAGGGAAGTATGTAATTTCTCTGGCCAATCAAAGTGATCGTTGTATTCAGTTGTATAAATTTGTTTAATCTTTCGAATGTCTTGCATTCTTGGCGGAGACCGAGAGCGCTGAGTCTCTTTCAGTGGATCTTTATATGAGCGATCTAAGTTTGTGCATCGTAAGGTTTGTCCATATTTAATTTGCTGATGATGTTGTAACACATCACGATTCACCGGAATGGTTGTCTCTAACGAATTAACTGTGTTAAAATTGTCGCCATACTCGGTTCTACCCTCAAATTCATTCGAACGAGTTCCGGTGATGTGTTCTTTGGTACTTTCAAAGCGTCGAGAATTGGCAAGCATTTTATCAGTAATATTCAAGAAATCAGATTTGAAGGGCTGAAATTGATCTCGATATTCAGATACTTCTGGTGGGCCATCTTCAGAGTTCGAGAGAGGTTTCTGCTCAGTCTTTGGGGCGTCTAATGCGGACCACACATAAAAGTGAGGAGCTTCCTCTTCTTCTACAGTCTTTTTACCAGCCACAGGAGTATAATTTCGTTTCGCTTCTTCCGCAAGAGCGATTTCCTGTTGCCTGCGACGCAACTCGTTGAATCGGTTATCATACTCAGATTGCCATTCTTTTGTTGTGCTTGTTAAATCACTATCCTTTCTGGAAGGGGCAATAATACTTGGCTTGAACCCGTCTCTACTCTTTCTTGCTTGCGCTCCATCAGTCTTCCAAGTAAACTTGCTGTCATATTCAGTTGTCTCAGTAAAAGGAATAAGAGGAGGATTTCTCGCTGTCTGTTTTATTTGGTTCTCGTCTTCCTTATCAATTAATGGCCAAGCAAACTGTGGAGGTCTTTCTAAATCATTTCGTTGAAAAGCTGAATGAGTATTCGGAACAGTATTGTCATGATTAACTTTCTTAAAATTCGATTCGTATTCTGTGGCATACGTTTCAGGAAATTTTGATGCCTCTTCCTTCGTTCCGTCGAACAAATTTAAGGTATCATGGTCATGGAATTTTTCTTGTGGTATGACATCTCTCGGCTTTCGAAAAGATTCATGACTTTCTGTTTTGTAGGCTTCAGGGTCATGAAAAACCTTCACTGCAGGAGGTTGGGGTGGAAGAGCCTTTCGATCTTCTTCCTCGGCCCAAGCAAAGAAAGAGGGGACACTCTCCGTATTAGACGTAGTAATTCCTGCAGGAGCAACAGCCAAATCATTGTTAGGTGGAGAACGAATATCATTTGCATGTGAGTCATATTCGGATTTCCAATTCATAGCATCTTTATTTTGTTCATCAATACCGAAGAGTGGAGAATGGTCTTCAGGCTTTTTCAATGGAACAGCAGGCGGTTGTGGAGGCCAAGCAAAGTTAGATTGATGTTCCGTTCTTACCGTGCGAGGTGCCTGAGAACGTTGAGGCGGGGGAGATGGTAATGGCTTGTCAACCAATGGCCAGGCAAACTGTGGCGGAATAGAAGCCGAATCTTTTTTCTTAAATTGAACCTCGTCATTTCCAATTACGGCTTGGAACTTTTCTTGGTATTCAGTGTTAAACGAACCTTTTCCAACTCCCGTATTTCGAGAATCTGATTGGAATAAATTTAAGTGATCTTCAGCTTTAGTGAGAGTTGAAGGCTGAGCGCCATCTACTCGCCAACGCAAGAAATTTTCTAAATATTCAGTTTTAAAATGACTTGGGTCCTGGGCTGAAGTTGGTTGATAGTCTGCTGGAGGCTTTTGTTGATCTCCAACCCAGGCAAAATTTGAAGGAATATTATTGACCAACTTCGTCGCAACTCCTGCTACAGGACGGAACAGTTCTTGTTGTTTCTTTCTTAATTCGGCACATTTCGAATCATACTCAGATTGCCATTTGCTTGTATCATATTTTTCGTTATCAACTGCGAAGACAGGCATTGTAGAATCTCCTGGAGAGCTTGGTCTACGACCAGGACTGGAAACAGGATTGACGTTAGTCGAAGGCCAATGATATTTGGCGGTATATTCTGAAAACTCTTTTCTCTTTGGTGAAGATGGTGCAGGTTGTTTCAACTCGCCGTCCATCAGGGGCCACGCGAATTGTGGCGGATTTGTTTCCGTTCTCTTAATGCTGGTTGCTGGACGAAAACCAGAATATCGAGAAATATCGAAATACTGCTCTTGATACTCAGATTGCGCACTCGCTAATCCACGATGTGCATCGAACTTTAAGCTTTTCTCCAGATCCGGGCTCGCGCTGTACATTTGATTCGCTTGCTTCGTAATAGGACCGTAGGCTTCTAAAGGCGGCCAGTTGTACTCGTGATTGTACTCAGACAAGGTTTGACGATAAGCTTGAGGGTGTTCAACCTGAAAAGATTCAGGGCGTTGTTTGGACGGAGATTGGAAGCGCACAGTGGGAGTAGATCGTTCATCAAGTTGCCGATCAGCGCCCCATGCGTACATAGCAGGAGGTTTATCACCTTGATACTTGGTAGAGACGCCCGCCACAGGTGCCAAAGGCTCTTGGATAATCTCTAAGTCATGCTCTTTGAATGCGTTACGATTCTCGCTTTGCCATTGAGCAACGTTACTGCTTGTATCAAAATTATACAAATCTGTTGGCTTCGCCTTTAAAGTTGCTGCCTCTTTTTCAGGTAACTCCCCTTCTTGGAATTTCTCCTTGTACTCCGAAGTAGTGCGAAAATTGCGATAGGCATCTTTATTTTCATCAACTTCGACAACCACTTTGGTCTTTTGCTTCCCATTCTTGCCTGACTTTTTACTGAATTTTTCTCCCTGAACAAGTCCAAAAATCACATAATTGACAATGTAATACGATAGTCAGACCATACCTGATCAATTGGTCGCTTGATGAAGCTCGACTTATATTCAGTATCCCCAACACTGTGCAGCTCACTCTTGCGGCGATGAAATGGCCTCATATCATTCGGGCTTCCAGCTCCGCTTCCACTGGCGTTAGCTCTGTCCGCGAATGCTTGGTCAACACTCAAGTCTTGAATCTGAATTTGTTGATCAACATCATTTCGATTACGAAAAGTTTCCTTTCGTGGATATTGGGGAGCATGATCAGCCACTTCTTCATCCTCATACATCAAATCAAAGTTTGCAGCAGCATTCTCAGAGACCTGAGCGGATTTATCCCGAGCTCCACCCTAATAAGAAACGTTATCGTGGCGAAATAACCCAAGAGGCAAAAGTTTACTTCATTTGGACCCCATACAAACTTTGATTCTGCCTTCAGTGATTGTTTTTGATTCTCAAAATTCTCCTTATCTAAAGGGAAATATCAATATTTCTAAAATGTAAAGGGCAAAATCTATCTTACCTTGCTGATCAATACTAGACCAATTATACGAGGAGGGTTGTTTCGCCGGACGCTTCGTTGGAACACCCGCTACTGCTGGAGGTTCGTGCACAAGTGTCTCTCCTTGGCGAGATTTAAAACTTCGTTTATTCTCGCTTTCCCAGTTGGAAACACCAAAATCGACATTAAAATTGTGAAGAGAAGAATATCTTTTCTCGGGAGATAGTTCTGTTTGTCGATTAGGTAGTTCCCATTCAGGGAATTTATCATTATATTCAGATCCGGTGCGACGTTGTCGATCAGGAGAAAAAGAAGAAACATTTGTAAGTTCTTGACTATCTGATGGATTAGAGCGATATTTAAATCCATACTGCTCTTTTCTTTCTTTCAGTGGGGAAGATGTTGGAGAAAAATTCTCTTTAACAGCACCAGATGGTTTAAACGGTTCAGGGTGTTGGTAATAGCTGCGCTGCAAAGATTTGTTCATACTATTCAACTTTGCAATATTATCATGAGAGCTATGCCAAAGTAAGTCACAGAGACGAAACATTTACCATTTCTTACCTGGTGGACTTCGAAGGTCGGAAACGACCAGGCGAGGAAGTTTTACTCGCCTTAGAAATCCTCACCGGCATGACTTTCAAAATACTAGAAAAAGATTAAGTATCTAACTTCTTTCAACTGAAAAAATGATTGAGATCTTGCTTTGCTAAATTCAAATCTTTCTTCAATGCTTTTTTCAAATTCTTTCAGCAAAAAAATTCAAATCTTATATTTTTCAAATTGAAGACACTGTTCGATTTTCAAAAAATTTCTTAACGGCTTATTCTTTTTATACGCTGCTAGGATTCTCATTTCTTATTTTTGCGTTGTATGAACTCACAATTTGTTGATCGCTGGTCTTGTAAATTAATTGATTGGAAGGATGGCAGATTCTGATGAAGAGGTTGAATATGAATTAGAAGCGTTTGAAATTAATCAATTCCATATTGAAATTACGACTGTTGCATATTTACCAATCACGATGTTGATGGCTAATAGGACACAAGATAAAGAAATTAGTGGACAGAAGTTATGGTGTGGAAGTTTATGTATTGTCAATTACCTCTTCAAAAACCCAGATTACCTAAAAGATAGTGTAATCATCGAGCTTGGCGCTGGAACAGGAGTTCTTTCGATTATTTCGGCAAAGCTTGGAGGAGAAGTAGTAATCGCTACAGATCACGACGAACGTTCTATACAACATATGCAAGAGGACTTCCCTCGAAATCATGTCAACATTCATATCGACCAACTCAATTGGTATGAACCACAGCTTGAGGCAATTAACAAAATATTGGCTGAGAATCCTCACTTGAATCGACTTGTTGTGGTTGCCGGTGATGTGCTTTATAAATCGGTTTTACTCAATCCTTTTTTCAACACAGTCCGCAGCCTTCTTTCATTAAAGTCAACCTCTAGTACAGAACTTCTTCTTTGTCATATACCTCGAGCTGATGTCCCACAAGAACGAGTTCAGCAGAAGTTACAAGAACTTTCCTTCAATTATAGTATTTTCCCTAAAGACAGCTGGAATTATGGCGATCTTCTCACAAAATATTGTCCAATTGAGGATATTGATAGAGCAGAGATGTACAATATTCGACTTTAGTAGAAGTTAAAGAAACAAATAGATTGTATGCACAAAAAGGAACTATGTAAATAACTCAAACAAACTCGCAGATATTGTATTTTAGGACATGTAGAAATAACTCGCTCTACGCCTTTTCCTTCTTCTTCTTTTTCAGCTTCTTCGCTGCTTTCTTTGCTGCTTCGATTGCCGAAGTTCTGTCTGCTTCCTCTTTGTTCTCTAATTGTTTCAATTCCTTCTCAGCTTTTGTTAACCTTTCCTTTGCATCTGCTACAATTTTGGGATTAGCATTTACAGCATCCGGTGAGTTGTAAATCTCCTTTAACTTCGCCACAGCTGAAGAGAAGGTACTCAAAGCCTCTGATTGAATCCACAGATATTCCCCAGTCTCTGGGGGAGGTAATGGAAATCCTTCGTTTTCTTCGATATGCCCAACATCTCGCTCGGTCCAATATCCCTCAGGTGGATTTTCAATCATCGGTTTAAAGACAGGAATTGCGCGTAATGCGCGGAACAATCCTAACTCTGCATCTAATCGTCCAAGGAATCTTCGGCCATTTTCAACGAGTTCTTCATGTGCATGCAGGGCTTCAGCTTTTTCTAATGCCTTTCTTAATTTATTCATATCGTGCTCATTTGTATCATTGGCGGTGGTAACATCTTTCAGTCTTTCTAATAGAACATTTAACCAATATTCTGCTTGAGATTTTGCAATTAATTCCATACCATATTGAATTTGGTAATCATCTGTTTTAACTTCAACAGCTTTTTCTATACTTTTTTCTAATTTATAAACATATTCAATATATATTGATTGTTCTTTGATCGGAGCAAGCGATTGTAATGCGATGATATCCTCCGCTAATTCTTGCGATACTTCAATCTTCTTCAATAAATCTTCAGCTTGTAGAATTAAATCTTCGTCAAGAGAGTACTCTTTACCTAATTCTATCGCATCTAAAAGGATTCGATTCACTCTCTTGGAAGTGACAGTAATTGTGGCCCGTGGTGAGTTGTTTCTGACAGCATTTGCCTCAGCGATAGCATCCTCTACGGATCTCGTCATTTTTTGGTACTTGGAGAAAGAAATTACGAGGAAATTAAAGGAATTCTAGTTCTTGCTTACTTGTCGAATGTTCTGTTCGTGCTTCACGCGTCTATCTTCGTCTGTCATCGATGCTCCAGCTTCCATAGCCACCGCCAACAGATCTCGAACAGCTTTATTTTTTGCCATATCAATAGGTTTATTTTTATAGAAGTTGACAGCATTCGCATTTCCGCCGTCGTTGACTAAGGCTTGCAGAATCTTCACATCACCATATGCCGCAGCCAGATGTAAAGCATTATTCATCATTCTATCTGTATCCGATGGGGAATATCCATCAATCAATAATAACCAAACAACTCTTAGATGACCACTATGAGTTGCCCAGAGTAAAGGCGTGTTCTTTGTGTAGTCGATTGTTGTATCACTAGTAATGGCATTGAGATCAATACCAAGACTCTCTTCTGCGTCTAAATCTCCATCAGGATCCTTTTCCGCTTCTGCTGTTTCTTTTGTCTCATCGAGTGGTCCATCTTCTCCTTCTACTGCTTCTGAAATACTTGTAAGCTTACTGTCCATTTGTCGCAGCTTCTTTGCTTTTGGACTCGATGCTTTCTTCAGCTTTGTAACACAATTATGGTAAGGCTGACTTGCGCCACTATAACGCATTAAAGCGAATATACATTCAGGACAAGGAAGGTATTACCATTCAAGTAAGCGTTTCACCACAACAACATTTCCTTTCATAGAGGCCAAGTGAAGTGCCTACAGTCCAATTTTTACGGGACATATGATCACTTTCACATTCTTACCGTCAACCCACTTTTAGAATCATAATAAGAGGGAGGAACTCCCATCTCTAGATATCTTAACACTTGTTCCGTGTTGTTTTGAGATGTTGCCGCGAACAAATCGGGCATCAGAGTGGCTGGATCAACAAGCTCCACTTCCTATGGAGAAAAGTTAAGACTCCACCATTTTTCCATCTTCGATAGATTCTACCTCATCGTCTTGTGATACCGTATCAATGTTTGCATTCTTTTCCTCCATGATCTCTTCGATCAAAATCAAAATCAACTTTGAAACCGCTATGGCGCAAGGAGGGAATTCCGCAAAATGGGGCGAAAACTCAAAAAGTTACGCCGATACGTCACGCCGATTTTACGCCATTTTTGCCGGCAGATGCTTCGAATTTGCCGACAGAAGAAATTTGAAAAATCAAAAAAATCCATTCAAACTTTAAATTGATTGAGAGAAATGGTTCGTTACAATTATTCTGAGTTTGAAGAGCAGTATAAAGAGATTATTAAAGTTGCTGCTGGGAGAAAGGCATGTACTGTCTTAATTTTGGTTGCATTTGATGTTGATGCAATGGCATCTGCAAGAATGCTTACACAGCAACTTCGACGAGATGATATTACTTACGAAAGAGTATCTGTTATGAATTTTGATGAAGTAAAAGCTGTAGTTAAAGGATCTCTAGCCAATGAAGATCATGATATTAAGACTGTCTTCCTGATCAACTGCGGAGCAGTAAGTTCTTTGTCTTCTCTCATCGCCACTTATTCGCTCACTCTTCTTTCTATTTTCCGAACGGTTAGATTTATGACATCCCAAAACATTTTAATTTAGAGTATGGCAGTGATCTGCGTTGCTTTATCATGGATCATCATCGTCCAATTCACTTGAAGAATGTTTATTCTCGCCACAATGTTGTTGTCTTTGATGAGAACTACGACGAGAACTATGAAGATGATGATGATATCCCTAGTGAGGCTTCAGTTATGTCTTCAGAAATCGCTGATGACTCTGACGATGATTCTCTCAAAAGTGATGAGGATGAAGAAGAAGTTGCTGATGAAGATGAAATGGAGTTTGACGAAGAAGAAGCACTTTTGAAGAAAGAGAAAGCGGGAAACGATGAAGAGGAAGAATTAAGAGAGAATGCTGATGATTTTGAATTTGATCCAGATGATAATCCTGATGAAGCTAATGATGAGGAAGAACAGGACATTGAAGTCGCAGAAGATGAAGCAGAGGAAGTTAATGACGATGAGGAGAGAGATGCTGACGAAACAGAAGATAAAGAAGAAACTCTTGAAGATGAACAAAGCATTGAAGATATTGAGGATCAAAGCAAGGATGAAGATGAAAATCTGCTTGAAGAGGAAGTTTCGTTGGCAAATGAACAACCGCGAAGAATTCCAAATCCTTCTCGAGTTCGCCAATTGGAAGATGATGATGAAGAAGAAGAGCAAAACGAAGATGAACTTCCTGAAGGAAATGAAGATGTTGATAAGACTTTTGTGGCGGGTTGGGCTCCATCTCATCCAGAAGCTGAAGCCGAAGGTGACGAACTAGACGAACAAGAAGAAGCAGCTCTTCTTGATCGCACAATGAACTTAGACAATGAAGAAGAAGGCGATGATATCGAAAATAATAACGACGATGAGGAAGATTCTTTTCGTCTTATTGGCAAAAGGAAGAGAAGGCAAGATGTCGATGATCGCAAAAAGAAGAAACAAAAGATTCAACAGTACTATCGTCGCGCGATAACTCATTCAACTCCAACTTCATTGATGTTGTTGCCTTTTATTCGAGGAAAACACGATAACGTTCCTTTAGATGTAATTTGGCAGTCTATTCTTGGTATTACTGATCAATTTCAACGCGGTCATATTCCTGAAGGAGCATATGATGATTACTGTCAATTTATCAAGGTAAACTCTTTCTTCCCTCTTTGATCTGAAATTTTATGGTTTTTTTGTACTTTCTTAGCTTCAATTCGGAGATCATCTGAGTAATGCAGCCGATAGAGTTCGCTACAGCGTACAAGATACCTCTATCGTTAACCTTGCCTCAACAGACGCTAACCAGAACGTGGGTAGTACTTTATCAATAGCAGGTGGACAAAATGGACATATTGAGGAAATTGCTGATTATAGATTTTATCTTTATCGTCATTGGTCATTGTTTGAATCGATGAGACATTCTTCCTATATTGCTTCAAGGTTTACTATCTGGAATGCTGAAGGTAAAGAAAAATTTCAAGAATTATTTGCTAAGATGGGTGTACCATTACCACAAAGTCAACAACTATATCCTTTTATGAAACCTGAATTTCGGTAAGTGCTTCGTTGAATTTAATCTCCATTCTGAAATTTCTTTTTCTTCAACCTTAGACAACAATTTCGCAATCAAATCTTAGCTCCTGCCATTCAAACGAAATATAAGCTCACTAATCCGACGGTCACTTTCAAGGTATGGAATTTTTCACAATTTAAATCTATTTCTTGATGATAATATGTTGTTTTCTGTAGTCATTTTGCCGGTTCACTCGTTATAAGAATCCTCATGCTGCCAATGACATCGTACAAGCAGCGAATGCATTATTAGAAGTTTATTCTCATGATCAATCTATCACCCTTCCTTCTCTTTCCTCGTCTGATGGCAAAGAAAACTCCTTACCTGATGCAGATACAACCTTGAACCTCGATGAAAACAATTCTCAAGCTACTGATAATCAAAGTTTAAAGAAAACAACAAGTTCGCGCGATGCATTGTATTACGATACGATACAATCATCAAATAAAGATCTATTCAATCAAGTATATGAACTGTTAGGGACAAAGGATGAAAATCTGATTAAACAAGGAATTCAGATTGCAATAGAAACACAACAGGTAAGTTAGTAATTTATTCCTTTCGTCTAACCTCTTATGTCTCATTTCTGAGTAGACCATCGCAAAGAAAGCTTTTGCAATGATAGATGGAAATTCAATTCAAAGATTTCATCGCATCTACTACGCCTATTTATTTTCTTCCAAATCATCAAAGAAGATGAACATACCAATTTCCTCCTCTGGAACAGCACATCATCATAATCAACATCTTGCAAGAAATAACTCGAACCCTTTATCATCGTTGAATAACAATCATGCACAAAATGTTTTGGAGAAGGAACTTCTGTTTGGCCGTCCGAATGTCTTGGCTAGGCTAGGTCAGTTCATAATGGAAGTGAAGGTAAGTCGGGTCGACAAATTCTGAAAAACTGTCTCATTCGTACTTGTTTTTCTTTCTCTACAGCGAAATCTCCCAAAGAAGATTGGTGGATGGTCTGGTCAATAC
>VFQN01007237.1_pt1 | contig 12025 bp, 8 predicted proteins | sample 3512371 | NCBI WGS metagenome assembly VFQN01 (sample SAMN10412370, study PRJNA504923) | tailings metagenome | isolation source: Replicate 2 from Balatoc abandoned mine | place: Philippines: Itogon, Benguet | collected 2017-08-28
CCAGCAAGCCCGCGAAGCCGCCCGCCGCACCCAGTGCAAGAACCACCTCAAGCAATTGGGCCTGGCCCTGCACAACTACCACGACCAGGCGAACACCTTCCCGCCGGGATATGTCAGCACGCTCAGCACCGCCTTGCCGTACCAGGGCTGGGGCTGGAACATGATGCTGCTGCCGATGCTGGATCAGGGCCCGCTCTACAACCAGATCTCCGCTGGCCCGATGAGTGGCGGATTCAACCTGACCACCACCTTGCCGAATACAACGAGCTATGTTGCCCGCTCCACGATTGCTCCGTTGCGCTGCCCGTCCGACGTGGGCGACGAAACAGTGACCAACGTGGCTTACAGTTCTACCTACAACGTTGCCGGCGCCACTAACCTGCCCGCTGCATTTGGTCGCACGAACTACTTCGGCGTGCTGGGCTGGTCGGGCACCCCTTCAGCCACTGCTCCGACCGTGAACGGCACGGCTCCCAGCACCACCGCGTTCATCCTCACCACCACCTACCGTGGCACCTTTGGCCAGAACTCGCGAGTGGGCTTCCGCGACATGACCGACGGCACCTCGAATGTGCTGGTTGTTGGCGAGCGTTACACCCCATCCCTGGCTACAACCTCGGCCATACCGACGACCACGACCGGGGCCATTGGCCACGGCATCTGGGTTGGTGTCCCTGATCAAACCAGCCTCTGGGGTATCGCCTATGCTCTTGGCGACACAGCTGCAATCACCTCTCTTGGCCAGCAGAGCAACACGGTGGCCATCACCAACGCCTCGTACCCCATCAACAAGAACAACAGCAGCACCGTGCCGCGGGGTCGTACGATCGGTTTCGGTTCGATGCACACCGGCGGTGCTCACTTTGTGATGGGTGACGGCGCTGTCCGCTTCATCAGCGACAATGTCGACGCTAACACGTACAGGAACCTGGGCTCGATCAACGACGGCATCGTCCTCGGCGAATATTGATCGACCGACGTGTCGGCAGCTTCCTCGCCACCGACCGTTGCCTCGCACAGTTTCTGCAGCAGCCCGGCAGCCGTTACCACGGTTGCCGGGTTGCTGGCTTTTCGTGTTCTGCGAAGGGCTCACAAACGCTCAACGGAGATGAAATCGCAGATCTCATCAGCCCGAATCGCCACAAGGTATTGCATTCAGGTGCAAAACTTGTTGCGAATGATCGAGTTACGAGCTTGCTGGCTAACCAGCCAGTGTGGCATGCTTGCCCCTCAAGGCAAGCATGGGTGTTTCGCAGTGGACCACGTCCAGGGAAGCCGCACATGCTCGCCTTGAGGGGCGAGCATGCCACGCAGATTCACGGACTTAACGACGCACATGCAATGCGTTGGCCAGCGAGGAAGTCCAGTCTGCCCCCACTCGGGCGCTTTTTGACGGTATAATTTAGAGCTTTTTTGAACGGACACATCTCCGTTCTATCAGCGAAATTTCTCACAACTTCAGCGAGTTTTCTGGGTGGCACGCCCCTGAGTCCTCGAAAGGCGTGGTAATTTTCAGCGTCGATTAAACACGCCTTTCGCAGACTCAGGGCGTGCCACACTCACGATGCGAATCAGGAAAGCGTGGCACGCACGGAATCAGGCAGCTCCCAGTTGCCACTGCACGATGCGGCCGTGATGGGCGGTGGTCATCCTGCTGGCGGATTCATCAATGATCAGACCATGCAGGTGCTGGTGGGCCTTTTCCTGGCGGGCAATCTTGTTCGTGCTGAGGTCGTACACCGTGATAAAACCGCTGTGATCGCCGCCAGCGGTCACTAGCCAGCGGCCATCGGGCGAGAACCAGAGTTGCTCGACCAGTCCCTTCAACTGCATGTCGGACAGTTCCGCGAGGGACTTCGCCGCCTGCCAGTCGAACAGTTCCACCCGGGCCGGGCCGTCGAGGTGATCGATGTTGCCGATGTGCCCGATCCCGCCGGCGGCGAGTGTCTGGCCATCGCGGGAGAACGCCAGGCTGCGGATGCCGCCGATGGAATGCCGTCGCTGCTTCGGATCCCACGTGTAAAATTTCGGGGCCTCCACCTCGCCGGCTTTTTCTCCCGTGGCGAGATTCCAGATGGCGATGTGGCCGACCTTGTCACCCGTCGCCAGCCAGCGGCCGTCACTGGAGCAGGCTGCTGCAAACAGCATGGACGGATAATGGTGCGGCGTGACCGGCTGATGACCGGACAGCGTTGCCTGCAGTTCGCCCGTCTTCGCCTCCCACAGCTTCACCTGCATGTCGTCGGCGATGCTCACCACCTGGCTGCCATCGGGACTGGCGACGACTCCGCGAATCCACTTCTCGTGAGCCCCTGCCACGGTACGCACAACCGTGCGGGCCTCGGCGTCCCACCAGATTAACTGGCGATCGTAGCCGCCGGAGACGATCCCGCCGGACGTCCAGGCGACTCCCGAGACATAGCTGGTGTGCCCGGCCGCAAACTCCGTGGCGACCGGTTTGTCATCCGCAAAGTTGTACTCGACCAGCTTCGCGGACGAATTTCCGAGGATCACCCGCCCGGTTCCCGGCACCTGCGTGACCGCGAAATTGATGTCCTGCGTTCCGATGTCCTTGATCGCCTTGAACTGATCGACGGCATTCATGAAAGCGGTTCCCTGAGGGAGCGAAGAGCGAGTAGGGAATAGCGAGTCGCCAGAGGGGTTGTTTCTCTGCTGCAATTCCTGACAGGCGAGCGGGGGATGTCAGTCCCGGCCCCGGAGGATTCACTTACCTGACCGGAAGCTCCACTAGCCCGAAGCGCCAGCGAGGGATGGAGCCCACAGAACTTCCTCGCTGGCGCTTCGGGCTGGTACTTGCAGTCGTCATGGGAATCGTCCGGGCTGTGGTTCAACTCATTGACAGGGGACAGGGGACTGACGTCTCCCGCTCGCCTGATTGCCACAACGCTATCAGGCGAGAATGTCCCGGATCGGATTACAGCCGAAATCGGTGATTGGAATCGGACGCGAACCCACGTGGTATTCGCGGGTGTAGTCGATGCCGACGGCTTCAAAGATGGTGGCGAACAGGTCGCCGGCCTGGACTTCGCCGTCGACCACGGTCCGGCCATCGTCATCGGTCTTGCCCCAGACGGAGCCGCCGCGAACCCCGCACCCGTGCAACGAGGCACTCCACGCACTGGCGAAGTGGTCGCGGCCCAGGCTGGGATTAATGTTCGGAGTCCTGCCAAACTCACCGAACGTGACGATCAGCGTCTGTTCCAGCAGCCCGCGGTCTGCCAGATCGTCCATCAGTGTCGAAAGGACATGATCCAGCTCGGACACCAGTTCAAGGTGGGTTTCAAAGTTCTGACCGTGGCTGTCCCACCAGGCCCGGGCGACCTTGACGAACGGCACACCAGCCTCGACCAGTCGCCGGGCGACGAGGCATTGTTCCCCGAACTGCGTGGGACCGTACTTCGCCCGCATCTCGGGCGATTCCTGTTCGATGTCGAACAGGTTCGCGCTCGACATAATGCCCCGCACCCGCTGGTAGGCGCTGTTGTGGCTGTCCACCGTCAGGTCAGCGCGGCCCTTGCGGAACCGGTTCGAGAGGAATGCCCGCAGATCGCTGCGCTGGGCGTGATCCAGGTCGGACAATCCCTCCAGGCGGGCCACGTTCTCGGGCATCATCTGTTCGGTCAGAAACATTGGGGCATATCTGCCGCCGAGAAAGCCGGACGATCCCGTCCGCCGGCCTTCCGTCGAGGAATACATGGAGACATAGTCAGGCACCGGACTGTCGGCCCGACCGAGTTCATGAGCGATCATCGCGCCGAGGTCCGGGCAGGGCAGACCCTGATCGACCGAGCGACCGATCTCCATCAGCTTGGCACCGCCGCCGTGGTCGGCATTACGGGTGTTGAGCGACCGCACAATCGCGGTGTGCTGCATCCGCTGGGCCAGCTTCGGCATCAGTTCCGAAATGGCCACGCCGGTGGAGGAGGTCTGAATGGCAGAGAACGGACCACCGGTCGGCCGGCCGGGTTTGGGATCCCAGGTCTCCAGCTGACTGGCTCCGCCTGCCAGCCAGATCAGGATCACATGCTTCTGTTGTTTTTTCAGGTCGCCTGCCAGCACGGGCGACTGCAGGACATCCAGACGGGTCATATCAGCCGCGAAGGCGGTCGCGGCCGCCGTTGCGCCCAGAAACCCGCGGCGGCTGAGCTGATGATCTGCAGATCCGCAGAAGAACGATTTCATCCGTCTGGCTCCTGTTCGGGGGAGGGCTGACACGCGGGTCAGTGGCTGTTGCCGGTGTGTGGCGATGGTCAATGTCGTGTGCCTGGATCGTCAGCACTTTCCGTCGCTGCTCATCAGGCCGTCGCTGGTGATCAGGCTGTGATCAATAGTTAAACCGGAACTCCGGACTCGTCAGCAGGGCCCAGAGCAATTGTTGCAAGGCGGCGGGTCGGCGGTCGGCCCGCTGGTTCAGATAATCGCGCAGCGTCGTCAGTTCTTCCTGGTCCGGTTCGCGGGTCAACACCGACCGGAACGCAAGGGTGATGGCTTCGTCGTCACTGCCGGATTTCTGCAGCAGTTGCAGCAGCCGATCGCCGCCGTCGCGGAGGTAATCGTTCTGCACGCGGCCGCTGTTGCTGAACAACAGGGCCTCGGTCACGCTGATCTGGAAATGCTCACCAGGATACTCCAGCTGGCTGGCGAAGCCGTTGGACTGATTTTCCAGTTGCTCCCGCGTCGGCGCCCAGCTGGCCAGTTCCAGAACCTTCTGGTGACGCGCGGGGTCGCTGGTGACCAGCGCGAGCGACAGCGACAGTTGTTTCGGGGTCAGCGCTCGCACCGACATCACGGCGAACGATTCGGGAGCCGGCGGCTCGCCGTCCTGGGTCCACTGCGACGAGCGGGCATAGGTTTCGCTGCTGACGATGCCCCGGATCAGCCGCTGAACGTCAAAATTGTGAGCGACGAAGTCGCGTTCCAGCCAGTCGAGCAGTTCCGGGTGACTGGCCGGGTTGGACGAATGCAGCTGGTCGACAGGATGGACCAGGCCATGTCCCAGCAGCCGGGCCCAGGTCCGATTGACGATATTGCGGGCGACAAAGCTGCGATTTTCGGGAGCGAGGGCCAGTTCGACGAGGGCCAGTCGCGGACTGAAAGCCGGTTCCGGCGGCGGCGGAGCATCGGGCTCATCACGCTGCCGCTTCACCTCTTCATTATCGGCCTTTTTCTGTTCGTCGGTGCGATCGACTACCGGCTCTGTAACTTCGTCGCCGGTCAGGAACATAAACCGGGCCGACTTTTCCTCGCCGGCGGTCGTCTTGAACTTCACCTCATCCCAGGGCTTCTCTGCCAGTCGCCTGCTGCGGGTGACATATGTCCGGGAAAAGAAGGATTGCAGGCCGAAGTAGTGGTCCTGTTTCCAGTCTTCGACCAGCGGATGATCATGACACTTCGCACAGTTGATGCTCACGCCGAAAAACAGCGAGCTGGTGCTGTTGGTCATCTCGTCGAGGTCGGAGCCGCGCGATTTCAGAAACTGCAGGGCGCCGCGCCGACCGGGATCGTCCTCTCCGGCGATCAGCATGTCACTGAAGACTGCGTCCCAGGGCCTGTTCTCGCGAGTCGCCTGTAGCAGATAGTCTTTCCATTCTCCCGTACTCTGGTTCGACGGCACGAGCATCGCATCCCACTCGTTCCGCAGGTGAAACGGCAAGTCGGGAGCCGCCAGCAGGCGATCGACCAGCAGTTCCCGGCGCTCCCCAGGCGACTGCGCCTCGTAGTCGGACAGTTCTGTCGTTGTGGGCACCCGGCCTGCCAGGTCGAGCGTGATGCGTCGCAACAGCGCGCGGTCGTCCGCCCGGACAGCTGGCACCAGATTGCGCCGCGCCAGTTCCGCGTCAATCAGCTGATCGATCACAACGGGAATCGGCAGGTCGGCAGACGGAAGTTCAGCAGCCGTCGCGGAGCACACCCCTGCCTGCATTACCAGGCAAACACTCGCAATGCGAAACAATTGACGCATGACTCTGGTCCACCGGCAGGGCAAGGGGCAGGCGATACGGGCAGGCCGAACATGTTCAGGTTAACAACTGTTGATGCGTCGGGCAATAGGCAACTTCCGCAGCAGGGAAAACGGCCAGCAGGCCGGAATTCGCGTCAGTCCATAAAACCCGGGACGGAATGACCCGCACCTTCAGTATGCTGGAGACTGCTGATTTCAGGTCCAGAGGATGTCGCCATGACAGGGGCGGGACAGGCAATTGCAGTATGGCTGGCGGTCGGCGCTCTCGGCCTGGCGGGAGCAGCCTGGTATCAGATCGGGGCGCCGTTCGATCAATCTTACCGGCCGGCAGCTTCCATCGCGCCGGGAGACGCCGACGCGATCTCCGTGCTGCAGGTGAATCCCCCGATCACAGATCCTGACATCGCCCGGCTGGACCCTGCGCTGCAGGCAGCGGCCCGCGCGTGGCTGGTCCGGGCACAGGAACTCCAGCCGCCAAATCTCGTTCCTGGCACCTGGTATCCGGAGCCTCCCTTCCAGACGGCGTCGCGGCATTCCCGGAAAATTGTCACCGCTCGGCTGGATGTCTTCGGCGACATCGGCTGCGGTTGCTGTACGGGGACGATTCGTTCCGGCATCGGCGACGATGCCCTGAAACTGGTGGCCCGGCATGCCAGTCTGCAGTCTCTCCAGGTGCCCGCCGGTACCGTCACGGATGCCGGTCTCGCCTTGCTCGTGGATCTCACGGAGTTGAAGGTGCTGGACTTGCAGGGCAATCAGATCACCGGGACAGGTCTGGTTCACCTCTCGGACCTGCAAAACCTGGAGACGCTGAATCTGACGGACAACAAACTGGCGTCCTCAACGCTGGCCGCGATCAGCCGGCTGCCGCGATTGAAGACGTTGTCGCTCAGAAACTGTGGTCTGACCAACGATGCCCTCGCGTTTATCGGACGGCTGACGAGTCTGCGGGAGCTGGATCTCTCACGGAATCCGCTGCTGACCGACGAGGGCTGTGGCCCGCTCGGGCAACTCATCGAACTGCGCGCGCTCGATCTCCAGCAGACCGGCGTGCAGGGAGCTGGCGATTTTCTGGAACTGGCGGCCTGTCGGCAACTGGAACAGCTGCAGTGCGGACCACTGCGACCGACCATGATTCCGCTGATAAACCACTGGAAACAACTGCGGAAGGCCAGTTTTACCTTCACAGGCACGCCGGAGGAGCGGCACCGCGAGCCCCTGGTATTTGCAGACTGTCCGCAACTCCAGGCGATTCAGGTCATGACTTCGGTGCCGGACCTGGAGATCCAGGTCTCGCGATTGCCGCAGCTGCATTCGCTGGCGGTGGGGGCCAGCGTGAAAACCACGACAGCCTCCCTTGGCCCTGTGTCCGATTTCAATCCCGGCTGGGTGCGAAATCCGGCGCGCGGCAGCAGGGCAGCGGCGGGCCTTAAAAGCCTGCAGGTATCACAGTTGCCGGCCCTGACAACTCTGACTTTGCCCACGGTCGAACATTTCCGGATGGCAGATGTGCCGCGATTGCACGCGCTCGAACTGCGTGGCGCGATTTCGGTGACCCACTGCCAGACGCTCGCGGCCGCGGCGGCGCTGAGTGATCTGCGGATAAACTGTCTCGATGGTAGCGATCCCCGGGCGTTCCAGACGTGCGGTGCCTTGCCGCAACTGAAAAAACTGGTCATTACCGGTTACTCCCTGGACGAGGCGGCCCTGATGCCGCTGTCCCGCTTTCCACTGCTGCAGGAACTGGAGATCTCCGGCCAGGCATTCACTCCCGCCGGACTGGCGTCGCTGGCCGACCTGACGGAATTGCAGAAACTGGTGATCGTCGGGCTGGAAGATCCCGGAGCCAGGTTTCCGCAACGACCGCTGCCTGCGCGCCTGGAACATCTGGGATTGCTGGAATCCCAGGTGGCAGAGCTTACGCTCGAAGATCTGCCTCGTCTGGAAATCCTGAACGTCGATCACGTCCAGGCAGACCGTGTCCGGTTGCACCGCTTGCCGTTATTAAAACGGATCGCCTGGGGAGAGTCGCAGTACACCAACATTCGCGGCGGCGTCCGGATACAGCATCTGAGCATCGTCGACCTGCCGCAACTCGAACGGCTGGATGTCCGGACCGAGAGATTTCCGGGTCCGCGCCAGATCGAACTCGACCGGCTGCCGAACCTGATTTATCTGGAAATCAAGGGGCAACAGCACAACCCGGTCACCGACGATTCCTTCCGGAACATCGCCAGCTTCCCGCGTCTGAAACTGTTCCGCGTGCCGGATTCGGACGTAGGCGACGAGACACTCCAGCACCTGGCAGACGCCCCCGCGATCGTCCACATCGACGTCCGTCAGTCCAAAGTCACGACGGCCGGCATCGTCCGTCTGAAATCTGCCCGCAGCCCGATTCTGCGGTTCATCGACTGGCAGGGGTCTGCCGTGGACATGTCCGCTCTGAAAGATCAACTGGGGCCAGGAAAAACCTGGAAATGGAGCGGCGTCTGGTGAAGTGGCAGACGTCTGCCCGTCGGACCAGGAGGCCCCGCCAGGCAAGAGGCGCGGCGGGACAGAGTCACGCAGCAGCTGGTTCGAGCATGGGTGCGGGTGCAGACGTCACACCGCAGCCAGTCACTCTGACAGAATCGGGCGGGGCAGCAGGCCCCCCCCACCCGATTCCTGAGTCAGAAGACACGAACTACAGTCCCTTGCTGAACGACTGCGGCGATTCGATGAAACGGCGCTGGCTGGCGCGGTCTGCGAAGAACCACAGGCGGTTCTTCCAGAAGACGCCGACACGCGGGTCGCCCGGTTCCTCGTGTTGCTTGCCCTGGCTGGTCACCAGGCAGGTGCCGTTCGCCATCGGCCAGAACCGTTCGGGGTCCAGCAGGAAGCGGTCGCGGTGTTCGGCGGACTGGAACGACAGCCGCACGCCACGGTATTCGGCATGGTAGTGATCGAACCCGCGACGGAGAATGTTTTCATCGAGCAGACTCACCAGGCAGTAGCCGCCGAAGGCGAACGGACTGGCGTTGGCAGGATAGGCGGCGGAAACGGGGTGGGCAGGTTCGCTGGCCTCGGCAACTTCCTGCTTCGGCTCCCCGGCGAACCGTTCCAGATCCTGCCGGAACGTGGCGGCCGGCTGGAAACCGGTCCAGCGATGCAACACCGTGCCGTCCGGATTGAGGACCAGCGTGGTGGGAAAAGCTGCTACGCCCAGCTGCGAGATCAGATCCCGGCGCTGATCGCCGTCGATGGAAACCGTGACATAGTGCAGGTTGGCGTAGCGGGAAACTTCTGCATCATTCAGGGTGAGTTGTTGCATCTGTCGGCAGGGACCGCACCAGACGGCGGTCACAGCGGCCAGGATGGGCCGGTTTTCGGCATGAGCGGTTTTCAGTGCGTTCTCAAAACTGGTTTGCCAGCCGCCCGACGGCGTCGCCGCCAGCAGGCCCTTCGATCCGATCAGCAGGAACAGGGTGGTCCAGATCACCCGACGGCCTGCAAGATTTCCCGTAACCCGACGCTCCATCACGATCTCCTGGGAAACTTCCACAAGTGGCGAAAGCCGCGATCGATGACAGAACGGTCATAATCTACGACAAATACTGACGCTAACTCCGATTGGTCAGACTTTGCCGGCGGCCCGAGCGGAACACGCTAGCAATCCCGTTTTCAAATCTCTACTGTTCCAATACTGACAATGTGTAGAACTTCTGGAATTCCGATACTGCAGCGACTCGTTCCTGCGGTTGGCGAGACCGGATTCCACCATCGTTCATAAGTGTATCGCCTTACTCATCAAGGTCTTGGGTATCATGGCCTCGCAGTTGATCCCCCCACGATTCCTCTTCCGCTGGGCCTTTCCGGTCAACTATCGCTCCCTTTCCCAGTCTGCCCGGTCACCGCTGCCTCTTGAGTCGCAATACGCCCTGCCGCGACTGGAGAACTTTGACGGCACTTCCGCCTGGATAGATCTCTTCGTCGCCTGGCATGAAAGCGGCCTGGGGATCGGAATTGAGGTTCACGGAAAATCGGCACGTCCCGTCTGCGACCCGGGCAATCCGCAGACTTCAGACGGAATCACCCTCTGGCTGGATACGCGAGCCACTCAAAACGTGCATCGGGCCACCAAATATTGTCACAGTTACCTGGTGATGCCCACGGGCAGCGGGCGTCAACAACGCGAGCCCGGGATTCAGCAATTAGCGCTGTCACAGGCTCGCGAACCGAGCGGCGTCCAGTCCACGGACGGCATTCAGTTGCTCGCGGACGTACGGGACAACGGCTACCGGCTGGACGTCTGGTTTCCCGCCGCTTCGCTCTACGGTTACGATCCGGTGAACCACACGCGGCTGGGCTTCTTTCTCGCAGTCGATGATCGGGAACTGGGCACGCAGACGCTGACCGTCGGCGAGGAATTTCCCTACCATTTCGACCCCAGCATCTGGCAGACACTGGAACTGGTACGCTGACAGCAAGGGCTCCAGGCCCGGACCTGATCCGGCAGGTTGTCCTGGAGAAATTGTCCTGGTGTTGGCAATTGTGCTGGTGTTGTCAGACGGCTGCTGGTGGCCACCGCTTCTGCAACGCGCGAGCAGGCCAACCGGCCCCGACAATCGTCGTCAGAGTTAATCTCACCCGGCGGGCGTGTGTCGCAAAAATCTCCCGACAGGGCTCCGGAATTTCCCGCCTGGCGTTCGATCTGTCGATGCCGCAGGCTCTCCCTGCGAACCGGCATGCCAGGCGGAAAAAAAATGTCAGATCGTTGCAAGTCTGGTCATTCTTCCCGCCGATAGATTGTCTGGCGGGGGAGAAAAACCTGCCACCCGAATTCAGCGTAACACCAATGTTCGCTGTTGCTTGCAAACGAAGGCCAGCAATCGGGCCGCTTGTCCGGGATCATGACGTTCTCGCGGCGGACAACTCTGGTTTCCAGAGCCATTTACGTCCACCACACTGCCGTTGCAGGAACCGTTCATGAACCAGTTCAATTTTGATGCCGGATTGAATCGTTTTGCAGGTTTGGGCTATGATATCCGGACTGGCGGAGTTCGGTTGCGGGAGATGTCCGCAACGGCAGGACTCAGCCCCGTTCAGCAAGGGAGGGCTGACATGGACGTCCGAGGAGTCGGTTCGGTCTCAGGAACGACCCCGATCCGCCCGCAGCAGGGAACACCCGCGTCGCTGAAGACGCCGGTTTCGCGGCCGCAGGCACCCCAGGATCAACTCGAACTTTCCAGCGCGGGGAAGATGTTGGATCAGCTCAGCCAGACTCCCGATATGCGTGCCGAACGGCTGGCGCAAATCAAGGAAGCCATTGCCAATGGCACCTATGATACTGACGAGAAGCTCGAGGCGGCCCTGTCCCGCATGTTCGACGCGATCGGGGATGAACCGGACCTCGGGTAAGCGTCGCTGGAGTCGTGTGTGAGCCATCTGGGTACGATCGATGAAACGGTCTCGCCGGTCGTGAAGTTTCGCGAGTTTCTGACGACCAGGAAAATGCGTCTGACTCCGGAGCGGGAAGCCATCGTCGCGGCGGTGTATTCCACGCATGACCATTTCGATGCCGAGCAATGGGTGGGAAACCTGGCTCGGCATACCGGCACCAATCAGGCCAGTCGTTCGACAATCTATCGCACACTCAGCCTGCTGGTCGAAGCCGGACTGCTCCGCAAGGTGGCCCGGGCCAACGACCGCGAAGTCTACGAACACGACTACGGTTATCCCGCCCACGATCACCTGATCTGCCGCAAGTGCGGCGACATGATCGAATTTCCCAATGAGGCGATCGCCGAGGTGCTGGAGCAGATCGCTGCCACCCACGGCTTCCGGATGTCGGGACATCGCCTGGAGGTGGAAGGCGTGTGCGCCGCCTGCAGTCGTCCCCCGCTGCGATCCCATCGCAAGCTGGACATGATCTGACGCAGGCCGGTTCCGGCAGCGCCGCGAGCGGACAACTCCACGGCCAGGGCGGATGTTTCACCAGCCCGCAGCGTCACAAGGTATTGCATTCAGATGCAAAACTTGTTGCGAATCATCGAGTTACGAGGT
>VFQN01007257.1_pt1 | contig 12024 bp, 12 predicted proteins | sample 3512371 | NCBI WGS metagenome assembly VFQN01 (sample SAMN10412370, study PRJNA504923) | tailings metagenome | isolation source: Replicate 2 from Balatoc abandoned mine | place: Philippines: Itogon, Benguet | collected 2017-08-28
CGAAGAACATGCTGCGCGTGTTCTACGAATGGCCGGTGATGACCGACTTCATGCGGTCGCGGATGTCGAATCTGAAGGGGGGCAAGACGCTGCATTTCGCGTCTTCCGTCTGGCAGAACGAACCGTTCGACGATTGACCGGCGCATTCGGGACGAGGTGAGACACATGACCATCCTTTCCGCCATCCGTTCGCCCCGCGCGCGCCTGCGCCGGCTCCTCGCCGACCGCAAGGGCGTCGCGGCGATCGAGTTCGCCTTCATCGCGCCGCTGCTGCTGGCAATGTATTTCGTGACGATGGAGATCGCCCCGGCGATCGACGCGAACAAGAAGGTGGGCCGTGCGGCCTCGATGATCGCGGATCTCGTGACGCAGCAGTCGACCATCACCAAGAGCGAGGCCGACGCCATCATGGCGATCGGCGAAGCGACGCTCAACCCCTACACCCGCACCAAGCTGAACGTGACCATCACCGCGATCAACATTACCGACGAGGCGACGCCGAAGGTCCTGGTGGCCTGGTCCCGCAAGATGGTCAACGGCGTCTTTTCGGCCGATGCCGTGAAGGATTCCGTCACGACGGTTCCCGCCGCGCTGAAGATCCGCAATTCCTTCCTGGTCAGGGTCGAGGCCTCGCTCGACTATCGCCCGATCATCACCTGGACCGCCGACCAGAAGGCGGCGACCGGACTGCTCGCGGCCTTCGACGACATCCAGATGAAGGAAAGCTACTATCTTCGTCCGCGCATGAGCAACTCGATCGCCTGTTCCGATTGCTGAGCCTTCATTCGGCCGGCGAAACGCCGGCCTGCTTGCGCACCAGCGCGAGGGCGGATGCGTAGTCGTCCGCGCTCACCGCGACGAAGCCGCCTGAAAATCGCTGTTCGACCAGGTCGTAGACCGCGGGCTCCGCGTCGCGCAGACCCGTCAGATAGGTCGTCAGCAGGTCCCTTGCCTCGGCGGGCAGGGTCGACAGCACCGCATGGGGACCGTTGCGCAGCAGCGGCGAGGTCCACAAGACGCGCGTGCCTTCGAGGCCGGCCTCGCGCAGCCGCTGCGGCGTGCCGCCGGCGGCCGAGGACGGATCGTCGGTCGATCGGACGAAGCCGAACATCGCGTCCACTTCACCCTCGACCAGCTTGCGCTCGGCCTCTTCCGCCGACGCGACCGGCACGAGGAAGCTCTCGGTGCCGGCAAGGTCGGCCCCGGCCGGTCGCCACTCGGCGCGCGGCAGCAGGGCGCCGGTGACCGAATCCGCGGGGCCGAAAGCGATGCGCGCCCTGGTCGCCGCCTCGGCGGTGGCGGGACCGTCCGCGCGGGCGATCAGGACCGAGCGGATCCCGAAGCCGCCGTCCTCCCCCATCGGCGCCGCGATCGGCACGATGCAGGAGCAGAGCAGCGCGGCCGCCGCATAGGAGGTTGCGGTGTGGACCGCATACTGGATCCGGCCCGTCGCCTGCGCATCGATCAGCACGGCATAGTCCTTCGCCGCGAACAGCTCCACCGGCATGCCCAGAGCCGTGGCGAAGCCCGCGCGGATCGTTTCGGCGCCGGGAACGCTTCCATCTGCCCCCGGCGCCACGATCCCGATCCGGAACACGCCCATATCCTCGCGCCACCCCGCCTCGGCGGGCGCGGCGGTCATCGTTGCGATCATGGCCAGTCCGGCCAGGAGCCTGGCGATTGCCATGTGGTGCGTTCACTCCTATGTCTTGTCTGCATTCTCGCCACCTTATCGGAAATCGATGCCCCGCGCCTTCCTGTTTATTCTGGATTCCTTCGGCATCGGCGGCTCGGCCGACGCGGCGGAGTTCGGCGACGAAGGCTCGGACACGTTCGGCCATATCGCCGCCCGGTGCGCGGCGGGCGGCGGCGACCGCGCCGGCCTGCGCTCGGGGCCGCTCGACCTGCCGCACATGACCGCGCTCGGCCTCGCACGCTCAAGCGCGATCGCCACCGGCCGGCCGCCGATCGGCATCGCCTCGCCCGCCCGGCTTTCCGGCTTTCACGGCGCCGCCCAGGAAGTGTCGGACGGCAAGGACACGCCGTCGGGCCATTGGGAGATCGCGGGCGTGCCGGTGCCATTCGAATGGGGCTACTTCCCCGACACCGTTCCCGCCTTTCCGCCCGACCTCACCGAGGCCATCATCCGCGAGGGCGGCCTGCCCGGCATTCTGGCCAACTGCCATGCCTCCGGCACCGAGGTGATCGAGCGCTTCGGCGAGGAGCACATCCGCACCGGCAAGCCGATCTGCTACACCTCCGTCGATTCCGTGCTGCAGATCGCCGCGCACGAGGAGCATTTCGGCCTGCAGCGGCTCTACGACCTGTGCAAGGTGGTGCGCAGGCTGGTCGATCCGCTGAACATCGGCCGCGTCATCGCCCGCCCCTTCGTCGGCGAGGCCGCGGGAAGCTTCAAGCGCACGCCCAACCGCAAGGACCTCGCCGTGCCGCCGCCGGAAGACACGCTAGCCGACCGGGTCGTCGCCGCCGGCCGGCGGGTGATCGGCGTCGGCAAGATCGGCGACATCTTCGCCCATCGCGGCATATCGGAGGTGCGCAAGGGTCCCGGCAACATGGCGATGTTCGACGTGGCGCTGGGGGCGATGGACGATGCGCAGGACGGCGACCTGGTCTTCGCCAATTTCGTCGATTTCGACACCGAGTTCGGCCATCGCCGCGACGTGCCTGGCTACGCCGCCGCGCTCGAGCAGTTCGACCGGCGCATTCCGGAAGCGATGGCCCGGCTGAAGCCCGGAGACCTTCTGATCCTCACCGCCGACCATGGCAACGATCCCACCTGGAAGGGCACCGACCATACCCGCGAGCGGATTCCCGTCCTCGGCACCGGGCCCGGGCTGAAGCCCGCCGACATCGGCCTGCGGTCCACCTTCGCCGATATCGGCGAGACGGTCGCGGAGCATCTCGGCCTCGCGGCCGGCCGGCACGGAACGTCCTTCTACAGCCTGATCCGCGCCGATGCCTGAACTGCCCGAGGTCGAGACCGTACGGCGCGGGCTTCAGCCGCATCTCGAAGGTGCGCTGATCGAGCGCGTCGAGCTGCGGCGGCCGGATCTGCGCTTTCCCTTTCCCGACCGGCTGGCGGAGCGGTTGGCGGGCCGCCGCGTCGTCTCCGTGGGGCGGCGCGCCAAGTATCTGACGATCCATCTCGACGACGGTCTGGTCGTCATCTCGCATCTGGGCATGTCCGGCTCCTGGCGCATCGAGATGAGCGGCAGCGCTGTGGTGCCCGGCGAGTTCCACTACGAGCGCTCTAAGGCGGAGGCGCACGACCACGTGGTCCTGCACCTCGTCTCGGCGGGGGGCGAGCGCGGCCGCATTGTCTTCAACGATCCCCGCCGCTTCGGCTTCATGCTCGTGGCGGAGAAGGGCGAGCTCGACGCCCATCCCGCGCTCGCGGGCCTCGGCACGGAGCCCACCGGCAACCGGCTCGACGGCGACCATCTGTCCTCCCTGCTGCGCGGCAGGAAGACGCCGCTCAAGGCTGCCCTGCTCGACCAGCGGCTGATCGCGGGCCTGGGCAACATCTATGTCTGCGAGGCGCTCTGGCGCGCCCGCCTGTCGATCGCCGCCGGCGGGTCGCGCCTCAGGGACTACATGCATACCGACGGCTCGCTCGGCTATTTCCAGCACTCCTTCTCGGTGTATGACCGCGAGGGAGAGCCCTGCCGCCGTCCCGGCTGCGGGGGAACCGTCGAACGGATCGTCCAGTCGGGGCGCTCGACATTCTTCTGCGCCCGCTGCCAGCGCTGACGCGGCGCCAAACACCGGAGGAAACGATGGCCTACGAAACCATTCTCGCCGAAAACCGCGGTCGCGTCGGTCTTCTGACGCTCAACCGGCCGAAGGCGCTCAACGCGCTCAACACCACCGTGATGCGCGAAGTGGTGCAGGCGCTCCAGGCCTTCGAGGAGGACGCCGCGATCGGCGCGATCGTGCTCACCGGGTCCGACAAGGCCTTCGCCGCCGGCGCCGACATCCGCGAGATGCAGCCCAAGTCCTATATCGACGTCTATCTGGAAGACTTCTTCGCCGGCTGGGACGCGATGGGCCGCGTGCGCAAGCCGATCATCGCGGCGGTGTCCGGCTACGCGCTCGGCGGCGGCTGCGAACTCGCCATGATGTGCGACTTCATCATCGCCTCGGACACCGCCCGGTTCGGCCAGCCCGAGATCACGCTCGGCGTCATGCCGGGCATGGGCGGGTCGCAGCGTCTCACCCGCTTCGTCGGCAAGGCGAAGGCGATGGACATGTGCCTGACGGGCCGGATGATGGACGCGGCCGAGGCGGAGCGCGCCGGTCTCGTCTCGCGCGTGGTGCCGGCGGCCGATCTGCTGGAAGAGGCTCTGAAGGCCGCGTCCAAGATCGCGTCCTTCTCGCTGCCCGCCGTGATGATGACCAAGGAAGCGGTCAACCGCTCCTACGAGACCACGCTCGCCGAGGGTCTTCGCTTCGAGCGCCGGGTGTTCCATTCGATGTTCGCGCTCGAGGACCAGTCCGAGGGCATGGCCGCCTTCGTGGAGAAGCGTTCACCCAACTTCCGCAACCGGTGAGAAAAATCGCGCCGCGCGGCGGTTTGACGCCGCTCGGTCGTTGACGGGTTCGGAAAGCTCGACTATAAGCCGCCCACCTGAGGCGGCCCAACGGCCGCCCGATGATTTTTGGCCTGCCGCGGCTCCGATCCGGCAGAGCAAACGAAAGAGAGACGAGTATGGCCAATACGTCTTCGGCCAAGAAGGCCACGCGCAAGATCGCCCGCCGCACCGCGGTCAACAAGAACCGCCGCTCGCGCGTGCGCACCTTCGTCCGCAAGGTCGAAGAGGCACTGGCCTCGGGCGACAAGGCCGCGGCCCAGGCCGCCTTTGCCGCCGCCCAGCCGGAGCTGATGCGCGCTGCCGGCAAGGGCGTGATCCACGCCAACACGGCCTCCCGCAAGGTCTCCCGTCTCGCCCAGCGCGTGAAGGCCCTCTCGGCCTGATCCCAGCCCTGATTTTCGATCGGAAAGGCCGGCCTTCGCGCCGGCCTTTTCCGTTTGGGGAAGCCCGCCGCGAGGCTAAGGTCTTGGCACCGTTAGGTTAGTGGATTTCCTTTGCCGGCAGGGCCCCGAAAGGCTGCGTCAAGCCACACTTACGCGGTCAGGGCCTGGCATATTTTATCTCTTAGATTCAGTGTCTTGTGGAAGGTTTTCCACATGCTGTCCACCGCGCCGGAGCAGCCCCCGGGGGATAGGCCTGTCAAGCGAATTTTTTAGGATTCTTTTTTTGGCCGGCACCCGAAAAAACAACCCCTCGAAAAGAGATTGATTCATAACAGTTTTGGCCAGAAGCCGCCCTTCGGGACCCCGGATTCCGACCGATGCAAGAGGGCAACAGGTTAAGAAACCGTCACTGGCGCACTTGCCCTGTCACCTGCCGATTTTGTAATGTCCACCCATCGAGAGCGCGGGCGCCAAGCCCGTAAGCCAGAAAAGAATGGGCAATAATCAATCGCGGGGCAACCGGCGATGAAGGGGGTTTTTGTCTCTCGTGACGGCGTGGCTGCGCCGTCGTTTGCAGAATGGGTATGCGTTGATCGAGTCTGGTGTCCAGCCGGAGATGGTTGCGCTTGCCCGACGGTCTGACCGCCGGTCGAGGACGGCGCGAGGACTGGGCGATCCAAGCCGGCGTTAGACCGGTGCCGAAAACGGACATGAGATGTCCGGTGTTGCCCGAGGGCGGCGCCGGCAGAGGCGGACGACATGGTCGACAAGGCAAGGAAGACGAGAATGGACAGTGGAATTGTTGCGGGCGTAGAGGCGGTCCTGCCGGTGTTTCCGGAAACCTTCACTGCCATGGTGGAAGAGTCGCCGGCGGCGCGCGGCGCCGACGTATCGGGCGGAAACTTCGAGCGCGTTCGCGCCCAGTTGAAGGCCCGCCTCGGCACCGACGTCTATTCCAGCTGGTTCGGCCGCATGAAGCTCGCCGAGGCCTCGAAGGGCCTGGTGCGCCTGTCCGTTCCCACCGCCTTCCTGCGCTCCTGGATCAACGGGCACTATCTCGACATGATCTCCGAGATCTGGCGCGAGCTGGACCCGAGCGTGCTCAAGGTCGAGGTGGTCGTGCGCAGCCCGGTCCGCCACGGCGGCCAGGCCGAAGTGTCCGAGCAGCCCGCCGCCCGCAAGGCCGTCCGCCAGTCAGAGACGGCGCTGGGCTCCGGCATGCTCGCCCAGCCCAAGCCGGACCGCGCCGCGGGCCGCCCCACGTTCGCCGACCATGAAGCGAAGGCCGGCAATCTCGGCTCGCCGCTCGATGCCCGCTACACGTTCCAGTCCTTCATCGAGGGCCCGTCCAACCGGGTCGCCTATGCCGCGGCCCGGACCGTCGCCGAGGCCGGTGCCGGCTCCGTGCGCTTCAATCCGCTGTTCATCCATGCCTCCGTCGGGCTCGGCAAGACGCACCTGCTGCAGGCGATCGCGGCCGAGGCGCTGCGCAACGACCCGAAATCCCGCGTCGTCTACCTGACGGCCGAATATTTCATGTGGCGCTTTGCCACCGCCATCCGCGACAACGACGCGCTGACGCTCAAGGAGCAGCTGCGCGACATCGACCTGCTGATCATCGACGACATGCAGTTCCTGCAGGGCAAGTCGATCCAGAACGAGTTCTGCCACCTCATCAACATGCTGCTCGACAGCGCCAAGCAGGTCGTCGTCGCCGCCGACCGGCCGCCGTCCGAGCTGGAATCGCTGGAGCCGCGCGTGCGCTCGCGCCTCAACGGCGGCGTCTCTCTGGAAATCCAGGCGCCCGACTACCGGATGCGGCTCGACATGCTGCGCCAGCGTCTGGAATCGGCCCGTGCCGAGGACCAGTCCCTCTCCATTCCCGAAGAGATCCTCGACCATGTCGCGCGCACCGTCACCGGCAGCGGCCGCGAGCTCGAGGGGGCGTTCAACCAGCTCATCTTCCGGCAGTCGTTCGAGCCCCAGATCACCATCGACCGGATCGACGAGCTGCTCGGCCACATCTACCGCTCGGGCGAACCGAAGCGCGTGCGCATCGAGGACATCCAGCGCATCGTGGCGCGGCACTACAACGTGTCGAAGACCGAGCTGCTGTCCAACCGCCGCACCCGCACCATCGTCAAGCCGCGGCAGGTCGCCATGTATCTGTCCAAGGTGCTGACCCCGCGCTCGCTGCCGGAGATCGGCCGCCGCTTCGGCGGCAGGGACCACACGACCGTGCTCCACGCCGTGCGCAAGATCGAGGGCCAGTCCGCCAGCGACACCACGCTCGCCCAGGAACTCGAGCTGCTGCGCCGCCTGATCAACGACCAGAGCTGATCGCCTCGGCCGGCCGCCCGGCCCGTACGGGCGGCCCTGGCAGGTTATCCCCGACATAGCCCGCCAGAAGCTGGACCGGACGCGCGCCGGGCTTGCTTTCGGCGGGTTTTTCCTGTCATTTTGGCCTCGATTCCTGCCCATTTCGGGCGTGCCTGCGTGGGTGTGTTGCGCCCGCGTCTTGAAGCATCACTTGAGCGAGACCCGGCCGTCATGCGTGTTACCCTCGAGCGTTCGAACCTCCTGAAGTCGCTGAACCACGTCCACCGGGTCGTGGAGCGCCGCAACACGATCCCGATCCTGTCGAACGTGCTTCTGAAGGCGGAGGGGGCCAGCCTCGAGATGAAGGCGACCGACCTCGACCTGGAGATGACCGAGGCGACCCCGGCCATGGTCGAGCGCGCCGGCGTGACCACGGTCCCGGCCCATCTGCTCTACGACATCGTGCGCAAGCTGCCCGACGGGGCGGAGGTGATGCTCAAGACAGCCGACGACGGGAATTCGATGACGGTCATTTCCGGCCGCGCCAGCTTCCGGCTGCAGTGCCTGCCGCAGTCCGATTTCCCCGAGCTGTCCGCAGGCTCGTTCTCGCATATCTTCCGGATCGATTCCGCGGTGCTGAAGCACCTGATCGACAAGACGCAGTTCGCGATCTCGACCGAGGAGACGCGCTACTATCTCAACGGCATCTACCTGCATGCCATCGAATCCGGCGGCAAGCTCAGCCTGCGCTCGGTGGCGACCGACGGACACAGGCTCGCCCGCGCCGACACCGAGGCCCCGGCCGGTTCCGAGGGCATGCCGGGCATCATCATCCCGCGTAAGACCGTGGCCGAGCTGCAGAAGCTGGTCGACAATCCCGAGATCGCGGTGACGGTCGAACTTTCCGACACCAAGATCCGCTTCACCATCGGCAGCGTCGTGCTGACCTCGAAGCTCATCGACGGCACCTTCCCGGACTATCAGCGCGTCATCCCCACCGGCAACGACAAGAAGCTCACCATCGACCGGCAGACCTTCTCGCAGGCCGTCGACCGCGTCTCGACCATCTCGTCCGAGCGCGGACGCGCCGTGAAGATGGCGATCGCCGATGGGCAGGTGACGCTGACGGTGAACAATCCGGATTCGGGAAGCGCAACCGAGGAGATCGCGGCCGATTACGAGTCCGATCCGCTCGAGATCGGCTTCAACGCGCGCTACCTGCTCGATGTCGCCGCGCAGCTCAACGGCAGTGACGCGCGCTTCCTGCTGGCCGATGCCGGGTCGCCGACGCTCATCCAGGACACCAGCGACGAGCATGCGCTCTACGTGCTGATGCCGATGCGTGTCTGATCCCGCACGAGAGCCCGACCCGGTCGCGGTCGCGCGGCTGAAGCTCAGCAATTTCCGCAACTACGCCTCGGCGGACATCGCCTTCGAGCCCGGTCTCGTCGTGCTTTCCGGCGACAATGGCGCGGGCAAGACCAATCTCCTCGAAGCCGTCTCGCTGCTGACGCCCGGCCGGGGGCTGCGGCGCGCGGCCTATCCCGACATGCAGGGCAAAGCCGGCACCGGCTTCGCCATTCACGCCACGGTCGAGAACCCCGACGGCGAGACGGAGATCGGCACCGGGACGGCGGCCGCGGCCGGTGAGGCCGACAACGGCCGCAAGGTCCGCATCAACGGCGCCAATGCCGCGGCCGACGACATGATGGAGCGGCTGCGGGTGGCCTGGCTGACCCCGGCCATGGACTCGCTCTTCACCGGCCCCGCTTCCGACCGGCGGCGCTATCTCGACCGGCTGGTGCTGGCGATCGACCCCGCGCACGGCAAGCGCGCGCTGGACTACGAGAAGGCGATGCGCGGCCGCAACCGCCTGCTGTCGGAGGATTCGCGCGACGGCCGCTGGTTCGAGGCGATCGAGGCGCAGATGGCCGAGACCGGTGTCGCCATCGCCGCGGCCCGGATCGAGCTGCTTCAGCTGATGCGCGCGATGATCGACCGTCTGCCCGACGAGGGCCCGTTCCCCAAATCCGACGTCACGCTCGAGGGCGATCTCGAGCGGCAGGTGGGCACGCGGCCCGCCGTCGAGATCGAGGAGGGTTACATCCGCCAGCTCGCCGAGGAACGTTCCCGCGACCGCTCTGCCGGCCGCACGCTCTCCGGCCCGCATCGATCCGATCTGCTGGTGCGCCATCGTCCGAAGGACATGGCCGCCGAGTTCTGCTCCACGGGCGAACAGAAGGCGCTGCTGGTCGGCATGACGCTGGCCCATGCCCGTCTGACCGCCGAAGTGTCCGGCATGACGCCGATCCTGCTGCTCGACGAGATAGCGGCGCATCTGGACGAGGGCCGCCGCGCGGCGCTCTTCTCGATCCTCCAGGACAATGGCGGCCAGACGCTGATGACCGGCACCGACGCCGCGCTGTTTTCCAGCATCTCCGACAGCGCGCAGTTCCTGACGGTGGCGAACGGTACGGTGCGTGCGGGCTGAGCGGGTGGTGCGCTTTTGCGACGCTCTCCTGCCACGTCGAGCCGGCCCCTCACCCTTACCCTCTCACCACACGCGAGAGAGGGGGACATCGGCGTTGAGTTTGGTTCCGCAGCCAAGCCCCCAGCACCACCCTTGGCGACTCCCCTCTCCCCGTTTCTCACGGGGAGAGGGTACGGGTGAGGGGCAGCGCCACCGGCGGCAGATTGCCGCTCAGCCCGTCTGCCCCGCCTCCCAGCCAAGAATCGCCCGCTTCCGGGTCAGGCCCCAGTGATAGCCCGTCAGCGCGCCCGACTTGCCGAGCGCGCGGTGGCAGGGCACGACGAAGGAGATGGGGTTGGCGCCGACCGCCGCTCCCACTGCCCGGCTGGCGGTTGGGTTGCCGATGCGTTCGGCGATCGAGGAATAGGTGCAGGCGCGGCCCATGGGGATCGCGAGCAGCGCCTCCCAGACCCGCACCTGAAAGTCGGTGCCGATCATCACCACCCGCAGCGGCTCGTCGCGCCGCCAGCGTGCCGGGTCGAAGATCCGCGCCGCATAGGGTGCCGTCGCCGCCATGTCCTCCACATAGGCGGCGTTCGGCCAGCGGCCGGACATGTCCTCGAAGGCGGCGCGATCCTCGCCGGGATCGTTGAAGGCGAGGCCGGCAAGGCCTCGCTCCGTCACCATGACCAGCGCCCGGCCGAAGGGCGAGATGTGCCAGCCATAGCGGATCGTCAGCCCGCCGCCGCGCGCCTTGTGCTCGCCGGGCGACATCGCCTCGTGCGTCACAAAGAGATCGTGCAGCCGGCCCGGACCCGACATCCCGACCTCGAACGAGGCCTCCAGCAGCGGCATGCCCTCCGCCAGCAGCCTGCGCGCATGGTCGAGCGTTACGGCCTGCAGGAAGGCCTTGGGGCTGAGCCCCGCCCACCGCGTGAACAGCTTCTGCAGCCCGGTAGGCGTCTCGCCCACCTCCTCCGCCAGCGTCTCCAGCGACGGCTGGTCGCGGAAATCGAGGCTGATCCGCTCGATCACCCGGCGCACCTTGTCGTAATCGCCACCCTCCGCCGAGACGGGCGCCGGGGTGATGTCCTTGGTGAGTATCGCTGTCTGCGCGTTCATGGCGTATCTCCTTGGCCGCGAATATCGCGCGCCGGAGCCGGGTTTCCCACCCGAAACTTGCAAGGCGCAGGCTCTTGCGGCCCTACCGCGAGTATGACAAAGTCATATCGAACGGAGACAGGGCATGCGCACGAGCAAGCCGATCAGCGTCACCCTCGGGAAACAACAGGAAGTTCTCGATCGCCTGCTTGAGCGGGGGGAATACGCGTCCGCCAGCGAAGTGCTGCGCGCGGGGCTGCGCGCGCTCGACCGCGAAGAGCGCGTCATTAACGAATACATGAAACGCAGAGTAGAGGAAGCTCTCGCGGATCCTCGTCCCAGCCGGCCCGCCAGCGAGGTGTTTGACCGGATCCTGGCCCGTGGTCTGAAAGCTGCCGAATGAGCCACGAGCTGCGGATACTGCCGGCCGCAGAATCCGATCTCGAAGACCTGTTCGACTATATTTCACGCCACTCGAGCCGTGCGCGTGCCGTGGCCTATGTGCAGCGATTGCAGGACGCATGTTTTGCCTTATGCGACCACCCGTATCGAGGGCGGGCGCGCGAGGACCTGTCGTCGGGTTTGAGATCCATCAGCGTCGCGGGCAGGGCGGTCATCGTGTACCGCGTCGCTGACGATCTCGTCGAGATCATCCACATCTACTACGCCGGCCGGGACTACGGCCCCGACGATTTCCAGGACTGACCTACCCCGCCTTCGCCGTCGCCAGCGCCTTGCCGAATGCCTTGGCGAAGCTGTCGCGGTCGTCGGGGTTGAGGAACGAGCCGATCGAGACGCGCTGGCCCTGGCCTTCCACCGCCATGGCGGTGATGCCGATCTCGTCGTGCCGGGCGACCGAGAAGCGCGCCCAGAACGGGTTGAAGCGGTGTTCGCGCGTCTTGCCCGACGGCGCCACCTGGACGATGTCGAGCGCGGTGCGCGACACCGACACGACCTCACGCGCCCGCGCCGCGCGATAGTTCAGCCGGAAGGCGACATAGACCAGCAGCACGTCGAGCCCGAAGAAGCCGAAGACCGGCCAGGCGCCGTTCGAGAGGAAGATCACGCCGGTGAAGGCCCAGCCCGCGAGCATGGCGGCCATCAGCAGCCTGCACAGCGTCCTGCCCGGAGAGCGGTG
>VFQN01007258.1_pt1 | contig 12023 bp, 7 predicted proteins | sample 3512371 | NCBI WGS metagenome assembly VFQN01 (sample SAMN10412370, study PRJNA504923) | tailings metagenome | isolation source: Replicate 2 from Balatoc abandoned mine | place: Philippines: Itogon, Benguet | collected 2017-08-28
ACGACAGAAAAGATTCTATTTCCCAATATCATTCATAATTTCACTCAATAATTTCTGCGAATCACCACCACCTCCTTCTAATGTACCAACATTACTCATCCTCCTTGGCCCACCTTGAATATCATTCATAATATCATTCAATAAATCTCTTTCATTCCCTGTTGTATTCGGAGTCGATTCATTAAGAACATCAGGCTTTAAAGACGGCTTTGGGCTGGGAAATTTATCAATATCAATCATTGATTCATTTCTCAAGATTTCAGGATGCGGAACTTGTGATGGTATCGTGTAGTTCTCAGGCTTTTGGATATCAATCTTAGATTGATAGGATGGATGTTCATGAATTTTTTGCTGCTGTTGTTGACGATCATCTTGTGATCGACCAGTCAGTTGTTCTTCAAGATCTTGTAATATAGTGTTACGACTTCTCCCTGCAGTTATTGGATACCGTTGACCTGAAGTACTTGCCGCCGACGAAGGTTTAGTGGTAGTGGGAGGAGCAATACTTTTATTAGTCTTGCTACTCGTATTAGCACTTGCAATGAAACCTTGATCAGCTTCATCAGTATCATCCATTCCAGCGGAAGACATAGCGATTCCTATTTCTAACTCAAATAACTTGGTTCTTAATCGTGCTATCTCTCTCGCTGATTCACGTGATGATGTTTCTAACTGTTTTTCTAATGCTTCAATCTTGAATCCTTTAGAAATATTCTAATAGAGATTGTAGGTAAGTGAATATAGTCAAAGTTGTAATTGAAAGAAGGACTTACATCAGCGGTTAGTTTATCAATGGTAAGATTTGCTTTCTTCAGATTATTGACAGATGATGGTCTTTGACCAAATTGATTCTTCTCAAGTAAATCCTTGATGTCTAGTTCATTATAATCTTCAAGACTAGCAGAGGAAGAAGGTCGTATCTTCGCTTGTTCCGCTTCAGACAGTGACCTTTTCAATTCTTCGATTTGTGCCTCGAGAGTTTCAACCTTATTGTTAAGGTGAACAATTTCTTGATGAGATGATTGCAATTGTGTTGATTTATCATAAACCTCTTGTACTAATTTCTCGTATTCATTATTGTTCGCAATACTTTCAGCATGACTATTCTTACGAGTTTCTTGATCATCTCCTCTTTCCTTTCCAACCATATTTACAGCCTCTTCACTTTTTTCTCGCTGCTGAGCCATCATAGCTCGAAGTTGTTGGAGTTCTTGGTATTCTTTCGAATTTATTGAGTGATGATTATTGTGATGATGTTGATTGGTGGTGGAAGATCCTGCTGGAGCATCTTTCAAGAAAGTAAACTTATTCTTCATTTTTGACTCTAATAGATGTTGTAATTTATTGATGATCTTTTCTTGAGTCTGAATAGTCAACTGATAGTATGAGAGCTTCTCGAATTCGTTTTTCTTTGAAGTAAAATCTACCTGTAATTGTCGATGAGAACTTTGCAGTTGTTGATGTTGTTGGTTGAGTTCATCTTTTTCTTTAGAAAGAGTCGCTAATTTTCCTTGTTCATCACGAAGCGATTGCTGAAGTTGTTCATGCTGATGCTGTAGATGTTTGTGTTCTTGATACAGTTTCGAGAGTGCGTGTGTTAGAGAAGTAGAGGAGAGTGAATCTAAAGATTTATCAGTTTGAAGATATTCTTCCATAACTGTTTCTGCAGTCTTCTTATCCTCATCTTGTCGAGCGATGATATTCTCCAGGTCTCCAGCTTTTCTCTATAGAAAATAAGAAGAGAATGAGAGAGATCATGTCAAAACACGATCCAACTCACCTTTAATTGGTTATTCTCTTCTCGTAACAGTTTAATGTCTTGTCCAACAACTTGAATCGCCTAATTGAAAGATTAGAGTAAAGTTAACTAATATATTCATAAAAATGATTTGACTTACTTTATATTTGTCTTTATTCTCTTGTAATAAGCCTTCGACCAGCTTTTGCTTTTCCATTAGTTCTTCTTTAATAATCTGCGCAAATAAAGTAACATTCTTTTGATTTGGTTCTACATTCCGAGGGAATAAAGATTCTGGTCCCTTAAGAAGTTCTTTATTGGAGAATCGACGCTTTATTATATCCTCTACTGTGATATTCTCACCAAAGGCTTGAGAAAACCCTTCAAGTTCACCGGTTTGATTTCGTTGGAGTGAATAGAGGTCTTCTTGTGATTGTTTCTGGGAGATTGGAATAGAAGGAAGGTTTTCATAACTGTTATTGGCCGTTGGTTGACGCGTTGATTCTCTGGTAGGATTCTTGGAGGGTTCTCTCGTCGGATTTCTAGTTGGGCTCTTCGAAGGTTCTCTAGATGGATCATTGGTCGGGTTCTGAGATGGTTCTCGAGTTGGATCTCTAGCAGAGTTATTCATTTCTTCCTCTGGATGTGGCGGCAAGGTTTGATGGCTGCTTTTATTACTAGCCTGTTGACTAGGTTGTTTGCTGTTCGCCTTACTGTTAATACGAGATTGTTGCTGTAAAATATTTTGCATTTCTTCAACAGAATCCTCTGGATCTTGATGATAGAGTTCAGTACTGTCTTCGTTAGGAAGAAGATTTTCTAAGCGGAGGTTTAATTTACTATTTTGATTTGATCCTTCCTTTAATTCATTTGGATTACTCGTCACACTGTGCTTACTCTCTGATTTATTCATTTGTAAGCTTTCTTTTGAAGCTGTTTTAGAAGGTGGTGCAGAAGGTATTGGTGTTAACTTTTGTTTTATCATCGGAATGCTCATTTCAGATTCACCAACTAATTCATCAGGTTGCTTGTTTTCTTCATTGATCACATTATACTTTTCTTCCTGCTGCTCTTGTAATTTCTGCACCTTTTCTTGATGTTCAGAGACGGCTTTAGCGAGGATACTATCAATAGAACTACTAGCAAGATCTCTTGGTGACTCCTCACGTGTTGGAGAACTTGTAGTATCTGCTAAATCTGCTTCTTCGGCATCATAATTGACAATCGAAAGAATTAATTTAAACACCATAATCTTTTCAGTAATATTATCATAGATATGATCTTGAATAGTATTATCATCCAACTTAGAATCTTTGATGTGTAGTCTTCCTTCGAGTGCACAAGTGACCAATCCTGACTCATTAAAAATCTCTCGACTAGTCTCTTCAAGATGACCACAAAATCTGACCTCAGCAACAGGTTTTTGGCTTAGCTTTCCAGTGACTTCATCAGTTTGCTCAATAAAGATGACATCAGACAGTGTTGCACGAAGCCTCAAAGGATTCGTCAAATAAGAGCGTTTCATTTTCACCAGACCAAGAACGATATTTTGTAAGTCTCTGCGTTTCATATGCTTTGCTTTATGACCAGTTTCTTCTTCAAGGACGTCACTACGAGAAGTACTAAACATAAAAGTACCATCAGCTTGATCAATATTCTGCAAAGAAGGAGGTCCAGGTGACGGATGAGCGGCAGAGGTCAGATTTAAATGACCAACAGAAAGTGCTCCTAGTCTCGAGGTAATCTCATCAAAGGAAGTATGCTCCGAAAGATTCTCATCTTCAAGATATAGAATTTGCTTCATAGTACCAGGAATCTTCGAGTTTCTCATGGAAGATCGAGGAGTGGTAATGGTAGACTTGCGGCGCGGTGATAAAGTCAGACGTGGTTTGTTTTCATTTGGAACTGTGCTGATCGTTCCTTCTCTCATAACAGAACTATGGACCATGCCTACTAAATGATTGTGATCAATATCACAGAACTTCAGTGTTACAGTAAGAACATCTCCAGACGCTAAAGTAATATAAACTATAGAAGGAGCACTGGATATGACGTTTGTGACAAAAACAAAGCTTTGTTCCACTTCAAGCTGTTGAATCCTTACAACCAAGCCTTCTTGACCAAATCTCCTCGAAATTTTTGTAACAGAATGAAAGTGTGTGTTTGATAGTTGCAGGGAGGATAGGTGGTATAACGATTGTGATAAAACAGTTGCACGAAGTTTGAAAGGATTCTCTAAAAGACTGTTCAAAAACCCGACTGTTACATTTAAAACATAATCTTTCTCATGTAAACTTCGAATAATTCTTCCAGAAGTCGCGTTCACCGTTTTATACTTAATTAAAATGAAGCCAGTGAGTGAGTCAGTAAAGACAATTTCCTTCTGTTGAAAGTTACTTGAAGGGCTAATCTGAAGAGCAGTCTTTGCTTTAATTTGAGCTTTACCATTTTGATGATCTTCTACTAATACATGTAGGAAGAAAGCTTCTGGTCCTTCAGTACATGTGACAATTTCAAAGTGATTCTTCTCAAACTTAGGAGCAGTTTTCAGCTCTGAAATAACTTCCGTACAATATTGATGCTGGAAAGTGAGTTGATAAGAACCACTTTGATCAAAATACACCTCATCAATATCTAAAAGGATTTGAATTTGATTCATTATTTGACTTTATTTCTCTCTTGCTCAAAGAATGTTTTGAGGGGAAAATTTAATGAAACGGTTCGGGGTTTAACTGTTGCACATAGTGCATAAACTTCACAGTTGCATAGTTGCACAGATCCCTAATCTCACTTTCCTCAAAATATTTTTTTTGAATGATTTTTGTATTGAATTACTAGACCTATCTAGAATATGGAGAATGGTAATGGAGAGTATCAGTTTAATGGATATTCTGTTTTCTTTCCTTCAGGGAGGAAGCCTTTTGCAGCCCAAAAGGCAATTATCTCGAAAGTATTGCAAGCTTTGAAGGAGAAGAAAAATGCATTATTGGAATCGCCAACTGGAACTGGAAAGGTAGGAATGATATGAACTAAATAGAGTCAATATGAAATTTAATGCTAGACATTGGCCTTACTCGCAAGCTCTCTTGCCTATCAGCGTCACCATTACCTGAAAATTCCTGTGAAAGACGTCAAAGCGGAGCCTTCAGACGTCAAGAGCGAAATTAAACCAGAGATAAAGCCAGAAATGCGAACAAAGGTGCCAGATTCCATTAAGCCCGAACCTGGCACGGATCCATCTGCCGCTCCAGCTCCAACAAAGCCACCAACGGTTTACTATTGCACTCGAACACATTCCCAACTCGCACAAGTAGCAGAAGAACTGAAAAACTGTAATAAGATTTATCAAGAGCATTTAAAAATGTGTGTTATTGGATCTCGACAACATTTATGCATAAATCGAAGAGCAAAGGCAGAAGCAGAGCGAAAGAAGCTCTCCCTTGATGAAGTATGCAAAGAATTTTTAGATGTAAAAGATTTACAAGATGAAAATACTGGCTGTGGATTCGGATTAAATAAAAAGCGTATTACTAAAACTGTTGAATCACTAAAGAATATGAAGATATGGGATATCGAGGATGCTTATAAAGCTGGTGAGGCTCATAAAGGATGCCCCTATTACTCGACACGAGAAATCTTTGAAAATGCAAATTATGTTCTTTCACCTTATAACTATATTATTGATCCTGATATTCGTGCAATTATGAAAATTGATTTATCAAATTCAATTGTTATATTCGATGAAGCACATAATATCGAAGATATTACAAGAGAAGCTGCTTCCTTTGAAATCAATCGATCACAACTTGTTATTATTGAAAATGAAATACTAAATGTTTATGAATTTACGAAATATTTAATGTTAAGAGATTTAGGACAATTAGTTCATAATTTAATTCAATGGATTGATGATATGTCAGAGAATTTAACCACTGATCATTCCCATAAGCCATACAATAATCGTAATACTTCTTCCAATGCTTTCACACCAAAGAAAACACCATCTAAATATTATAATGGGAAAAAGACTGAAGAATCTTATTTTGGTCAATCAGAAAATTTATGGGATGGTGAAGAATTCGTTGAAATCTTTGAACAAAAGTATTATCTTAATTTACAAACCATTGAAATGTATTTACAATGTTTAGAAGAAATTACCAAACAAAATGAAGAAAATGATGGTATTGAAAATCGTTTTCAAGCAATGAATGCAAACCCTTCGATCCCTCTCCAGTATGAAGGTGAAGGTGAGAAAGACGATACTAATGAGAGCCCTGGAAAGAAAATGAAATTAAAAATCTCCACTTTTGCTCTGAGTACTATTCGTCGTTATCTGCGAGTATTTTCTTATATGTTGGTGAAAAATAAGGCAAATGCGATGGATTATCGTATTTGCTTACAGAAAAAGGAAGAAGATTCAGGACTTAGTAAGAAGAGAAAGTCGATTAATGCAGCACCGACCTCGGAACTGACGTTTAATATTTGGTGTCTTAGTGGTGCTGTTGTATTTCAAGAGATCGCTGGGGCATGTCATTCCGTATTATTGAGTAGTGGCACGCTATCTCCGTTAGATTCATTTGCTGGAGAACTCAAAACGTCTTTTCCAATTCGTGTCGAGGCCAGTCACGTCATCAACCTTTCCAAACAACTAAAAGTTGCTTTGGTATCCTCTTTCAACGATTACTCGTTAAATTCTACCTATGACGCAAGACAAAGTGACGCGTATTTAGATACCATTGGTGCAGCATTACTTTTAATTACAAAACAAACACCTGGTGGAGTATTAATGTTCTTACCATCTTATTCTTTATTATATCGATGTCAAACCCGATGGAATCAAACAAAATTATTAAGAAAAATTGAAATTGATACAGGTGCAAATATGTATTTTGAACCAAAAGATACAAAAGAAATGAAAAAAATGTTAATTCAATATTATGAAGATTTGAATTCAATTAATAGTAAAGCTATTATGATTGGTGTTTGTCGTGGTAAAGTTAGTGAAGGTATCAATTTTAGCGATCATTATGCTAGAGCCGTTATTGTTGTTGGTATTCCCTATCCTTCTTTAGTTGATTTAAAAATTCATTTAAAACGAGAATATCAAGATACATTATGTGCTAAAGATGTTGAGAAGAATCTTCAAAGTGGATATATGCCTCCGTCATCATCGTCTTCCACCTCAACGCCTTATGCAGCTAAAGGACCATTTACTTCTTCTACGCCTTCTTCCAATTACAAATTTGGAAATTCCACAGGAGTAACGTCAACTATTCATTGTAATGGATCGTTATGGTACAAACAACAAGCTTTTCGAGCGATTAACCAAGCAGTTGGAAGATGTATTCGCCACAAAGATGATTTTGGCGCGATTATTCTCCTTGACCCTCGATTTCACCAAGAAGAAGTCAAAAATAGTCTTAGTCGGTGGATGAGGGACGAAGCAGTTGAGTATGAACGTTTAGAGGATTTTGCTTTACATTTGAAGCATTTCTTTCAACCTTTCAACTCATATGAGCGATTAACTGGAGTTCAATCTAATCAGGAAAGAGTCGTGCAAAATGAAGCCAAGATCGATTTAGACATAGAAGAGAATATTTTGAATCAAGATGATGGTAATCGTATGACTGAAATGGAAGATGATCGCATCGGGAAAAATAGTTTCTTTGATAATCAAGAAAAGGAAACAGACAAGAAGTTTGAATCCTTTAATAGGGATGGAGATGATGCTGGCTCTGATGATGAGAATCCGACAAAACAATTCAAAGAAATTTCAATTTCTCAAACATTTCAGGATATTATGGATAAAAAGAGACAATCAACAGATCGAGAAGAAGTAATGAAGAAATACTCTCCAATTATTGAGGATAGTAATGAGAGAGTCGATAGTCCATTCATCGATACGAAACAAGACGATGGTGATAGGATGGTTGTCGAGGAGAATCAAGATCGATCATCTCCCTTCACAATAAAGAGTAAAGTATCATCGTTTGACATACCAGATATCTTTTCATCGCAGCAGGTCCCTTCAGAGTCTTACAAAGAAGCTCAAACACCTTATGCTTCTAAAAGCTCCAAATCGACAGGAGAAATGAATGACGTTGAAACTATTGAGAAGGAGAAAAAGACTAAATCAAGCTCAAAAAGAAAAAAGAAAAGGAAAAACAATGAAGAAGCTGATATTCAAAGAGTGGTCGATTTCAAACTCTCTCTCCCTTTTATTCGTGAAATTAATAGATCATTCTTATTCTTTCAAAACCAGTCAAATGTTCCTACCTATCTTAATACCAATGATATTATTAACGTTCTCACGCTGAATTCGACCTCTTCTTCAAGAGTTTCATCATCATCGTTATCATCTCTGTTCAAGTATTTATTTCCTTTGCCTTCTCACCTCCATTTCTTGAAACTTGCCTTTGAGCATGGTTTATTTATTCAACAGGCGTATCTTGGGGATAAATTTGAAACAATTGTCTTTCCAGTAGTCATAGAGAGTGTGAAGAATGGGATAAATTGTCATTCCTCTATTCCTTTTGCAGCTCTGTCCCTTAACGATGTTCTGTTCGGCGAAGAACCATCCCGCTTGCCCTTAGCACGAAATGAAGAGGTTCGGTGTGTTGATTATTGGTGTCGAGAAGATGACGTTGTGTATCGCTTTATTTGTTATTCCAATATTAAAGATCCAGAAAACAACAGTGATCCAGTTAAAGAGGAAAGAGATATAACGAGTCATTATCAAGTATTATTTGCAAAAATTGTAGCGACTACAACTTCATCCATACTTCGTCAATCTGAATCCTATGGGAATCCAAGACTTTTATACTTACTTCAGAAAGATCAAGAAAGAGAAAAGGAGAATAAAGATGCTGAAAGAGTTGATGAAGATGTTTTATCAGATTTATCTGATAGTGTTGTAACAAATCGCATTAAAACGGGATATGGTCGACCTCTTCCCTCAAAAACAACCGAAGCATTCAATAATAGCTTTAGCAATCATCAATCCAAAGCTAATCGCAAGATTCCGATCATTATAGACCTTGAAGATAACATGTAATATCTAACTACTAGCTAGTAACTGTCTACTTTGTTAAATCATGACATAGCGCAATTTCACGATACTCGACCGTTTTTTCTCGTTTAGTCAGAAAACCCAGGTGTGCATCAACATCAACCAATAACCATCTTCAAAGACTGTGAGTGACTGACTTCACCTCAGTGATCATTGCCTTATCTGCTCGTGTGAATGGTTTAGAGTGAATGAATTAGAAGATTGTTTTTGGTGTTTGAGCATTGAGGAATATGTCACGAAGTAGTGGTGCCAAGATATTACCGGATCATTCATCAGACGATAGGAAGAAAGATCTTGAAATAAATAATATTGAAATATACCCTCTAAAAGATAGAGATAATGTGGGTGGGAAAGACTTTGTTAACTTTCCTACGGAGGATCAAGAGAGGTTGAATCATAAATATGAGGAAGAAGAGATAGACAAGCAATTAGGTACAGTAGCAAACTGGAAACCACTATCAAAGCCATCATTATTTCAGACTTCAAATTCTTATAAACTTTTCCCTTTCCTTCAATCTGATGGTATTCATGAGAAACTCTTCCTTCACTCAAAATACGCTTATCCTTTCATCCGAAAGAGCTTTGTCTTAACGATACTATTTATTCTCGGTATTGTTAGTTATCTTATTTTCTATGTCTGGGATAATGATATAGATAATATTTCTACTAAAACCTATTATAATAATGGTAATAATATTCCTACCTATCGCTTAACGTTGATAGGAGATTCTCTCATTCATCGACCTTTCAAAGAATTTAATCTAGGTGGTAGACTTCAGCATAGATTCACTACAATTAATCTAAATATTACAGAAAATGCTGAAAGTGATCAAACAATTGCTGAATGTTATCAAAATATTAATGCTGATGTTCCTTTTGATTCAGCGGATATGGTTATCCTCTATTGGGACACTGATGTCAGTGACTATAACGAATATGCGATGACGGATGAAGAAATAGCAATTAAAAGATCATATTATCGATCAAATCTCACTGCAGTAATCAATGCAGTACAAGCAGCTAATGTTTCTAAGATGGCGATTTCAGGACCAACAATATTAGGTGAAGGATTGTTTTTCCGTCAATATTTATATGTTTCCCGCGAGAATAAGAAAAGTATGCTGAATGATTATCGTCAAATCAATATAGATATTGCAGAGGAATTAGGCGTAGACTACATAGATATGCGTAAAGCGTATCTTCAGGCTTTACCTGCCTATTGGTTCTTCCCAGCGTATCACCTTACTCTAGATGGAGAACATCCAAATGATCGAGGAACAGGAATCATTGTCAAACAATTTGCGAAACAGATATCAGAGTGGACCGGGGCACCAGTGAAATCCTAAAATTTTCAGTTTATTCCATTTCCTAAAGTGTGTTTGTCTTTTCTGTATGTTCTTTAATTTGGGTTTGTTAATAAGTGTTTTGTATGTTCTATTGTTGATATTTGATGTGTTTATTTACAAATTTTTATATCCTCTATAGAAATGTGACTTTCTTCTTCTTCTGATTACTGAGTAGAGGGTCGGGATAAAAACGACTTTTTAATGAACTAATTACACGTTGTTTCATTTTTAAAGCATCTGTGACAGTTCTGATGAACGTGATTAAAGTAGTCTTGAATGTGATCAGTAGATACTCTCTCATCAACAGAGTTTATTGCCGCAATGAGTTGCTCTTCATTAGAGGGATTAACCATTCGAATAAAACTCTCCAATTGAGAGAAGAGATACTCAACGGGATTGAAGTTTGGTGAATTAGCAGGGAGAAACTGAAGAATATGACCAGCATTTTTTAGAGCCAGCTTCACCGCCTCGGTTTGTACATGGTCCATCACGATGGTATATCCAGGCTCAGGTAAGTTAGCCAACAACTCATTAATAAAAGTTAACTCTTCGGTGTTGTCGGCATGGTTGAGGACTTTGAAACAAAGGACTCTATCGTAAGCAATAGCAGCGATAGTGGTGAAATGTTTTAGTTTCTTCTTTGGTACTTTCACTCTTGCAGGATCTCCAACCTTAGAGCGACCGGAGAATTTCCTCATAGCAATGGATGTCTTCATTTGGCTCAAGTAAATAACTTTTCCTTCCTGATAGTTGGACCGCAGAAACCAAGCTGCAAACTCCTTTCTGTCGGAAAATAACGCATCAGTAGCTACCGTAATAGGGATTGAATCTACTCTCCTGAATGAATATTTGAACCCCACGATCTCATTCGCAATTGTCGTCAGTGAAACCTTCTTTCCTCTCTCCAAAAGGAGCACATCCCTTAGGTGTTCCAAAGTTTGAGTGCAATCCTCATTTATCTTCCTTTTGATGAAGTTGATATCGTCTAGTTGAAGCTTTTTCTTCTTTTTGCCTTTCGGTTTGGGAAGGACAATGTTATCATTGTTATTCAAGTACGCGTTGTAAATATCACACACAGTTGAGTAGGGAATCTGAAAGATTTCAGCTACTTCACGACGTGTGTAAGATTCAGTCTCAAGTATATCACAGATTTTTTGTCTTAAGTCTGCTGGATAATCTTGTACTTCATACAAGTCTACGAGACAGAATAAAAAAGAAAATGCACTTAGTTTCTAGAAAAATGTGCTATTTGGGGGAGTGTGTTGGCTTGGGGGTGTGGAATGCGGGAGTTAAGGAGGAGTGGTGTCCGGAAATGTGAAAGTGTTCAACAACATCAAACATCACATCGCGCATTGCTTCGATTCAACGCTAGGCGGAGGAAAGAGATGAAATGTGCCAAACTCATACTAAATTGAGCTTTAAAGAGGAAGATGTCATCTGATTCAACTGAAAAGAATGTCTTCCCGAATCAACTTCTCGAAGAAGACTTTGTGCTGACACCTTTACATGAAAGAAATGAACTTCCAGAACCTCATCTAAAGGGTACTCTGGAGGATGCCGAATTAAACAACCAAGTAGTTACCATGGATTTGGAAAGCGGGGCACCTTTACCTCCCAAAGAAGAAAACGGAGAGAACAAAAGCCAACAGAATGGAAACATGGAATCTTCTGAACTAAGAAAGAAGTTACTAATCTACGCCAAGATTGTTAAACCCTATGTCATTCGCTTTTTAATTCTCTTCAGTTTGTTTCTGCTAGGTGTCGCGATTTTTCTTGGTTATGATATTTATACGAATAACTTCAAGAATATTCCTACTTCTACTTACTATAACCAAGGAGATGTTCCTTCCTATCGTCTAACATTCATTGG
>VFQN01007259.1_pt1 | contig 12022 bp, 10 predicted proteins | sample 3512371 | NCBI WGS metagenome assembly VFQN01 (sample SAMN10412370, study PRJNA504923) | tailings metagenome | isolation source: Replicate 2 from Balatoc abandoned mine | place: Philippines: Itogon, Benguet | collected 2017-08-28
ACAGGGTCTGTCCCCATATTCACCGCGGAGTCTGTCCCCTTATCGGAGACGGAGACAGATAACCTGTCCCCCGAGCCAGATAGAAGACCTGTCCCTGTATTCCGGGCCCAATCAGCTCTAGGAAAACCACTCGTCCGGTGTGCTCGCCGAGTACTCGCGCCAACCCGTCGCTTTTCTTCCCCCAGCGAGTCTCCTTTTGAACTCCCGCTCAACGCGGCGCCTTTCGGCTGGGAAACCTGCGGATGCCGGGCACACTGTCGCTCCTTTTTTGACGCTGTAGCAGGACATGAGCGAGCCGATTGCCGCCCCAACGACCCCCGAGCCGGAAGCGCCGCGGGACTTCATTCGAGAGATCGTCGCCGCCGACCGGGCCGCGGGGCGACATTCGAGCATCATCACCCGGTTTCCGCCGGAGCCGAACGGCTATCTGCACATCGGGCACGCGAAGAGCATCTGCCTGAACTTCGGGATCGCCCGGGATTTTGGGGGCGTGTGCAACCTCCGGATGGACGACACGAATCCGACGAAGGAGGACGTCGAGTATGTCGAATCGATCACGGAGGACGTGCGCTGGCTGTTGGAGGGGTGGGCGGACCACGTGCTGGCGCTGAAGCCCAAGGGGGAGCTGCCGATGGAGGGCGGGGTCGAGGGGTGTCGGGACTATCATCGTCCCGGTGTGCCCGGTCGGGGGGAGGCCTGCGGGACCGGGCTCGAGCCCTTCTATGCCTCGGACTATTTCGAGGCGCTGTACCAGTACGCCGAGGCGCTGATCCGGGCGGGGAAGGCATATGTCTGCGATCTGACCGCGGAGGACATGGACGCCTACCGCGGGGCGCCGGATCGACCCGGGCGGGAGAGTCCGTGGCGGGGGAGGTCGGCCGAGGAGAGCCTGGAGCTCTTCCGTCGCATGCGGGCCGGGGAGTTTCCGGACGGCGCGCGCACCCTGAGGGCGCGGATCGACATGACCTCGCCGAACGTCTGGCTGCGGGATCCGGTGCTGTACCGGATCCGGCACGCGGAGCATCACCACACCGGTTCGGCGTGGTGCATTTATCCGATGTACGACTTCGCGCACTGTCTGAGCGACTACATCGAGGGCATCACCCATTCGATCTGCACGCTGGAGTTCGAGGTTCACCGACCGTTGTACGACTGGATCCTGGAAAACCTGGGGCTGCCGCGGACGCTGCCGCGGCAGTATGAGTTCGCGCGGTTGAACCTGAGTTACACCGTCATGAGCAAGCGGAAGCTTCTGCAGCTCGTGAACGAGGACCGGGTGTCGGGGTGGGATGATCCGCGGATGCCGACGATTTCGGGGTTGCGGAGGCGCGGGGTTCGCGCGGAGGCGCTGCGGGAGTTTGCGCGGGCGATCGGGGTGACCAAGTTCGACGGCACCACGGACGTGGCGCTGTTGGAGCACTGCATCCGGGGTGATCTGAACGCGGTGGCGCAGCGGCGGCTGGCGGTGTTGCGGCCGTTGAAGGTGGTGCTCACGAACCTGCCCGAGGGGCATCTCGAGGAGGTGCGGGCCACCAACAACCCCGAGGATCCGGAATCGGGCACGCGCGGGGTGCCGTTCGGGAGGGAGCTGTACATCGAACGGGACGACTTCGAGGAGAACCCGCCGCCGAAGTATTTCCGGCTGCGTCCGGGCGGGGAGGTCCGGCTGAAGTACGCCGGCATCATCACCTGCCAGGAGGTGGTGAAGGATGCGGCGGGACGGGTGGTGGAGCTGCGTTGCACCCTGGACGAGGGCAGCCGAACGGGCGGGCCGACGGCCAACCGGAAGGTCAAGGGGACCATTCATTGGGTGAGCGCCGCGAAGGCGATCGAGGCGGAGGTGCGGCTGTACGACCGGCTGTTCACCGTGCCCGAGCCGGACGCGGGCGGGGATTTCCGGCAGCACCTGAACCCGCACTCGCTGGAGGTGCTGACCGCGCGGTTGGAGCCCTCGCTGGCGTCGGCGAAGGCGTCGGAACGGTTTCAGTTCGAGCGGGTGGGTTATTTCTGCGTGGACCCGGAGGCGGATCCGAAGGCGGGGCTGGTGTTCAACCGGACGATCACGCTGAAGGACTCCTGGGCGAAGGAAGCCCGGCGCGGCTGAGAGCGTGGCTGAGGAAGCGAGGGGCCCTTCCGACCGCCGGGAGGGCGGCCCCGGGCAGGGGGGGTGGTTGTGGTTGGGGTCAGCGTTCGGCGTCGCGGGCGGCGAGGACGCGTTTGGTGGGGACGTAGTGGGCGAGGTAATCGCGGGCGAACTCGCCGAAGGTGCCCTGGCGGAGGTGTTGGCGGACCTCGGCCATGAGGGTGAGGTAGAGGTGGGTGTTGTGGACGCTGAGCATGCGGAGGCCGAGGATTTCGTCGACGTTGAGCAGGTGGCGGATGTAGGCGCGGGTGAAGTGGCGGCAGCAGTAGCACTGGCAGCCTTCCTCGATGGGGCGGAAGTCGGCCTTGTTGTAGCCGGCCTTGGCGTTGTAGGCGCCCTTGTGGGTGTAGGCGGTGCCGTTGCGGGCGACGCGGGTGGGGAGGACGCAATCGAACATGTCGATGCCGCGGGAGATGAGCTGGATCATCTGGGCGGGGGTGCCGAGGCCCATGGCGTAGCGGGGTTGGGCGGCGGGGAGGTGGGGTTCGGACATTTCGATGGCCCGGAGCATCTCGGGTTCCGGTTCGCCGACGCTGACGCCGCCGACGGCGTAGCCATCGAACTGCATGGCGACCAGTTCGCGGGCGCAGCGCTCGCGGAGTTCGGGGTGGGTGCCGCCCTGGACGATGCCGAAGACCTGCTGGCCCGGGGCGCGGGGTTGTTCGCGGCATTCGCGGGCCCAGCGGAGGGTACGTTCGACGGCGGCCTGGTATTCCTTCGGCTTGGAGCCGGCGGGCGGGCATTCGTCGAACACCATGGCGATGTCGGAGCCCAGGCCCTTCTGGATCTGCATGGACTCGCGCGGGCCGAGGAACAGCGGGGAACCGTCGAGATGGGAGCGGAACTCGACGCCGTGCTCGGTGATCTTGCGGATCTTGGCCAGGCTGAAGACCTGGAAGCCGCCGCTGTCGGTGAGGATGGGCAGCGACCAGTTCATGAAGCGGTGGAGGCCGCCGGCGGCTCCGATGATCTCCATGCCCGGGCGCACGTGAAGGTGGTAGGTGTTGCCGAGGATGATCTGGGTGCCGGATTCGAGCAGTTCCCGGGGGTCCATGGCCTTGACCGAGGCCTGGGTGCCGACGGGCATGAAAACGGGCGTGTCGATCACCCCGTGGGGGGTGGTCAGGCGGCCCAGGCGGGCCTTGGTCACGGTGTCGGTCGCCAGCAACTCGAACATGGGCCGCCGATGAAGCCACAACCCCGGCGCGCTGGGGAGGCTGCTCTTTTGCGCCACCGCCGCCCCCCGGGTCGCCGGCCTGGCTCGGCTCAGAGCGGCGGCCAGGCCACGCGGACCCGGAAGAGGCCGTGTTCGGGCAGGGGTTCACCCGCATCCACGGCGAACACGCCCGCACCGCCCGCCGCCGGCAGGCTGTTGGTCGACAGCGTCCGCCAATCCGCGGGTTCCTCCAGTCCGCGGTGCTGCAGTTGGTAGGTCCTTCCCTCCAGTCGCGGGCGGAAGACGATGCGCCACCCGTTCCCGCCGCCTTCGCGATGCTCGATGTCCACGCGCAGGGCCGAATCCGCCTCCAGCGGGTCGGTGCCCGTCAGGAACTCGGCGGCGTTCGACAACCCGTCGAAGTCCGGGTCGTCCTCCGGCGAAGCGACGTCGGCGCCGAAGAAGTGCAGGGCCCACCAGGGAGGCAGGTGGTCGGGATGCGCGAGATCGTTGGTGTCCAGGTAACGCCAGCGGACGGCGTCGGCGACGACGGTCCGCCCGGTTTCACCGGTGTTGTTGCGCAGGCGGACGGCGGCGGCGGTGTTGGTGGGGGAGAGGTGGAGGGCGGCGGGGTTGAGGACCGCCCAACCCCCGGGGGGACGCGTCTGGTCGATGGGGACCGACCGGGTGCCGGTGTCGTCGTCGACCTCGTAGGGGGCCTGGGAGGTGCGGGTGTCGGCGGCGGGGAACCAGGTTTCGACCGCGTAGACACCGGGGACGGGGAGGGCGGTCTCGAAGGTGGCGATGGCGGGGATGGAGGAGGTGCGGACGGTGGAGGCGATGCGGTAGTCGGGGCCGAATTTGCGGTTGCCGGCGGTGGCGAGGGTCCAACCGCCGGTGACGCGGGCCTGGGGGTTGTCGACGACGGTGGTGCCGGCGGTGCGGAGGGTGCGGAGGTCGGAGACTGCGTCCAGGCCGGTGGTGGTGTCGCGGACGGTGACGCGGACGGTGTAGGGGGTGTCCGGGGTGAGGTTGTGGAGGGCGATGGTGTGGCGGGTGCCGGTGGTGGGGGAATCCACGCGTTGGGGGGGTGTGTTGGGGGTGGAGGATGCCTCGCGCAGGTCGATCCAGGCGGTGGCGGGGGTCGGGTTGGTCCAGGACACGATGGCGCCGCGGGCTCCGGAGGTGATGCGCAGCGCCCCGGGGTTGGCGGGGTCCACGGCGAGCAGGGGGAACTCGAGGTGGGCGACGGAGGCACCGGCGACCGACGCATCGGCGGCCGATCCCTGGAAGCCCGGGGCATCGACCACCACACGGTAGTCGCCGCGGGGCAGGTCGACCGCGCCGAAGAAGCCGGTGGCGTCGGTGCGGAGTTCACGGCTGACGGGCCCGGAGAGGGTGACGGCGGCGCCGTCGATGCCCGTGCCTTCGACGGATCGCAGGACGAGGCCCTTGAGGTGGCCGGTTGCCGGCGCGGTTTTCCAGGGGATCGCCACGGGGGCGGCCGGGGTGGCGAAGGGTGGGACGGTGGCGTGGGGTGATGGTTGGGCGAAGGCGTCGAGCGCGGTGCTGCGCGGGATGTCGGAGGCGGGGGCGGCGTAGGAGTAGACGAGCACGCCGGCGGCTGAGGCTCCCTGGGGCGACGGGGTGCGGGCGATGGCGATCTGCTGGAAGGTGGCGGCGATCGGGTTGAGGTAGGCGCCCAGCCCGATGGCGGCGCGGCGGTTGTACTGGTGGTCCTTGATGAAGGTGGCCCAGTCCGAGAACGAGGCCGCGTGGGATGACTGCCGGAAGTAGGTCATCGGCAGGTTGAGGTCGAGGATCCCCTCCTCCATCCAGGCGCGCCAATCCTGGAGCACATCGGAGAAGGCGGAGGAGCTGGGCCATTGCGCGGTGCTGGTGATGCCCGGGGCGAAGGTGATGGTGGCGGCCGAGATGCGGAGCCGGGGGTTGATGGCGAAGGCGGAGAGGTAGACCCTGCGGACCAGGTCGGTGACCTGATCACGGCGGAACCGGAGCCAGTCGGGATCGGTGGGGGCGGGCTGGCCGGTGCGTGCGAACCGGGAGTTGAAGCGCGCGACGGCGACCGGGTTGTAGCCCCATTGGCGTCCGGCGTAGCGGATGTAGTCCCAGTGGAGGCCGTCGATTTCGTAACGGCTGACCAGGTCCATGGCGACGTTGAAGGTGTGGTTCTGGACCTCGGGATGACCGGGGTCGAAGGCGTAGTTGGCGCCATCCCACAGGGCGCCGGTGCTGCTGCGGGTGAGCCAGTCCGGGTGCAGGCGGTAGGGGTGGTCGGGTTGCGGGGGCAGGGAGTTCTGCTGGTTCCAGATGTTGAAGGCGACGATCCAGGCGTGGACCTCGAGGCGTGGGCCGGCGGTGACGTCGTGGGCGAGGCCGAGCAGCCGTTGAAGCGGATCGAAGCCGGGAGCGACATCGGAGGCTCGCGGCTCGAAGCGGCTGTCGTAGTAGGCGTCCCCGCGTTTTCGGACCTCGACGAACAGGGCGTTGAATCCGGCGCGGCGGGCGTCGGCGACCAGTTGGCGGGCCTCGGTTTCGTTTCTGAGGGCGGGATGGAAGGTGTCGACCCAGAGCCCGCGCAGTTCCTCGGCGGCGTGGGTGCTGGGCGGGAGGAGGACCAGGGCGACGGCGGCCAGGACGAGGCCGGCGACGACGCGGAGATTGCCCGGTGTGGTCATGCTCGTTCGATTGCGATTACGGATAGGTCGTGGGTGGGGTCGCGGCGGGAGCCGGGGCTGGAACCGGGACCGGTGCCGGGACCGCGCCGGGGCGTCCCGGTTTCAGGCCGGAGAAAATGCCTCGGGAGGGAGGATGCGGCAAGAGATCGGGCCCGGTGAAATCGCGGTGTCGCGGGGCGCGATTCGGATGGCGGTGCGGACGGGGGGCGGGGTGGTTTGAGGCGGGGCTTGCCTGGGGGGGCGGGGTCGGGTAACGCGGGGGGCATGAACCCGGGTCGACGCATTGGTTTCGCGGGCGTGTTTCTGTTGGTGCCGCTGTTGTTTCGGGCCGTCGGGATGGCGGGGGAGGGGGGAGCGGAGGGGCGGGACGGGGTCGGGGTGCCTGCCGGTTACCGGCTGGTGTACGAGCAGCATTTCGATGCGCGATCGGCGCTGGATGGCTTTCTGTTCACCGATCCGGCGGCGTGGCGTTGGGCCGGGGACGGCGCGAGTTTCGCTTTGGAGCTTGCGGCGCAGAGCCGGTACGTGCCGCCGGTGCGTTCGCCGGTGAACATCGCTTGGATCGACGGGCTGGTGTTCGGCGATTTCGTGCTGGAGGTGGACCTCATTCAGACCGGGCGCGAGTACGGGCACCGGGACATGTGCCTGTTTTTCGGCATGCAGGATCCCGCCCATTTCTACTATGTGCATCTCGCGACCGCCGCGGACGACCATGCGCACAATGTGTTTCTGGTGAACGGGGCGCCGCGGACGAAGATCGCCCGGCGGACCACGAAGGGTGTGGAGTGGGGGCTGGGGGTCTGGCACACGGTTCGGTTGGAACGCCGGGTGGGCGACGGGACGATCCGGGTGTTCTTCGACGACCGGCGGGAGCCGGTGATGGTGGCGGAGGATCGGACCTTCGGGGCGGGGTGGGTGGGGTTTGGATCGTTCGACGACACCGGGAAGGTGGACAACATCCGGATCTGGTCGCCGGCGGAACCCGAGGCCAAGCGGCTACCGCGTCCCGGGAGCGCGGGGGCGGCGGGATCGGGATCGGGATCAGGCCGATGAGCGGCGGGCTGGGCGGGGATGGGCGGGTCAGGGGGTGCTGGGGACGCCTCCGTAGAAGAAAAGCTGGAGGCCGCCGAAGTCGAGTTTGGGGCGGGCGACGAAGCGGGGGGCGTTGACCCATTCGGCGTGGCCGTCGAGGTAGCCTTCGTTGGAGCCGGCCGGTGCGCGGGCGGAGGGGTTGATGTGGTTGACGCCGCGGACGAGGGGGTTGACGTCGCCGGGGCGGTACCAGGAGCCGGACAGTTTCCGGTTAATGTCGGACCAGAGGATGTTGTAGTGGGGGGTGTCGGTGTTGCGGAGGGCGAAGATGGGTTGGTTGGTGATGGCGACGGGGTGGTAGGCGCGGGTGTCGTTCCACTCGGGGTCGCCGACGTAATAGACGTAGCCCAGGACGGCGGTGGGTTCGGTGGGCCATTTCCAGAAGTCGTCGCGGTTCCAGAGGCGGTTGGAGGGGCAGTAGAACTGGGACCTGGGGACGGCGTAATTGGAGTGGACCATGTTGCGGAAGGGGATGCCGACCCAGTGGGGATCGCGGTGGCCGTCGCGCATGAATCGTCCCTCGTGATCGTCGGCGTAGAGGATGGCGGCGTAGGTCAGTTGTTTGATGGCGTTGAGGCAGGACGTGCGGTTGGCGCGTTCCTTGGCCTGGGAGAGGGCGGGGAGGAGGAGGCTGGCGAGGATGGCGATGATGGCGATGACGACGAGCAGTTCGATGAGGGTGAACGCCGGGGACGGGTGGCGGTGGGCGGGGGTGGTGGGCTGGGGTTGGGGAGTGTTCATGGCGGGGGCGTCAGGGGAGGAATTCACGGATCATGGCGCCGGCGACCTGATCGGTGGCGGTGGCGCCGGGGTGGGGGTTGGCGCTGCCGGCGAGGTTGCAGGTGGCGACCACGGCGAACTGGCGGGCGGGGGCGAACCAGATCACCGAGTACCATTGGAGGTTGGAACCGGAGTGGGTGTAGGCCTTGCCCGGATCGGCCCAGGGCCGGGAGACCTCGGTCCAGCCGTGGGCGTAGTTGGCGTTGTCGGGGACGGCGGTGTGCAACTTGAGCAGGGTGGAGCGGCGGAGGAGGCCCGACTCATGATCGTGGCCGTGGGTGTGGAGGGCGGCGTATTTGGCGAGGTCGAGGATGCTGCAATGGACGGTGCCGGCGGGGCCGATGGCGGGCGGGTTGTCCGCGCTGGTGCCGGGTTCGACGGGGACGGCATTGCCGTTGATCCACTGGTGGCCCCAGGGCTGGTCGATGTAGCGGGGGGCTGCGGGCACGCCGAAGCCGGCGGAGAGCATGCCGAGGGGTTGGAAGAGGCGCTCGCGGAGGAGGTCTTCCCAGGGTTGGTCCATGACGGACTCCAGCATGTGCCCGGCGAGGGCGAAGCCGGCGTTGGAGTATTCGTAGCGGGTGCCGGGTGGGGAGGCCGGGGGGAGGGCGGTGACACGTTCGAGGAGGAGACGGCGTCCTTCGCGCGGGGTGCCGGCGAAGTTCCAGAGCACGCTCCAGATGCCGGAGGCGCTGAGGTCGCCGGGAGCGCCGCCGCGGTTGGAGGTCAGTTGTTCGAGCGTGGTGTTCCGCCAGGGCTCGTTCATGCGGGGGGCCCAGTCGGGGAACACCTCGGCCAGGGTGGAATCCCAGCGGATCCTGCCTTGCTCGACGAGGATGCCGGCGAGCGTCGCCGTCATGGATTTGGTGAGGGATCCGTGGTGCCACTTGTCCTCGAGGCGGACCGGGGCGGAGGTGATGCCGGCCTTGCGCCAGCCGACGGCGCCGAGGGCGACGATGCGGTTGGACAGCACCACGCCGGCGGCGAGGGCGGGCAGTCTGTTGGCGGCGCGGATGGGTTCGAGCAGGGCGTTGATGTCGCGGACGGCGTTGGTTTCGACGCGGAAGAAGGACGCGGACGGCCCGGCATCGGCGGCAGCGACGAGGATGCGGGCGGGTTGGGAGCCGGCGACCGTGGCGGAGCGCAGGGTGGTCCAGGACTGCAGGTCGCGCGAGGCCAGGAGGGAGAAGGCCTGGCCTGGGTTGGCGTGGACGACCAGTTCGACGGCGGGCAGGATCTCGAGGGTCTGCGCACTGGGGCTGATGGAGGCCGCCGGGGCGAGGGTGAGGATGGACACGAGGGTGCGGAGGGCGGGGTGCATGGGGTCTTGACTTGGGCACCCTGGCGCGGCGGGGGGGCGTCGTCGAGACCCCGATTGGGGGCATGAATGTCGCCGGGAACGGGTTGGAGGGGGAGGGCAGGGCTGGTTCCTCGGGAATGAGGTAGGGGAGGGTGGTGGGGGTAGGTGGATGGCTGTTGGCTGGACCTTCGCCTCCCGGTTGGCGAGGCGCCCATGACCTTTGCACTTGGGCTTGGTCAGGACTTCGGAGGGTCAGGGGGAGCCGGGGCGCCGACGTCGGTCGGTGCGTCCTGGCAGACGACCGCGGTCCTTTCCGTCCGCACCCCGACCAGAGCGTTGCGCAGGCGACGGAGGGTCGTGTCCTTCCTATCGTTCAAGGCCACATGCGCCCTCCTGGGTGCGGGAAGCCGGCCCGTAGCGCCTTGGCGCCCGAACGGAATCCGGTTTCCGGGGTGGCGTCAGCATACCCGTGAACGCCAATAGCCGGGGCGGCGCATGCCGTGCATCACGGGCACGACCAGGATTCCCTCAGGACGTTCGAGGAGGACGATGGCGTATGGGAACTTCTCGGTCAGGGCCCGGCGGCCGGGGGGATCGATCTGGCGAAAGCGTTTGGGCTGTACGCAGACCTCCCGGATGACGCGCTCGACCTCACGGAAAAATTCGGCGCCAAGGCGAGGATCGATCCCGGCGTAATAGCCGATAGCCTCAGTAAACTCCGCGTCCGCTTCCGGATGGATGCTATGGGTCACAGACCGGCGAGCTTGCGCGCCCGAGCGAGTGATTCTTCCAAGGGGATCGGCTGCACTTTTCCGCTCTCAATCTCCTCGATTCGGCGGCGCGTCTCGATCTGCCAAGCTTCCTCGATCTGCGGGTCGATGTCGTGGAGGCGCCCGTGCAGTCGATGCACCAGGAGCACGAGCTGGTCTTCGGACAAGCTCCGGGCCTCTTCGACGATCTGATCCACGGTCAGCGGCATGACGGCAGGGACGGCAGGATGCGCTCCAAGGCCATTCATTCAATACGCGGCTTGGAGCTGGCGAAAGCAGAGCAATTCTTGGCCATGTGGGGCGGCTTCGATCCGATCGCGCATGCGCGGGTTGGGGACCGGCCATCCGAGCGACGATGAAACCGGGACGCGGTTCATTCCGCCAGCAGGGTGCGACGCACCTTTCTCACCGGTGAAAGATGGCGAAGCTCTCGCCTGCAAACGCAGTCGGTCGGACGCTCGGGAAGAAGGTCACGGGACGGCGTGGGCGCCATGCGGGCTCCATACCCGCGGTCCGTGGCCTTCACGTCGATTCGGTCTCAGGTTGAAGCCCACAGGGGGTCCCCACAGCGGCCCACGGCGTCCCGCGCGCACACCGGGTCGAAAACCCATCAACCCTCAAACTCCGAGCGGTGCCGCCTCAGTCTGTCGAGCGTCTCCGGACTCCCCTTGAGTTCAACCAAAGGTCGGAGTTGTCGCTCGATGTAGTTCCAGTCGAGGGAGACGTTTTGGCGGACGATGATCCCGCTCACGTCCACCCAATCTTGGGGGCGACTCGCAAAGGACTTCATGACGATCAGATCCTCGGCCGAACAGGTCCGAAGAGGAATGTCGGGAGGGTAGACGAAACAGGAGCTCCGTTCGACGCAGTCCTCCTCGAATGGAAGACCACCTAATGCCACGTCCAACCCGACTCCGCTGGAGGACTGAAGTAGAAGCACGCGATGACGCAAGGCGAACGCAGAAGCGTCCGGGATGCGAGCCTCGAAAGTCTCGAGGAGCCTCTTGATGAATCGCTCCTCCCCGCCGAAGCCCGTGAGGAGAGTAAGGTCGGCGTCCCGCGTCGTTCGGGGTTCACCCCAACGCAGGAGAGCCAATCCGCCGATGAAACAGAATCGCCACGACTCTCGTTCGCAGAGCTCCTGGAGGTCCGCGGCGCCACGGAAGACATCGTTCATGCCCGAATTCTCGCGCGAGAAAACCAGAGCTGCTGTTCGATCAATCCGGAAGTCCGCGCGGGCTTGAAGGGTTCCTGGGAAAAGTCCATCGGCATGCAAAGACCCTGGATCGATAAGAAAGTGTCGGCTGCACGGAGTTCGGCACGCCGAATTCGTTCGAGTTCGGGCCCCGCGGTCTTCCACGTGGCAACCCATCGCGCCGCCAACGTCGCCTGCTCGGTTCTTTCACCGGACGGGATGGGTGTTGTCGGTTGCATGCCACGAGCCTGCCGCATCGGAACAAAAATGCCAATCCGCCAGCCGCTAGGAGATGGCCTTCAGGATGGGCGTGTCGGAGGCTCGAGAAGGAGCCCCCATTTCGAGCCCCTGCGTGAGTCCGCCGGACTGACCCAGGTTCAGTTGGCCGGCAAACTGGGCCTGCCGCAGTCCATCATTGCGTTCTGGGAACGCTCGCAGAAGCCGCCTCGTGGTGACGTGCTGGTGCCCTTGGCCAACGCGCTCGGCGTCGGTGTCGAGGTGTTGCTGGGCGCCCAGAGGCTGAAACCGAAACGCCCCGCCGCCAAGGGCCGGCTGCAGGAAATGTTCGAAGCCACTGGCCGACTCCCACGGCGTCAGCAGGAGAAGATCATCGAAGTGATTCAGGCGTTGCTCGCCCAGCACCGCGAGAAAAACGCGGCGTGATGGCCCAGGCCGGCGGGGGGCCGTCTCACGGGAGTGCTCGGAATCCAGCGTTCAAAGGCGGCAAATGGCGGCAAATGGGAGCCCGGGTGTGGTGGGAAACCCCGTTCAAAGGCGTTCAATTCTTTGCCGCCATTGAACGCCTTTTGCGCGTGGATCGCGCGACCGATTTCCTAAGAGCCCGTCTGAAAATTCGAAGAGGTCCTGTTTTCGAGGAAAAGGCCGGA
>VFQN01007260.1_pt1 | contig 12019 bp, 18 predicted proteins | sample 3512371 | NCBI WGS metagenome assembly VFQN01 (sample SAMN10412370, study PRJNA504923) | tailings metagenome | isolation source: Replicate 2 from Balatoc abandoned mine | place: Philippines: Itogon, Benguet | collected 2017-08-28
TTTGGTATTTTTATGTTACAATCCAGGTCGTGTGGCCACACGATCCTTACTAGTCACGACAACACCTACTGGGCCGGGGAGGTGGGGCAGGGGCTGGCGGCGGGGTGCGGCACAGTGACGTACCCCTTTCCAGCATGCGTATGTTGCACTGTCTCTGTGTCTGAAGTGTTTGTGGGTGGAATGGTTCGCATGTGCGTGACCTGTCGGCCATGGTGGCTCGTTCAATTGCTGTTCATGTGCATTGAGACCGTACCGAATTCTCGCTGGCTGGTGACGCACTGCAAACGCAGAAGGAACGTCACATGAAAGACTGTACGGCCTACATTCCGAAGTCGCTGCACATCTGCAAGTCTGCAGGCCTTGCAATCTGTAAACCCTTATGTAATCTCGTGATCTACGCCAATATACCGGTAACGGACTGTGGCGTGCTGCCAGCCAACGAGCACGCCATGATACCAATACGCATGCCGAAGGCGGAACGCAGCAACGCACTTGTTGTCAATGGTAATGGCAGTACGCTTCATCGAACCAGAACGAACAAGATGACGGAGGCTACACCTTGTCCGCAGTGTACCCTCCGTGAGCCACACAGACGCCAAGCCATGTGAGCACTGGTGCAATAGGAAACCCGTGCTCCACGAACACATCGCATCACAGCCCCCGATTCGAGCAACACCTGGTTTGAAATCCGACATCCGCGCCAGCAAAACAGCATCCTGGCTTCACCGCACCCCTCATCCATTCCTGCTGCACCTCCCTACCAAGTACCAGGCATCTCCCCTTGCTCCAGACACAGCTTCCCTCACACTGTGACTGGTATAACAACATCTACCGCGTTCTAATCCCCTGGTCCAGCCCAGCTGCATCAGTTGACCTGCTAACAGATGTGGCCCAGCCCACCACGATTCCAGTGGCCCTGGCATGGCCACATACCACTTACTACAACGTACTGTCGAAACATGCCAAAGCGCCCCCAAAAGCACAGCCCCTCCTACGCCCGCCCTGCATTCCAAGGCGCCCTTAGTCCCGCCCACGCCACCGCCCGCCACGCCGCGTCCTCCAACACGAAGTGCACCGGCTTCACCGCCGCCAGGAACGGCGCACCCGCCATTGCCACCGGGCCCACCACCGCCACCACCATCAGCGCCGCCCACTGCACCCAGCCCGTGCGCACGTGGCGGGCGTGCAGCACCCCGCCCGCCACGCACCACGCCCACCACAGCGCCAGCCAGACCGTCCAGTAGCCTCCGAGGCAGTGTACGGCATGTGCGCCCAGCGCTGCCCAAAAGCATCCCAGCAGCAGGGGAACGTCCAGCATCCAGGAGGACTTGAGGTCGAGGGAGAGGGTGTGCCGCAGGGCGGGCCACACCAGGTACACCAGCAGCAGCAGGCCCACGCTGAACAGGCCTGTGGGTGGAACAGGGTGCGCAGGGACGGGGTGTGACGTTGGGCCGGATTAACGCACGCTTGGGATAACTAGGGAGGTGCATCAAGAAGTGCAGAACGGGGTGGAATACTGGTAGCAGCTGTTAGATGGGGCTAAGCGACAGGTTGCGGTGAGCAAACCAGGGCGAACAATGGTTGCTGTAGTACTTGCGATCGGACAGGCGCGCCCGTGCACAATCCTATCTACCACTCTGCTCAGCGTCCAAAGCATACCGCAACAAGGGTTTTCAGCGTTGCTGCAGTGTACTCACCGAGCTCGTGCGCGTAACACCACGCCTGTCGCAGCCACAGCGCGCTCCAACCCAGCGCCCCGTGCGCCGCCTCAGCCGCCGCCGCCGCGCCGCCGCCGCTCCGGCCGCCGCCTACCGCCCACCAGCTCCACTGCGTCGCGCTACGCACAAGCCACCAGCGGCCTGACGAGCCGCCACCGCCGCTGCCCCCATGCAGAGGGTACGAGGGGTCCGCGGAGCACCGCCTGCCAGGATGGGCCAGTGCAGTAAACGGTGTATACAATCACTCGGCCAGCCGTTGTGGTGGTTTCCGTGGGGGCTGCCTTAAGAGGCACGAGGGGTCTGGGTAGCATCGCCTGCAGTACGCGCTCCCAACGAAATACGGTACATACTGCTCAACGCTCCCTGGGCCAGGCTTCCGACAAAGGGACCCGATGCGGCGCGTCTGACAAAGCCCAAAGGAGTCGGAAGGCCGTGATGTAAGGAATGTCGATCCCGGTGCGCCACGTGACTGTGACAAGCATGCATGCAAGCGACCTCACAATGTTACGTACCGCGCAAACATGCGATGTGTCTATCGCAACATGCACACAGTGGCGCAGCACGGATGGCGCAGCAGCGCCACACGGTCGCACTGAGGGCCCCGGCCCCCATTCAATTGCGCAACGTCAACATGCGACATGTCTATCGCTTCACGCGCACGGTCGCACCGAGGTCCCCGGCCCCCGCTCACCCTGCCACCTCCCGGATGCGGCCCCAGGCGAAGGACGCGGCCGCCAGGCCCACCCACATGACCAGCATGCCACGCTGTAGGGGAGGGCGGGTGCGACACCTTCAGATCAAACCAGGAAGCTCATGCAATACCGTGTGCCGAATGCCACACTGCCAGGCCCGCCCACATGCCAGCATCGCGCGCTTGAGAGGAGGGCAAAAGACAAGAAAGATGCATGTTTACCGTGGTTCGGGTGCATTACGCTTGTTCAACAATGTGCCCAGTGCTGCGCCCATGCCCCATCGCTGGGCACGCCCGCGGGCCGCCATACGAACGCCCTGAGCCAAGCAAAGCAGATGCCCTTCTCTTCCCTTTCCAGTGTCCAATCCTCTCAATGTTTGCACACAGGCCAGGACCGCAACAAGGGCCCAGCGCACCCTGCAGCGCACCTGCATTGCCGCCGCCGCCTGGCTCCGCTGCCCGTCCATCTCGTGGCCCGTCACGATGCGCTGCAGCAGCCCCGTGCCGCGGCGCACCTCCCCGCCCAGCTGCTGCATGGCGCTGGTGGCGCTGGCCACAACGTCCTTGACGTCGGCGATGTGCCTGCGCGGTGCAGACAAGACGCCATGCGCACATACAACCGCAATGTAAAAAGCGCACGTGGTTGCGGTTTGCTTCAAGTCCTTTGATACTTCATGCTCGTGCTCAATGCGACACAGGCCGCGTCTTTTTAACCCACAAGAACCACGAGGACGACCAGGCAGGGGCCTGAAAACCCTGCTGGCGCAAGCGTTCAAAGGGAAAAGCTTCTACTTGCCAAAACCTGCCAATGCATGTTTTGTACAGTGTCCTATTGGTCCTTGACTCACTGTCCGAAGCTCTCCGCCGCCGCCGCCAGGATCAGCGCGCTCTGCACGTTGGCGCTCTGGTGCTGGTGGTGCGCCACCATGCCAGCACCCACACCCATGCCCGGGTGGGGGTGCACCGCCAGCGTCCCCGCCTGGCCAAACGTCTGCAAGTAGCCCACCGGCCCAACGCCCATGCCTGCGACCCCGCCCGGGTGCGGCACCAGGGCTCCACCGCCTGCCGGCGGCAGCGCGAGCGTCTGACCGCCCGCAACCCCGCACAGCTGCTGCTGCTGCTGCTGCTGCCGGTAGTGCTGGTGCTGCAGCAGCGCCGTTGCCGCCGCAGCCAGCAGCATCTGGTCCTCCGGACTTGCTGCCCGCTGGGAGGCCCGCTGCAAATCTGCCGCCGCGCTCTGCAGGTCCGAGCCCTGTTGCACCCCACCCGCCCCCGCCCCATCCAACCAGCCGCTGCTGTTGGCCCCCAGCGCGCCCCGCCGCCTGGAACCTCGCTCTCCTCCCTGCCGCATATCGCCATCGTCCCAGGTCAGCCGCCGCCGGGGCTGGTTGGCGGAGGTGCCTGTGGGGCAGGAGTCCGTGGCCATGCCGGCCGTGCTGCTGCAGCTGCTGGACCTGCTCAGAGCCCGCTGCCCCACCGACTCCTCCTCCTCCTCCTCCTCCTCCTCCCCCTCCCCCTCCACCGCTTCACCTCCTAGCACAAGGCGACGTACGCCTCGGCCCGCGCGGCCGCCCTCCCGGCCGTCCCCTGCGTGCCCCATAGGCAAGCCCGGTCCCCTGGACCTGGGGCACGACCGGGTACGTGCCATGGTGCCCTCCTCATCGCGGTGTCCATCACCGCTACGGGGGCCAGAGCGTGCGGGCTCGGGTGAGACGGGGCAGGAGGACACCGCCCGCCCGACGCCCGACGCTACGTGGCTGCCAACACCGACGGCGGGAGCAACCGGCTGCACAGCCTCCTGGCGTGACCGGCGTTCAGCTTCTTTGTCGCCTAGGCCGTGGGCAGCGGCGCCGCCAGGGCTGCCGCCGTTTACGCCCAGCGTTGTGGGAGCACCTGGCGGCTCAGCTCTATGGGAGGCTTGCATCACCCCGGCGTTCCCCGCAGAGGCAGCGGCCGGCCCTGGCGGCTGGGCTGCAGCAGCCTCAGGCGCTGCATCCCCAGCTTCAGCTGTCACAATGACCTTCCTCACAAGCTGTCTTTCCAACCGCTCCTCCTGCTTGCGTTCCGCTTCCCGTTGTTGCCCGTTGCATGCCGCTGTGGCGCTGCGTTGCAACCCACTGGCTTGCACCTGGTCACCTGCACGCCCTGCGACCGCAAGCTTGTCTGCAGCCCAACAGGCACCCGAGTCTGCTGCAGGGCCACCCCTGTTTCCATCTGCTTTACCGCCTTGCGCTGTCTGCTTGCCCTGCTGGTGTGCCTGCTGGCTGCTCCGGGCACCCTGCTGCCTCCTCCTCTCCCACGCCACCCCCAACGCCCAGCCCACCGCCATGCCAACCACACAACCAGACACCCAGGTGCCTATGGGCGAACCTGGCCGCGCGCTGGGAGTCTTCCCAGGCGTCATGGTTGCCTCCCCTGGAGCCAGCTGGCCGTTTGCGTCCTGCGTCCCAAGCGCGCCGGCCGGGCCCTTGTCTAGCTGAGCTGCAGGGACGCCAGCAGGTGAGGCGTGCACACGGTTGCTGCTCTGCATGACCTCTTGACCCCCTGCTAGTGTTGAGCTGTTACATGCTCCGTCAACTGCTATCGGCTGCTCGCATGGCTCCCCCTGCTGCTGCTGCTCCTGCTGCTGTTGCACCTGTTGGCCCCCCTGCGGTGCCTCGGCGGCTGCTGGCGCCTGGGCCTGCTCCGTTGCAGTTTGCTGCCGCTTGCCTCCATTCTGTGATGCAGCCAGCACCTTCAAGGTCTCCCAGCTGCTCCAATAACAGGCAGGCCCGGACTGCGGCGGAGCAGCGGTGTCTTTCCCGTCCCCCAACACACGGCCCACCGCCGTGCCCACCACACCAGACACCCACGTGACTAGGGACGAACCTGGCCGCGCGCTGGAAGCCTTCCCAGGCGTCATGGTTTCCTCTTCTGGAGCCAGCCGCACGTCTGTGTCGTGCATCGCCACTGCGACAGCAGAGTCCTTGTCCTCCTGACTGACAGGGGCAGCAGCAGGTGAGGTGGGCACGCCGTTGCCGCACTGCATACCCTGTACACCGCCTGCTAGTGATGAAAAATGGCATGTTCCATCTTCAGCCATCTGCTGCTCAGATGGATCCACCTGCTGCTGCTGCTGCGGCGGCTGCACCTGTTGGCCCTCCTGCGGTGCCTCTGCGACTGGCGCCTGGGCCTGCTCCGCTGCAGTTTGCTGCCTCTTGCCTTGAAGTGCGGCTAACAACCTCAAGGTTTCCCAGCTTCGTTGGTAAGGGGCAGGCCCGGACGGCGGCGGAGCAGCGGTGTTTTCCCCCTCCCCAAGGCTGGGGCCTCTGGGGTCGTTCCCATCATGCCCGCCTGTGAGCGACTCAAGGCTGGAGCGTTGGGCTGAAGCGTCGGCTGCACTAGTTGCAGACTGTGAACTTGCAGGCGTAAGTAAGCAAAGGACGAGGACGGAGGCAATAGCCACTGGCAACTGGCGCGGGTAAATTCGTGTTGGCAGCAGCTTTCGGTTGCGCTGCCGGAGAAGGGCAGACGCTTCCACCAACATCTTTGCGTCGAAGTCAATAATATGTCGTTGCCTTTATTGTCATTTGGATCGAAGGTACATTGCAGCGCGGCGGGTAGCGCAGCGAGCGCGCATCCGGTCAAATGCAAACTCGTGCACAGCACGTTTACCACCAGCTGTGATCAGCGCCTATATTGTATGCGAAGAGGAGAACGGCGCTGTGTTGCGGTGGTGGAGCCTTGATTTGCACAAGGTGGTTGCCGGTGGTTAGTCGTCAATCGGTATTACTCAAGCTAGCGGGCTAGTTAGATACATGGTGATATTACCGATGCGTTGATAGAGGAGGTCACGCACTAGCTAGGGACAAGCCTTCTTCTTGTTTGTATTGCAACTCGTTGCTTTCGTCTTTGTGAGAGGCCCCGTTGAGTAGTTTGCTTTTACTTCTGAAACACTGTACCGATGGCTTCAACAGCCCTACAAACATATCGAGGATCTATGCCCCTGGCGCAGAGGGGGGCTTTGCGCAGCGTGCTTGCACCTCACACGTTGCGAACATTCGGAGCGGACGTCCAGCATTGCAGCTCACGAGCAGTACATTGCCGTGGCTTTCTCGGCGGGCTATTCGGGTGCGGACAGCGCCTCTCCTGAACCACTGGCAGTGATGAGCGCGTCGGCGACTTACCCATCGCGCACTGCACTCACAGGAGAGGCGGAGGAGGCGGAGCAGCTAAGCAGGTTCAACAAAAACCTTCACTAGAAGACAACCTGGGGCCTGAAGTGGTGAGGCTCTGTTCTGTCCCTTGTGCCGCGGGCAGAGGCGCGCAAGGGAGGGGGAACACGTGGACACAGCACGTCGTAACCCTATGTGAAGGCCCGGGTCCTGCGGGTCCGGCGACAACGCCTTAAGCCAGTGAAATCACGCACAAGGCACCGTGATCCCTTGTCTGCCATGCAGGACGAGCTCCTGCTCATAGAAACGGAGCTGCAGGACGGCAGCAAGGCCCAAATAGTGTACCGGAACGGCGGCCCCGTCCTGGCGTCAGACCTCGAAAAGCTCTGCGTCAAGGTGTGATAAGGCCAGCTGGGGCTTGCAGCTGCAGCTGCAGCTGCACTTGCCCCTAAATCTGCACGGGTTGGTTCCAGTTGTTTTGGCGGCCACTAGCGTTTCTTAGCTGCCGGACGAGTGGCCCCAACAAAACGCTCACCCGCGCACCCGCCCGCTCGCCTACCGTACATTACGCACTCTCCCCATCTCGCCCACAGGTGGGCTGGCCCGCGCGGCCGCTGCACAAGGTAGAGGCTGCGCTCAAGAACAGCTACATGGTGTCCTCGCTGGTGCTGCGCGTCATGCTGCCGCCGCAGGGGGCCGACCCCGCCGACCCGGGGGTCGTGGTCAGCGAGCAGCTCATAGGTGGGTCGGTGCAAGGTCAAACAGCTAATCCCTGGACAGAGCAGGGCGGAACAGCTCATCAGTGGCAGATTGCAGTTCATAGGCCGTCACGCAAGCTGGTTCCGGTGTGCGCACGCTTTTTCCCCTTACAACTTGCGTACAGCCGCGGCAGCTAGCTTGGTGCGGCCACCGGCCCGGGGGTCGTGGTCAGCGAGCAGCTCATACCGGTGTGTGCGCAGAGCGACTCAAAGGTGCTCGCCGATACACTTTAGTTGTTGGCCAGAGCAGCTCCTAGGTGGGCAAAGCAGCTTGTAGGTGGGCACAGCAAACTCGTGTATCCAGCACGCCTTCGACCCCCTCGATACGGCACGCGTAGGACAGCGGCACAGGCCTGTGTAGGGCGCCTGCCTCCTTCTTACCACCTGCGTGTAGGGGGCCATTCGGGTAGGCACGGCACCCGGATATACTGCGTGACGCTATGGTGGGCGTTACGGGACTCGCTGCCGTGACCGTGCGCCTGTCGCCTGGTCCCTGCTCGCAGGCCTGGCACGTGCCACGTCGGACCACGCGTTCAACGCCACCATCTGGGACGTGCTGGTGGACCCTGAGTTCCAGGGACAGGTGGGCCCAGGGTTAGGTCTGCAGTATAAAGGGAATAATGTAAATAATGCATTAATCTAAAGGGAAGGAAGTGTGACGTGCTGGTGGGCACGAGAGGAGGTCTGCCAAGGTATCCAGTGTGTGCGGGGCTGTGGCAACTCTGGAGTATCTCCTGTGTGTGCGGGGCTGCGGTTGGGCCATACGGCTCCAAGGCATTCAAGTGGGACGTGCTGTTGGACCGAGTGCTCCAGGGACAGGTGGGGACGGGGGTAGGGCGGGTGAGGTATCAGGGCATTGTTCCGAGGCCGGCGCAACGGCAAGGCGACAGTACTTGTGGTCTCGTGCGGCGGGTGTGGTTTGGCCTCTGCGCCCCAAGGGGTAGGAGCGGGACATGCTGTCGAACTCATCGGGCTCCAGGGTTTTAGGTAGCGAGCGGGCCGATGCTGGAATGCAGGGCTGTGGATGGGCTTTGGGCTCAGGGTGTAGGGAACTTGAGGTACGTTTTCCCTTGTCTTTGGATTGCAGCTGGAGCGGATTGGCAGCTCCAGGGAGCGGGGCGGGCTGGTTTCCAGTGATGGGCCTCGGGTTTAGGAGACAGGGTTCATGCGGAGATGTAGGTGGGCGCGTACCGCTCACTGACTAGCGGTGGGACGCGCTGATCGATCAATGGGCTAATCGCCTTGGGGGTGGGTGGGGCTTGAAATCAGAAATCGTGAGGGGCAGGTAGTGTAGCAGCACCGCATGCATGCGCTGCGGTGGTTCGTGCGAACGCACTTTGGGAACTTGCTGGGACACAGCCCGTATGTTTGCCCCTATGTTTACCACCTGTTGCAGGGCCTGGGCAAGGCGCTGGTGGAGCAGATGGTGCGCAGCCTGCTGCGAAAGGACATCAGCAACATCACGCTCTTCGCGGACTCCAAGGTGAGACTGGCGAGGGGTCTGGGGGCATAGGTAGCGACAGCAGCGCCAAGAGTGGCAGATGCGCACGGGTGCTTCATGGCGTCACGCTGTTCGCGGACTCCAAGGTGAGGGCCAGTGTGTTGTAGCGCTCTGTTTACGTCTCAACTCGTCCAGACCTGTCGCACGCGGCAGTCATGGTTTCTGACCGGACTGGTGCATGGTAGCAACACCACGCTGTTCGCGAACTCCAAGGCGAGGCTGCGAGGGCGTCTCAGGGCAGCAGTAGCGGTGGCGGCAGCGGCGATATCGAGGAGTGCGCATGGGGGCGCCGTACCAGTACCTTCGTTAAGAAGAATGTTTATAGTGTAGAATGTTTCAAATTCATGATGCAACCATCGGCCATTGTGAACTGCAAAAAAATGCCCCTCGCTGCGTGAGGACCGCACTGAACCGTTCAGCAAGGGTGCGTATGCTTTCGCACCTGTCCTGCCGTGTACGTGTACGTGGTGACAGCATGAGCACGCGGTCCCTTGCAACTCCTTGCCCCCACCCCTCCAGGTCATTGACTTCTACAAACAAATGGGCTTTGAGGCGGACCCGGAGGGCATCAAGGGCATGTTCTGGTACCCTAGGTTCTGATGGTGTAACGGTAGATTTAGGCAATGGTGATGAGGAATGTGTGACGCCCAAGCCTGGTGGGCACGTAACGCTAGGCCGGGAACACTCTGGTTGCCTACAATCTGACTATGTATGTTGCCTTTTGCAAGTATACCAGTTGTATCGTGCCGTAGCCCAGTAGATACGAGGTCCTATGCCTGACGACTGAGACATGGAGCGCCCGTTCGGTGGCGTGAGCTAGAGCTGCCGGACGCCTTGCCAACACAGCCCAGTGCGCGGCTGTACTTGTAGGCCCCAGAGCTTTGGATCGAGTGGCTGGGTAGGCAGGACACCGGCAGGTGATCGTTCGATTCGACAACTTTGCGTGTGGCCTGTGATGGCCCGGCATTAAGCTTTGGCCATGGCCTGCCGCTGGTTCGTTTCTTGGCTATGCACGTGGTTGTTCCAGTTCTTGGCTAGGTTGGGCATCCCGTGGCTGTGTTCCACGTAATGGCCACAGCGCGCGTGCCCCACCCAGCTGCCGTACGGCAATTGTGCGCCGGGTGCCTGTTCGGGTGGTGCGCCCGGGTGTAGGACTCCCGCATGCGCCTGCGTGCCAATGGTGGTAGGTTGGAAGTTGCATGGAGTTTGTTGGCAGCCCGAAGACAATGAAGCGTGTATCGCGATGGGCGAGGGGTACGGCAGGCGCTGCTGCTGCCCGTTGGGCCCGTTGCTACGAGGCACTGCCGTACAGTGACAGCCGTGCGTGGTGTGCAGATTGCGATTGGACGAGTCAGGAGAACACAGGAGGAGCGTGTTGGGAGAGCTGATTAAGAGTACTGGTGGGATAGCTGATGAAGAGAAGGGACACGTGTGGGCATGATCCGTCCCCGGGTGCTCGTGGGCAGCGGCATGGTGGTGCTGCCCTGAGCGTGAGGCAGCGGGCGCTGTGCGCTTTGCATTACAATGATGTTTACTTTGCTGTAATGCTGCTTCTGCGTGCCGGGCCTGCTGCATCTATGGCTGAGAAAGGCGGGTTTTTAGGGTTGGCCGTCAGCAACCTGCTGGACGAGCTGAGACTGGCTGAAGGTCGCACAGGATGCCCCCGGGGCACTGCCGTGTAACAGGGGGGGCTGTTTATGAAGCCCGAAGTGAAGCTGCTGTCCATAAACTTCAAGACAGGGCTCAGGCCCTATGGAGGCCCCTTAAGTTCGTGGGAACGGGGATCCCTTGCTCGGGCCTGCCTGAGGGCGAGGGCTCAAGGCGGTCAGCGCTGGTCAGCGCCAAGCCGGCGCACTGGTGGAAGCAGTCAAGGTAGCAGTTAGCCTGAATCCCACCACAACCAGGCATAGCAAATGGAGCTGTCTCCACTCTTCAACGGGTTGCTCTGTCTCTCTGATGGAAAAGCTGTTGATGTCAGGGGACGGATGTCCCCTGGTGGTTGTGTGCAGTGTGTCGCACTGGGTGTTGTTGGCGTCGGTGTCATCTGGTGTCATGGATTCAAGCTGTACCTGTGTTACCCATGACGCCATGAGTATCTTGCCTTGGCTAATACGACCAATTACCGGTAGCCTCACACGCTGTCGTCTCAGCCAGGGCATAGTTCTGGTCCCAGCCAACAGGGACACGCACGGGGTGTCCCACCCCTCTCGCTGTACGGGCAGGAGCCATCGAAAAGCTCTAAGGCGTTACATTTTCCCATTTCTCGCTACAAGTTGTACTGACATTATCTACGTTCCTTGATGTGGCTCAAGCAGCGTATATTACGAACCACCATAGAGATTGCATGAACGTGCCATGAGCCCATGACATGGGGCCATCACACACTACATCCCCATCGATATTGCGCACAGCTTGAGCCAGGAAATGTATCCATGCTACCAACTCCCATGAACGTACGACTCTTGACCAGGGAACGGCAACCATCCAGCAGATTACTGCATCCACCTTCTGGGGGAACACTACACCTCTATCTCAACCTCTCAAACCGGTTCTTGTGCCTTCCTGCTGTGCGCAGCAGGGTACACAGGGCAATAACCATTTGAAATAGCTGATGCACAATAATTACCTGCAGCGTACTGCGATGAGATCAGATATGGATTAGGAGGTTACATCCACGGAGCTGCAGGGAGTAGCAAGCAGGCTGCTAATACACCAATTGCGCATTTGCCCCGCACACTTGCAAGCGGCATGTAGATAATAGTCAACAGGTATCCAGCTTAGCACTCTCTACTCATCCCCGTGGACAGCTCCAGGAGCAGGGAGATGTGCGTTTTTCAAACATCAACACAATTACCCTGCGTTTGGTTAGGCAAGACGCCTGCCTGCGCCCTGCAGGTGGTCGCCCGCCACCCGTACCGTACGCATCTTGCCAGTCCGACACGCATTGAATACACAGCATCTTCGTACGCAGCGGCATACATCCCTGGCAAAGCCAAACCGCACACCATATACCGGTACGTACCGTACACATGACCATGCACGCTCGCCTGACGTCGTCAAAGCGCAAGCATGTAATCTAAGTAGTTGTGCCACTGACGGCAAGGGTGTAGCGCCCAACGGCAGCACCACCACCCCGAAGGGTCCTTCAAATTTTTCGCGACCGTCCCTTGCCCTCTGGTACCCCTCAGTCGGGTGTG